>Ga0307412_10000047_pt1 | contig 163617 bp, 144 predicted proteins | sample DK1Cmetagenome_3_FD_203823 | JGI IMG/M metagenome (GOLD analysis project Ga0307412, IMG submission 203823) | Maize rhizosphere microbial communities from greenhouse at UC Davis, California, United States - DK15-C-1 | ecosystem: Host-associated > Plants > Roots > Rhizosphere > Soil | place...
CTTTAAAGACTATTTTTGATTTACTTAACACACAGCAAATTAATCAATTTGCAAAAACTGGGAAAGCTTTGAGCTTTCCTTTTTTGCGCATAAAAAAAGAACTGTCTCACTTTTGAGACAGCCTCCTCCTATTGAATATTTTATAAATTTTAGTTCCCACAACATCATGTAACCTGAATCCCGGAACTCATAACCAATCTAAGGATTTGTAGAAAAAATAGAACCGTTGGCAACCAATGCTCTTCTGTTCATTTTCAAAATATCTCTTACCCATTCTGCAAAGTCTTCCGGCTGAAGTACTTTATCCGGATTCCCGTCTGTAAGGCCTCCCTGAATACTCATATCGGAAGCAATAGTACTTGGTGTCAAAGTGATCACACGGATGTTCTGCTTTCTCCATTCTGCCATCATGGACTGCGACAGAGATACTACCGCAGCTTTGGATGCTGCATACGCTGACATATTCGGGCCGCCTTTTAAACCTGCTGTAGAAGCAACATTAACAATATCTCCTTCACCGTTAGCCTTTAAGAAAGGATAAACCGCTTTAGCCGCATAATATACTCCGAATAAGTTGGTCCTGATTACCTGTTCCCAGGTTTCGGAAGACATATCTTCAATACTTCCAAAATCTCCGATTCCGGCATTATTAATCAGAATATCTACGCTTCCCAGCTGTTTCGCAAGGGACTCGATACCTGTTTTCACGTCAGATTCATTATCAATACTGAAAACAGCATAGGCCGAGTTTACTCCAAGCGCTTTAATTTCTTCAACCGTACTTTTAAGGTTCTCTGCATTTCTACCGGTAACAGCAACATTCACTCCTTCATTGGCTAAAGCTAAGGCAACCGCTTTTCCCAAACCTCTTCCACCACCTGTTACGATGGCATTTTTTCCGTTTATATTCATAATATTATTGTTTCGTAAGACAAATTTACGAAACAACATTTTTAAAAGGCCGGCAGAATATGGATTTAACTGAATTTTAATAGCGGAATTAAGCTTGCAGATTTTTTTTAAACCACAAAAGTCATAAAAGTTTTTTCACTTAAGTTTTTTGAAGTAAAATGATTGCAATGAAAAAGTTCACATAAGTCTTTAAACAAAATGAATTTAAAATCTGCCTAATCCCTGTAATCTGCGAGAGATAAAAATATCAACCACAAAAGTCACAAAAGATTTTGACACTTAAGTTTTTTGAAGTAAAATAATTGCAATGAAAAAGTTCACTTAAGTCTTTAAACAAAATGAATTTAAAATCTGCCTAATCCCTGTAATCTGCGAGAGATAAAAATATCAACCACAAAAGTCACAAAAAGATTTTGACACTTAAGTTTTTTGAAGTAAAATAATTGCAATGAAAAAGTTCACTTAAGTCTTTAAAAAAATGAATTAAATCTGCGTACTCCCTGTAATCTGCGAGAGATAAAATATTAACCACAAAAGTCACAAAAGATTTTGACACTTAAGTTATTTTAAAGTGAAATGATTGCAAGGAAAAAGTTCACTTAAGTTTTTTTAAAATCAAAGATTTTAGAATGTCTATGATCAGAATCTGCTTAGGGAAATAAAAACAAAACCGGCTTAATAATAAACCGGTTTCTGTTTGAAAGTATAGTAAAAAATGAAAAACTAGGGAATAAGAACTGGGTTCTGTACCTCAAACTCTTCGGAAGCGGTAAACTGATTTCCGTACATATCTGCAGCTCTCACTTCAAGTTTATGTTTTCCTAACGCAAGCTTCTTAGGAAAACCTGCCGTCCAGATATGTTTTGACATTTCAGGGTTGGAAGGCCTTCTTCCCGGGAATAAATTCTGTGTAGAATCCCATTTGAATACAGAAAGGGCAAAATTAGGATCTACTGCTTCATCATAAGACATCTCTTCCCAGGCTCCGTTGTCTATTCTGTATTCCACTTTATCCTTTTTGCTGCCCATAAAGAAGTTGGCAAGGATCTTTGCAGAAGTTTTCGACGGATAAGGAATCACTTTCGGAACATACAGCTTGATCTGATAGTCTTCCGGTTTTCCTGCCGTTCTGTATTTAACTTTATATTGGTTATCGTTAAAGCTGATGAAAGAATATCCTTTCGCCGTGCCGTCCCTCATGGTTGAGGTAGGAAGTCCGGCATCGTCAGGGGTTCCGGAATACCAGTCTCCACAAGTAGTTCCTACATTGTATTCATGAAGATCTTTTGTTCCGTTCCAACCTGCTTTTTTCGTGTAAAAGATCTGTTGCTGAATATGAGTATGGGCGGATAAAAGCAGAACGTTTTCAAAAGGGTTCAGAAAGTCAAATAATTTCTGACGGTCTGCATTTCTGAAGTTATCTTCGTTATTGTGTTCTAAAGGAATGTGGAAAGAAATGACGATCAACTTGTTTTTATCAACCAGTTTAAGATCATTTTCAATAAATTTCAGCTGGTCTTCGCGGAATCCTCCCCAGTAGCCTTTTCCGTCTCTCGGATCGGGATACAGAATATCATCTAAAATAATAAAGTGTACATTTCCGTAATTGAAAGAATAATTGGCCGGACCGAAATTATCTTCAAAAGTTTCATCTGAAAACTGATCTTCTTTGGCATCGTAATTCATATCATGATTTCCCATCACGTTATACCATGGAAGTCCGATTTCTTTCATCACGTCTGCATAAGGTTTCTGAAGGCTCAGATTATCACCTACCAGGTCGCCTAAGCTGATTCCCAATACTGCATTTTTCTTGGTACTTTTCACTTCATTTACGATTCCTCTTTTAAAATAATCAAGCTCTTTTTCTGTATAAGGCTGAGGATCCCCGAAAACAAGAATATCAAAACTTTTGTTTTCTTCTTTTTTATAAAGTGGGAAATTCAACTCTTTTGGAAGATTTCCGGTTGGTGCCGTTCCTTTGTATTTAAAATCAGCCGGTGAGCCTTTTGGCTTGTGGTGGTGATAAAACTGAGGCAGATTATTGCTGTTCAGAGCGGTCTGATATCCTGAAGGTTTGATCACAAAGATGGTCTGGTTCTCCTGAACCGGCAAGCTGTACCTACCGCTTTTATCGGTAAGAACAACCTGAACTCCATTGGAAACCGCAACTCCTTCAACTCCTTTTTCACGGTTTTCTTTCTTCTGGTTCCTGTTGCTGTCTTCAAATACGTATCCTGAAACAGAATCCTGGGAGAACGCCATTGCTGAAATCAATACGCAAGGCATTAAAAATTTTATATTGATACTCATTTCTTTATTCTTTATTCTTTATTCTTTATTCTTTATTCTTTATTCTTTATTCTTTATTCTTTATTCTTCTAATTAATTTTACTTGTTCCACCACATTTTCACATTAATATCATCTCCACCCATCTGCTGCACTGCAGTCTGATAATTAGCTGTATTCAGAACTTTTGGATTGGGCGGATACATTAATCTAAGCGGCAAGGCACCGCCATTCAGAAGGCCGCCATTGTTCGGAAGTACAGGAAATCCGGTTCTTCTTTTTTCAAACCATTGCTGCTGATCTACAAAGAAAAGCGCTATATATTTCTGAAGCATGATTCTTTCCATTTCAGGTTTATAGGCAACATTAGGGTTACTGAAATAGTTGGCAGGCACTACTGCTCCCCACTGTTCTATCGTTGCTTTTACCCCATTCTCATAATACGTCTGTGCGCTTCCCTGGATAATTCCTTTAAAGGCAAGCTCCGACAATATGAACTGCAGCTCAGCATAAGGATACATAAGGATTTTCAGAGGAGCTTTGGCAAGGTTCTGATTAAGGTTTGAAGGCTGATAATCGAATGTCGTTCCAAAGGCATACCCGGAAGGTGCCCCTTTATATCCTATATTGACATTGTTCAGATCTTTGGCCTGGGAGAAAAACATAGCTAAACGCGGATCATTATTTGCTTTCAGTGTTGTGACAAAAAATTCGGATGCAGCCCTTCCCGTAGTAAAATCCTGAGGTCTGGCAATAGGTGGCATCAGAGGAGAAACTCCCGTGATGTCTAACTTGGCTCCATCGGCATTGCTTTGAAAAATTGGATATACCGTAGGATTACTGATGATCTCCTGAATTCTTGCATGAACATTAACCTCACCATTCTTGCTTAAAATTCTTGTCAGCAACCTCAAGGAAAGAGAATTGCAGAACTTCTTCCAGTTTGTGATTCCGTTCGCATCGGATTCGGCCTTATAAAACAGGTCATTTCCTGCAAGCACTTTGTTAGTGATAAAAAGAGAATTGGCCGTTTTCAGATCATCCAGCAATTTTACATAAATATCTTTCTGTCTGTCAAATTTAGGCTGTAAAATTCCTTCATCAAGTTTTGAAGCTTCAGAAAAAGGAATATCTCCATAGGTATCGGTCAGATTGGAATAGATCCACGCATTCAGTACCAATGCAATGGCTTCATAGTTTTTATCTCCTTCTTCAACAGCGGCTCTTTTCAGATCGTCCACCTGCTTCAGCCACCGGTAGGAATTATTCCAGAATCCGGCGCCGGTATTTTCAGTGATGTAGTAACGGCTCAGCGAGTTTCCTTCGTTCGGAAAGTCCAGAGATACCTGCATAAGGTCGAAAGTAAAATCATTAGCCCTGTTATAGCCTACCGCAGCCATATTATACTGGACAGGAGCCAGCAGGGAGCTGGCCACCGGTTTATTGATCCGGCTCTGGTCTTTATTGATCTCATCAAGGTTTCTGTCACACGACACAGCAGTTCCTACAAGCATGAGAAATGAAGATATATAGATAAGTCTTTTCATTATTCTGATTTTTTTTAAAATTTAACATTTAACTGTATCCCTACTGTTCTTGAAGCAGGCAGCTGCCCCATTTCTATTCCCGGGGTAATGGTAGAATCATCCAGCGTTGCGGCCTCCGGGTCAAACAATGGGAATTTTGTCCACATCCAAAGGTTTCTTCCAAATAAGGCAAGCGTTATATCGGTAACTTTCAAAGGGTCAACAATTGATTTTGGGAAAGAATAAGAAATCCTGGCATCTCTGAGCTTGATGAATGAGGTGTCGAATGAGTTCGTTTCCACATTGGCTCTCCTGTAATAATCTGAGTAATACGTAGGAACAGGAACTCCTTTTGTGTTCGGTGAGAAGCTGCCATCCGGGTTCTGAACCACGCCCTGACCTACGATCAGTCCATTCGGATTGTCTCTTCCCCAAAGCGTATGCTCCAATTTCCCCTGCTCAGACATTTTGTGGTGGGACTGGGAATAGGCTATCCCTTTGTATTGCCCGTCAAATGAGAAGCTTAAAGTAATATTTTTATATTTAAATTCATTCTGAAGACCAGCTCTCCATTTCGGATAGGCATTTCCTATTTTTTTCATTTCTGTAGGCTTAGCCGTCAGTCCGTCACTACCGTAAATCACCTGGCCGTCCGGGGAATACATCAGCCCGTAACCGTACATATCTCCCAGCGAACCACCCACCACAGCATTGTAATACACCACACCGCCTACACTTCCAATGGTATAAGGTTCGCCATGGAATTCTTCAGGAAGAGAGATAATCTTATTCCTGTTCATAGACCAGTTAGCATTGATATTCCATGAGAAGTTTTTATTTTTTACCGGATAAGCATTTAAGGTCATCTCAATTCCTCTGTTTCTTAGTTCCCCTGCATTAATGATCCTTTTGTTGTAGCCTACTTCATACAATACCGGAATCACAATAGTCTGATCTTTAGAATTATTTTGGTACGCTGTGATACTGTAGGTTAATCTGTTCTTGAGGATCGTGAAATCCATTCCTCCTTCAATATTGGTGATCATTTCCGGTCTCAGATCCGGGTTAGGATACAACAACGGAGATTCTACAGAACCGGCAAAAGAGCTGTTTTCATAGTATTTATCAAGCATATAGTTGTAGGTGTCGTTTCCTACTTTCGACCATGACAGTCTCAGTTTCCAGAAATTGAACTGGTCCGACTTCATTTTGAATATATCAGACAGAACAAATGATGAGGACACTGAAGGATAAAAATAAGATCTGTTGTGTTTAGGCAGTGTACTGCTCCAGTCATTTCTGGCGGTCACATCCAAAAAAACGAGATCTTTATAGCTAAAGTTTGCCAGTGCATAGGTACTGTTTACCTGGTTGTCGTTTGGCCTTGGAAGCTTATTGTCTAATGCAATTGCATTGGTCAGCTGATATACGCCGGCTTTATTGAGACCTATCGCCCGGTAATCATTCATAGTCTGCTCATAATACCTGATATTTCCTCCGGCTGATGCTGTTACGCCAAAGTCTCCGAATTTATTCTTATAGGTAAATAAGATATCATTATTCAGATCTAAATATTTGATATACTGCTCTCTGTAATACCCTTTCAGATAATTGGCAGAGCTCCACGGTCTTCTCTGTGTACGGAACTCACTGCTCCATTCCAGACCGGATTTGAAGGCAACATCAAAGTTTTTCGCAAACTGATAGTTTACATTAATATTTCCGGTAATGATCTTTTTATCTGTAGAATTCAGGTTTTCATAAGCAATAACATAGGGATTATCAATATATGAACTGAAAGGGTGGATCTGGTCTACCTGCTCCTGCCCGTTCTTCCAGATAGGCCGGTACCATGCCAGATCTACGTTTGGATTCTGAAAGATCATGAAATATGAAATCGACTGGTTGTTGTACCCTGTAGCCGGAAGGTTATCACTTTTGGTCTGGCTGAAATTCAGTTTGGTTCCCACCCTTAGTTTACTGCTCATCTTATGATCAACAGATACTGCCGCATTCAGCCTGTCAAAGCCTGTATTCGGCATCATCCACTCATTTTTAAGGTAAGAAAGCGATGATCTGAAGGCAGTGGTCTCATTAGAATGTTCTAATGATAAACTGTTTGAATAGGTAGTTCCTGTCTGCCAGAAATCTTTAATATTATTTTTATAGGGTCTCCAGAGCTGTCTTTCTTTACTTTGCCCCTGTACTGAAGGATCGTACTGGAAATAATACTGCCCGTCAAATTTCGGTCCGAAAGCACTGCTGGTAGATCCGGTATTCACTCCGTCTGCAGAAGCTCCGTAAGAGTAGTAATAATTTCCGCCTTTGTCTTTCTGCATGGTTCCCTGCCCGTATTCATACTGGTAATCCGGCCATTTTAGAACGCTGTCAAAGCTGGTATAGGAGTTCAAAGTAACTTGAATTTTCCCCTTTTTTGTTTTTCCGGATTTCGTGGTGATCATAATAGCTCCTCTGGAACCTCTGGAGCCGTAGAGCGCAGAAGCACTCGGTCCTTTCAGAACGGTAACAGATTCAATATCTTCCGGATTGATGCTGTTGTAGCTGTCCCCATAATCGATCGGAAGGTCGCCTCCCGAACCTGCGCCGTAAGCTGAAGTTCCTGTTCCGTTTCTTTTGTCACTTAAAGGAACGCCATCTACAACGATCAGGGCTCCGTTATTGCCCATATTCATCGAAACGTCTCCTCTAAGGGTAATCCGGCTGGTTCCCAGTGGTCCCGCTCCTGCTGTCTGAACTTTCAGTCCGGCCACTTTCCCTTCCAATGCCTGTGCCCAGTTGTTATTCTGGGTTTTGAGGATTTCTTCTGATTTTACAGTTTGGGTAGAGTATCCTAAAGACTTGTCCTGTCTTTTGATTCCCAAAGCGGTTACCACCACCTCATCAATGCCTTTAACAGTATCTTTTTTTACTTTCTGCTGAGCTGCCAGATTGACGCTTACTAATCCAAGCAGCGACAAAACCAGCAGTTTTTGTGTCTCTTTACGCATATCCTTTTTGTTTGCGCAAAATTAAAACGACATTATGGCTATACTTTTAATACAATTTTAACATTTATTAAAATATTATTAAACAAATCATGAACCTAAGTTTAACACAATACCCAATCAGCTAACAATCAGTAATTTGAATAGTTAAGAATTTTTAACACCATTGTACATCTTCTTTAGCCTACCTTTATTGTCTTTCTCTGAGAAAATCCCAACCATTCAAAAGGGAAACTTGTTTACTATTCATTATCTACACTTTATATTACCTTATTTTTTTGATTTTTAACGCAAAGGCTTAATTTTAATAACGCAAACTGAGTATGCAAAGAAGAATCAATCTTTGATTGATTGACTAAGCGGACGTATTATTCTATCTCCGATTACATGAAAAAAGCCTGCCTCCAAGAGACAGGCTGTACATTTCAAGATTTGCACAATTTTTAGGCAAATCTATTATTTATTCTTTAGCTGATCAGGAATATTGGTCGTAATAAAACCTATTCCCTGATTTTTCAACTCCTGATAAACTGCCGGATCATTTACTGTCCAGGCGTTTGTGATAAGGCCTAAAGTTTTAGCTTCAGAAATCCATGTAGGATTTTTCTGGAAAACGCTATAATGATAATCCATCCCGTCAAGACCCTCCTTTTTAATCTGCTCAGGAGAAAGCTCACCATTCAGATACTGTACTTTAAACGTCGGCTCCAGCTTTTTGATCTGTTTGCAGATGTTTAGGCTGAAAGAAATATATTCGCTCTGCCCTTCCAGTTTCATATCTCTGATCATTTTAAGGGTTTTCTGAGTGATCTCATTTTCTATTTCCGGAGTTTTGGCAGGCTTGATCTCAACAATAAGTTTTAAAGAAGGATCTTTTTTGCCCTGCTTCAGATAATCCTTTAATGTAGGAAACTTTTCGCCATTCGACAGCTTCAATGCTTCCAGCTCCTTGAAAGTGGTTTCAGAGATCTCCATTTCACCATGATGCTCGTCATGATTGATCACAAGAACACCGTCTTTGGTCATTCTGACATCGAATTCCGATCCGTATATCTTTAATTTCTGGGCATTTTCTAAAGATTTAATAGAATTTTCCGTGGTAGGCGGCTGAGCCTGGAAATAGCCTCTGTGTGCAATAATCTGGGTTTGTGCCTTCATTACGACTGTGCTTAAAACTGCTAACCCTAAGATAAATTTTTTCATAATACAATTGGATAATTAAATAAAAAACTTAAAATGTTTGATAAAGGTAATGTTTAAATGTTAAAAACTGTATTTGGCTCCGATCTGGATCTGATAAGGATTACCGGAAAGAGGCGCCAAACCGCTGGTATTTTTAACGTATTTAAACTGTTTGGTAGCATGGTCGAATTCTGTCACCCTGTACAAAGACATATTACCATAAGATTTATTCACACCCCATTCTTTATTAAGAAGGTTCGCCAGGTTGAAAATATCTACAGAAAGCTCGAATGCACCGATTTTTTCAAATTTAAATTTCTTCGCAACACGAACATCCCATACTCCGTAGAAACCGTTTTTACCTCCGTTACGTTCCGCAATGGCATTGTTATATTTTTCAACATAATCTTTCAGAGCCTGTCCTACTTCCGGGTCATTAAGAAGCGGCTGGGTAATAATTTCCGGGAAGATGTAAGCAAGATCGTTAGAATCAACGAAATCACCGTTAATATTTCCTCCTGCAGTCACCGAGAAACGGGTTCCTCCGATTCCTGAATATCTTACTCCCAGAGTAAATCCTGCAATGGTAGGTGAGTTACCGTAAACCACGATCTTGTTTCTGAACTGGTTGTCAGAATAGCCCATTCTTAAATCTCTCGGATCACCCTGAACCGGAGTAGACAGTGTTGCAGAATTCGCCACATTTCCGTTGTATGAGGTATTATCTTTGATATCAGACCATGTATAACTTGCCGTGATTTCCCCATCTTTCCAGTAACGGTAACTTGTATCTACCACGAATGAGAACTGGTTCACTTTTCCATCGCTTACAAGCTCAAGCACTCTTCCAAAGTTTTTATTGATTCTTCCTTCTTTCCAGTCGATACTCACGCTTTTATTTGTATTATTGATGATAGTAGATGCAGGTACATACACTCCTCTTCCTCCTTCATTAGCTAGAGTGAATAACGGATCGGCCTTCATGTTTCTGTCATAATAGAAGTAATTGTTTCTTCCCAGCGCCATATATCCGGCAATTCCTGCTCTGAATCTTTCATTAAAAAAGTGTGTATAGGAAATATTCGCTTTATAAACAATCGGAATTTTTGCGTCTTCTCCGGTATAATTGATTGTTGGGATCTGATACTGTGAAAGGGAAGGAACCGTTCCGTAATCATTTCTGTATCCTGGAAAGTCAGGAGTCAGGCCGACAGTTCCGGGATTCACATCTACCGTTGCCAAATGTTTTCCGTCAAAAACAAGGTTATTGATCACCATATAGTTGTTGATATCGGAAGAGAAGATTCCCGCACCAAATTTTAAGAAATCTTTATTCTCTTCATTGATATTCCAGTCAAACTGAAATCTTGGCTGAATAACAAAAGACTTGATCTGATTATCCGTTCTGATTCCCATTTCGTCAAAAAGCTTTTGATTGAATTCAGCTTTCGGATATCCTCCGTAATCGAACCTTAATCCTGCCATAAAATCAAGACCTGTTGCTATTTTGGTCTGAATCTGTCCATATACTCCTGCATTCCAGATACTGGATTTTACAGACGGGTCGTCCATCAAAGGAACTTCCCTGTAAAATCTGTATGGAGTGAGGTTGTCGAAATTCGTCATTCCCTGAAACTGGAATCTTCCGTTCACTTCACTTCCATAAATCGATTTTGATCTGGTAAACATCAGATCTGCCCCAAAAGTATATTTAATTTTATCTGTGTTGTAGTATAAATTATCTACAATCTGGAATACATTATTTCGGAAACCTTCCTGAGCAAAACGGTGTCCTCCAATCTGTATATTGGTTGATCCAACACTGGACATTACCCCTTCAACCACCGCTCTCGGAACTGTTTTTCCTAATTCGCTGTTCTGGTAGCTGTCCTGAAATGTGTATAGATACTGTGCCTTAAGCTCATTCGTAAGATTAGGCTTTAGGTTTGATCTTAAAGTTAAGAGTAAGCTATTGTCAATATTCTTATCATTTCCGTACGATTCGAAGAAATTGATCGCCGTATTGTCTCCCAAACCGTTTTTATTAAGATCGTAGGTGAAATTATTCCTTAACGTCAATAAGTTTTTTTCATTGATCTGCCAGTCTAAACGTAAAAACCCTGCATCAGAATTTCTTACTTTATCAAATGAACCGAACTGAGGCGAATTTCCAACTCCGTATTTTTTTCTTGCTATATCAAGGAACTGGTTCAGCGTCTCAGGTGTTGTATTAAATCTCTTCTCGTCGTCTTTAGATTTGATATCTGCAATGATCAACGGTCTAGAATCCAGCTGATGATCCCATGCGACGAAGAAGTGTAATTTATTTTTAATGATCGGTCCGCCTAATGAGAACCCGAACTGGGAAGTAGAGAAATCATTCTCCCTTTTATTTCCTCTGATGTCATACGGACTGGAAAGCCAGTTGGTTCTCAGATATTCCCAGGCACTTCCTGAAAATTTATTTGTACCGGATTTGGTAACGGCACTTACCGTTCCGCCGCCGCTTCTTCCCAGTGTCACATCATACTGGTTGGTGGTGATTTTAAATTCACGCACCGCTTCTATAGAAATAGAGAAAGGTGCACCGCTTCGGCTGGTTGTAGATCCTGCAGAGGTAGGGTTTTTAGCCGTCATCCCATCAATCGTAAAGTTGGTTGAAGATCCCAGCTGTCCGGAAAGGTTTCCGCCCTTTCCACTTAATGGGGACAATTCCGTAAGATTGGTGAAGTTCCTTCCGTTTACCGGAAGCATACTGATATTTTTCGCTGAAATTGCGGTAGCCGCTCCAAGGTTTCCGATCTTATTTTTCAGGTTTCCGGTAATCACTACTTCTTCAATCTGCTTTTCTCCGCCGTCTAAGCTCATGTTCACCGTAACCTGATCTCCGAAGTTAACGTTGTAACCTTCTTTTTTCTCCTCGTTCACGATCACCGTGTAGGGTCCGCCCAAAGGGATTTCTTTGAAGATATATTCTCCTTTAGAATTGGTCTCCGTTTCCGTCCTGAACCCTGTTGACTCGTTCACGATCGTTACTTTCACTTTTTCCTGAGCCGTACTGCCCAGTCCTGTTACTTTTCCCACAATAGAAGCCTGCGTAGTCTGCGCATAAGCCAGTGTTCCAAATCCCAAAAACAATAATCCTAGTACAATCTTTACTTTTCTCATCTTTTCAAATTAGATGTGCAAAGGTATTTTGACTTTCTGAACCATCTGTTTAAGGGAGTTTTAACAAATTTTCAACTAAATCATAACATTATGTTAAATTAATTTAAACAAACGTTTTAAAATGATGATTACTAACATTTTAAATGGTATTACAACTTTTTAATATTTCCAGAATATTTAATTATGGTATTTTTTAATGGAATTAGTTTAGCTATTTTTGCTCAAAAGATAGAAAGCAATGTCTGACAACATACAGCAAAAAATAGAACAGCTTCGTAAAGAGCTCCACCAGCATAATGAGAACTACTACCTTCTGGACACTCCTACCGTTACTGATTATGAATTTGATATGCTCCTGGAACAGCTTCAGGATCTGGAAGCAAAACATCCGGAATTTTATGACGAAAATTCACCTACGGTTCGAGTAGGCGGCGGTATTACCAAAGTTTTTCCAACGATTCAGCATAAATTCAGAATGTATTCTCTGGATAATTCTTATGATTTTGACGATCTTGAAGACTGGGAGAAAAGAATTATCAAAACCATCAGCGATCCTGTGGAATTTGTTGCAGAGCTGAAGTATGACGGTGCTTCTATCTCCATCCTGTACGAAAACGGAAAACTGGTACAGGCTGTAACGCGTGGTGACGGTTTCCAGGGCGATGAAATTACTTCAAACGTCCGTACTATTTCAGATATTCCTCTGACGCTGAAGGGCGATTTTCCAGCCTCTTTTTTCATGAGAGGTGAAATTTACCTGACCCGGAAGAACTTCGACAAGATTAATAAACTGCGTGAGGAGGAAGGTCTTGATCCTTTTATGAATCCAAGGAACACGGCCAGCGGAAGTTTAAAAATGCAGGACAGCGGAGAGGTGAGAAAACGCGGACTTTCATCGGTGCTTTACCAGTTTATTTCTGAAGACATTCCGGCACAGAGTCATTGGGAACTGCTTCAGAAAGCACAAAGCTGGGGCTTTAAGACCTCCCAGCAGGCCAAACTCTGTACAACCATGGATGAGGTGAAAGAATTCATCAGTTTCTGGGATACGGAAAGACATAATCTCCCTTTTGAAATTGACGGAATTGTTCTAAAAGTGAATTCTCTACAGCAGCAGAGACAGCTTGGCTATACGGCAAAGTCGCCGAGATGGGCTATGGCGTATAAATTTAAAGCTGAAAAGGTTGAAACTGAGCTTCAGAGCGTATCCTATCAGGTAGGGAGAACGGGTGCCATTACTCCGGTTGCCAATCTGAAGCCTGTTTTACTGGCAGGAACGATCGTTAAAAGGGCTTCTCTTCACAATGAGGATATCATTAAAAAACTTGATCTGCATGATCATGATTTTGTTTATGTGGAAAAAGGCGGTGAGATTATCCCAAAAATTGTGGGTGTTAATACTGAAAAAAGAACTGACGAAAGCAAAGAAATAGAATACATCAAACACTGTCCTGAATGCGACACGGAGCTTGTAAAAATTGTTGATCAGGCGATTCACTTCTGTCCTAACGAGCTACACTGCCCGCCACAGGTTGTGGGAAGAATGATCCATTATGTGTCCAGAAAAGCTCTGAATATTGAAAATCTTGGAAGCGAAACAATAGAACAGCTATACAGGGAACGTCTGATAGAAAATCCTGCAGACTTTTATACTTTGACGAAGGAACAGCTTCTTCCGCTGGAAAGAATGGCTGAAAAATCGGCGCAGAATATTATTTCCGGAATAGAGAAATCAAAAGAAATTCCGTTTGAAAAGGTTCTGTACGGAATCGGGATCAAGCATGTGGGGGAAACCGTTGCCAAAAAACTGGTGAAAAATTTCGCTACCATTGATGAGCTTAAGAATGCTACCGTAGAAGAGCTTTGTCAGGTGGAAGATATCGGAGCAAAGATTGCCGTAAGCATTGTAGAATTCTTCAATAATCCGGAGAACATCCTGATGATTGAACGTTTAAAATCATACGGCGTGCAGCTTGAAAAGGGAGAAAGCACGAATGAAGTCCTGTCTAATATTCTGGATGGAAAAGCTTTCCTTTTTACGGGAAAACTGTCCCTGTTCACAAGAGAGCAGGCAGAGGAAATGGTGGAAAAGCATGGCGGAAAAAACATTTCCGCAGTTTCTAAAAACCTTAATTTCCTTGTGGTAGGCGAAAAAGCAGGAAGCAAGCTGAAGAAAGCTCAGGACATTGGTACTATCACAATTCTGGACGAACAGGAATTTTTGGATCTGATAGAGAAACAGTAATCTCTTCAGCAAAATAATAAAAACCATTGAAATGAATTTCAATGGTTTTTTTATGCTATTTATACATATTTTGTGTAAAAAATAAAGCTCTGTTCTTATTTGAATACTAGAATCGTATAATGATCTCCGGCAGTTTTAGGCTGTACCATCCTGATCAGGGCTTTATCTTTGAGATAATCAAGATAGCTTTCGCCAGTAAGGATCTTTCCTTTTTCTGTCTGTTTGTATCCTGCTGAAAGAATTGCTTTTAAATAGGTATCATATTCTTTTTTGTCTTTGAACTGAAACTCTATATTGTCCTGAGATTTATCCTCAGTATATTCAAATTTCCCGATTTTGTATGTATAATCCGGGCTTTCATATTCGAACAGAATAAATGTAGGGCTTTCTGTTTTGTCGTAGAAAGTATATTTATGCTTTTTAATTTCCGTTTTAAAAGTCGCCATATCAAGAGTGTTGAATGCAGCAAGCTCTTCCAGTTTGAATGCCTGTCCGGAGACCGGTGATTGAAACAGAATAAAAAAGAGAAGTAATAGCAGATTAACATATATTTTCATAAGAGAATTTTTGTGGTTTGTTATCTGTAAATTTAAAAGAATTTATTTAAATCTTTTTATGCCACCGGCAATCTGAAATAAAAAGTACTTCCCTGATTTGGAGCACTCTTCACTCCTATTTCACCATTTTGCTTTTCTATAAAGTTTTTAGAGATCGCCAGGCCCAGCCCTGTTCCGTTCTGCTGTTCTCCCGGAACCTGGAAATAGCGGTCGAAGATCTGGCGGTGGTATTTTTCATCAATTCCGCTTCCGGTATCAGTAATACTGAACTGGATCATTGAATCCTCTTTTTCTACCCTGATGCTGATATTTTCGTCCTGGAAAGAATGCTTAACTGCATTGGTCAGGAAATTATTGATCACCCAGACCGTTTTATCAAAATCGGCACTAACGAAATCGTTATCGTCTGTAAGGTATTCGGTATTGATCAGGATATTCTTCTGTTCGGCCAGCTTTTCAACATTTTTTGCGGCGGCCTGCACCATTTCTTTCGGGGAACATTTTTCAACGGTCAGGCTAATGTTTCCGGTTTCTACCTGTGATAAATTCAATAATTCCCCGGTGATATTCAATAACCTCTGGCCATCATCATTGATGCTTTTGAGCAGTTCTTTCTGTTGGTCATTCAGCTCTCCGAATTTTTGGTTTCCAAGCAGCTGCACCCCCATTTTTATGGCAGATATCGGAGTCTTAAGTTCGTGGGAAATGGTAGCAATGAAATTGGTTTTAGCAAAATCAAGTTCCTTGAAAGGCGTAATATTCCTCAAAAGAATCACCTTTCCTATATATTTTGTTTCCTTTTCACCGGTTTTTACAATATTAATAGGAACAATATCCTGTTCGAAGTAATTCTCTTTATGATCACGGACGATCTTGATGGGCTCTTTTACCGGATGATCAATATTTTTAAGCAGTTCACGCATCAGATCATTATTGACCGCTACTTCATGAGCCGTTTTACCGATGATATCTTCTTTATGAAGATTGGTGATCTTCAGGGCTTCATCGTTAATCATGTAAATAAAGTGGTTTTCGTCCAGGCCAATCACTGCATCATGCATATTATTCACCAGTGTTTCAATCCTTTTTTTATCCATCAGCTGCTTGGAAAGGCTGCTGCTTTCGTATTCCTGAAGCTTTTCTGCCATGGTATTAAAAGAATCTGCAAGGCCGTTAAATTCTTCACTGCCTTTAAAATGAACTCTTTCATTATAATTTTTAGCAGCGATCTGCCTGATACTGAATGTAAGCTGATTGATAGGTTCCGCAATGGTCTGCGGCAGGTTAAAAAGCAGGATAAAAGCAATCAGAAAACATACGGTTCCCAGACTTACAATCCAGAAGGTAGCATTTTCAGCGGTAATGATGGCAATATCACTTTTCCTCTCAATGCCTTTCATATTCAGGGACATGATCTTGGCCAGGTCTTCACGGATAAGCTTTTCCTTTTCCGGAGAAGGCTGCTTCAGATAGCTGTTGAAATGAAGGTTCAGGCTTTGGGTAGCTTCTTTTTCTCCAAATTCGGTAAGGTTTTTCTCCTGAAGTTCATTATTTTTCTGAAAATCATTCACTGCAACAGCACTGTCTGTACTTATTTTATCCAGGGCCAGCAACATATTTTTGGAAAATTCCAGACTGTTGTAGTTGGCGGTAAGAATTTTTTCAGTGTCGGATTTCAGTTTATTGATATACACAGATCCGATGACCGACATAAGAACGATCAGTAAAAATAAAAGACCTACGCCTAAGGTGAGTTTTGTTTTAAGTTTCATTACTTCTAAGATAAAATAATAATATCTATCTGCTTTTCATTCAGCCTGTTCATCAGTGTATAAATCCAGCTGTAGCCGGAAAGACGTTGCCACAGCTTTGCATGGGGTTTTCCTATACAGACCGTGGTGATATTATGGGCAATCACATACTCCAGAATTCCTTTATGGACACTGCTTTCTTTTACCCGGACCACTTTCGCTCCCAATTCCTGTGCTAAATTAAAATTATTAATCAAAAACCGCTGTTTGTCGAGAGCAATTTTTTCAGGATTTTCTGATGGCTTCTGAACATAGAGAACGGTCCACTGACTGTTATAATAGCTTGCCAGACGGGCAGTTTTCCGGATGATATTCTTGGCTATCTTCTCATTACTGCTGATGCACGCCAGAAATTTTATCGGTTTAAAATTCTCTGTTTTGATCTCCGTTTCTACCTTTCTTTCAACATGGGCAGCGACTTCTTTCAAGGCAAGCTCTCTGAGTTGCAAAATATGTCCGCTCTGAAAAAAGTTGGCAAGCGCCGTCTGGATCTTTTCTTTTTTATAAATTTTTCCTTCTTTCAGGCGGGTGAGCAGTTCATCTGCGGTAAGGTCTATATTGACTACTTCATCAGCAAGACTTAAGATCTTATCAGGAACACGTTCTGCCACTTCTATTCCCGTAATATTTTTTACTTCTTCATTCAGGCTTTCGATATGCTGAATGTTCATGGCACTGATGACATTGATTCCGTTATCAAGGATTTCCAGTACATCCTGCCATCTCTTTTTGTTTTTTGAACCTTCTACGTTGGTATGAGCCAGTTCATCCACTAAAACGACCTCCGGATGTTCATTGATAATAGCCTGAAGATCCATTTCTTCCAGATTTTTACCTTTATAGAAAACCGATCGTCTCGGTATTTCCGGAATTCCGTTTGTAAGGGCTGCTGTTTCTTCGCGGTCATGAGTTTCTATATACCCGATCTTTACGTCAATGCCGTTACGCAAAAGAGACTGTGCCTCCTGAAGCATCCGGAATGTTTTCCCTACGCCTGCGCTCATCCCGATATAGATCTTGAATTTTCCTTTCCTGGATTTCTGGATCAGTTCTAAAAAATGTTTTGCTGATGACATTGATTTTTGCTTTATTAATTTTTTAAACACAAAAGGCACAAAAGTTTTATTTTGAACGCTTTACAGGGTATACGTAAGTTATGCTTATTCTGAACACTTTTTCTTAAACCACCCCGTCAAAAATTCTTTGGATTTTCGCCACCCCTCCAAGGGAGGGGAATTCTCGCCGGTTTAGTAGTTGTCTTTGTTATAATCTTTGGTTTTATAAAAACATACAAATCATAAGGTTTTGTTACTCTTTTGATAAATATTTTTTATCTCCCGCAGATTACACAGATCTTTAATAATTGGATGGAATAAAAATCTTTGATTTTTTAAACTTATGTGATCTTAATATTGACAAAGTATTTAATATTTCATCTCTCGCAGATTACGCGGATTACGCAGATTTTTAATTCATTTTGTTTAAAAACTTATGTGAACTTCCTTCTTGCAAGTCTTTCACTTCAAAATAATATGAGTGTCAAAAACTTTTGTGACTTTTGTGGTTAATATTTTATCTCTCGCAGATTACACGGATTACGCAGATTTTTAATTCATTTTGTTTAAAAACTTATGTGAACTTCTTTTTTGCAAGCTTTCACTTTAAAATAAACTTAAGTGTTAAAAAGCTTTTGTGACTTTTGTGATTAATATTTTATCTCTCGCAGATTACACGGATTACGCAGATTTTAATTCATTTTCATTATTCACTTTCTCTTCTAGAACCAGGCAGCCAGACTTGTTGTGATAAAGAAATTCCCCTGCTTCATCTCATCATTCTTCACAAAAACGGCATCTTTGGATGTAAATCCTCTGGCTTCTGTACGAAAAACAACGTTCTTCAGAATCGCATAATCTACATTCAGGGAATATCCGAAGGTTTGGAAGCCATTTGGCGTTTTGGTGCTGATGATGACGCCGTTTTTATCATTGTAATATTCAACTCTTCCCGCGAGAGCCCACTTGCTGTCCAGCTGGTATTTCATTAATATATTTGGAGTGTACCAGATGTTATAACTGCTGCTGCCTTTCTCTTTCTGCTCTGCGCCGATATCGAACCCAAGCAAAGCTGAAAATCGGTCTGTCAGCTGAAAATTTCCGTAAAGATCATGAAAATACCGCATTCTTTTCTCATCCTTTGATTTGTCGTTTCCGATAAATGAGCTGCTGTTCAGTGTAATTTTCTCTGTCGGTTTGTAGGTCACCTGATGCCCGAAAGAAATACTTTGATTTCCTTCCGGCTTTGCAATCCGCTGCCAGCCATTAAGCACCAATCCGCTTAAAAACCATTTTCCGCTGTCTGATGTATAAGAAATTTTCGCTCCGGTTTCAAAATAAGGTGAGTTTTCAGCCGCAAAACTTCTGGTCAGATTAACGTTATCTTTTCCTATGGCACTTTCCCAACCGATGTGGGATGGCATAATTCCGGCATCAATCCATAAGTTTTTGTTCTTTGAAATTTTAATCCCAATATTTGCTTCATTCACATAACGCAATGCGTCCTGTTCCGCAGCCATATTATCCTGTGCATAGGTTCCGGCCATTAAAGCAACATTAGCACGGAGGTTCTCACTCTGATAATTCGCTTTTACCAATCCTAAATTCAGGTTAAGCTCATTATGCCTGTTATAGGAGTATAAAAAGTTCTGGCGGACATGATTGGCAGGTTCATTAAAGTCATAAGTATAGAAAAGCTCTGCATAAGCAGAAAATGTCACTTTATTTTCTGTTTTTAATGAATCGGATGATTGTGCTTTTGGGAAAAAGATCCCTAATAATACAGCACTGGTAATGATATATTTTTTCACGGTGATGGTTACATTATTTTAATTGGTCCAAAGCGATATTCAGCTTCAATACATTTACTTTTGAAGGCCCTAAAAGTCCTAAAAACGGTTTCTCAGTCTGATTTTGCACTAAATTTCTGACTTTTTCTTCAGAAAGATTTCTTACTGCTGCAATTTTCTTTACCTGATACAGTGCACCTTCTTCAGAAATGTCCGGATCCAGACCGCTTCCGCTGGCCGTAACCAGTTCTATAGGAACTTTTATATTCCCCATAGCCGGATGATTCATTTTTAAAGTATCTATTCTTTTCTGTACGGTTTCCAGGTATTCTTCATTGCTGGGTCCCTTATTACTTCCGCCGCTTCCCGCCGCATTATAATTAACAGATGAAGGACGTCCGTGGAAATATTTTTCAGATTTAAATTCCTGGCCGATATTAGCGTAGAACTTTTGTCCGTTTTGAGTGATGATCTCTGCATTTCCTTTTGTAGGCAACACTTTTGATCCTCCGTATACGATAAGAAGATAAATTCCTACGACAGCCAGCATTACAAAAGTCAGTCTGAATGCTGTCACAATATGATTTTTCATTTTTAAAATTTTAATAGAATAAACTGATGACCAAGTCAATAATTTTGATCCCGATAAACGGAACGATAACACCGCCCAAACCATAAATTAAAAGGTTTCTTCTTAATAATGCGCTGGCACCGATTGGCTTATATGCAACTCCTTTTAACGCCAGTGGAATAAGGAACGGAATGATCACTGCATTGAAAATAACAGCTGATAATATCGCGGTTTCCGGGCTGTGAAGGTTCATAATATTCAACTTCTGAAGTGAAGGAATGAAAGTGATGAACAAGGCAGGAATAATGGCAAAATATTTAGCTACATCATTCGCAATACTGAAAGTTGTCAGTGTTCCGCGGGTCATCAGCAGCTGTTTTCCAATCTCTACGATCTCAATCAGTTTCGTAGGGTCATTATCAAGATCTACCATGTTTCCGGCTTCTTTTGCTGCCTGTGTTCCACTGTTCATGGCTACCCCCACATCGGCCTGAGCCAGTGCCGGAGCATCATTCGTACCGTCACCCATCATGGCCACCAGCTTTCCTTCCTGCTGTTCTTTTTTGATGTAGTTCATTTTGTCCTCAGGTTTGGCTTCGGCAATAAAATCATCTACACCTGCTTTTTCGGCAATGAATTTTGCGGTCAGAGGATTATCTCCGGTTACCATCACCGTTTTCACCCCCATTTTTCTCAGCCTCTGGAAACGTTCCTGAATTCCTGTTTTAATGATATCCTGAAGCTCAATAACGCCCCATACTTTTTCATTAACGCTTACCACAAGAGGAGTTCCTCCGTTTTCAGAAATTTTGGTAACGGCATCCTGGGTTTCTTTCGGAAAAATATTCCCGGCTTTTTCAGTCAGTTTTTTTATCGTGTCATAAGCTCCCTTTCTGATCCTTGTCTCTTCAAAATCGATTCCTGAAGTTCTTGTTTCCGCTGAGAAATCAATATAGACCGGATTCGGAACAAGAAGGTCTTCTGTTTTCAGCTGGCTTAGTTCTATAATGGATTTTCCTTCCGGTGTTTCATCCGCTACGGAACTTAGCGCAGAAGCTTTAATGAAATCCGGCAGTCTGATTCCTTCTGCAGGATGAAATTCTGTCGCTTTACGGTTTCCGATGGTGATGGTTCCTGTTTTATCAAGAAGCAGCACATCGATGTCTCCGGCAGTTTCTACTGCTTTACCACTTTTAGTAATCACATTCGCTCTCAAGGCTCTGTCCATTCCGGCAATCCCGATTGCAGAAAGCAGGCCTCCAATGGTTGTGGGAATCAAACAAACGAAAAGTGATATAAATGCCGCAATGGTAATTGGAGTCTGCGCGTAGTCTGCAAAAGGTTTTAAAGTGAGTGTTACAATAATAAAGGTCAGGGTAAATCCTGCCAGAAGTATGGTTAATGCAATTTCATTAGGTGTTTTCTGTCTTGAAGCTCCTTCTACAAGGGCAATCATTTTATCTAAAAAGGACTCTCCCGGTTTGGTCGTCACTTTTACTTTTATCCTGTCAGAAAGAACTTTTGTTCCGCCCGTTACTGAGCTTTTATCACCTCCGGATTCACGGATTACGGGTGCACTTTCCCCGGTGATTGCCGATTCATCAATGGTAGCAAGCCCTTCAATGATCTCTCCGTCCATAGGGATCTGATCTCCTGTTTCACAAAGAAAAATATCACCCAATTTCATTTCGGCAGACATTCTGAGAACGGTTTCTACCTGAAATCCAGGTTTGTTGTTCACCACCACTTTGGCGGGAGTTTCTTCACGTGTTTTCCTGAGGGTATCTGCCTGAGCTTTTCCTCTGGCTTCTGCGATGGCTTCTGCAAAATTGGCGAAAAGAACAGTGAAAAATAAGATAATAAATACGGTAAAGTTATAAGCAAAGCTACCCTGTGACTGGTTTCCTGTAAGACTGAAAAGACTTACGATAAGCATCACAACCGTTCCTACCTCCACCAGGAACATCACGGGATTTTTAAACATGATTTTCGGATTCAGCTTGACGAAGGACTGTTTGATCGCTTCGTTTACCAAATCTTTTTGAAACAATGTCTGGGATTGATTTTTCATTTTTTTGAAAGAGTTATATCATTATAAACCAACGGTAACCATTAAGCCAGATTAAAACAAAAGGAGTGAAATGGATAATATTCAGGTGAATGTTTCGATGAGTTTTTAGACTAATTTCCTGATATTCCAATCTTCCTAATGGTTAACTATTGATTTTAATTTTAATTTATTGATACTATTTAAACCATTAAGATTTGTTAAGGAGCGAAGAAGAGTTAAGATTATATTCAAAAGAATATTTTTAAGCCTGCTGCATATTGAGCGTACACCTTAATATTCTTAACTACTTTTACCTTCTCAAGGGTTCAAAAAATTAATTTTCTTTTATTTAGAGAAATACTGAATCTGTTCTGCGATCGGTCCCAATGTTAATGCCGGGAAGAAAGACAGCGCCGCAATAAGCAGGATCACTGCCAATGTCATAAAACCGAAAGTGGCTGTATCCGTTTTTAGCGTTCCTGAACTCTCCGGGATGAATTTCTTCTGTGCCAATAATCCTGCAATCGCTATCGGTCCGATGATTGGAATAAATCTGGATAACAGCAAGACAATTCCCGTTGAGATATTCCACCATGGGGTATTGTCGCCAAGACCTTCAAATCCGGAACCGTTGTTTGCCGAAGAAGAGGTGAATTCGTACAACATTTCACTGAATCCGTGGAAACCCGGATTATTCAATGCCTTGGCTCCAAATTCCGGCAGATAAGCCGTTAATGCAGTTCCTACCAGTATTAAGAACGGATGGAACAGAGCGACGATCATGGCGATCTTCATTTCTTTGGCTTCGATCTTTTTGCCCATGAATTCCGGGGTCCTTCCCACCATCAGACCACTGATGAATACAGCAAGAATGATAAAGATGAAATAATTCAGGATTCCGACTCCGCAGCCTCCGTAGAAACAGTTGATCATCATAGCCAGCAGCTCGTTCATTCCTGAAAGTGGCATCGTACTGTCGTGCATAGAATTAACGGAACCTGTTGAGATCACTGTCGTTGCAATACTCCAATATCCTGAAGAAGCACTTCCGAAACGGATCTCTTTGCCTTCCATAGCTCCCAGACTGCTGTCGGCACCCATTTGTGTGATAAGCGGATTGCCATTTGTTTCATTTGCAATGTTTGGAACGGCAAGCGCGAGAAAACCGACAGTCATTACCGTAAAAATTACCCATGACAGTTTTCTCTTTTTCAGATAAAATCCCAGTGCAAAAACCAGTGCAAACGGAATGATCATCTGAGTGACCATTTCGGTCATATTCGTCACATAGTTCGGGTTTTCAAGCGGGTGCGCCGAATTGGCACCAAAGAAACCTCCTCCATTGGTTCCCAAATGCTTAATCGCTACGAAAGCAGCTACAGGACCTCTGGAAACATCAACTTTCTGTCCTTCCAACGTTGTTATATGGTCTTTACCTTCGAACGTCATCGGACTTCCGTTGGCAGAAAGGATCATGGCAACAAGGATACTCACCGGAACGAGTATTCTGATCACAGATTTAGTAAAGAAATCGTAGAAATTTCCTAATTCTGTAGTTGTTTTCTCTTTAAAAGCTTTAAAAAGAACGGCCATAGCTGCCATTCCGGTTGCTGCGGTTACAAACTGCAGGAACATCAGATAAAGCTGGCTTAAATAACTCACTCCCGTTTCTCCTGAATAGTGCTGCAGATTACAGTTTACCAAAAAAGAAATAGCTGTATTAAAAGCAAGATCCGGTGACATATTCGGGTTTCCGTCAGGATTTAAGGGGAGCCAGGACTGGGTCATCAGGATCAGAAATCCTATAACGAACCAGACCAGGTTGATCGTCAGCATGGCATACATATTCTGTTTCCAGGTCATCTGACGGGCCGGGTTAATTCCCGCTATTTTATAAATTAATTTTTCAACAGGTTCAAAAACAGGATCCAAAAAGGTCTTTTTGTACCCGTACACATTAGCAATGTATTTCCCAAGAAATATTCCAATAACTAATGTAATGACAAACATGGCAATGACGCCTAAAATTTCTGTATTCATGACCGGTTAAAATTTTTCAGGTTTCAGCAAAACGTAGCAGATGTACACAAAGGCCAGAATTGAAAGGAAAAATAAACTCCACATATTTTTATATTTTATCAAAAAATTCAACGGATTTGTAAAGAAGCCAGAACATCGCTGCAAAAAGCAGGATTAAACTTATCAGCATCATATCGAAATCATTAGGATTAAAAGAGTAAGAACTACATACGCTACTACCAGCTGACTGAAGTTGGTGTGCTCACGTTTTTTGAACGTTTTTCTTGAAATTGTCATTTTTAAAATATTTTATTCATGTCCTATAGGCCAAAAGAAGGCCCACTTTGAAAACAAAGCATTTAAACAAATGATAATCAATAAATTAAAATAATGACTAAGCCATACCAAAAACACAAAAGCCTATCAAAATGATAGGCCCGTTTATTGAAATGATAGGGTTGAGAAGTTAGATTTCAGACACGAGACATGAGACTTTTAGATTAAGGCGGGGATTGGAAAACGTTAATTATGAATTTTGTCTGCAAGTCAATAGTGAGTTGTAAGAGTTAAAACAAAATATCAAACCCTATCAATGGTGGCTTTGGGAGCCTCAGCCACCAAATATTTGCCATTTATTCAATATTCTTGATTCATGCCTTTTGGGCACGTATTTCATAATTTATAGCCATGTGGACACCCAAACTCTAAAACTTTAAAACACTCAAACTTTGGAAACACGCATCCCGAAACCCTAAAACTCTCCTACTCTCAAACCCCGCAACTCATAACTCGTCTACCTCAAGCCATATTCTTCCAGCTTGCGGTACAGGGTTGCAATGCCTATTTCCAGCAGCCTGGCAGCTTCGGCTTTATTGCCTTTTGTATATTGCAGGACTTTTTGGATGTGTATTTTTTCCAGTGTTCTTATGCTTAAAGAGTCACTTTCAGGAACTGTTTTATCGGTATAATGGGGAAGGCTTCCGGCATCCAGCATATTGTTTTCCATTAAAATAAGACTTCTTTCCACTGCATTTCTCAATTCACGGATATTTCCTTTCCAATCGTTTTTTTCCAGCATTTTATAATAATCCGGATTTACCTGCAGTGCTGAAAGATGAAGTTTATGCGAGAAAATGTCAATGAAATTTTTGGCCAGCATTTTCAGATCTTCCTTTCTTTCACGCAGTGGCGGAAGATGGATTTCGAAAACATTCAGCCTGAAATAAAGATCTTCCCGGAAATGGCCCTGCTTTATTTCTTCTTCCAGATTTCTGTTGGTTGCAGCAATCAGCCTGAAGTCGGATCTGGATACTTTTGTTTCTCCCATTTTGATAAATTCTCCTGTTTCCAGAACGCGGAGCAGTTTAGCCTGCAGTTCTATAGGCATCTCTCCTATTTCGTCTAAAAACAAGGTTCCGGCGTTGGCTTCTTCTATGAGACCTTTTTTATCTTTTACAGCACCTGTAAATGCTCCCTGCTTATGTCCGAAAAGTTCACTTTCAAGAATTTCTTTACTGAATGCGGAACAGTTGATGGCTACAAAATTGTTTTTCTTCCTATCGCTTCCTTCGTGGATGGCATTGGCAAACACTTCTTTTCCGGTTCCCGTTTCTCCGGTAAGAAGAACGGCAGCATCCGTTAAAGCCACTTTTTCAGCCAGCTTTTTAGACTGAAGAATCAGGGGAGATGTTCCTATAATCTGTCCGAATCCTTTTGATACAGTAATTTTCTGACCAATTCTGGAGCGGTTATCCTTTACTTTTTCCAGCGCTTTATATACCAGCGGAATGATCTTCTCGTTATCGTCCCCTTTCACGAGATAATCATACGCTCCGTTTTTCATGGCCTGAACGGCATCGGTAATGTTCCCGAAAGCCGTCATCAGAATAATCTCAAGGTGTGGATATTTGGTTTTGATGGATCGTACCAGCTCTACCCCGAAAGCATCAGGAAGGCGGACATCGCAGAGTACGACGTCAAATTCATGCTGCTCAAGCATCGTCATTGCAGAACGTGCTGTTGAAGCCTCTTTTACGTTAAAATCTTCTTGGGAAAGAATCATTCCTAATAATTTCAGGAGCTTGATCTCGTCATCGATGATCAGAATGTTTCCGTGCATGGTGTAAGTTTTTGGAAAACTACTGCAAACTTATTGAATTTATTTTGGAAAGACGCATAGAAAGTAAAGAAGGCTGATCCGGGGCTACTTTTTCGTCATTATTACAGCTGAGAATATTTCATCAGTCTATTGGAATCCATTTCGTCCTGTTCAGGCTTAGGAACTTCTGTAAAACCTGCCTTTTCATAAAGTTTAAATGCTTTAAAATTATCATTTTTAACTTCAAGGTAGATTTCAATGTTCTTAAACTGGTTATACGCTTCTTTTATAACCTTCTGAATCAGATTTAAACCTATATTGTTACCCTGATATTCTTCTTTAACGTACATCTGGTAAATATTTCCTCTGCCATATTCATCTTTAACAAAAGTGCAGATCCCAATTAACTGGCCATCATTAAAAGCTCCCACGACAAACCTTTCTGCCAACTCATTCTCAATATCATATTCTATTCTGAATTTTTCAGTTTTTAATGCTTCATTATAATCGGCTCCAAAAGATTCAGGGAATTTTTTCAGACTTTCCAGTCTGACCGTTCTATAGATTTTGCTTTCTTCGGGTAAAAGTTTCCGGTATTGAATATTCATTGCGATCTCAGTCTGTTATAAATTAAAACTATAGATGCAATAATAAGGAAATTTTGATTTGTTCCTTTTTGATTCCTTACATTTGTAAGGCATTCTGATTTTTAGGGATGAAATGAGTTAGCTTATGATTGACAAGAGATATAGAGAAACGGTTCATACAGATAAAAACAACTACGAATATACTACAGTTACGCATGACGAAAATAAAGTAAGAATTTATACGTTAAAAAACGGCTTAAAGGTTTTTCTTGCTCAGAATTTTGATGCTCCCAGAATACAGACTTATATCCCGGTAAGAACGGGAAGTAACAATGATCCATCAGACAATACAGGACTTGCACATTATCTGGAACACATGATGTTCAAAGGTACTTCGAAGATCGGAACACAGAACTGGGAAAAGGAAAAGGACCTTCTTGACCAGATCTCAGCATTATACGAGGAACATAAAGCGGAACAGAATTCTGAAAAAAAGAAGGAAATTTATAAAAAAATTGACACGGTATCCCAGGAAGCCAGCCAATATGCAATCGCCAATGAATATGATAAAGCAATTTCTTCCCTCGGAGCCAGTGGAACGAATGCCCATACGTGGTTTGATGAAACGGTTTATAAAAATAATGTTCCGAATAACGAGCTTGAAAAATGGCTTAAAATAGAGAAGGAAAGGTTTTCAGAGGTTGTGCTCCGACTTTTCCATACGGAACTGGAATCGGTATATGAGGAATTCAACAGAGCCCAGGATAATGATTCAAGGCTTGTGAGTTATGAGCTTATGGCCGCTCTTTTTCCGACACATCCGAATGGCCAGCAAACTACGCTAGGGAAGCCGGAACATTTGAAGAACCCTTCTATGAAGGCTATTCATAAGTATTTTGATGAATATTACGTTCCGAATAATTATGCTATGGTTTTGGTGGGAGACCTGGATTTTGAGGAAACGATTCAGCTGGTCGACCAGTATTTTGGAACGATTCCTTACAGAGAACTTCCGAAAAAGACGCCGGTTGTTGAACAGCCATTAACGGAAATTGTAAAAAGAACGGTAAAAAGTCCTACAACACCAAGAATTCAGCTGGCATGGAGAACAGACAGCTATGGGACCAGAGAAGCTATGCTGGCAGATATTACAGCCAATATCCTCAGCAACAGAGGAGAAGCCGGACTTCTTGACCTTAATATCAACCAGACACAAAGAATGCTTTGGGCCCAGGCTTTTTCTGTAGGCTTAAAGCAGTACGGGTATTTTTCTATCGTTGCGGTTCCGAAAGAAACACAGACGTTGGATGAAGCGAAAGATATGGTGCTGGAGCAGATCGAGCTGATCAGGAAGGGGGATTTTCCGGACTGGATTCTTCCTGCAATCATTAATGATTTCAAAATCCAGAGGATGAAAGGTTTGGAAACAGCAGATGGACTGGCTACCAATCTTTATGACACCTATATCAAAGGCAGAACCTGGGAACAGGAGCTGAATGAAATGGATGAGTATGAAACCTTTACCAAAGAAGAGGTTGTAGATTTCGCCAATACTTTTTTTAAAGACAATTATGTTGTTGTTTATAAGGAAAAAGGCGTTAATGATCAATTGGTAAGAGTGGAAAACCCGGGAATTACCCCGATTAAAATAAACCGTGATACACAGTCTGACTTTTTAAAGGAAATTGTTGCAGAAAAAACAGAGGATATCCAACCGGAATTTATTGATTATAAAAAAGAAATCCTTACTGATACGGTAAAGGATAAAAAACTGAGCTTCGTCCGTAATAAATACAATGATATTGCACAGGCACACTTTATTTTCTCTTTCGGAAGCGATAATGACAGAGATCTTGGGATTTCCACACAGTTACTGCAGTATCTTGGAACTGACGATCTTTCGCCTGAAGATTTGAAGAAGGAATTCTTTAAGATCGGGATCAGCAATGATTTTAAGACAACGAATGACCAGCTTCTGATCTCACTGAGCGGGCTGGAAGAAAATATTGAAAAAGGAATTGCCCTTCTGCAACACTGGATGTATGAGGTAAAACCGGATCAGGAGATCTACAGGCAGTTTGTAGAAACAGTTCTGGAAAACCGCCAGGCTACAAAAAAAGATAAAACCCGTATCATGACTGCCCTGACCAATTATACAAAACTGGGACGTTTTTCACGTTACACGGATATTATTTCGAAAGAAGAGCTTGAAAACAGCAGTGCTGAGATATTTACAGACAGAATGAAAAAGCTTTTCAAATATCCTTATGAGATATTTTTCTATGGAAAGGATGTGGAAAATTTCAAACAGTATATTGGAAAGTATGTTGAAAATGAAAGCTTCAGGATTCCTGAGCCTAAACAATATCCAGAACCTGAAACCAACGGAAACGTCTATTTCACAGATTACGATATGGTTCAGATGGAAATGAGCAAAGTGGGAAGAGGCTACCAGGTGGATACTTTAAACTTTGGAAAGATCAACGTTTTCAATGAATATTTCGGAAGAGGACTGTCATCTATTGTTTTTCAGGAGATCCGTGAAAGTAAAAGTTTAGCCTATTCTGCGTATGTTTCCTATTCAGCCAATTCCGAACTTGGACACCCTGATTATATCACCACGTATATCGGAACGCAGCCGGATAAGCTCCAGACTGCCGTAAGCACAATGAGTGAGCTGATGAATGAGCTTCCGGAAGTGCCTACCCAGTTTGAAAATGCCAAAAATGCAGCCCTGAAACAGATCGCTTCAACCAGAATTACCCGGAACAATATATTTTTCAATACGTTAAGGCTTAAAAAACTCGGGGTCTACCATGATTTCAGAAAAGATATCTACGGACAGATCGAAAATCTGAAATTTGAAGATCTTAAGGGTTTTTATCAGACGAAAATCAAGCCAATACATTTTAATACAGCAATTATTGGCAAGAAAGAAAATCTGGATATGGACGCCGTCAATCAGATGGGAATCTTTAAAGAATTAACGTTGGAAGAGATCTTCGGACATTAAAAAAACAAACCGCTTCATTTTTTTGAGGCGGTTTTTTATATCTACCTGAAATCGGTATAAAAAGCCTAGAGGCTGTTTAAATTTTAAAATCTAGCTGTTCGGCAGATTACACAGATTTTTACAACTGAAATAAATCTGAGTAATCTCCTAAATTTGCGGGAGCAATACTAAGAAAGCATGCTTAAGTCATCATGCAATCTCCGTCCCCGTCCTGATATTGTGGATCAAATCCTTTCGGTAAGTGCTGGATCAGCTGTTTGTGAAACAGGTATCTTCTTTCAAAATCGCGTTCGTAGATTTTAGGAAACTTTTTTGACTGTTCTATTCTGGTATTGAGGTCCTTGTGATAGCTGGTTAAGGTTTTTATTTTATTGCTGACAATAAAATGGCTTAAAAATTCAATAAAAGAGTCTAAACCGGCAGCTTTTGAAAACAGATAAGGAATTTTAAGGTTTCCGTCCCTGAGCTGGAGCAGTGAACAGGCTGTTAAATTACTGTTGTCATCATATATTTTTATCCAAACATATTTAAAAACCTCAGCATAGGCCGAAAACAGGTACTTCTCTTCTTTCTTCTTACTTTCCAGTACCCATGGATTTTTTATAAATACATTGATTTCATCGGCATTCCGCTTAGTCTGGAATTCCGACATGAATTCCGAGCTTTCTGCATCAATATGATCAAGAATTTCGAATTTGAATCCGGGCTTTTTGATGGCAGAGTTTTTTAAAGCAATTAAGGAGTTCGCAACAGCATCAGTTATTTGAAAAATTGGCTTCAATACTTTGGTTTCAGGCTTTTTTCCAGGAATAATATGAGCTGCATCTGAACGAAAATAATATCTTTTTCCTGCCTTTGGATGCACATATTCAAAAACACCCAATACATTGTAAAGAGCTTCTGCTTCTTTGGTAAATTCTGTTGCGATAATATTGCCGTCATATTCTTCAAACATCTTATTCAGCAATGTTTTTGCAATCCTTTTCCCACGGAATTCTTCACTTACAAACAGGGTACTTAACCATGCATAATGGAATATTTTCCCGTCAATTAAATAATTATCAGGAAAGCATCCTACATATCCCGCCAGTTTTCCGTCATAAAAAGCCAGAACCAAAAGTGTCTGATTATCTAAAGCTTTCAGGTTTCTGATCTGGGATTTTGCCCGGTGCTCTGAAATAGGAAGAAAATCAAAGCCTCTGAAATCTCCTAACGAAACGAAATCTTCAAGTTCTTTTTTGTTAAATGTCTTCAGCTCGGTCATCTTCTCACTATTTTATTTTTGTTGATTATTCTTTTCAGTCTGAAATAGGCCGTTTCTTTTTTTAATATGCTTTCTCCGCTCTCTCCCATTTCCATTGGAATTCTGTGAAAAAGCCTTTCAACACTGTCTGATTTTGCGCCTGCACTTCCAAAGCAGCAAAATAGATCTTCATTTTTAAACAACTCATCAAAGAAATCTTTTTTCACTCCAAAATCCGTGAACGGAAATGCAAAGCTTTCATATAAAAAGCCATTCTCTTTCAAATAATTAAAAGTCCGGTCGGTACTTTCCATCTGCTCCTTCAAGGACAGTTCGCCATATTTTGGATGATCCCAGCTGTGGGAGGAAATTCCGTAGCCTTTTTGGGTCAGTATTTTTAACTGGTCTGTTGTAAGATAAGGGGTCTGCTCTTTAAGGTAAGCATTGCAGTCAACTTCCAATTTTTCAGCAAGTCTGTCCAGAAGATCTCTTTTATGATAACTGATCTTTAAAACCTGCTGCCTTAAACTTTCTTTTGACAGATTTTCTAAGTAAAGCATTTGATAGACTTCCGGATCTACTGTTTTCACTTTTTCTACAGCATCAATAATTAAACTCGCTTTACATCTGAACATCAGTTCCCGGTTATCAATAAAAGCCGGATTTATAAAATTACAAGCATATATTCCTTTTCGTTCCAGAACGGGAAGTACGGTATCGTAAAACTCCCTGAACCCGTCATCAAAAGTCAGGAAAGCAATCTTTTTTTTAGGTTTAAACTTACCATTGACAAAATCCTTGAATTCTGACCAGCTGACGAACTGAAAGTGTTTTGAAAGACAGTCCAGATCTTCTTCAAACTGTCTGGTATTCTTATATTGGATAATGTGCCGGATATGCGGCAGACTTTCATCTGAAACGCAGTGGTAGACAGGCAAACAGTAATCCATCGGAAAAGAATTTCCGATATTTCCCGTTTCGAAAGCGGCGAGTAAATTGATGATCTTCTCTTTCATCTCTATTAAATAAAAAGAATCTATTCAAATTGGATTTAAATAGATTCTTAAAGGTATTACTTTTGTGTATTATTTTATCACCTTCATTTCGTCGATAAGCCATTTGGAATCGGCGAACTTATCGATAATGAACAGGATATATTTGGTATCTACCATGATATTCCGGCTGAAGCGGGGGTCGTAATTGATATCACTCATCGTTCCCTCCCACTGTCTGTCAAAGTTAAGTCCTACAAGGTTTCCGTTGGCATCAAGCGCCGGACTTCCTGAGTTTCCTCCCGTTGTATGGTTGGTCGCAGTGAATCCTACCGGAACATCGCCTGTTTTGTCTTTATAAATACTGTAATCTTTTTTATTGTAAAGATCAATCAGTTTTTTAGGGACATCAAATTCATAATCTCCAGGAATATATTTTTCCATTACTCCTGCCAAATGTGTCTGATAACCGTAAGAAACAGCATCTCTAGGCGTAGAACCTTTTACTTTTCCGTAGGTTACCCGAAGAGTGGAATTGGCATCCGGGAAGAATTTTCTGTCTTTATCCGTTGCCATCTGCTGTGCCATGAATTTCTTCTGCAGGTCATCAATTTTTCCCTGAAGAGAAGTAAACTGAGGATCAGCATTTTTCATATACGTTTCTTTCATAGAAACATACAGCTGGTAAATCGGGTCTTTTTTCAAAGTCTTGATCAGCTTGTCCTGGTTGGAAAATGCTTTCTCAATATCTCCGGTAAGACTTGCTCCGTTTACCTGCTCTCTTCCTGTGATAATGGAGTTTTTCGACATTTCTTCCACCACCGGAATGTTCTGATTCTCATCTTTATATTTATTAAATCCGACAGGCAGGAACTGAGGAGCGGTTTTATTGGCATATAAAGCCAGTAGTTTTGCCGTCACCTTAGCATCAAGCTCTGCGCTGTAATCCTTGTAGAAAGAACTTACCTTTTTCTTCAGTTTCGTAAGCTCTTTTTCGTCCATTTTCCCTGCTTCTACAGTAGCAATGTAGTCGTAGTAGTCACCTGCCAGCTTAAGCGTTTCGGCATTTCTTACCACTTCTGTATAGTAGGCATTGTTTAATGCATAAGGAGCCTGATCGTTGTACAGTTTATTCAACTGGTCCAGAGTGGCTTTGATCTCATGATTTTTAGCAACCAAAGAACCTTCATACATTACTTTTTTCTCCACTGCATTGGATTTTTTCAGCCCTTCTACTTCACCGATCCATTTTTTCCAGTAATTGGCCACCGATGCATATTTTGAAGAATATTTGATGCGTGTTTCGCTGTCTGTACGCATTTTTTCGTCCAGTGTTTTCAGCGCTACTTCCCGTACGGCAATTCTTGCAGGATCGATATCTGTCATGATCTTCTCCACTGCTACTGCAGGAAGATATTCTGTTGTTCTTCCCGGAAACCCGAATACGAATGTAAAATCGTTTTCAGCTTTATCTTTTATAGAAACCGGAAGATAATGCTTCGGAACGTAAGGAACATTGTCTTTTGAATATTCTGCAGGCTTGTTGTCTTTTCCTGCATAGATTCTGAACATGGAGAAATCCCCGGTATGTCTTGGCCAAACCCAGTTATCCGTATCACTTCCGAATTTCCCTATGCTTTGAGGCGGTGCCCCAACCAGACGGATATCTTTGTACGTTTCTGTGGTAAAAGCATAATATTTGTTACCGTAATACATTGATTTCACAATGATCGACTGGTAAGATTCTATTTTCTGAGAGTTTTTGTAAACCTCAATATTTTTATTAACTTTTTTAGTCAGTTCAGGCTCCACAAGATTGTCTGTCCCTTCCAGGATCTGATCTGTCACTTCTTTGATATCTACAATGAAGTCTACTTTTACACCGGGATTAGGAAGTTCCCCGTCCGGGTTTTTGGCCCAGAAACCATTGGAAAGAAGATCATTCTGAACCGTAGAATGGGCCTGGATCTGCCCATAGCCACAGTGGTGGTTGGTCAGCAATAATCCTTTAGGTGAAATGATTTCTGCAGTACACCCACCGTTAAACTGTACTACCGCATCCTTTATGCTCGGCTTCTGAGTATTGAAAATGTCTTTGGCAGAGATCTTCATTCCCAAATCCTTCATTTCCTTTTCATTCAGCTCTGTAGGAATCCACATTCCTCCATATTGTTGCGCAAATGCCATTGCAGCCGGCAAAAGAAATACAGATAAAAGTATCTTTTTTGTCATAATCAAAATTTTGTCCCAATTTACAAAGAATATTATACATATGCCTTATGAAATAACAGCGAAAATTGGTGTTCACGGATGGGAAAGGGATAGATTGTGAATAGTGAATTTAAGAGTCAAGAAACAAGAGCCAAGAATCAAGATTTCAGATGTCGGATTTATATTTTAACCTGAATTCGGGATAAGGATAAAATTAAACGCAAGGATAAACAAAGCTTTAAAAAGCATTCATTTGATTTTTTAAGATAGACAGAGCCGTTTCACTTATTGGTAAGCAATACAGGAAAATATATTGGTCTTACTTTGCTAAATGAAATGCCCTTGTTTTTCTTATTAACTTGTCAAAAAATCTACTTTGTCTGCCTTTGCGATAAAAATACAATTGTTTTCAGGTATTTCTTATCCCGAACTCAGGTTATTTTAGAGGAAATAGCCTTTACAGATCTCCGGAGTTTCCATCTTCTGTCTTTACTTTTACCCTTAAAAACACTTATTAACTCTTAAACTCTCCGACGCTCCAGCTCCTTTCTATGGCTCAGTTTTTGTTGATCATAAGGAACTTAAATATTCAAAATATATCAAAATTATTTTATCATGGTAAATAGCAAAATATTCATCTTGGGAATTGCATCTGCTGCGTTTTTAACATCGTGTAATCCTAAAGAAAAAAATCCTGAAACTATTGATACAACCACGGATTCTGCAGCTGTAGAAACACCTGCTTCTGACAGTATTGCAAAAGTAACTCCTTCTGCTCCGGGCGATACTTCGGAAAACGCTCTTGACTGGCCGGGAACGTATGAGGCTGTAGTTCCATGTGCAGACTGTCCGGGAATTAAGATCTCTCTTACTATTAACAATGATAAAACCTTCAGCATCACTGAAGAATACATCGACAGAAATTCGAAAAATCAGGATAAAGGAACTTTTGAATGGGATGCTGCAGGAAGTGTAATTACGCTAAAAGGGAAAAGCGCCAATCATAGATACAAGGTAGGAGAAAACATTCTCATACAGCTGGATATGGACGGCAGGGAAATAACCGGTCCTAACAAAGATCTGTACGTTTTCAAGAAAAAATAAAGGCTCAGGCCTTTATTTTTTTGTTTTTATTTAGAATTGATAGGCTGTGATTTTAGGATCATTAATAAGGCTTTTCACTACCTCATCATGTTTCGTATGCTTTCCGGTAAGCATCCATGTTATAGAAAGGTTTCCCTGGGTATACTGCAGTTTAAGCATAAAATGCTTCAGATGATGTTCTTCAAAGATTTTTTCACAATGTTTGATATCCTCGGACCTGGTTACGGTTATTTTATATTCCCTTATTTTGTGGCTGCTGTCTATAAAATTCTGAAGGTATATCAGCGCACTGAGGATCAAAAGAACCAAAGCCGTTCCCAGCAGCGAAAGGTAAACATAGCCTGAACCCACAGCCATTCCTATTGAAGCAGTAGCCCAGATAGTCGTTGCAGTGGTAATTCCATCGATCTTATTATCGCCTTTAAAAATGACTCCAGCACCCAGAAAACCTATTCCGGTAATGATATTGGCTGCCAGGCGGTCCGGATTTTCCACTCCTATTTTAATGGAGAGAATGGTAAAAAGACAGGAACCGAAACACACCAGAATAAAAGTCCGGAGACCCGCTGATCTGTTCCGGTATTCGCGTTCTGCACCAATCAGCAGCCCCAAAAATACGGAGATCAATATCAGCAGCAGTTCGTTCTGTATAACATAATGATCCTGAAGAAATTCCATTGTACTGAAGTTTTACCTGAATAAAATTACAATAAAAAAAGTTTATTTTAATGCCTTTTGACGACAGTTTTATCCTGTTTAAAAGAAAGTTTTGTAATATTACATTTTAATATGAATAAAAAGATTCACTATGAACCCTACTTTTTTTGCAACAAAGGAAGAATTCAGGAAGTGGCTGGAAGAGAATCATATAAAAGAAAAAGAAATTCTGGTGGGATTCTATAAAAAAGACAGCGGAAAACCTTCTATGAGCTGGTCTGAATCTGTGGACCAGGCTTTATGTTTCGGGTGGATAGACAGTGTAAGAAGATCTGTAGATTCAGAGAGCTATTCTAACCGTTTTACCCCAAGAAAACCGAATAGCACCTGGAGTATCATCAATATAAAAAAAGTGGAAGAACTGACCAAAGCGGGGCTTATGACTGTGGAAGGGCAAAAAGCATTTGAAGCAAGAAGAGAGGATAAAACAGGGACTTATTCTCATGAGAAAGAGGATATTATCCTTGATCCGGTGTATGAGAAACAGTTTAAAACCCATCAAAATGCATGGGCTTTTTTTGAAAAGCAGGCTCCTTCCTATAAAAGAATGATCATTCACTGGCTAATGAGCGCAAAACAGGAAAAAACAAGACTCTCCCGATTGGAAAAAGTTATTCATGAAAGTGAGCAGTTAAAGAGATTAAAATAAATATACAGTATACTTTAAAAAAATAATTTATGGAGAAAGAGATTTCACACTTTTGGTTGGGGTATTTTAAAAATGAGGAAGACTTTAATGAATTTGCAGAAGAAGATGAGAGGTATTACACAGAAGAGGAAACTGAGGATCTTTACGTCTCAAAATTTGCTGAATCACAGAATATCCAATGGTTTGATTATGATTTTCTGGAATATGGCTTTGAAGATGAAAGTTTAGGCATTTATGAAAAATTCACAGATTATTCTTATGCTGATCAATGGCTTCCTGTTGTGGAACAAAAGATCAATCAGCTAGGCCTGGAAACTCCGGTCAATGCTATTATTTTTGCAAACAAACATGCAATCCCCAACCCGGTTTCCGTGAATGAGGAAGACTATGCATTATATTACATCGGCGAAATTGAATACAATATCTAGCTTCCTATGAGAAGAGCCTCAATTAAGGATCACAAGAATCTCCTGAAGGTTTTTGTGATTCTTCTGAATATCAGACAGGATCTTGGATATCCGGCTTGAAGCGTTCAAAAAAAATTATCTTTATTGAAAATTATCAACGTACAAAGCTGCTGATATGTACAAAAAACTTATTACCATCAATTTAACGATAGTCCTGTTAGTCACTGCTGCCTATATTTTACAATACTATTTTATCAATTATCCTGTGCAGTTTGATTTATGGTATATAGTTAAAGAATGTCAGCTGCAGTATCTGCCTTTCTTTTTTGCCATAACAGCCCTTGTTTCTTATCTTGTCAGCAGTCTGAATTTTAAAAAATTAAGCTTTAAAGGTAAATTTTTGCGGGTATTTCCCTTTTTAAATTCTCTGATTCTTGCATTTTTTGTTTTCATATCCTTCACTGCATTCATAAAGAATAAAAAGGACCTCAATGCACTGGAAAAACACTATGTACAGGAAGCCGAAAAAGATATTAGAAAAGATCAAGTTGTCATAAGAAATGTAGGTTTTATCGTTCCTGCCTATGATGAAAAAACAGTCCACCTGATCAACAGCATTTATCAGAAATATGGAATTGTTTCAAAAAATACCGGATGTATCATTGATGCAATGGATACAAAAGCGCAGGAAAAATATAATGAACTAACTGATCCATATCTTGAAAAAAGGAATGGAAATAACTGGAAACAAAGAATGGAAAAGGAGATTGATGATGTGGAGAAAATTATGGGTCCAGAAACTAAATAGAAATCAATTGTTAAAAGAATTAACTTACAGAATTCCAAAACAAAAACCTTGAAAAAAATTATCCCTCTACTTGCTTTTTGCCTTCTGTATTTATCTTGCAAAAAAGATAAAAAGTCAGCACTTGATCAGAAAAATAATCCTGTAGAAAAAGCTATACAACAAGATACTATAAATAATTTTCTTGCCGAACAAGAAACTACATCTTTCAAAAGCAGAAAGCCATCTGATCTGGTTCCTGACGGCTATGAAATTCAGTATGATGCGGAAGGAGATCTTAACCGGGATGGGCTTTCCGATATTGCGCTTGTTATCAGGAAAAAAGAAGATACGCTGGCCGGCAGAAAAATAATGATCCTGTTGAAAAACACGGATAAAACTTTCCGTTTGCATAAGATCTCAGATACTGTTCTTCCTGATGAATACAATGAAGCCGGCTACAAAATGTATGATCCGGAAGATATTTCTATAGAAAAAGGAGAACTTTCTATTAATTTATATAATGCCGGTCCCAATGGAAATCAGTTCAGCAGGTTTAAGTATCTGAACGGAGATCTTATTCTTACTTATATTGAGACTTACAATATGGGAGCCGGGTCCCACTCTGCCCTCTATTATGAGCCGATGAATGGTAAACTGATTCTTGAGACCGTGAATACCATGAAAGAAGAAATGTCTTCAGAATCTAAGACTTTTCATCTCAAAAAAGAAAGGTATTTATTTGACAAAACTTCTCCGGAAGATATTATACGACAGGTTTACGGATCTGTAAATGATGAATAAGCGGTTCTTCATTTGAAAATCTTTTAAAATAAAATAGCGAAAAAGGGTAATTGATATTCGTCTGTAATAATTCGAAATTTGTTGTATCAGATTTAAAAAGCCTATACAATAAAACACAGCCAGAATTAAAAACAACAATACCATGAAAACTCTAAATTTCGGACTTTTAGGAAAGGAAAACACAGGTCCTTTTATCATTACGGCCATCCTGTACAGTATCCTTTTATGTCTTCCTTTTATTTATTTTCTATATCTGAAGGGACAGCCTCATTACTCTAGTTTTGAAAATTTTAATGAGAACGAAAACAGGATCACCGTAAAAGACTGGAGGAATGATGCGGAATCCAGACAATTTAAACTGCTTACAAGAGCTTCAATTTTCAGTGCTGCTTTATCTTTTGGAGCACTCGGTGCAGCCGTCAGCCTTATCACACGGGCGCGAAGACCGGGCGTTTTTAATCATAAAATAACCATCAGGGAATTAGTTTCTATACAGACAATAGGTGCTGTTTTTGCCTTTATTCTTTCTCTGATTTTTATGGGTGAAATGATTGGCGGTACGTTATTTCCCAATGCTGATGAATTTTACTATATCGTTTATATTCCCGCGGCACTGGCCAAGCTTCTCGTTTGGTCCTTCCTCGCAGGTTTCGCTGAAAGATTCGTTCCCAATATTCTTGAAAACCTGACTAAATTAAAGGATGTAAATGAAGAATCCTGAAATAATTGGGAATTTCTTAAAATTAATACAAAAGTAGTATTTCACAGGAAGTTTAAACTTCTTATCTTTATCTAGTATTGATTCGGAATGAATTGTCATTCTTTTTAATACAGGCCTTAAAAAACCAGAGACGAAGGTAAAATCGATGAGGTGAAAAATGATTACAAATTTTCTGTATTATGCAGAAAGTTGAGAAGACTAAAGCTTTTAGTCTTCTTTTTTATTTTAAAGTTCTTTCTCCGGATGGTCAGATTGAGTAATTCCGGGCTCAGATAAAGCAAAATAAAAGGTGAGTTTAAAAACCCACCTTATTTTAAATATTTTATCAATGGGCTTCCAGCCAGTTGTTTCCGACTCCCACTTCTACCAATAAAGGCACCTGGGTTTTCAAAGCGCTTTCCATCTCTGTTTTAATTAATTTTGAAGCCGCTTCAATTTCATCTACCGGCGCTTCAAATATGAGTTCGTCATGTACCTGAAGAAGCATTTTGGTCTGCAGCTGCTGTGCGTTAAGCTCATGATCAATTTTAATCATGGCCAGTTTTACAACATCTGCTGCACTTCCCTGAACCGGTGCATTAACGGCATTCCTTTCTGCATGTCCCCTCACGACGAAATTATTGGAATTGATATCTTTTAAGTGACGTTTTCTTCCTAATATCGTTTCTACATATCCTATCTGGCGGGCTTTACTGACCTGCTCTGCCATATATTCTTTTAATTTCGGATAAGTTTCAAAGTACGCTTCGATCATCTGTTTGGCTTCTGTTCTTGAAAGTCCGGTCTGCTCTGCCAGCGCAAAGGCTCCCTGTCCGTAGATAATCCCAAAATTCACGGTCTTTGCCTGGCTTCTCTGGGTTTTGGAAACTTCTTCCAAAGGAATCTTAAAAAGTTTTGCAGCTGTTGAAGCGTGGATATCTTCTCCGTCCTGGAAAGCTTTGATCATATTTTCTTCTCCTGAGATCTCGGCAATCAGACGAAGTTCGATCTGAGAATAATCGGCAGAGATGATCTTTTTTCCCTCTCCTGAAACAAAAGCTCCCCTGATCTGCTGTCCGCGCAGTGTTCTGATCGGAATATTCTGAAGGTTGGGGTTTACACTTGCCAGACGTCCTGTAGCAGCCGTAGTTTGGGAGAAATTGGTATGTACCCTGCTGTCCAGTTTATCGATCTGTGAAGGCAAGGCATCTACATAGGTAGATTTCAGTTTCTGATAGGTTCTGTATTCCAGGATATGCTTGATGATCTCATGTTTTGAGCTCAGTTTCTGAAGAACATCTTCTGAAGTTGCGTACTGTCCGGTTTTTGTTTTCTTTGCTTTGGGATCCAGCTGCATTTTTTCGAACAGGATTTCTCCAAGCTGTTTGGGTGAATTCATGTTGAATTCTTCACCTGAAAGTTCAAAGATTTTGGTTTCCAGCTGTCTCAGGTCATTTTCAAGATCGATACTTTCCTGGGCCAGCCATTTTTCATCAAGTGAAATTCCGGCCAGTTCCATTTTAGCAAGAACTTCCATCAAAGGCATTTCTATTTTAAAGAAAAGCTCTTCCAGGTTCTCTTTTTTCAGCTGTGGGGCAAACAGCTCGTACAGCTGGAAAGTTACATCAGCATCTTCCGCAGCATAGTCGGTCTGTGTTCTCAGGTCTGCATCTCTGAAAGTTCCCTGGTTCTTTCCTTTTTTCCCGATAATGGTTTCAATGGATACGGGTTTGTAATTAAGGTAAACTTCGGAAAGATAGTCCATTCCGTGTCTTCCGTCCGGGTTCAGCAGATAATGGGCAATCATAGTGTCAAACATGGCCCCTTGTACCGTAATATTGTACTGCTTTAGTATTTTATAATCGAATTTTAAATTGTGAGCAATTTTCAACAGGTCTTCTTTCTCAAAGAACGGTCTGAAAATTTCCAGTGTCTGGAGCACTTCCCCTTTGTCTTCAGATAAAGGAACATAGTAAGCCAGCCCTTTTTTATAGGAGAAGCTCATTCCTACAAGTTCTGCTTCCAATTCGTTCAGTGAAGTGGTCTCTGTATCAAAACAGACTGCTTTCTGTTTTAACAGGTTACTGACCAATACCTTCTGTGCTTTCGGATTGTTTACAAACTGGTATAGATGGTCATTCTTGTCGATGGAAGTTTTGGTAGAAGTCGCCTGATCCAATTCTTCAAAATTGGCAAACAGGTCAAGCTGCATTACCTGTCCTTTTATTTCGGTACCGGCAGTAGTCTGCGTCACTTCAACTTCACTTACGATCACAGTTTCTGCAGGGGCAGACGCAAATGCCCGGTACAGGTTTTCGTATAGTCTCCTGAATTCTATTTCATCAAAAACTTCTTTTACCTTTTCGAAATCCGGGGTATCGAGATCATATTGTTCCTGATGGAATTCTATTGGTGCATCGCATATGATGGTTGCCAGTTTTTTGGATAAAATTCCACGTTCTGCCGAAGCTTCCACTTTTTCTTTCAGCTTTCCTTTCAGCTTATCGGTATTCTGCAGCAGGGTTTCTATATTTCCGAATTCTTTAAGGAATTTCATGGCTGTTTTTTCTCCTACTCCATCCAGTCCGGGGATATTGTCCACAGCATCTCCCATCATTGCAAGGAAATCGATGACCTGTTTAGGATCTTCTATCTCATATTTTGCCTTTACTTCTTCTACTCCAAGAATTTCTATGTCGCCTCCTTTTAAGCCTGGTTTATAGATTTTAATTTTATCTGTAACCAGCTGGGCAAAGTCTTTATCCGGGGTTACCATGAAAGTGGTGTAGCCTTCTTTTTCTGCTTTGCAGGCAATGGTTCCTATCACATCATCTGCTTCATAACCTTCTACTCCTAAGATGGGAATATGCATTGCCTCCAGAATTCTATGAATGTATGGAACAGCTATTTTGATTGCTTCAGGAGTTTCGCTTCTGTTGGCTTTGTAGTCTGCATAGTCATCAGTTCTTACACTTGCCTGTCCTACGTCAAAAACTACTGCGAGATGGGTGGGCTTTTCTCTTCTGATCAGTTCGATCAGGGAATTGGTAAAACCGAAAATTGCAGAGGTATCCAAACCTTTGCTTGTCAACCTGGGATTCCTGATCAATGCGTAATATCCTCTGAATATCATCGCATAAGCATCGATGAGAAAGAGTCTTTTATCTTGTGTTGCGTCCATAATGTCTATAATGAACAAATATAAGAAAATAGGAATATTTTATAGGGTTATCCGTTATGAATTGTGAGTTGTAAGTTTTTGGATATGCTTCTAAAAGTGTTTTATAATGTCCATAAAAAAAACAGAACAGCATTTCTGCCGTTCTGTTCTGATGTTATTTTTTTACTAAAAGACTTGGGTCTTATTAATTACCTAAAGGCCACATTCCGCGGAACTCAGAGTTACCAAGCGTGATAACTTCTGCGCTCACTACGAAGCTGATCAGCATACTGTTGCTGTCAACTGCATCGAAATCTACTTCATGCTGGATCACGTATCCGTTTTCCCATTTCAAAGTAGTCAGTGTACCTTCTTCGTGAGATTTGTTGAAAGTAACCTCTCCTGTTGTCGGTTTATATTTTCCGTTCAATAAACTTTCCAAGATATCAGATTTTTCTGTAGCTTCTACTGTAATTTTGATAAGGGCATTGGAAGGGTCTGATGCTACACGTCCTGAAACGTCTGTAGATCTTGACACACTGTAGTTAAGTTTTAACAGTTTCTGCCCTTCTCCTCCGTTGAATTTTAAGATTCCTCTTGAATTTGCTGCCATGATTGGTGAATTTTAATGTTATATATGGTGTGAATAGTGATTGATTACAGAGCAAAGATAGAATCGATACAGGTAAGGAAAAAGTTTTTGAATGCAAATCTGAAATATTGTAGTAGTTCTACGATTTGATGTAGTAATTCTACGACTTTTGACTTAACATAATGCTGTAAATGTCTGTTTAAAGTAGAAATAATGATTTTAAGAAGCTTCAATTTCTTTATATTTTACACTGTTACGGGAAATATAAAAATAAAATCAGACCTTGTGTGATCTGATTTTTATATTTATTAAAGTATTGTTTCCGATTGTCTTTATTTTCCTTTTACAATAGTCAAATCTTCCTGATAGCGATTTTCACCGTAATTCTTTTTGAAATTGACTGATATTTTATCTTTAGGACTCAGATTTTCATAAAGCTTTATTCTGAGTTTAGCTTCTTCTACAGTATCTTTTTTGTAGGGAAACTGAACATTATATTTTTCAATCAGCTGTTTTTTAAGCGCTGATAATTTTTGATAATATGGAGAATCCGGTAAATTACGTTCATTTTTCTGCTTTTCCTTGTATTGAATATAATCAGCCATTGGAGAAAGATGGGTTCCGGCAATAACAGGCTGACCTCCTTTTTCCAGAAAATAGCTGGCCAAATCCAAATTGTCTCTTGTAGCATCTTCCATAATATTGCCTCCATTGTAGGATACATTATTAATATCTGCCCCATGTTCAAGCAAATAGTTTATCATTTTTCTTTCGACATTTTCATCTCCCAGCACCATTGCATCACTAAGCGGATTCACTCCAACTGCAGGATTAAGTGTTGCATGGTATTTTAATAATAAGTTCAGCATATCATAATTATTAAGGGCTACGGCATGCTTAACCGGCAAACCTTGAGGCATAATAATATTAGGATCTGCCCCACTTTGCAATAAGGATTCCATTGCTTTCATATTTTCAAGTAATGCAGCATAGTGCAATAATGTGTACCCATTATCTTCTCCCTTGTCACTCAGCTGATTAATTACTTCAGGATGAGCCTTAATAGCATGCAGAAGTTCTTCATGATCTTCATCAAAAATACTTTGTGCAGCTTTAAGCTGTGGCCCCTCAAACAATTTTGCTGGCGGAAGATTTCTTCTATTTATATTTTTACGGGATCTAAGAACAGAATCTGAACAATTGGTAAGTGTCATAATGGATAGAAGTATTAGAATAATTGCTTTCATATTATATATTATTTGCTACAACGTCTGTATTGATTGTGCTCATCATAGCCTGAAATGCATCATTATAAGCACTGTGGCCGCTTCCAATGGTTTTTATACCAAGCCCTTCATTGTCTTCAATATATCCGTAAATTTCATGTTGCTCATTTAGGGCACGGGGAACACCTCCGGTAAGACCTCCAGCCCCTGCAAGTAAATTAAGTCCTGGGATTCCTGAAAATGCCAAAGTAGAGAGTAGCCCTTCTCTATTGTTTTGCAATCCATTAAGAATGTCATTACTTGTACTATAATTGATAATATTTGAAGTTGACTTTACAGCTCCTTTTTCATCAAGATAATTTAAGGTATTTTGATGAACACCTCTTGTATTAAAGGTATAACCAGTAAGTCCCGTATAGTAGGAAGCCATGGCACTGTTTCCACCGCCTAATGAATGTCCCGTAAATTTCACGTTTCCATTGGTTGCATAATCCATTTTCTCGGCAAGGCTTCTCGTCTTTTCTATCTGAGGAGTATCAAAACCAAAGGCCTGTCCTCCGTCTTCTATAAACCAGTCATGATAGAATTGCATCCCTTTCGGCTCGGAACCTCTAAACGCTACGAAAAAGTCTCCTGTTTCTGCGTTATGATATAAGGACGCATAAAAACCATTATCATTATTGGTATTAAAATCTTCTTTCTTCAATACCCCCGGTCCAAACAATTCGTCTAATTTACCTTGGTCATCCGTATTAATGCGGGTATACCCATCTATTGACACATCGTTTCCCTTCTCATCCTTGTAACCATCTTCATAAGAATTTTGTGCCATTTGGCTGGCCGTACTTGCTTCCTGAAGCTGGGCAATGGGTAGATGAAAAGTAACCTCTCCCCCTATGAAACAATGTAAACTGGAATTTTGCAATAAGGGTTTTTTATTTTCAATTTTTACTTTCGGATGTGTATTTTGCCAGTCGCTTCCTTTACATAAAAACGAACAGATATTCAGACAATCGTCTATAAGGGCACTCCCTGCCCAGGCGGCGGCGGCCAAAACCAAAAGACCACCGGAAAAAGCTGCTGCTACAGCAACTCCGGCTAAAGCCCCGGCCACCATCATTTCAGGACAAATAAAATTGTCTTTAAAACGATCGTCTTCAGTAGCCATCAGCTTTCCTCCATTTTTTAACTTTACTGAAGACTGGGAACTGACTCCAATTCCTATCAGTCTTCTTCCTTTACTACAAGTAAGCGGAGTATCCTGTGCGATATATAATTGACTCATATGATCGTAAATTAATTGTTATTTTTTATTTAATCTTACATGATATCTACAGACATAAATCATTTTTTCATTAAGCTCTTCTTTCACATGGAATATGATCTCAGATAATACGGAATCTTCATTATAGATATACTCTCCATCTATGGCATATTTATATTCCAAAGGGTTTCCCAGGGTTCTCTGATATTTATCTTGATATATATTTTCAAACCGGGATCCGTCACTTTTACTTTTCCCGTCCAGCTTAACGGTATAACCACCTCTTTCATTTTTTGAAATTCCGTATGCAGAACTGTATATTAGTTCCTCTCCCGGAAAGAGCGTTGATAAAGTAGTTCTTACAGGGATTTCATCCGTAAAGCCTCCTCCCCTGAACACGGGTAAAGGATAAAACATAGTCTGGTATAATAAATTTCGTCCTATGTTACGATCTATATTATTAAATTCTTTATCATAGATCTGAATAAAAGTTTTATAACTTTCTTTTACCAGTTCAAAAAAATGTAAATCCTTTTTTATCCCATCCCATTTGCTTAAAATTTCATTTTTGTTGGTAACTTCATTAATACTTTTATCTGTATTTAAAGATAATTCTACTACCTCTGTTGCCTTATTTATTTTTTGAAGAATCTCATAAAAAGGCTGCATCTGCCCATCTGACTGAATATATCTCTGGGTAGAAGACTGTACAGTAATCTGATTATAATCTCCCGGTATTAGAATCCAGTCTTCTTCTATTTCCGTCTGATTAGCTTTCCCTGCTCCTAATGTAAGATAGGATTTAATATTGATATTGTATTCTGCTTTTTTATACCAGGCATATTTAAATCCTGATAACTCATTATTCGGTTCCAATGTCATGCTCTGATTAATTTTTAGAATAGATTACACGACATTAGTTAATATCGACCTTACTTCCTGTGATAATTATATCTCCCGTTGCATTAATTGAAGTCACCGATTTACTGTGAACACTTAAGTTATCCTGTGTTACCAATAAGGCATTTTTTAATGCATTCAAATCCAGCATTCCTTCTTTAGCAGAAATAGAAATCCCTTCTTTTGTAATCGTAATGCTGTTTTCTCCCACCTTTAATTCAATTTTTGTTTTTCCTTCCAGGGATATATTTCCACCAGCATCCATTTTTAAAACCGAATCAGCTGCTTCACCTTCCTTTCCACCAACATTAATAGAACTCGCACTGCCAGCATTGACCGTATTATTATTTCCTACGTTTACCGTTTTATTATTATTGGCATTGGTCTCTGCATTTCCCGCGCCATCAAATTTCATATTGGCACCTCCCTGATCAGTCAGGAAAACAGAACCTTCACCATCATTTAATTCTAACTTATTTCCGCTTCTGCTACTTAAGCTTTTTATGTTATTATCAGTTCCTCCACCGCCTCCGATTCCACCATGAAACATGCCTCCCATTACAAAGGGACGGTCCGGGTGCTGATGCACAAAATTGACAATAACCTGATCTCCAACCTCGGGGATGGCCATAAATCCTCTATTTTTGCTTACTTTATCACTGCTTCCCGCATCTGGTGTCATTACCCGGACAAATTCAGTGGTATCCGGTCCGCCCTGCCAGTCAAACTGAACTTTCACTCTTCCCTGATTCATCGGGTCTGTATTGGAAACTACCTTGGCAAATTGAGGCTCCGCTTTAGGGGTTTCAAATTCCGGTCGGGGAATAAATCCTGTGTCTGCTGCAATAGCTTCAAAAGTCCCATCGTAATATCCTCTTGCATTAACTTCGTGGGTAACGCCTACGATCATTAATTTGGTGAAATAAGAGGTATCGTTGGTTTCTGTTTTACGCATTTCAATATCTGCAGTGCATCCGGGATACAGGAATGGAACCGTTGTCGTTCCTGAAGTTATAAAAACCTCCGATGCTTTGCTTCCTGCTGTTCCTTTCTGAGAGGCATCAATATCCATAAATGATGTGGCCTTGATAGGAGCCACTCTCAATGACGGGGTTTTAAATGTTCTTTCGGATATTTCGTAGGCACGTTTGGCAATATCCGAAGTATGGCTGATCTTTGAGCTTCCGGCAGTCAGTTTTTCATTTTTACTGCTGTTGTACCCGTAAAAACTTGGGCTTACATGCTGAGCTTTCATCCTGATGGCAATATCACTTACACTGCTTCCGTAAGTAAGCTTAACAGGCTTTTCCTGTGGCGGGAGCTTCCCAAAATGCAGCACCTCACCGTCATAATAAAACTGTTCACCATAAGCTTCAGCAATTCTTGCCAGATAATTATAATGAGTTTCTTCATACTGAGAGCTGTAAGAGACGTTTCCATGCTGGGCATCTACCCTGAAATCAAATTTATTCTGCCCCAGCCCCTCTTTTATCACATGATCGGCAATACTGTTCAGGCTTACTTCCTGACCGCCGCCGAAGCTCTGAATATGAGGTGCCGCATCCAGCAATACCGTGGGGCTGAAACCTGTAAGAACAATATTTCCAAGGCTTCCTTTTTCCTGACTGAATCCCACTTCTGTAATCACACCCACAAAGTTACGTTCAGGCCCCTGCTCAATATCTTTATATTTAAATACTACTGTAATTCTTTTTCCTAAAAAGTTTTGCGCTTCCTGCAAATTATGATTTTCGGCTCCCCCTAAAGTATCGTGGGCCATTATCAGCTTGAATTCGTGATGTTTTGAAGCACTCTGTACCAGCTTAAAATGTTTGAAATGCCTGATCATCTGTCCTTCTATTACAATATCAAGCATCACAACCCTGTTAATTCCAGCAATATAACTGTCAGGAATAGCTGCGGCATTATGTATTTTAGAAGTTGGCTGTTTTGTCCATACCTTGTTTTCGATTATGGACGGATTATTGGGAACCATGGTCTGGTTCATGAACATTTTAGAGTTCTGAGCAGTACCGGAATAAATTTCCTGTGCCTTTTTTGCGGACTTTTTTACCGCTTCATCTGCTTTCTGAAGTTTAGCATCTATTTTTTGTACAGCAATATCTTCAGCATTTTTCAGCTGTTCTGCCTCTATATCTTTTGTACTGCTTTTTGGGCTCTGTACTTTTATTGACTGATCATCTTTAAACATAGTGTGTGGTTTTTTGCTTAGACTGTATAATACATTTGAATAGCTTCCTGATGCTTCACGATCGAAAGCTTCTCCGTTCTTATGTAACCTGGTTTATAAGAACTTCGGCAGGATCATTTTGGTTCCGATTGTTCAAAAACGGCAAAAACAGAACAGTGTATTCTTGCGAATACACTATTCTGTACCAATTTATTTTACTAAGATGATTGTTCAGGATTAATGACCTGATGAAGGCCACATTCCGCGGTACTCGGAGTTACCTAACGTGATAACTTCTGCACTAACAACGAAGCTGATCAGCATACTGTTTTCGTCTACAGCGTCGAAGTCTACCTGATGCTGGATCACATATCCGTTTTCCCACTTCAAAGTAGTCAGTGTACCTTCTTCGTGAGATTTGTTGAAAGTAACTTCACCTGTAGTAGGCTTATACTTTCCGTTCAGTAAGCTTTCAAGGATGTCCGATTTTTCAGTAGCTTCTACTGTAATTTTGATCAGTGCATTGGAAGGGTCTGATGCTACACGACCTGAAACATCCGTAGATCTTGATACGCTGTAGTTAAGCTTTAATAGCTTCTGACCTTCTCCTCCGTTGAATTTTAAGATTCCTCTTGAATTTGCTGCCATGATTCGTAAATTTTAATCGTTAATATTTTGTGATTTGGTGATTGATTACAGAACAAATATAAAACGTCATATTTTGATAAAAAAGCTTTTGAATATAAATTTGAAAATTTGTAGTAATTCTACGATTCAGTGTAGTAATTCTACGACAATAGAATTAAAATAAAACATAAGCATTTGATTTAAAACCCATTAAAAACAAGCCACAACAGTACCCACAACAGAAATTTTACACTTAAATGAGAGATATTAAGAATTTTAAAGGACAATTAGCAGATTTTTAACAGGTATTCCATTAACTTATTGAAGCAAAAAAAACCGTAAAAAATTTACGGTTTAATTATATACTGTTCAAGCTTATTACTGCTGCATACGGCTTCCTTCTTTTATAGAACGGGAAAGAATTTTATTTTTTTTCAAAAGAAAATCCGGCATAAGATCAGTAGGAAGATAAAGAGGGCTCTCCCCTTTTTTCTGCAGCTCTTCAACGATTCCGGGGTTCCAGGCAAGAATTTCATTCATCTCTACATCCAGTTCATCGGCAATGACACCCAGGTTAAATCCGGCATTAATTTCTGTTTCCTGAAGCGGTGCGGCATTATTTCTTCCGCTTCCGCCTTCTGTAAAGAAAATTTTATTAAGCCTTGAAGAATTGTAATTGTTTAAAACGCTTTCCAGCTCGCCGGTTGCATAGCAGGCGTTCAGATATTTCTTAACATGGTTGATGGTTTCGCCGGGAAGATATTTAGAGAATACATGATATTGTGTAGATCCTGCATTTTGCATCGCTTTGGCAATATTTCCTTCGCCACAGTTATAAGCTGCTACAACAGTAATCCAGTCACCATATTTCCTATAGAGATTTGCCAGAGAAACTACGGCTGTCTTGGTACTTTTATAGACATCTGTCCGGTTTTGCTCTGTAAGTCCGTACTGATTGGCATGGGAAGTCATAAACTGCCATATTCCCACTGCTCCGGCGCCTGAAGTTATATTTCTGTTGAAGTGCGATTCAATCAGAGCCAGATTTCTCAAATGTCTGGGCAGCCCTTTCTGTACCAATGAATATTCGATAAATTCAACGATCTCTTTATTGGCATTTATAATGTTATTATATTTTTTCACGCTGCTTTCCGAAGTATCGGAAGCGGCAAGAAACTGTCCGTTCGCCGTTACAAAAGTTCCTGCGAGAAGCAGCCCTGTAAAAATATTTTTGAATACAGTTTTCATTTTAATTCCTTATGGTTATTGGCAAAGAAACTGTCTATCAGACAAATTTTATCCGGATACAGACTTTCTTTGTATATTTTTAATCTACTTTCCAGCTTAGTTTATCTTCATTATTCCAGTCTACGTGGATAGTCTGCCCGGATTTTACTTCCTCCCTTACAATCATTTTAGAAATCGGTCTTGCCAGCTGGGCACGGATAACGCCGGAGATCTGTCTTGCTCCGTATTTACTGCTGAATCCTCCCAAGGCAAGGTTTTTCACGGCCTCATCGCTGATCTTTAAGGTCATTCCCAATCTTGTCAGTGAAGTATGAAGTGATTTCAGCTGGATATTGAAAATTCTTTCTGCAATAGATTCTGTGATCGGGGCAAAAGGAATAATCTCTGTGATTCTGGCTAAAAACTCAGGTCGGAATCTTCCTGAACTGGACATAATCTGCATCAGTGAAGACGATTCAGGAACTTTTCCCTCTTCAAACTGTTTTACAATTTCTTCACTTCCGATATTTGAAGTAAACAATATAAGCGCATTACTGAAATCACCTTCTTTTCCCAGTTTGTCATGAACTTTTCCTTCATCCATGATCTGCAGGAATACATCAAAAACGGAATGATGGGCCTTTTCAATTTCATCAAATAAAACAACGGTATAGGGCTGCTGTCTGATCTTATTAACCAGCATTCCTCCTTCTTCATACCCTACATAACCCGGAGGCGCTCCATACAGTAATGCTGCGGAATGTTCTTCTTTAAATTCGGACATATCAAAACGTACCATGGCCTTCTCATCATTGAAAAGAAGTTCTGCCATAGATTTTGCCAGCTCGGTTTTCCCCGTTCCGGTAGGTCCCAGAAGGAAAAATGATCCGATAGGCTGTCCCGGTTTGTTAAGCCCGCTTCGGTTTTCGACAATGGCATCTGACAGGATTTTTAAGGCATGGTCCTGCCCCACCACTCTGTTGAGTAAAAGGGATTCCATATTCAGAAGCTTTTCTTTTTCCTGAGCCTGGATTTTCCCGATCGGAATATTTGTTTTTGCCGCCATTACTGCTGCCAGCTCCAGACGGTCTACTTTTTCTCTCTTTACAGCGGCATGCTCTAAAAGCTCCGCGTAGGTATCATCAATAATCTTGTGGATCTGGTCAACAGGCATGGAGTTGTCGATAACCGGCTGTTCGTTTAATGATCCCCAAAGAATAGGGCTTATTTTATCTCTCAGGAGATTATAGTTCCAGATGAGTTCATTAGCCTGGTCTTTGCTGTCGGTGAATTCTTCTTTTAAAATTGCCTCGTAAGTTTCTTTCCAGCTTGCCAATTCTTTTTCCGAAAGCTCATCCAGCATTTTAATGGCAGCCATGGTTCGGTCCAGCAGGTCAATGGCTGCATCAGGCAACTTTTTGCCTTTTGCATATCTTTTTGCGAGGCGTACACATTCGGGAATGGAGTTTTTTTCTACTTCGATACCATGGTGTTTTTTGTAGCCATCAAGAAGCACATCGATCATTTTCACACAGGTCTGCTCATCCGGCTCATTAACTGTCAAGACTTCAAAACGACGGTTGAAAGCCTGTTCCGGTTCAATGATCTTTCTGTATTCTTCCTGTGTTGTGGCTCCTATCACAGTAATTTCACCTCTTGCCAGTTCGGGCTTAAGAAGGTTCGCTACATTTCCGATGCTGCCTTTCGGATCAAGAAGGGTATGAATTTCATCGATGAAAAGAACTGCCTTTTCGATTTTTTTACATTCAGTGATGACTTTTTTCAGACGGTCTTCAATTTCGCCCTTATAAGAAGTTCCGGCCAACAATGCTCCGGTGTCTAGTTCGAGAAGGGTTGCATTTTTCAGCATTTCAGGAACATTTCCTTTGGTAATTTCTATGGCGAAACCTTCTACTAATGCCGTTTTACCTACACCGGGCTCACCAATGATGATGACATTCGGTTTGCTTCTGCGGCAAAGGATCTCGACGAGCATCCTGAGTTCTTTATCCCGTCCAATAATGTTTTCAAGATCGCCTTTTCTGGCCTGTGCAGTTCTGTCTACACAGTAACTTTTGATTGATGGAAATGATGAATCTGTGAAGTCTGAGCCGTTTGAAAAAAGGGATGAAAAATCACCGTCTCCGGATACAGCAAAAGGGGTATCTTTTCTATATAAGTTGAAAATTTCATGTTCTCTCAGAGGAAGTGATTTCAGCTGCTGCAGTGAAAAAACGACCTGTGGTTTTACGATAGCGGTAAGGATACAGATCGGTGTAATCTCATCCAGACCCAATTTTAAGCGGATATCGTCTGCTTCTTCTGTAAGGGTATCTACAGCTTCATCCTGACGTACTTCATCCGGCAGGTGTGCCGTCTTGGGATAATCTTCAATCCGGACATCTGCCCATTCATAAAAGTAGCCGGGATCTTTATCAATACTTTTCAGGAACTCACTGAGTCCTATATCTTTATGCATTAAAGCCTGCAGAATATGCGGGCCTCCGTATGTGGCATTATAATTTTCCTTCGCTATCGACTGAGCAATATGAAATAGCTGTTTTACTGTTTCGTTGGTTACTAGTACTCCCATTATAATTTTCTAATATTAATATATGTTTGTGTTTCTTTCAGTTTTATCAGATTATTTGGTGCAATCTGTCAAGGCATTACCTTTTTACAAATATATCTTTTTTATGCAAAATGTGTGTAGGATAAAGATAGTTAATTCTTTGATTAGAGATGTAATAAGTTTTCGGATGATAAAATCAAATGTTTCTGAAATTCCGCTGATATTTTTGGATGGCAGAAATGAAGAATTTACATAGTATTCTGTGATTTTAGTTTCATATTCCTGTACGTCTAAAGAGCATTTATTTAAATTTTGAAGCAAAAAGACCGTCTTTAGGGGACGATCTTTTCTTATGAATGTTGATGTGTAATAGTGCATCTTTAGTTATATGGCTGCAATCCTGATGATCATCTGTATTCTAACGTTAATAACTTCTGTTATTTCTGCTATTGAATGTTATGATTTTCCGAATTGCCTTCCATAACCGTAAATTTTATTCACTATTAATATTTTGTGATGTGGTGTTTGTTTAACAAATATATAGAGCTTATTTCTATTCTAAAAGTATTTTGATAAAAATTTCATATTTTGTAGTAATTCTACGACTTTGGATTTAAAAATCGCCGTCATACGTCATGAGAACAAGGGTCACAATTTATTGGGATATATAGAAAAAAGTGGAATTTTACACTTAATTGAGAAATAGGAAAGTTTTTGAGCTCTTTTTTGAGCTCCAGAATGCGGGTTTGTGAATCCTGTTGTTTAAAAAATTATATCTTATCCTTCATTTTTTTAAATACAAAAAAAGCAGAAGTTATACTCCTGCTTTTTGATATGATCATGAATGATTAATGTTTTGTGTATTCCGGTTCCTCAACGGTCTGAGTGGTCGGCATAAAGTATTCATTAAGCCAGTAGAAGGTTTGCCCGTTCTGCTGGATCTTTACGGCAGGATTGTTTCTGTGGGAAAGCATATGTTCTGCCAGATTCTTATAGTTCTTGAAATATGCTCTTGCTGTTTCTTTTAAAACAATTTTAGATTTCTTCCAGCCTTTCAGTTTGTATTTCGACATCAGCTCATCTTCAGAATTGTCAAAACCGGTACTTAATCCTACTGCGTAAGCCATTGGTTTTTCATACAGTTCAGACTTATCCAGGAATTTTAAGGTAGGGTTATATTTTTTCAGAAGTCTGATATACTCCTTAACTGCTCTGGACTGGTTAAAATCTGCTCTTTCAGGCTCGGTCTTATGATAAACTTCGGTATAGAAGTTCTTTAAGTTATCGTATTCCGTTTCAGAAATAAGGATTCCTTTTTCTATACCCGGCTTGTAATCTTTCAGATCTTTTGGGATATATCCTTTTACAAGGAATGGGTTTCCATAGTTGATCAGCTGTGCTGCAATTCCTGCAGAAACCGGATTGGTAAGACCTGGGAAGAGGTATTTATATTTCAGATCTACGTCTGTTCTTCCGGCTCCTACCGAAGAATGGAAATACTCATTCAGTGATTTATCAATCGTTTCGTTGTCTAAAGTTACCTGTGCAATAAGACTGTCAACCGATTTTTTCAGATATCCGGGTGTTGCAACATCTCCTTTTTTAGGGAAGATAACAAATCCCTGTGACATACTCTGCTTTGGATAATCCAGTGAGAAAAATCCGGCATCGCCCTCCACAAGGTTAAAGTTATTTTTGGTAAGAACATCACTCTGGTTAATGATCTTCTGTTTTTTCAGTTCGGCAATATTTTTAGCAGTATTGGTCACCACATTCTCAGCCATTAATACAAAATCGTTGTAGGTATCGGATGATCTTGCACTGGTCTGGAACATAATCACTCTGGCCTGTGCCTGCGTAAGAGAGCTGATCACACTGTACATATTTCCGCTCTGATTCGCTGAAGTACCTACAGTTACGACAATATTGGTTTCATCCGGCACATTTGAAAGCAGGTTTCCTGCCGCAGAAAGCGCCTCGCCAACCGGCTGGTATCCGCTGTTGCTCGCACAGTTCATTTCATTGGTTTTTTCATCAATGAACTTGGTGATCTTACTGTAATCCGTACTTAAATTGGAAGTCATGACATTTTCTCCACACGGGTTGTTCTTATATAAAACAACACCGTATTTTACGCCATTGAAATAAGACGGTTTCTCAAATCTAAGCTGCAGATCCTGAAGAAGAGATTTAACGATCGGGGCATAAGGAGCATTCGGAGCACTTACATCCAGAGCAAAAACAATGTTTATATTTTTATCTCTTTCCGTGATTTCCCTGTAACGGTCAAAATAAATCTCCTCACCCAAAACATTGAATACATAGTTTTTACTGTAATCTAAAATATTGGTAAAATATTTTGTTTTGGAGTCCGGTGTTGGAGCTTCATTCAAAGCTAAATTTACCGGATAAATATTCTCAAGAGGTGTTCTCTTGTTGGTATCCGTAAGAAGAACAGCCGTTCGGCTTTCTGCGTCTGCTGCACCAGGATATCCTTCATGGATTCCTAACTCAGATTCTGTAACCTGCGTATCATTTTTAAGTTTTACGGCGGAACGCTCACCCCATGCGGAGATCACATTGGCATTTACCCATCCGTAAAGGCTGGTACTGATACTGTCTATATCAACAGAAGGTTTTTTACCAACCAGAAAACGTTTATTATTTTCTGCCTGTTTGTAAACATACACCATCTGTCCGTTTGGAATTTTGACGTTGGCAGCTTCTATAAGACTTGGTGAATTGAATACCATGATGGAATCATTCTTATAGTATCTTTCTGCACTTCTGATCACTTCACTGTGATTCGGAACGACAGCCACTCTTACAGGGAAACCTGTTTTTTCGCTTTTTAAAGAATTGTTCCATAAAAGAAGATCGGATTCCGGGATCCAGCCATAGGTTTTAATGGATTTCGATGAAACCTTTTTCATCAGAGCATCCGGAACGTATTCCGCTACTTTTACCATTCCGTCTCTATGTTTCAGGACCATCAAAGGCTCAAGGAATTTAACTTCTTTGTAAGATTTTTCGTCACTTTTATCAAGATAGGCCGTATTTCTGGACCTGTCTGAAATAACGATCCACGGGACCGATTTTTTAGGATATCCGTTCACGACCGGCGAATTATCTACCTGCCCGTACTGGGACGGTTCAGGAGTTCTTTTAGACGGCAGCTTGACCTGACAGCTTGCTAACAATACTGAAAATCCTATATAATATGCTGCTAGAGGAAATTTATTTTTCATCCTATTTTATTTTAATGATTGGTGTATCCGGATGCCGGACTTTATTATTTGCTTTGGTTTATATCGACCTTCGTTACACAGTTCTGCTTATCATCTAAGTTCACTTTTACACTCTGGATCACAACGTTTTTGTCAAACTGAAGTCCTGCACAGTACATATAGAAGTTATTCGCCTTGCTGTCGCTTACTTTTACTACCGTGTTCTCGTTGTTACACAGGTAGGTTCTCAGCAGGTAGTTATAATGCATATTAAAACTGTTCCCGTTGGCAATCTGCTGCAGGTGATATTTGAAGTCATCATCAACCTTTTTATAGGAATCCTCTACAGGTATTTCATCTTCCTGCAAAGAATTGTAGGCCGGAAGAATCTTGATAAGGTGGTAAATAGGTTCCTGACTTTCCTCTGTGAATAATGCCACACGGTAATCTCCCGGTTTTTTATAAGAATAAATGGCCATTTTCTCTTTAGCATCGATATTGCCTGTTTCGCCAAACTTCCATGCAAACTGTGTAGCTTCCGAAACTGCCCGGAACTGTACGTTTTCATTCTGCATCGCCTGGGTAGGAGCTTCAATAACGGTACTGATCTTTGCGCTGTCCTGTGGCTTCTGATATCTGGCCGAAACCATCACAGGGAAGGTTTTGCTATATTTGTTATCAATAATCAAACTTACCGAATAATACCCCGGTTTATTGTAAAAGTGTATTCCGGTACTTTTGTCTGAAGTGGTTCCGTCCCCAAAATTCCATCTCTTGGTTTTTGCGAACTGGGTCTTATCCTCAAATAAAAGGGTATCTCCTACAGATAGTGAAGAAGGATAGACTACTCCTACAATATCATCAGAAGAATGGATTACCTTTTTCTGCAGCCATAACGCAATGAGTGCCGCAATAAGCAGCGTTGCGATAACACCAATAATAATGTTCTTTTTGTTTTTTTGAAAATAATTCATAGTTAAGTGATTGTGATGTGTTTATTCCTTTAATGCTTATTTCTTTTACTGGGTTCTTGCTCTTAATGCATTTTCTCTTTCATAAAGTCGGTTTTGCTTATCTTTAAAACCGATTCTGCAGTCTTCCACTTCTTTTTCGAATCTTTTTACATCTTCTGTAGTGGTAGAAATAACTTTTTTGTCTTCAAAATACATTTTGTAGAATTTGGCGATCTGCGGATACGCATCTTTACGGATATCCATGATATTGCTATTGCCCTGAAAATGACTGGCAAGGCCATTGATTCCATTGAAAATATTGTTTTCAGCGAAAGGTTCCGGAGATTTATCTGCAATTCTGCTTATCAAAACATACGTACTGTCCATTTCGGGCTGTAAGATCTTCTGCTGGCTTTCGAATGCTGCCTTCTGTTCAAGGCTCTGTATTCCTCTTACATCTTCTTCAGAGAATGGAGAATCATATCCTTTTAAAAAGATGATTCCGAAGAATATCATCGCTGCAAAAAGCATCAGTATCAAATAAAAAAACTGATAATGCCTTTCTTTCTTAGATAGTGTAATAGATCCCTGCATATGCTTATTTTTTATTATCTTCTTCTTCCTCCTGTAAAATTCCTTGTAGGATCTTTTTTAAGCTGGCCGTTGGCTCTTCCTACTTTTGCTATACATTCCTCAAGATCCCTGAGGACAATCTTTTTCTGGGATTCTACCCCTATGATATCATTCTTCAATTTCAGCATAGGCTCTATCTGTTTCATCAGAACGGCATAATGCTTAAAATTATCAGCACTGTCTTTGCCCATAATGTTTTTCGCCTCCGTCACATCATCCATAATTCTGGTTCTGAGGAAAACATCATTTTCTACCTTATTGATGTTAAGTTGGTTCATCTGATCATATATTTTATCTACATGAGTCCTGAGAACATCACCCCGCATCATAAGATCTTTATAGGCATCAGCTTCTCGCACAATTCCTTCCCGTTGTATACTGTAACTTTTAAAAAAGAAGAATAAACACAGAAAAGACACCACCGACAAAACGGTGAAAGACAGAATAAACTTCCAAATGCCTGCTCTGACATCAGATTTGTTTAGTTTTTTTTCTCTGTTAGAAGACATATGTTCGTGATTTGTTTGGCCTGTGAAAATATAAAAAAAAAAATTTATGTACAATACGTATTTTCCCTAATGTAATTCCGTGAAAACCCTAATTAAACTAAGTTTAATTTCTGCTTTCATAAGTTTTTCATAAATTAGGCCTCTGAATTTTAAATATCACCTACCAAATCGATATTAAAAGTGAATAAAATACTATCAAACACAGTACGGTTTTCTATAGCTGACAGTGACTTCTACTTTAAGAAGATCATGATTAAAACTCTTATGGAAAACCCTTTCTATATGCTTCTGAATGACTGTAACAACGGCCATGAGCTTGTGAACAGGATCTACAGGAGGCAGGAAGATGTGTTTATCATTGAACTGTTTATGCCGGTATTAAGCGGGATAGAGGCTATTAAATACATCAGGAAAAACAATACGGAAACTCCTATTGTAACGTATTCCAGTACCTATCAGGAAGATATGGCTGAGATTCTTTCAAAAATCCCTAATATCTATTACTGCCAGAAAAAAAGCACTATTATAAAAGATCTTATCAAAGGAAGTATCGCTTCTGACGGCTTCGATTACGAAAAATATTCTAAGGAATGGGAACAGCAGCCACTCGCAGTACAAAACTATATGGAAAGGCAGAAGAAAGGCCAGGAAGAGCTGAGCCCTACTGAAATACAGCTTATGAAATTCTGCTATGAAGGCTACAGCAACAAGGAAATTGCTGAAAAACTGAACCTTAGCACACGTACAATTGACACCTATATTAACAGGCTTACAGAAAAACTGGGGCTGAAAACAAAGCTGCATCTCATCCGCTTCTGTGTGGAAAATGGCTACTACAATTCCAGCATGTAGGGAGATTTAATGTAATATTAATATAGGGTAAACATAAAAACTCCAACTCTTTAAACAAAAATATTTTGCCACTAATTTGCTAGTATTCAATTTTTTTAACTAAATTTGCACACCTAAAATTTAAAATTAAAAAAGGAAATGACAAAGGCAGAATTGGTAAACACCATCTCAAATAAGTTGGGAACAGAAAAGAATGAAACACAGAAAGTTGTAGAAGCTTTTATGCAGGAGATCAGGACTTCTATGTATAATGGGGATAACGTTTATCTGAGAGGTTTTGGATCTTTTATCATTAAAACAAGAGCTGCTAAAACAGGAAGAAATATTTCTAAGAACACTGCAATTGAGATTCCTGCTCATAACATTCCTGCTTTCAAGCCTTCAAAATCTTTTGTAGAGAAAGTAAAAACAAAAGTCGCAGTAAAATAAAAATTAACTGAATATTAACTAGTTACTAAAAAATTAAAATTATGCCAAGCGGAAAGAAAAGAAAAAGACACAAGGTTGCAACTCACAAAAGAAAGAAAAGAAGAAGAGCAAACAGACATAAGAAAAAATAATCTCTTTTTTTCGAGGTTTACAATATAATAATATAGTTGGTGGTTTTATTTATATAGAGTTCACCGACTATATTTTTGTTTGCAACTATAAGATTTCCAAGGAAAAAAGGCTTTTGCAGATATTTTCAAAAAGGTATAGCAATTTCAATCTAAATTCTTATATTTAAAATTATTTATTTGCTAAAAAATACGCCAGTTTCCTATAATCTTAATAAATTTTTATCTTATACAAAATGAAGAAAGAACTAATAGTTTCGCATGAAGATGATCTTACAAAGATTGCCCTACTGGAAGACGGAAGACTATGTGAACTTCATGAGCAAGAGGACAAAAGCGAATTTATAGTTGGAGATCTGTTTGTAGGAAGAGTTAAAAAACTGGCACCGAACCTGAATGCCGCATTCGTAAACATCGGGTACGATAAGGATGCTTTTCTGCATTATCAGGATCTGGGGCCACAGTACCTCACCTACAGAAAGTTTTTAAAAGATACTATTTCTAAAAAACAGAGCACTTCAAGCTTAAAAAATTTCGAGATACAACCCGAAATAGACAAAAACGGAACCGTAGACAAAGTCATTGCAAAAGATGATCTTGTTCTGCTTCAGATTACTAAAGAACCTATTTCCACTAAAGGTCCGAGGATCTCTACCCAGGTTTCTTTAACAGGACGTTTTCTCGTCCTGATCCCTTTCGACAACAAAGTTTCCATTTCCAAAAAAATCAGAACCACTGAGGAAAAAGAAAGACTGAGAACGCTTATTGACAGCATCAAGCCTGAAGGCTTCGGTGTCATCATAAGAACCGTAGCGGAAGGTAAAAAAGTAGCAGACCTTCACAATGACATGAATCAGCTGATCCAGAAATGGGAAAGCACTTTCAAAAACATTCAGAAAAGTAAGGTTCCGGCCAGAGTTTTAAGCGAAGAAGACAAAGCTTCAGCTATTTTAAGAGACAATTTCAACCAGGATTTCGTGAGCATCATTTGCGACGATGAACAGATGGTAGACGAAATGACCAACTACGTAGAGGTCATAGCTCCTGAAAAAAAGAATATTGTCCAGTTTTACAATTCACACATTCCTCTTCTCGAATATTACAACGTTGAAAAACAGCTCAAACAGAGTTTCGGAAAACACGTTAATATTCCAAGTTCAAAAGGTGCCTACCTTGTTATAGAGCATACAGAAGCACTTCACGTGGTTGATGTAAACTCCGGAAACAACATCACAACTGGAGCCGCCGTAAACAAAGAGCACGCTCTGAAAGTAAACAAAATGGCAGCTACCGAGATTGCCAGACAGCTTCGTCTCCGAGATATGGGAGGCATCATTGTAATCGACTTCATCGATATGCAGAATCCTGAACACAGAAGGGATCTGTACGAGCATCTGAAAGAAGAAATGAAACGTGACAAAGCGCGCCACAAAATTCTTCCCCCGAGCAAATTTGGACTGATCCAGATCACGAGACAAAGAAACCGCCCGGAAAAACAGATAGAAACCAAAGAAGAAAACCCGAACAAAGACGGAGAAATTATAGCTCCGATCGTCATCGTGGAAAGAATGGAGGAAACCATAAGAAACATTATACAGAAGGATAAAGGCAAACTTTACCTGCATGTACACCCTTTCGTTGAAGCTTACCTTACCAAAGGAATCAAAAGCATTCAGATGAAATGGTTTATGAAGTATAAAAAATGGGTAACCATCATCCCACGGGATTCTTTCAAATATTTAGAATACAAAATTTACAATTCGAAAAAAGAAGAATTGGTTGGATATTCTAATTAACACAAAAATCTAAACCTTCAGTTTTTCTGGAGGTTTTTTATTTATGGTATTTCAGGAAAGGAATCTACATGCAAAAGTTACATTCGAAAACGGAAGAACAGCAGTTAAAAAACTTATTAAGAATTAAGAGAATGTCAATTTCTTTTTAAAAAAGTATTTGCTTAATTTTAGCAGATACTTTTTATTTTTAAACTTAAATGAGCAGAGAACATCATTACAAAGCAACCATTAACTGGACAGGCAACAAAGGAACAGGAACCAGCAGCTACAAGGATTATGAAAGAAGCCATACCATTCAAATTGAAAACAAAGTTCCTATTGAAGGTTCTTCTGATCCTGCATTCCGTGGAGACAAAACCAAACACAATCCCGAAGACCTCTTTCTTTCCTCACTTTCTTCCTGTCATATGCTGTGGTATCTTCATTTCTGCTCCGAAGAAGGCATTATCGTTATCAATTATACAGATGAAGCTACCGGAATTATGACTGAAACAGCGGATGGAAGCGGGCAATTTACGTCAGTGACCTTACATCCTACAGTGATTGTCGCGGAAGAATCAATGGCTGAAAGAGCAAAGGAACTCCATCATAAGGCAGGTCAGTTTTGTTTTATTGCCAAATCAGTAAATTTTCAGGTACAACATATCCCTAAAGTGCTAGTTAAATAACTTTATTATAACTTCAGCTTAATTGGAACTGCCCTTAACCCTGAGTTTTAATCATAATAACTCTAAAATTAATAATCAAAATTCCACAATAGGAGATTTATTTATTAAATAATCAATAAAATTTATATTTACCAATCACTTTTCATGTAAAAATTACATTTAATTGTTATTTTTATTCAAAATGTAAAGTTTTTTTTATATTTTTATATAAACAAAACTAACCATGATGAAACCGAGATTAACCATTTTTGATGAGCCGCTACTGTATACAGAAGGCTTGTCAAAACTGCTCTCACAGAGCAAAATTTTTAACACGATTGACATTTGTAATTCTTATGAACCCTTATTTGAACAATTAAAAGAAGATCCTCCGGAAATTCTGGTTATCAGCTCCAATATGCTGATGCTTACAGATATTTTCAGACTTGTAGAAGACATTACCGCCACAAACAAAAAAATCAAAATTATTGTCATAGGCAATAGTTATGACATGACAGACATCCGGAAGCTGTTTAACAAAGGCATAAAAAGCTACCTTGATAAAAACAGCAGATACGATGAATTCCTGAAATCCATCAATGTTCTGCTTCTGGACGAAATCTACATCTGTGACAATGCAAAGGAAAGAATGATCAACTTTATCAGCAGCGACGAAGGAAAGCCGAACCTGCACATGAAAGAACCTCTTACACGCAGAGAATGGAAATCCTTAAACTGATATGCGACGGATGCAGCAGTAAAGATATTTCTGAAAAGCTTTTTATAAGTATCAATACCGTAGAAACCCACCGCAAAAGAATTCTCTTAAAATTAAACGCAAAAAATTCCGTAGGAATTGTAAAATATGCCTTAGAAAATCACATTATCGACTGATGAAAACCTATTTCGACTACTACCAAAAAAATTCCAAACCTTCAGATTTGGAATTTTTTTGGTAATCGAAGTGAATGGTCAATTTTGCGTTGCAAGTGAATAGTGAATTTTAATATGCAGTTATATTTTTTCTCTGTAGGTATAAGATGAGAATAAAGAATAAAGAGTAAAGACAAGAATAAAATTTTAAACTTACAGACTCTAAGACCTACAGCACTCTAACACCATACCCAGCCTCACATACCGAGCAGTTAATTTTCTCGACAATGAATGGACAATTATTATAATTGGTGACCATTCACAATTCACAATCCACACCCTAATCATTCTCCTGTTCCCTCTCATAATCCGGCATTTTATCGTTCGTAAAAAGAGATGCTCTGGGCATTATTCGGAGAAAATATAGGGTCAGATCATTGGTTCTTAGTGGTTTTTCGCTTTCCGCAGAAATATCAATGGTTAATTAATGTTAATGCCTATTCTTTTCTTCAGTATATATTGCTAAATTTGAGGTATGGAAAGTTTTGGAAAAGATTTATTGAGGAAAATAACAGATGTAGAACTGCCGGGGATACATGCCCATGGAGTATTTTCACCTCCTTCCCGACCAATATTCACCTATGATGAAGTATTGGCGAAAAATCCAAAATTTGCAGCCGTTAATATTGTTCTCTATTTAAAAGATAATGAATGGTATTTCCCGCTGATTCAAAGAACCATTAACGAACATGACAGGCACAGCGGACAGATCTCACTGCCTGGCGGTAAGCGTGAAGAGACGGATAGGGACTTTTCTGAAACTGCAGTACGCGAAACCTCAGAAGAGATTGGAATAGACAAACATTACATAAGAGTAATCAGGGAAATGTCTCCCATCTACGTTCCACCGAGTAATTTTTATGTTTATCCTTACATTTCGTATACTAAAAAGAACCCTCTTTTCGTTCTTCAGCAGAGTGAAGCAGTAGAAACTATAGAGTTTCCTATCACTTCTTTTCTCAACCTTCCGGATAATCCTGAAATTATGGCATTGCCAAGTGCTGCCGGACATGAAGTACCGGTTATTAATTTCAACGGATATATCATCTGGGGCGCTACAGCAATGATATTGAGCGAGTTTAGCCAGTTGTTGAAAAAAATGTAACTTTGCACTACCGTGTTTAATTGAGAGATGGCGAAGAAAAATATTTTCACCGATGCATTCGGAACACCTTATTTTTTAAAAAGGTTTATCATTTTTATTTTAGGAGTTGTATCCTACAGAAGGTTCAACGGCTTTAATAAATTAAAGATAACCGGTACAGAACACCTTGTGGATCTTCCCGATTCCAACGTGCTTTTTGTATCTAACCATCAAACCTATTTTGCAGATGTAGCAGCAATGTATCATGCATTCTGTGCTGTGAACAACGGATATCTGGACACGATTAAAAACCCTATCTACCTGCTCAACCCAAAGATTGATTTTTACTATGTAGCAGCAGAAGAAACCATGAATAAAGGGATTCTTCCTAAAATTTTCAAAATTGCGGGTGCTGTAACGGTAAAAAGAACCTGGAGAGCAGAAGGGAAAAATGTCAACAGAATGGTAGATCTTACAGAAGTTGACAATATTATGAAAGCTTTGGACAATGGCTGGGTAGCTACTTTCCCTCAAGGTACTACGTCTGCTTTTGCTCAGGGACGAAGAGGTACAGCCAAGCTGGTTAAAAATCAGCGCCCGATTGTAATTCCTATCAAGATCAACGGTTTCAGAAGGGCATTCGACAAGAAAGGCCTTCGGGTAAAGGTTACCGGCGTAAAACCTACCATGGAGTTTAAAGCACCTCTGGATATAGATTATGACAATGAAAAAGCGCCGGAAATTTTATTGAAGATCATGACTGCCATTGAGCAGACAGAAGATTTCAATGTACTACACAATTATGATGAAGAACTTAAAGCTAAAAAAGTAGAACAAAAGGATTCAAATAATTAAAGTAAGTAGAAAATTATGAACAAAATATTAGGGATCTTATTCACGGTCTTGGTATTAGTTTCGTGTAACAGTCAGAAAGTATATTCAGATTTTGATATAAGCTATTCCAGAAGCGGGGGCTATGCTCCAATGTACGAGAATTTACTCATCAAAGGCAATAATGCACATTATTCTTTAGAGGAGGGAGGGAAAAAATACAGACATGACTTTAAAATTTCTGATGAAGATTTAAAGAAACTGGACCAGACCCTTTCCCAGAACAATTTCAGAAGAATACAGGAAGACCACAAAAAACTGTATGATCATGTGACCACTTCCATCAATGTAAAGAAAGGCCCGAATGAAGGCAGCAAGTCAGATGCCAGCATGATGATGCCCAATTTTACAACGAACTGGAATAATATTCTGAATGTTTTCCAGGAAGTTATTAATAACAACGTAAAAAAAAACAATAAATAAAGTTGAAAACCCACTTCATTGCTATCGGCGGAAGCGCCATGCATAATCTTGCTATTGCGTTAAAAGACAAAGGATATCAGGTAACAGGTTCGGATGATGCTATTTTTGAGCCCTCAAAATCCAGACTGGAAAAGAAAGGAATTTTGCCTCAGGAAATGGGCTGGTTCCCGGAAAAGGTCACTGCGGATATTGATGCGGTTATCCTGGGAATGCATGCGCATCAGGATAATCCTGAGCTGGCAAAAGCAAAAGAGCTGGGTTTAAAAATTTATTCATACCCTGAATTTCTTTACGAACAGTCAAAAAATAAGACAAGAGTAGTCATTGCCGGCTCACACGGTAAAACGACGATCACTTCTATGATTCTTCATGTACTGAACTTTCACCGGAAAGACGTGGATTTTATGGTAGGTGCCCAGCTGGAAGGTTTTGACTGTATGGTAAAACTAACGCAGGAAAATGATTTTATGGTGCTGGAAGGTGATGAATACCTCTCCTCTCCTATTGATCTCCGTTCAAAGTTTCTTCTGTACCAGCCGAATATTGCTTTAATGAGCGGTATTGCATGGGATCACATCAATGTATTCAAAACGTTTGACGATTATATAGAGCAGTTTAGAAAATTCGTTGCAAGTATTACTCCCGGTGGCGTTCTTGTGTACAATGAAGAAGATGCAGAGGTGGTAAAAGTAGTGGAAGCAGCTGAAAATTATTTCAGAAAAATTCCTTACAAAACTCCTGAATATGAGATCAGCAATGGGAAAGTATATTTAAAAACTGAAATGGGCGACGTCCCTCTTTCTGTTTTTGGAGCTCACAATTTACTCAACATGGAAGGTGCAAGACATATCTGCCGCCAGCTTGGTATCATGGATGAAGATTTCTACGAAGCCATTATGAGTTTCAAAGGGGCTTCGAAACGTCTTGAAAAAGTAGAAAGAGAAGATCAGGGAATTTTATACAAAGATTTTGCCCACGCACCCAGCAAAGTAAAAGCTGCGGTAAAAGCTTTCTGCGAACAGTTTACAAAAGAGAAGAAATACGGTTTTCTGGAGCTACACACCTATTCAAGCTTAAATCCGTTATTTCTTGAGCAATATGATCATGCTATGGATGGTTTGGATGAAGCGATAGTTTTTTATTCTGAAGATGCTTTAAAGATCAAAAGAATGGAACCTATTTCCCCGGAATTTATTAAAGAAAAGTTCAAAAATGATGCCCTAAGGGTATTTACCAACGCTGAAGAACTTCATGCCTATTGGAAAACGCTGGATAAGACCGATGGTGTTTTCCTGATGATGAGTTCCGGAAATTTTGGCGGACTGGATCTGACTAAGTAAATTATTATTTTATATAACAAAAAAATCCTTTCATATGTATGAAAGGATTTTTGTATTTTCCATTTCTTAGAAATCTATATTGATTATCACATTGAAACACTTTGAATCAAATTTTTCAGGATTTCCTCTGTAGAAAGCTCACTGTAATCATGAATTGACTGTCCAGCCCAGATGCCTACAAAATCAGTATTATTCAGTTCCTTTGAAACTTTGCGTAACTCATTCGTCAGTTTATTCTGATAGGGATAAGGCAGAATATAGGCTGAGTTTTCAAGAGTTTCGATGTATTTATTTTTAATTCCTCTCGCATACCGACCCGAAAAGCTTTTTGTCAGGACAATATCCTTTTCTGTTACATTTTTCAGTCTTTCTTTTTCAAACGGCTGCAAACCGCTTTCCTGTGATGCCAGCAAGATACTTCCGACCTGAAATCCCTGTGCTCCAAGCTCTTTTGCTGCTCTTAAAGTTTTTCCGTTATAAATACCGCCTGCATAAATCAGCGGGACTTTCACATGATCATAAACTTTAGAAAACAGGGACATTCCTCCGATTTCAGGAATAGTATCGGCATTAAAAGTTCCCCTGTGCCCTCCGGCTTCAATTCCCTGCACACAGATGATATCCATTCCTGAATTTTCCAGAATTAATGCTTCTTCCACAGAAGTACAGGTTCCGATAAGTAGTATTCCATTCTCTTTTAGCTTATGAATGCTTTTATCATCCAGATTTCCGAAAGTAAAGCTCAGAATCTTACAGCCTTCTTCAATAACAGCATCTATCTGCTCATGATAGCCGTTCACTTTGATCTCTTTAAGATCAGGAAGCTGAACTTCTATATTATTTTCTTTTGCGAGTTGGGTAATAAACTGTCTGGCTTTATCAAATTTTTCTCTCAAAGCATCTGTGAGCTCAGGAATATGGTGAACAAAAATATTGACTGCAAACGGTCTGTCGGTGAGTTTTTTGGTATCTCTGATAAGTTCAGCAGACTGATCTGAGGAAAGGTCCGCTAATGCCAATGATCCAAGACATCCGGCTTTTGCAGCTGCAGCAGCCATCTGCGGAGTACTTACGCCAAACATCGGGGCCTGAATTACTGGATATTTTACATTTAAAATTTTACTGATTGTATCCGGCCAAAACATAGGAATTATTTTAGATAAAATTTACAAAAATCTGATGATATGCTAAGTTTACGAAGCGTGATATTGCTCACAAACATCTACAGATGATTCATTTATTTTTCCTTACGCAGTTCATTTACTGCTTTTTCAAATAAAATCTCCCGCAGATTAAACTGATTCCCAGAAGTAAATCTGTGTCCATTTGATCTGTGGGAGAAATAACAGTGAAATATTATATTAAATATCCGCTACGGACTTCAGCATCTTTTCTTCCCATTCAGGATCTTTAGGATCGAAGAACAGTCTTTTACCTGTATCTAAAGAACGGACAATATTCATCTCCTCTTCAGTCAGTTCAAAATCAAAAACATTGAAATTCTCTTCAATTCTGGAAGGCGTTACAGATTTCGGAATGACAACAAAGCCCTCCTGAAGGTGCCATCTCAGAATCACCTGAGCAACTGTTTTGCCATATTTTTCAGCCACCGCTTTCAGCTGAGAGTTGTTTAAAAGATCTGCATTTCCATTTCCTAGAGGACTCCACGGCTGTGTTATGATATTCTTTTCCCTGTCATACACCTGAAGCTCTTTTTGCTGAAAAACCGGGTGAAGCTCGATCTGGTTGATCACCGGATGAACCGTTGAATTAGCTTTTAATTCTTCTAATTTCTCTACAGTAAAATTGCATACTCCGATAGCCTTAATCTTTCCTTCTGCATACAATTCCTCCAAAGCTTTCCAGGTGCCTAAGAAATCTCCATATGGCCAGTGAATCAGGTACATGTCCAGATAATCCATCTGCAGCCTGCCCAGTGTTCTTTGGAACGCCTTTTTTGCTTTTTCATAACCATGATCCTGCACCCATACTTTTGAAGTGATAAACAACTCGTCTCTGCTTACACCACTGTCTTTTACCGCCTGCCCAACTGCTGTTTCATTCTGATAAATAGCTGCCGTATCAATCATTCTGTATCCTGTGTGAATGGCTTTTACCACTGCTTTTTCACATTCGTCAAGATTTTCCATCTGCCATACTCCAAAGCCTAAAGCCGGTATATCCACTCCGTTATTTAAGGTCACTACAGGCTGCCCTGCATATGTTTTCTTTTGCATAATTCTTTAATTTAATTTTTAATATTAATGTAAAGTCTAACAAATTTGCAATAAAAATTTGAAAATCCTGCTTACCATTTTTACTGTTTATGACCACTATCCTTAAGCTACACCTTTATTATTTCTCTGTCATAACTCTCTCTAACTTCTAACTTCTAACTTCTAATCTCTAATTTTCCCTATTTTTGCAGTAAACACCTAACAATGACCCATCAAATCAGGCTGGCTAAAGCCGAAGATTATCCAAGAATTATGGAGATCTGGGAATCTGCTGTAAAAGCAACCCATGATTTCCTTACTGACGAAGATTTTAACTATTTTAAAGAAGCTATTCCAAGAGATTACCTTCCGAATATGGAAGTTTATTTGATCTCGGAAAAAGAATCAGCAGCCGGTTTCGCCTCTGTAGTTGAGGGTAATCTGGAAATGCTTTTTATTCATGATGCTATGCGGGGAAAAGGATATGGCAAAAAACTTTACGAATTTATGAAGGAGACCACTGGACTGACCAAAGTGGATGTCAACGAACAGAATCCACAAGCTATTGGCTTTTATGAAAAAATGGGCTTCAGAAGGGTTGGAAGATCAGAGAAGGATGGTTCAGGAAAAGATTATCCGCTTATTCATATGAGCCTGTAATGGAAAATTTTGTTTTTAATAAAATAGAACCGGGAACGGATATTCCGTATGAATTATTGCTACTTGCTGATGAAACCGTTGAAGCCATCAACCAATATATTTTCAATTGTGCCGTCTACCTTTTAAATGACGGCCTTGAAAATATTGCTGTGATGGCACTGTACCCAAATGGCCGTACAGAATTGGAGATCAAGAATATCGCGGTGATTGAAAGCTGCAGAAGCCGGGGAATCGGCAGTATTCTTATAGATAAGGCGAAAAAAATAGCTAAAGAAAATAGCTTTACAATTTTAACTGTAGGAACTTCAGATACAGGTTTTCAGCAGATCAGGTTTTACGAAAAGAACGGTTTTGTAAAGAAGGGAATACGTAAAAAATTTTTTACAGACAATTACTCATTCCCTATTTATGAAAACGGATTACAGATGCGCGACATGGTTGTTCTTTCCCATGACCTTTCTGAATAATCCTTTAATATGCTCGATCTCTGACTGGTAATTTGTTTTTTTCCGGCAGCCGAAATACAGGGTATTTTCCAGTTTTTTCTCGCCTTCCCAGATCAGTTTCACTTCCCCGTTCTCTATTTCATTTTTGCAGAGGAAATTAGGAATAACAGCCAGTCCGGTTCCGCCTTTCAGACAGCGGATGATCGAGTTTAAATTTGGAACAATATAATTGGGGCGGAAGTTGGGTTTATGCCCGAAATTTATGATCCAGAACTGAAAAAGATGCTCCATATCGCCGGTCGTTCCGTACCATTTTTCCTGTTTCAGCCATTCTTCGGCATGTTCGATGCCTTTTGTTTTAAGAGTCTTACGGAAACTTTCCGTATCTATATCTTTTCCGCCTACAAGAATGATCTGTTCAGAAGAAAATGCCTCATGTTCAATATTAGGTGAAACTCCTTTTTTGGGTGTAATAATCAGGTCCAGAATCCCTTTATCCAGCTGGTCCAGCATTTCGGGATATTCTCCGAAGCTGATAATCAGATTGAAAGGCAAGGTAGAAACATACTGCTCCAGAGTAGTCTGAAACGTTTCAAAACACATTCCTACGCTGATCGTAGGAGTTAATTTTTCTGTAGATTTCTGAAAGTTTTTTTCGACATCTTCGAGCTTGGAAATTGGTTCAGAAACAGCATTGAATAAAACCTTTCCTCTTTCGGTAGGTATCATTTTTCTTCCGGTTCTGTCAAATAACTTATAGCCTACATAGGCTTCAAGCGAGCTTAAATGCAGGCTTACACCCGGCTGAGAAATAAACAGAGAGTCTGCAGCACCCGTCAGTGTTCCGGTTTTGTATATCGCTTTAAAAGTGCGGTACCATTCTAAATTGACCATAACCTTAATTATAAATATTCTGATACAAAATTACAAAATAATTATAATACTGATATTTTCTCATTTTTCAAAAAAGCAGCATAATAGTCCGGAATCCCACTTTCCTCAATGCCACGGACAGTTTCTTCAATTGGATAATCTATCTGAATGATCTCCGGACTAATCTGTTTCTCATCCAGTGTCAGAATGAGATAAGACGCCAGGCGGTTTTTTTCCTTGGAACGGCCTACAGAGCCACAGTTCACAGCCCATCCTTTAGTTTTGAAATATTTTTTAAATGATAAATGGGTATGCCCCATCACAACAATATCAGAATGGGACTCTTCCAGCATACGGATGAAAACCTCATCACCTTCGGATTCATAAAGGTAGGTATTATTACTCGCCAAACCTGCATGTAGCAGCTGGATATCCCAATGCTTCTTCCCTACTTTAAAGTTTAATTTTAAATGAAAAGGAAGTTCTGATAAAAATTGCCTGTTCCTTTCTGTAATGTTCTTTTTTGAATGATCAATTGCTATGAATCTTGCTTCGGTTTCTTCTTCTGAATGTTTAGGCAGAGGAACAACAGGAATATCAAAAGCAATTCTTTCGTCATGATTCCCCATGAGACAGGGAATGTTCAGGCTTCTGATCTTTTCGACCACTTCATTTCCCCACGGAGCAAAATCCACCAGATCTCCAAGGCAGAACTTCTGCTGAATTCCTCTTTTCACTATATCTGCAAGCACTGCTTCCAGCGCAGGAAAATTTCCGTGCACGTCACTAAAAATTGCAATCTGTATCATTTTCACTATTTCAATAACAAATTTACTTGAGATGGTTTGATATCATGGCTAACAACGATATGACATTTAACCATAAATGTACAGTTCAACTATTATTATTCTAATAGATAGTTATAAGTTATACTATTTTTATTATACAATACAGCAGACTAACTTTGCATCATACAATTTAAACAATCATAAAATGAAAAAAGTATTGATCATTAACGGAGGACAAAATTTCGGACATTCCGGAGGAAAATATAATAACACTATTGCAGAAAATACCTTAGAGGTACTTAAAAAATTTGAAAATGTAGAGGTCAAAACTACTCAGATTTCAGATGGCTTTGATAATGATGAAGAGGTAAAGAAATTTGTTTGGGCAGATTTTATCATCTACCACACTCCTATCTGGTGGTTCCAGCTTCCTAACGGTTTTAAAAAGTATATCGACGAAGTTTTTACAGCCGGTCATGCCAAAGGAATTTATATGAGTGACGGAAGAAAAGCCGAAGCTCCGGAAATCAATTATGGTACAGGAGGAATGCTGGGCGGAAGAAAATATATGGTAACCACAAGCTGGAATGCTCCGGAAACAGCCTTTACACTTCCCGGAGAATTCTTCAATGAAACCAGTGTAGATAATGGACCGTTATTTGGATTCCATAGAATGAATGCTTTTGTTTCTTTAGAAAAAATGGAAAGCTTCCACTTCCATGATGTAGAAAAAAATGCCAATATAGAGCGTGATATGAAACTTTACAGAGAGCATCTTGAAAATGTTTTCGAAAAAGAACTTAAACCTCAGTTAGTCTAATGAAAAAAATACTGATAACAGGAATTACCGGTTATATCGGGGGTACCGTTGCCCGGAAGCTATTAGAAAGGAACTACAGTGTAACAGGACTGGTTCGCAATGCAGATGCAGCAGAAAAACTGAAACAACTAGGAATTGGTTCCATCATAGGAAATATACATGATGAAGCTGTTTTGAATTCTGCCATTTCCAATGCTGATGTCATTATCCATACTGCAGACTCTGCAGATGATGCTTATGCAGCAGACAGTTTCATCAATGCATTGGAAGGAAGCGGCAAAACCTTTATTTTCACTTCAGGTTCCGCTATTTTTGGAGGAAAGGAGAATGGAGAAAAAAATGATTTTGTGTACACAGAGGATTTTCCTCTGAGCCCGAGGCTGGAAATGGCTTCCAGGGTACTGATCAATAATTATGTTCTTGAGTCTGCCAAAAAAAATATCAGAAGCATTGTCATTGTTCCTACGATGGTTTATGGTGATGGGCTGGGCCTGAAAAAAGACAGCATCCAGCTTCCGGCTTTAATTAATTTCTCCAAGGAAAAAGGATTCGGAGCTTATTTTGGAAAAGGTGAAAATATATGGTCGAATCTTCATATTGAAGATTTAGCGGATCTGTATGTACTCGCACTGGAAAAAGCAAAAGCAGGTTCTCTTTATTATGCCGAAAACGGATCTTCAACCCTTAAGAATCTGGCAAAAAATATAAGCCGACAGTATGATTTGCAGCCTGCACAGTCCGTCAGCGTACAGGAAGCAGTCAATACATTTGGTCCTGCGGGCGGATACTTTGGGTTTGCATCCAACAGTGTATGTAATTCGGACAAGGCAAAAGCAGAACTCGGTTGGAATCCCCAATATCAATCCATTGAAGAATTTATTTAAATATGAAAATCTATCTTACAGCAGTTATAAAATCTAAAGAGGAACATCAGCAAGAAGTGTTGGAAGTTCTTCAGAATATGGTAAAAGAAACGAGAAAAGAAGAAGCGTGTGAACTCTACAGTCTGCATCAGGGAATTGAAGACAAAAACCAGTTCATCTTTTACGAAATCTGGGGAAGTGAAGAAGGTCTTGCAGAGCATAACCAGCAGCATTACATCCAGGCTTTCGGAGCTATCGTTGACGGAAAATTACAGGAAAAACCACAAATTTATACTACTCATATCCTTTAATATGAAAAAATTAGCAATTCTATTTTTAGCCCTGTTTACCATAGGATCTATTCAGGCACAACATCAAAAATCTAAACATATGAAAAAGAAAATTTTATTTGTCGTAACCAGCCATGACAAAAAAGGAAGTACGGGTGAAGATACCGGATATTATCTAGGTGAGGTTTCCCATCCATGGGAAGTCCTTCACAAAGCAGGATATGAAATCGATTTTGTAAGCCCTAAAGGCGGGACTCCTCCGGTAGACGGATTCGATTTAAAGGATCCTGTAAACAAGGAATTCTGGGAAAATACGGAATACAAAAATAAGATCGACCATTCTTTACAGCCTTCCCAGGTAGATCCAAACAAGTACGGCGCTGTCTTCTATGCAGGAGGCCATGGTGCCATGTGGGATTTTGCAGATAATACGGAATTAGCTGGCATTGCGTCAAAAATTTATGAGAATGGAGGCATTGTAGCGGGAGTTTGCCACGGCCCGGCCGGTCTTGTCAATATCAAACTGAATAACGGAAAGTATTTAGTGGACGGCAAAAAGATCAATGCTTTTACCAACGAGGAGGAAGCTGAAGTGAAATTAACGAATGTGGTTCCTTTCCTTCTGGAAGATAAACTGAAAGAACGAGGGGCAAAATTTGAAAAATCAGGACTTTGGCAGAACCATGTGGTAACTGATCAGAGAGTGATCACAGGACAAAACCCTCAGTCGGCAAAAAGTGTAGGTGAAGCAATTTTAAAGGAGCTAAATCAATAAGCAAATTTAGCTAAGTCTTAAATAAAAAATCCGGCAGAAAGTATTTTCTGCCGGATTTTATTTATATCATTTGCATTATTTAACGACAATTTTTTTCGAGATACTGTTTCCGTCTGCATTTATTTTTATTAAATAAACACCTGACTGTATTCCACTGCCATTCACTTTGTTGATCCCTTTTTCCAGCTTTTCAGCTGATTTAATCAATTTCCCTGAAAGGTCATATATTTCATAGTCTGCATTTCCTTTTAGATTGGATTCAATGGTAAACTGCCCGTTAACAGCCGGATTAGGGTACACTTTAATACTATTCTGAGTGTCAGATTTTATATTCTCATTTACTCCCAATAACGAAGCACAATTACCTAATCCTACTGCACACCAGGCATTTTCTACCTGCTGCAATTCATTGGAACCTGCGCCATAAAGATCAATAGCAGCCTGTTTTGACTGATCGTAAGCGTTGATATAACCACTGTTTGCCGTCAGATAGGTAGTTAAAGTTCTGAATGCAATTTTTTCTGCTTTTTGGATCGTGATCCCGGTAACATTAAATGCAGTTCCCTTATCATTGGTTCCTGAACCGCCCACAGACAATAAGTAAAACCAGTAATTCCCTACACCACTGTTTCTATGTACACCTCCATGATCATTAGCCTGATTATATGGAGGCGTCGGAACAATCCAATAGGTTCCTGTATAGGTATCCGGCTGTTGAGAATTCAAAGCTGCAGGACCAGAGTTAGGGTTTGACATACTTCTAAGAAATGTAAATCCTAAAGCAGGTTTAGGAATTCCTTCACCTATATTCCAGTTAGGGCTAATCCCCGAATAAAATTCTATGGCAGCACCAAACATATCTGCAAAAGATTCATTCAATGCACCTGATTCTGCCTGGTACGCTAAATTAGCCGTTCTGCTTACCATAAGGTGAGAATATTCATGTCCGGCTACATCAATTCCTACAAATGGATTAAAATAGGCTGTAGAATTTGTAATATTGTTTGCCGGGTTGTTAGGATCTGTCTGAGAAAATATTCCGCTACCATAAACCATTGCTACAATTCCCTGGGTATCTATTGCTGCTGCATTGGCACCATTTTGTGCTGCTGCCGTTCCAAAATTTATGTTATAATAATTTCGGATGATAGAGCCGTTGCCGTCATAACTGTTTCTATTATGTCTGGTGATATAATAATCTTTTGCTTTCTCCATACCCCAATGAACGTCTATTGCAGGCTTAGTAGCTGTAGCCGTATAATTGGCTGTACTGTTGGTATATTCTGTAATATTTCCAGTTAAACCTACAGCCGCGCTTCCATTACCGTCCCATCCGGTTCCGTCCAGTGTATGAATATTTCTCGCATTATCTTTTAAACGATAAGAACCGTCATAAGAATCTACAGTAACTGCCTGATTTCCTTTATAAAAAGTTGCACTTGTAGAAGGAGTGTCTGCCAGTGGACTGATAAAAGATGTATTACCTGTAGGAGACACTTTATTTAAAGGAGAAATATTGTTAATGGACGGTTGTATATTATGATTATGAATCCTCTCCAGTTTCTTAACAACTTTCTTTGTTGCATTATCTACATAGTACATGTATCCCTGTAAAGTTTTTAATGATAAAGCATTAATTTGCGATACCAAGTGTAAATCCACACCTCTGCCGGAATACACTTTTGTAATTACCTGATCAAATTCATCAAAGGTAACATTTGGTGCTTTCATATCGGCATTTACAATATTTTCCACTTCAGCTTTCGCAAGCGGTGGCTGAATAATCAGGTTAATATTTGCAGTCAGTTCTCCGTTTACATAAGTTATTTTCCCATCTTTTTCATGGACAAGGATCAATTCATCAGCTACTTTCACATTTTTATAGAAATGTTGAAAAACGGAGTGCTTTATTCCCAATTCATCAGTTGTAACACTTACGGATTCAAAAGTATGGTTACTGTCCGTTCCCAGCCATTTCTTGAAATTCGTCAAGAAAAACTCTGTTGAAACATTTTGCCCGTTAAAATCCGCATAAAAATTCCCCATTGCTGAAGATGTAGAAATCTTGGGTAAATCTTGTAGGGATAATTCTGTTTTTTTCTCTTGCGCATTTACCAGAACGAGCGGAGCAATACCAACAGATAATGTGAAGGCTAAAGCCTTAATAAATGTAGTTGTTTTTTTCATATTATTTTTTATTGATGTGCACAGTTAGTAGTAAAACATCAAAAATGTTACAAATAGCATAATAATAAATATTAGAAAATTAACGATAGTATGAATTATTTTTTGTGAAAATAATTTTATGATGAAAAATTCGAGACTGTATTTTATCTCCAATAATGGCCCGCCCAATACGAAAACTATCAAAAAATAAAAAAGCTCTCAAACTGAGAGCTTTAGCTGTGTTAATAAAGAGAAAACTATTTTGGCACTTCCAGATGCGTGCTTACTGCAATTCTGTTCCATGCATTGATGGTTACAATAGCCATAATGATCTGTGCAATTTTCGCATCATCAAAATACTGTTTTGCTTTCTGGAAGGTTTCTTCTGTAAGCCCTCTATCACTGATCAGAGTAATTTCTTCTGTCATAGCCAAAAGTACCTGCTCTTCTTCTGTAAAAAAATCTTTCGCTTCTCTCCAGCCGTTAAGGATGAAAATTCTTTGAGTGGTTTCACCGTACTTAAGGGCATCCTTTGTGTGCATATCAAGACAGAAAGCACATTTATTGATCTGTGAAGCTCTGATCTTGATTAATTCCTTTTGAATGTGGTTTAAAGAAATAGTCTGAAGGTATCCTTCCAGTCCAAGCATCGCTTTATACGCGGCTGAATCTACGTTGGCAATATTTAATCTTGCGCTCATAATATTATAATTTGTTGGTTAAATGATCTATACTAAAGAAATATTTCGGCTGAACAGCCAGTAAAAAGGCTCCGGCGCTTCCTACCCATACAGAGTAATCCAGAGGAGCTTTAACTCCTGATGCCATGGTCATAGACAAGGCAAAGAACAACAGCAGAAAACCCGCCCCGTAAGCTGCGATCCTGGTTTTCCAGCCTAAAAGCAACATCAGTGGAAAAAGTATTTCCAAAAAAGTCGCGGCATAAGCAGAAAATGCGCTTAAATCTTCCGGAAGAAAAAAAGTAAGTTTCCTGGTGTAGATTTCAAAGTTTTCCCAGGTTCCCCACGCAGAATCTTTGCCCCAGAAACCCAACCTGTCCGCTACTGCAGAAAGCATGGTCGCAGAAATGGCAAGTCTTAGAAACAACTGTGGAAAATAAACATTTTTGTCTGTCATGATATTGACTTTTAATAACATGACAAATCTCCGACTTATTATCCGTAAAAATCTTAAACTGGTTTAAGAACGTAATTTTGCTCTGATTTCGCTCAGATATTCCGGGGTAAGATTCAGGAAAGAAGCAATCAGATATTGTGGTATCCTTTGAATAAACCAGGGGTACAGGGTGCTGAAATGCACATACAGCTCTTCCCGGGACATCTCATACAGGTAACGGATCCGTCTTTCTGAAGCCGCATAAGCCCTTTGGTAAACCATTCTGAAATACCGTTCCATGACCGGATGTTTTTCTAAAAGAAGCTCCTGCTGATGAAGATCAATAGCAATAATGGAAGAACGCTCCACTGCCTGAATACAGAAATCTGATTTCATCTGTCTTTCATAGGCAAAAGTATCTGTAATCCACCAGTTTTCTATCGCAAATTCAGTCGTCTGTTCCGTTCCTTTTTCGTTCACAAAAAACTTTCTCAGGCATCCGACAGACACAAAATACATTGATCTGCAAATTTCACCCTGAAGCATCAGACTCTGCTTTTTTTTCACTTCTATCTCCTTAAAAAAAGAAAGTATGGAAGCATATTCTTCATCAGTGACCGTAATAAATTTATTTAAATGTGCTTTGAAAGTATTCATCTTTACAATTGAGTAACCAAACTTAACTTTATTTTTTTAGTTTTACAATGTCAAAAAACATTAAATCATGGAACTCGTTGCTAAAATTCTGATCGCCATCGTTGCACTGGAACATATTTATATCCTGTGGATGGAAATGTTCGCCTGGGAAACCAAAGGAAAGGAAGTATTCAAAGCTGCACTGCCGGCAGAAATGTTCAAACCTACCAAAGGTCTGGCCGCTAACCAGGGACTTTATAATGGTTTTCTTGCTGCAGGGCTCATCTGGTCATTTTTAATTGAAGATCCGAAATGGCAGGATAATATAGCATTATTCTTTTTGGGATGCGTGGCTGTAGCTGGAATTTATGGGGCTATTTCTGCGACAAAAAAGATATTTTTCGTACAGGCATTGCCTGCGATACTGGCCATTATTGCTGTTCTTTTAAAGTAATTTGTCATTACGAACAGACTGTAGGTCTGCGAACATAGTTCAGAAGAGACGAAGCAATCTCAGGAAATAATCGCTTTTTGAGATTGCTTCACCTAAAGGTTCGCAATGACAGGTCGTGTTTCCACTAAATTGACACAGATTTTTCTTTTTGTGAAAAATTTGTATTATGAAAAATCCTTTAAATTTTTAAATGCTTCAATTTTTAAATAAAACTAACTCATCGACTCTTTGATCTTCTCTCTATGGAGGATTCCCCAATTCACCAGAGTTTCGGTTACCGGTAAAACTGATTTTCCGTATTCTGTGACGGCATACACCACCGTGATCGGTTTTGTATCCTGAATGGTTCTTGTGATCAGAAGATTGATTTCCAGTTCTTTCAGTTCTTTGCTAAGCATTTTAGCAGAGATTCCATCTATTCCCCGCTGCAGCTTTTTGAAATGAATCTGCTGATCGGTTCTGTTGGTCAGGTAACGTAGAATCATCAGTTTCCATTTCCCACCCAAAACATCGAGACTGTCGCGCATAGCGAATAGTTCTTCTGTGCAGTTCGCTTCTCTTTCTATCCCGTTTTCTATGATTTTTGCCATAATAGTTTCATTAAGGTAACTGGTTACCAACAGTTAACTGGTAGCAAATATAAACTATTCTCTTTCTACATTTGTTTATCAAATTATTTTTATGAAAGCTATTACATTAAATAAAAATTTCCAGCTTGAAGATGCTGTGATAGAAAAGCCAATACTAAAGGATCACGAAATTCTGATCCGGATCAAGGCCAGCGGTTTCAATCCTATCGATTATCAGATGATTGAAAACGAGCTGGAGCGGAGACTTCTCAAATCACCCATTTTAGGCCGTGAGCTATCAGGAATTGTTGTCGAAAAAGGAGCGGATGCCCATCAGTTCAATATCGGAGATGAAGTGTATTGTGGGAGTGGCTCCATGGGAAGCAGCGGTACCTATACCGAATATATTGCTGTTCCGGAAGCCATTGCAGCATTTAAGCCCAAAAATATTTCTTTTGAGCAGGCTGCCGGTATTCCATCTGCGGGACTTACAGCATTACAAATTTTTAACCGTTTACAACTGAACCACAAGGACTCTGTTCTCGTTACCGGAGCAACAGGTGGAGTTGGTTCTTTTGTTATTAAATTTTTAATGGCTCATCAGTTCCAAAAGGTCACCGCTACTGTTGGAAGTGAAGAAAACAGACAGATTCTTCTTGGATTGGGTTTAAAAAGTGATCAGATCATCAGTTATAAAGAGGAAGATCTTGCAACAAAGCTTTTAAAGGCCAATAACGGTGATCTTTTCGACTTCGGAATTGATCTTGTTGGAAATTATATGTCTGAAATCACGGCAGAGGTCTTGAAAATTAACGGTACGTATACAGATGTCACTGCACTGGTTTCTAAAGATGCCCATGAAACCCTCTTCAATAAAGGAATTGTGATTATGAATATTTCCAATTACTCCTACAGTATAAACAAAGATTATCAATATTATAAAGGAGGTCTAGAGAACATTTCAAAACTTATCGAAAACGGAACGATCAGCCCGCCAAATTATAAAATAATAGGAGATCTTTCTCTGGATACGGTTTTAAAAGCCCATTCTATTCTTAAAAACAATGAAACTCAGGGTCATAAATTAATTATGAAACATTAAGATATGAATACAATACCTAGACGTCTCGTCACAGGCATAAAAAACGGGAAATCTGTCATTATTGAAGATCAGCAGACAGAAAATGTCGTGGAACATCTTCCAGGCCTGATTATTTCAGATATCTGGAATACGCAGAAAATGCCGGCCGGACTGGATTTTGAAACCAGAATTCCCAATACAGGATTTCCACAAACCCCTAAAAACGGAACCTACTTCCGATATGTTGTCATTCCACCGGACAAAGATCTCCGCGTGGAATTCAAAGCCGCGGAACCTCATCCTATGATGCACCGGACACAGACTTTAGATTATATTATTATTCTTTCGGGGGAACTTTACCTGATCATGGACGAAGGTGAAACGCTTCTCAAGCCAGGAGATATTGTTATTCAGAGAGGAACCAATCATGCATGGAGCAACCGTTCTGACGAACCGTGTATTCAACTGGCAGTACTTATTGATGCCGAGGATTTAATTGAAGGATTTAAGATTTAAAGGATTTTTCATAATACAAATTTTTCACAACAAGAAAAATCTGCGAGAGAAAAAAACACCTACAAAGCAGAAATTTCCAATAATTTCTGCTTCATCATTTCAGGTGTCATTATTCCTTCATGATAATATACTAACTTCCGGTCTTTATCCAGAACAATCCACAAAGGATAAACAGGCTGATCCTTATTTTTAGACAAGGCCAAAGCCAGTTCATGAATTCCAGAGCTTCCATTCGGCAGATATCCAAATTCTTTTCCCTGAAACTGTATCTTTTCTTTCGTTTTTTCAGCTTCAAAATTGACCAGATAAAAATTTTCATTGATCAGGTTCACAGTTTCCCTGTCTTTATTCAACCTATGCTTTTCCATTTTGCAGACCGCACACCAGTCTGTATACAAATGGATAATAATTGGTTTCGGATCTTTTTTCATCCATATTTCAAGTTCAGAAAAAGTGCCTGTCTTCATCTGACACAGATAAAAACAGGGCACTAACATTAAAAATAAAATAAAAGTTTTCATTTCAAAGTATATTTTATTCCCAGAAACCCTCTGATCTTCTGCATCGGTGCATAGCCATAAGCAGTATCAAAAGTATAATGGTTCGGGTTATTTACCGGATCGTTTACATTTTTATCAAAAGGGTCAAACGGTCTCATTAAGGGATCTTTCGGTGTAAAATTGAACAGGTTTTTCACCCCGCAGTATACCTCAAAGCCGGATCTGAAACTTTTTGAAACCTGAATATTGGCCAGAGAATAAAAAGGTGAATACTCAGGCCGGTAATCATTCGGCAGTACAGGAAGTCTCATCGGTCCGTAGAATTGTCCTGTAAAATCTACAGTCAGGTCATTCGCAAACTTATAGGAAAGGTTATAAGTTCCACTCCATTTCGGTGCATGCAGCTGCTGTGATTTTTCTTTTTCTCCATCAAACTTCTGATACACATCAAGATAAGTCACTCCTAAATTGATACTTAAAGGAAAACTGAAGCTGAAGTCCACATTCATGGAAGCCCCTCTGGAAATTCCATATCCTTGAAGATTGTCATAGATAATTTTGTCCGGGTCGGTATCAAAATCTCCTACGATCTTATTACTGAAATAGGTATAAAATGCTGAGGCATCCAACTGAAGCATACGGCTTCCCACCGGAATTTTCCAGATATAATTTAGATTACCGTTGACTGATCTCTCAGGCTTCAGATCAGATTTGATCACTACCTCACGGGAACCGGTCAGTGCAGCATGATCTTCTGTGAAGAGATTGACTACCCGGAAGCCAGTTCCAAAGTTGAATCTCAGCGTATGATAGGGATTAGGGGAAAATTTCCATGCCAACCTTGGTGAATGTACTTCATGGTGAATTTTATCATAGTCAAAACGGTAGCCGACCAGCAAAGTATGCTTCTCATTAATTTCCCACTGGTCCTGTACAAAGGCTCCCCAGATTGGCGATTTCATCGGTGCATTGGTGACTCCGTCTCCGGATAAGGTGCCGGGTGTGTTATCATCGTAAAATGTTCTTTTAAAAGTAATTCCTCCTGTCAGATCGTGCTGCCCGAGCTTTTTGCTCCAATAGGTCTGTGCAAAAGCCACTTTTTGAAGCGCATCATAGGGATTACTCCCATAAAAAGAGTTTTGATCATGATAATTATAAGAAAACTGGGTAACGATATATTCTTTTAAAGGCCATTGATACAAGCCAAACACTTCCGCTCTGTTGGTATAAATACTTTCTCCGTATACATCCCCGCTTCCACGGTAAGATCTGTTCCACTGCATTTCACCTCCGAAACGGTCTTCATATAAATATCTCAGTGCAAAACTTGCCTGACGGTTTTCCTTTCTTTTAAAATTCCATTTATTAAAAACAGAAATTCGGCTCTGCAATGCTGCATCCGTAAAATTGTCTTTGTTCTGATCTATCTTTTCTTGAAAGCTGAAATAATTGAAACTCAGTAAAGACGCAGCGTTTTTCCCAATATTAAATTTTGTTGAAACATCAAGATTATTTTCACTCCAGGTGCTCGTCATCAGATCTACACTTAATTTAGGAGCGGTCAATGCATTTTTGGTGATAATGTTGATTACTCCACCCATTGCCTCAGAGCCGTAAATAGAAGAAGCGGGACCTTTTACCACTTCAATTCTGTCCACCAGGCTGTTGGGAATTCCGCTTAAGCCGTATACTGTTGAAAGTGAGCTCACAATAGGCATTCCATCGATCAGGATCATTGTATAGGGGCCTTCCAGGCCATTGATATGGATATCGCCTGTATTACAGACTGAACAGTTGAGCTGTGGTTTTACCCCATTCACCATTGCGATGGCTTCAAAAATACTCGGAGTGGGATTTTTCTGAAAAAACTTCTGGCTGTAAACCTCTACGGCCACAGGACTTTTTGATCTGCTGAAAGGCTTTATAGTTCCGGTAATCACAACATCTTCAATACTGCTTGTCTTCATTTTTCCCTTAGCAATTAGTGCAGAGTCATTTTTTATAGTTTGCTGCACAGTAAGACTGTCTGTCTCCTGAGAAAAACAAAAAGAAGATAAAAGAGTAACAGAAAATAGTATTCGTTTCATGAAATTAAAATTGTTAGACAAATCTAACAATTATTTTTGAATTACAAAACACCATGACAAATGTTGTTGGAATGAATTCACGAAAAATGATTAAATTTGAGAAACTAGATATAAAAAGTAAAATGAGATATCATCAAGCGGGTAATATCCCACCAAAAAGACATACGATTTTCAAATCGCCGGAAGATAAATTTTACTATGAACAGCTTTTCGGAACGGAAGGTTTTCACGGAATTTCCTCATTGCTCTACCATACACACCGCCCTACGCAGATTAAATCAATTGGGCCGGCAAAAGATGTAACTCCAAAAATCGCAGTGGAAAAAAACGTTGCTCCGAGAATGTTCAAAGGAATGAATGTAACACCGGAAGATGATTTTATGGACAGCAGGAAGATCCTTCTGATGAACAATGACCTGAAAATGGGATTGGCAAAACCCAGAAAATCCATGGATTATTTCTACAAAAATGCAGAATGTGACGAGCTTTTATATGTTCATCAGGGAACTGGCATCCTGAAAACATTTGTTGGAGATCTGGAATTTGTTACCGGAGATTATCTTATTATTCCGAGAGGAACTATTTATCAGGTGGAGCTGAAATCAGAAGACACCGTATTTTTTGTGCTTGAAAGCCACTCTCCTATTTACACTCCGAAACGTTACAGAAATGAATTCGGGCAGCTATTGGAACATTCTCCTTTCTGTGAAAGAGACATGATTGCGCCGGTTTTCAAAGAACCTAAAGATGAAAAAGGAGAATTTTTAATTAAAGTAAAAAAAGAAAACCAGATCACGGACTTCATCTATGCAACGCATCCGTTTGATGTTGTAGGATGGGACGGATATTTTTATCCTTATAAATTCAATATTAAAAACTTTGAGCCGATCACAGGAAGGATTCACCAGCCGCCTCCCGTACACCAGAATTTTGAAGGCCATAATTTTGTAGTCTGCTCGTTCTGCGCCAGAATGTATGACTATCACCCACTGGCTATTCCGGCTCCTTATAACCACTCGAACATTGATTCTGATGAGGTTTTATTCTATACAGAAGGGGATTTTATGAGCCGTAATCATATCGACCTGATGGACTTTACCCTACATCCCGGAGGAATTGTACACGGGCCTCATCCGGGAGCTATGGAAAGAAGTATCGGCAAAAAGTTCACTGAAGAATATGCGGTAATGGTAGACCCTTTCCGTCCGTTGAAAATTACGGAAGAGGCTTTAAAGGTGGAAGATCCTTCCTATAAAACCTCATGGTTGGAAGAATCTGATAAAACTATGGAAGACCGTTCTCAGGAATAAAAATCACACATAAAAAATTTCATTATGTACAATTATATTAGTGCAGAAGAAGCCATATATACTGTAAAAAGCGGAAACCGCGTATTTTTCCACGGAAGCGCCTGTACTCCAAATTATCTTATTGACGAGCTGGCAAGACAGTCTCACCGACTGGAAAATGTAGAAATGGTTTCCATTACCCAACAGGGAAACGTAGAAATTGCAAAGCCCGAATACAAAAAAAGCTTTTTTGTTAATTCATTATTTGTATCAACCCCGGTACGGGATGCTGTAAACTCGGAGCGGGGAGATTTCGTTCCCGTTTTCTTAAGCGAGATCCCCATTCTGTTCAGAAAAAATATCCTGCCTCTGGATGTTGCTTTGGTAACTGTTTCACCACCTGACAGACATGGTTTCTGTACCTTAGGAACCTCTGTGGATGTTGCAAGAGCAGCTGTTGATACTGCTAAACTTATTGTTGCCATTGTGAATCCCTTAATGCCAAGAACGCACGGAGACGGAATGATTCACATCAGCAGAATCCATAAGCTGGTATGGCACGAAGAAGAGCTTCCAACCGTAGATTACGGCTCAAAAGTAGGTCCGGAGGAAATGCTTGTCGGAAAAAATGTGGCAGAACTTATTGAAGACAAATCAACACTACAAATGGGTATCGGAACGATTCCTGATGCCGTACTAAAATGTTTAACCAATCACAAAGACCTGGGCGTTCATACGGAAATGCTTAGTGACGGGGTTATAGACCTGATCAAGAATGATGTGATCAATAACAAGTATAAAGGCTATAATGATAATAAAACCATAACAAGCTTTTGCTTCGGAACAAGAAAACTCTACGATTATGTGGATGACAATACTGTTTTTGCATTCAAAGACGTTAGCGATGTGAACTTCCCGATCAATATTATGAGAAACAAGAAAATGGTTGCCATCAATTCTGCCATTGAAATTGACCTCACGGGACAGGTATGTGCAGATTCCATCGGAACATTGCAGTACAGCGGAATCGGTGGCCAGATGGACTTTATGAGAGGTGCAGCCTTGAGTGAAGACGGAAAACCTATTATTGCCATTACCTCAAGAACCAAAAAAGGAGTTTCAAGGATCGTTCCTTTTCTCAAACAAGGGGCCGGGGTTGTTACAACAAGAGGACATATTCACTATGTAGTCACGGAATACGGCACAGCTTATTTATATGGTAAAAATCTCCGTCAGAGAGCTCAGGAACTTATCAGTATCGCACATCCGGATGACAGGGAAATGCTGGAAAGAGCTGCTTATGAACGATTTAAGCAGTAATGAATACTATATTCTGTTTTTATCATGAATAATTTATCATAAGTAAAGCCAATATATTATCAACGAAAGCAAAACGGCTCTTAAAAAAACATTAACATTTGGCAGTGTTTTTGATAAACTCATTCAAAACCAAAGGAAATTGAAAACTATATATAATTCGATTAGAGAAGAAGTTGAAAAGCATTCAAAAGTAAGAAATTCTGTTTTAGGGAATGTGAGTGAATGGAAAAGGAGCCATTATATTATTCTTTCTGAAATTATAAAAGATGAATTGTCTGACGCTGAAGAACTGAAAGGCGGAAAAAAATTTGAAATAGGAAATACAATATCACATGTTACTCTCCAGCGCTTTTTCGAAAATGACTATCAGGACAAAACCCATAATGACCTCAGGTTTTTGAAAACTCTGGACAAGATTTGTATTTTCCTGGGCTATAAAGATTTAAATAATTACATACAGTCCTTAAAGCTAAACAACCGAGAAGAAGAACCGGCAGACAGCCTGGAATTTCTTACGAAAATAGTATATGATTACTGTGCCACCACGTTTGAATTTTATAAGAATTTTCCCGATCATAAACCCGAAGTTTTTAAAGAACTGGTTTTTGACGGCTCACCATTTTTAGAAAGAACTTCACAGTTCAGCAGAGAATTGTGTGAAAGAGAATTTCAGCTGGTCACCAAAAACAACCGTTCCAACTACGAAGTTTTTGATATCCATCTTGTTACTGATGAACCTGACAAGAAAATACTAGAAACTCAGGAGTTCTGGAACCTTTTGTTCAAAGTGGGAGAAACCGGTGAAGAACATTTCGTTAACCAGCTTAATACCCAGATCTATTTTATCCGTAAAATAGGCAATGTCTGGAAGATCTGGGACAACTATAATCCCGACGCCGGAAGACTCAACAGAAAAGTAGAAATCGAGAAATAAGGAAAGCCGTAGAAGATTCTACGGCTTTCCTGTTTCGAAAATATTTTTTTTTCACTTGTTCTTTGTATCTCAAAGATAGCCATCTAATTCCGTTATAAGAAAACTTAAATATACTTAAATGAACTCTTTTTTAACATTATGTTAACTATATTCAAGGAATCCATTTCAATCCTTTTGCTATTTCTAAGATTTTTGTAATTTGCATACATAAAAATAAAAGTAAAAATAGAAATATGTCAACACTTACGTTTGCCGAAAAAATCGCTCAAGCTGAGAATTTTCTACCGATCAACGGTACAGATTACATTGAGTTTTATGTAGGAAATGCTAAACAGGCTGCCCATTATTACAAAACCGCTTTCGGGTTTCAGTCTGTAGCCTATGCCGGTCCTGAAACAGGAGTAAGAGACCGTGCTTCTTATGTTCTTCAACAAGGAAAAATAAGACTGGTATTAACAACAGGGCTTAAATCCGATTCCCCTGTCAGCGAGCATGTAAAAAAACATGGCGACGGAGTAAAAGTTTTGGCACTTTGGGTAGATGATGCTTACCAGGCGTTCGAAGAAACTACCAAGAGAGGCGGAAAACCCTATTTAGAACCTGTAACAATAACGGACGAGAACGGTGAGGTAAGAATGTCCGGAATTTATACATACGGAGAAACCATCCACATGTTTATCGAAAGAAAAAACTATAAAGGTGCTTTCATGCCAGGATACGAAAAGTGGGAAAGCAACTATAACCCTGAAGAAGCAGGTTTATTATATGTAGACCACTGTGTAGGAAACGTAGGCTGGAACAGAATGATCCCTACTGTAGAATGGTACGAAAAAGTAATGGGCTTTGTGAACATCCTTTCTTTTGATGATAAGCAGATCAATACAGAGTATTCTGCATTGATGTCTAAAGTAATGTCCAACGGAAACGGATTTGCAAAATTCCCGATCAATGAGCCTGCAGAAGGTAAAAAGAAATCTCAGGTAGAAGAATATCTTGATTTCTATGAAGGAGAAGGTGTACAGCATATCGCTGTAGCGACAAAGGACATCATCCACACCGTAACCGAATTAAAAAAACGTGGGGTAGAGTTTCTTTCAGCTCCACCAGAGGCTTATTATGATATGGTTCCTGAAAGAGTTGGCCATATTGATGAAGATATTAAAAAATTACAGGACTTAGGCATCCTTATTGATCATGATGAAGAGGGATACTTGCTTCAGATCTTTACGAAGCCTGTAGAAGACCGTCCTACTCTGTTCTTCGAGATCATTGAAAGACACGGTGCACAGAGTTTTGGCGCCGGAAATTTCAAAGCGTTGTTCGAAGCACTGGAAAGAGAGCAGGAAAGAAGAGGAAATCTTTAATTTAAATATAGAATACTAAGTTTTGTCAGGATGAAGAGTCTTGACAAAACTTTTTTAAAGACACACATTATGAGAAAATTTTTTATCGGGATTTTATTTTTCGGAACATTGGGGCTTAATGCTCAGTATGGAACCCTTAATGAAATTCTTAACCGTCTGGAAGAAAGAAAGGGCATCAATCAGCATCTTGAAAATGTAAATATTGACAATAAGAAGTTCGTCTTCATCAAAGATGCAGAGGATCACACGGAAAGAGACTTTATTGTTATCAAAGGAAAAGAAGCTACCTATGTAGAAGTTTTTGATGACAAAGCTACCGGTGAAAGCAGTTCAAACGTTTTTACAGGAGATATCATCAGGAAAAAGAACATTCTTTCTCTAAGAGCAGATAAACTTGAAAATAAGAAAGTTCCGATGCCTGTAACCAAAACTTTGCTGCTGACCAGGCAGGATAATATCCTGTATCTTATTGATGTAAATACCAAAGACAGATGGATAGATGAAGCCTCTTATTCCAAAAAGAAATAATTCCCACAGAATCAGGATAGGAGATCTTTATGGATTTGTTATCTTACCATTTTAATTTAATTCCAAAAAATTATGAAATCATTTGTAGAATATTCTTCGGATTCAGACTTTTCTATACATAATATTCCTTTCGGAGTAGCAGTTTTTAATAAAGAATATATCGGATGCTGTACAAGGATCGGAGATCAGATCGTTGATCTTGCCACTCTTTATGATCTTGGATATTTTGAAAATATTGAAGGATTGGACGACAATATTTTTGAAGCCTACACCATCAATGAGTTTATTGAACTGGGAAAACCTATAACCAATGCAGTACGTACCAGAATTCAGGAACTTCTACAGGAAGGTTCAATATTGTCCAAGGACGAAAAAACCATTGCAGATGCCTTCTACGATCTTGATAAAGTAAAAATGATGATGCCTGTGCACATCCCGAATTACACCGATTTTTACAGCAGTATTGAACATGCTACCAACGTTGGAAAAATGTTCCGTGATCCAGCCAATGCACTGCTTCCAAACTGGAAACATCTTCCGGTAGGTTATCACGGAAGAGCTTCATCCATCGTCGTTTCAGGAACGGAAATTAACCGTCCGAAAGGGCAGACAAAACCTGCTGACGCTGAAAAACCGGTTTTCGGACCAAGCAAGCAGCTTGATTTTGAACTGGAAATGGCCTTCATTCTTAACAGAAACTCAGAAATGGGTGAAAGTATTTCTACAAAGGATGCTGAAGAAGCCATCTTCGGAATGGTCGTATTCAACGATTGGTCAGCAAGAGATATCCAGGCATGGGAATATGTTCCGCTTGGACCTTTCCTTGGTAAAAACTTCGGTTCATCTATTTCTCCGTGGGTAGTTACCCTTGAAGCGCTGGAACCTTTCAGAACAGCTTCTCCAAAGCAGGATCCTGAAGTTTTAGACTATTTAAAATTTGAAGGTGACAAAAATTATGATATCAACCTTGAAGTGTATTTACAACCTGAAAACGGCGAAGAAAACCTGATTTCAGAAAGTAATTATAAATTCATGTACTGGAATATGGCTCAGCAATTAGCACATCATACGGTAAACGGATGTAATGTGGAAGTTGGAGATCTATACGCCAGCGGAACCATATCAGGAAGCGATCCAAAATCCTTCGGATCTATGCTGGAACTGACCTGGAGAGGGCAAAATCCTATACAATTGAAAGACGGTCAGGAAAGAAAATTCATTGAAGATAACGATACGGTTACCATGAAAGCCTGGGCTGAAAAAGATGGTGTAAGAGTTGGCTTTGGTGAGGTTTCCGGTAAAATTATTCCAACGGTTTAATATTAAAATAAACACTTAAGTCTGTTGAGCTAAATGATAATGAATATTTAAGTTCACTTTAGTTTGAAAATCTCTGATTTTCATAATATTCTATTATGATTACACAAAAATTGATTAACGAACTTTCTTATAAGGTTGTTGGGGCTTGTATAGAAGTCCATAAATTGGCAGGTCCAGGGTTATATGAAGAAGTGTATCACCAATGTTTAGAAAAAGAATTTAATCTATTAGGATTAAAATACCAAAGTGAACTTGAAATTCCTTTTATCTATAAAGGACAGTATATAGATTGTAAGTTAAAATGTGATTTTCTAATTGAAAATTTAATTGTTTTAGAATTAAAATCTGTTTCTGAAATTCATCAGATTCATAAAGCTCAAACAATGAATTATATGCATCTTTTAAAAGTGCCTCGTTCAATATTGGTCAATTTTAATGTTACCAACTTATATCATGAAGGCTGTGAGTTTTTTGCTGCCAAATCTTTTAAAGATCTACCAAAAGAATGAAAATCTACGATTTTCAAAAACTTAAGTGCTCTTGTGAAACAGAAGCAAGAAACTAAATTAACTTAAGTGTTAAAGAGAAAACAATGAAAACAGTAATACCCTCCGAATTGTCCCCTGTACAGCTCCAGACGATCATGCAGACCGCTGTATCTCCGCGTCCCATTGCTCTGGCCTCTACAGTAGATAAAAACGGAACTATCAATTTATCTCCGTTCAGCTTTTTTAATATGTTCAGTACGGTTCCTCCGATTTTGATTTTTTCACCATCGAGGAGAGTACGGGACAATACCACTAAGCATACCCTGGAAAATGTTTTAGAAGTTCCTGAAGTAGTAATTGGAACGGTGAATTTTCCAATTGTACAGCAGATTTCTTTAGCTTCTACAGAATACGAAACCGGAGTTAATGAATTTATCAAATCAGGCCTGACCATGAAAGACGCAGATCTGGTACAGCCCAAACTGATTGAAGAATGCCCTGTCAACTTTGAATGTAAAGTTTTAGAAATAAAGTCTCTTGGAGATCAGGGGGGTGCAGGAAATCTTGTGATCTGTGAGGTTCAGAAAATTCATATCAGGGAAGAATATCTGAATGAAGCTGGAAATTTGGATCAGCAAAAGCTTGATATGGTAGCCCGTTTGGGAGGAAACTTGTATTCCAGGAGCAATGAGAACAGCCTTTTTGAGGTTCCAAAACCATTGGTAACAAAAGGAATCGGATTTGATCTTCTGCCGGATTCCATTAAATACAGCAGGGTATTTACAGGAAATGACCTGGGAATGCTTGCCAATGTAGAAATACTGCCTTCAGGTGATTTCCATGCAGATGAGAATGTTCATAAAAATGCTCAGAAATTACTGCTGGAAAGCAGGATTCAAGAAGCCTGGAAGCTTTTAACAGTATAATAACAAGTCAAAATAATAAAACCAGTCTTATCAGGCTGGTTTTATTATTTTATTTCTTAGCTATAAAATTAAATTGTCAAACAACACGCTTCATCAAATCAACTTGTTGATTACTCCTTCTTGCTCAAATAATTTATTCAGATTTTAAAAATTTGCGTTAATAACTCTCACTGACTGCACAAATTCCCAAGCAGTTTGGTTCTCATTAAAATTGTAAGCATCAGTACCTGTGGGTTGAAATCTATTTCAAATTTTCATTGATAAAATCAATACACTTTTCTGTAACAATATTCAGACTGTGAGGAAGCTCTTTTTCCGTCCAAGGCTCTTTTGATCCGAACGTATGATCCGCATTTTCCACTAAGAACAGCTCTGAGTTAGGATTGAGAATATGAAGGTGTTCCGCATTCTTCACACTCACACTTTCGTCATTAGTTCCATGGATGATCAGCACAAAAGCTTTGGCCATTTCCGTAGCTCTTTCCACATCAAAACGGTGAACATTCTTTTCAAAGTCTTCATAAAACTGGTAATAATGTGGCATTTCCTGTTTTGTTCTTCCGTTCAGCACATAATACACGCCTTCCTTCCTCCAGCTTTCCAAAGCTTCATCCTTTGGAAAACGTTCTAAAGTATCTACACTTGCCAGTGTAATAAGACCGTTGATTCTTTCATCTTCAAATGTTTTGATAATGGAAATCCCTCCTCCTCTACTGTGTCCTATCAGAATTATTCTTTGATCATCTACATGTGGATCTTTCACAAAATGGTCGATCACAACTCCCAGATCGGAAAGTTCTTTTGAATAATTATTGTTCCCAAAAGCTTCCAGATCACTAAAATTGTGTGGATCTTCAACTGTGGTTCCGTTATGGGATGAATTGAATTTTACAAAGAAAAAGCCCGCTTCAGCAAACTTTTCTGCCATCAGGTTCCAGGCTCCCCAGTCTTTATAGCCTTTGTACCCATGAACAAAGATCACTAACGGCAGCTTTTTATCAGTTTCATGATAAATGGCATCGGCAAGAAAATCCCGGGTTTCCGCATTTTCCAGTTTTATATTAAGCTTTTTTATCAATTCCATATAAAATTTAATTATGATTCTTAAATAGCAATGCTGTTTGCAGTATTCACATTAACCGAAATATAATGAAAAATTTTTAGCTGAGAAAAGTTAATCTTCTATATCGGAATTGATTAAATAGTTATAAAAATAACCTTATTTTTGCGGTATGCTGGATTTAAGAACGGTAACCGTCACGCGTTACATCCTGCCCTTAAGAGAGGGCGGATCTCTTCCTGCTTTGGCAGAAGCTGATGATGACTTTAAATATGTACTGAAATTCCGGGGCGCAGGCCACGGAGTAAAGATGCTGATCTCCGAACTATTGGGTGGCAAAATCACGGAAGCTCTGGGTCTGAAAATCCCTGAACTGGTATTTGTTAATCTGGACGTTGATTTTGGACGAACAGAAGCGGATGAGGAAATCCAGGATTTACTGAAATTTTCGGAAGGGCTGAATCTGGGTCTGCATTATCTTTCGGGTTCTATCACCTATGATCCCGGGGTAAAAATTGATGCTCTCCTGGCCTCCAAGATCGTATGGCTGGATGCCTTCATTACAAATATTGACCGTACTTTTAAAAATACCAATCTTCTGATGTGGCATAAAGAACTTTGGGTCATTGATAACGGTGCTTCGTTTTATTTCCATCATTCGTGGCAAAATTTTGATACGGCTGCAAAGACTCCGTTCAAATATGTGAAAGATCATGTACTGCTCCCGAAAGCAAAAATGCTGGATGAAGCTGATCGGTTTGCTCATGAAGTATTGAATGACAATCTGTTCAGGGAAATTGTCAATTTAATTCCTGAAGACTGGCTCCACTGGGATGATGCCGATGAAACTCCTGAAGAGATCCGCGAGATCTACTTCCAGTTCCTGAAAACCAGGTTAGAAAATTCTCAAATCTTTGTAAACGAAGCTAAAAATGCAAGAGGATAAAATATACGAATACGCTGTAATACGCCTGGTACCGAAAGTTGAGAGAGAAGAATTTTTCAATATAGGCCTTGTGATGTTTTCCAAAAAGGAAAAGTTTATCCGTATGGAGTTTTACTTATGTCCTGATAAATTCAGTCTCATGCACAGCAAACTGGATTATGATGATATTATCCGGAATCTTGAAAGCTTTCAAAAAATCGCCAACGGAGATAAGGAAGGAGGCCCCATCGCTCTGATGGATGTTCCGGAACGTTTCCGATGGCTGACAGCTGTAAGAAGCTCTTCCGTCCAGACATCCAGACCTCATCCGGGAAAATCCAAAGACCTGGAAAAGACGTTTGGTAAACTTTTTGAGGAGTTAGTAAAATAACACACTACCACAAAAAGTATTCTATGAAATCATTACTAAACAACATATCAATCTACAGGTTTTCAATAAACCTGTTTTTTGTTATCTTTTTAGGATTATCTAGTTTAATTTATTCACAAAATCAAATTGAGCCAATAACTCCAAAAAGCAGTCTTCTGCCAAAAATATCGGCAGTATCAGAGAATATTATCTATAAGAACAATGCAAAAGGAATTCCTGTTTCGCTGGACATCTATACCCCGAAAACCGGTTCAGACGCTAAAGTACCTGTTGTTATCTATGTCCACGGAGGAGCATGGGTAAAAGGTGATAAAACAGTAAGGGACGGAAGCTATATTGAAACATTTATTTCAAAACTTCTGGACAAAAAGTATGCAGTCATCAGTATCGATTATACTCTTCTGAATGACAGTATTCATTTTCCTATTCCTCTGCAGGACACTAAAGATGCAGTAAGATGGATAAGAAAGAATGCAGAAAGGTATCGTTTTGACACGGACAATATTGGTTTTTTTGGAACTTCATCAGGGGCACACCTGTCGATGCTTGCAGCCTATACACCGGACAATGAATTCGCAGGAAGCCCGGAACTTTCTTCGTATTCTGCAAAAGTAAATTTTGTAATCAACCACTACGGCCCTTCCGATATGAACAAACTGCTGCATACGCGGCTTGGAAAAGTTCCGGTATTTTTTTTCGGACTGGCAGCAAAAAAAATCGTGGATCTCAGAACGGATCTGGTGAGGGGATTATCCGGTTATGACATCAAAAAAGAGAAAAGAAAAGTCATAGACTATTTCAAGACCATTTCTCCTATAACCTATGTCCCGGGAGGTGTTCCTACATTGATTGTGCAGGGAAATAAGGATAAGGTAGTTCCTATTAAACAGTCCAGAAAGCTTCACAGAAAACTCAGAAGAGAAAACATTCAGAATAACCTGATCATTGTAGAAAACGGGGTACATGGTTTCGGAACGACAGATAAAGCTTATATGGACAGGCTTACTGACCAGATGGGGGATTTTATCGTTTCTCAAACAAAATAATATACACGGCACGACAAAGAATAGCCGATAAATATTCAGAATCAGCATAATAGATTATTAATTTAAATAATAATTCACAAAATTGCTAGATTACTATATATTTCATTATTTTTTATCAATAAATAATTAACTTGGCTTTTGTTTAAGTTATTCTTAACAAAATGTCCGATATTTTTAATTATTCATTCTAAAAAAAAACAGATGATATGGATTTTCTGAATAATACCAATGCGCTCACCCTGATTTTTGTATCGGTACTGGTTTTTGCAATTGCCTACCGTTTTTACGGTATTTTCATTGCCAATAAAGTACTTCGGCTTAATGATAAAAACACTACTCCGGCAGTAGAATTTGCCGACGGTAAGGATTATGTGGCGACTAATAAAAATGTGCTTTTCGGGCATCATTTTGCTGCTATTGCCGCTGCCGGACCTTTAGTCGGGCCTGTGCTGGCTGCCCAGTTCGGTTACTTGCCTGGTGCATTATGGATCCTGATCGGATGTGTAATTGGTGGCGGCGTACATGATATGGTGGTTTTATTTGCCTCAGTACGGCATAAAGGACAGAGTCTCGCTACTATTGCCTCTAAAGAAATAGGTAAGGCAACAGGAACGGTTGCCGGCTTTGCCATTTTATTTATCCTGATTCTTACACTGGCTGGTTTGTCACTCGCCTGTATCAATGCGATGCATGAAGCCTCGTGGTCTCTTTTTACCGTTGTGATCACAATGCCTATCGCTGTGATCATGGGTCTTATCATGAGATACAGAAAAAACAGCGTGCTTTTTGCCAGTATTTTAGGCGGTATTCTTTTAGTGGCTGGAATTATCGGAGGTCATAGCCTGATGCAGAATGAAACGATGAACAACCTGTTTTCGTGGGATATAAAAACAATTTCCATTGCTATACCTCTGTATGGTTTTCTGGCTTCTGTACTTCCTGTGTGGCTGCTTCTGGTACCCAGAGACTACCTGTCCACCTATCTGAAAATAGGGACGATCATCATGCTGGCTGTAGGGGTTATTGTCATTCACCCAACAATCCAGATGCCTGCACTCACTGAATTTGTGAATGGTGGCGGACCTGTTATAGGCGGGCCGGTACTTCCTTTTATTTTCATTGTTATTGCATGTGGCGCTATTTCAGGTTTCCATGCGGTTATTGCAACGGGAACTACTCCTAAAATGCTTAATAAAGAAAGAGAAATCCTTTTTGTAGGCTACGGTGCTATGCTTGTGGAAGGTTTTGTGGCTTTAATGGCTTTAATTGCTGCATGTACTTTAATGCCCGGGGATTATTTTGCCATTAATACTCCGAAAGAATCTTATGATGCTTTTCTTGCCGCACATCCGTCACTGCACGGTGTAGATATAGATTACTATTCTCAGAAAATAGGCATTGAGCTACACGGAAGAACCGGCGGAGCTGTATCTTTAGCTGTAGGAATGGCTCATATTTTCAATAAGATCCCATACATGGACCAGCTGACCGCATATTGGTATAATTTCGCCATCATGTTTGAAGCCGTATTTATCCTTACCGCCATTGATGCAGGAACAAGAGTAGGCCGTTTCTTTTTACAGGAAATGCTGGGTTCAGTTATTCCTAAATTCAATGATAAGAACTGGGTTCCCGGAATTATCATCAGCAGCCTTTTATTTACTTTCGCATGGGGATATCTGGTCTTTACGGGTAATGTAAGCAGCATCTGGCCGCTGTTTGGAATCAGCAACCAGCTATTGGCAGCCTGTGGACTGATCGTCTGTACAACGATGCTGATTCGGATGAAAAGAGGGAAATATGCTTTGTGCTCTGCCATTCCCGGGGTATTTATGGCCGGAATCACTTTTTGGGCCGGGTATATCCAGGTAACAACGATCTACCTTCCGAAGGAACAGTATCTGCTGGCATCTTTGGCAGCAATCGCAATGATTCTGATGCTGATTGTATTTATAGGAGCTTTCATCAAATGGTACCAGCTTCTGCAGATCAAAACAACAGAGATTGATTACTATGGAGAGCCCGTAAAAGAGCTTGTAGAAAGATGATCAATATAATTCATATAAAACAGAAACAGTCCGGATTACCCGGACTGTTTCATTTACTAATTATTAATTATTTAAAAACTGAAATTAAGTCTTGTGAACACATATCGTCCGTTCTGCCCAAACTGCGAAGTTGAGCGGGAATAGATAAACTGGTCATTATTCGTAGATGCCGTCAGGTTTTTATCAGGATAAATATCAAAAAGATTATTAACTCCAACAGTCAGTCCTACATTTTTTGTAAACTGGTAGGCCAGTGAAAGGTCTGTAATGATCTTGTCCCCGATCTGCTGATGCTCATTGAACCCGGTAAGTCCGTCTCCGTTGGCATCAATAATATCTGCACCTGTCACTTTTCCGAAATAGGTGTTTCTAAGATAGAGGCTTGCATTGTTCCATGAAAGTGTATGTGATAAGCTTGCTTTTACCCTTGGAACGGCTTCTTCCAGATATACTCTTGATTTTTCTGAAAAATAGATCTTCTCAAGGTTCGGAGACTGTAAAAGTCCTGAAGAGTGGGTATCCCCAACTTTCTTGGTCTCGCTGATATTAACCGCAAAATTATTATCAAGCTTAACTCCTGAAAATCTTGCATTATGGGAAATCACTACATCTATCCCTCTTGTTTCTGTATCAATGGCATTGGTAAAGAACTGTGCTCCATTAACCCTTTCTTCATCAAAAGCAGCCTGTGCTGCAGCCGGAACATCTGATCTTAAGAACTGGTCCGTAAGAATGATCCTGTTGTTGATTTTTGTAAAATACCCGTCTGCGGTAAAAGTAAGTCTTGCAGAAGGAATTCTGTAGGTAAATCCTACGCTGGCAGATTTGGAAGTTTCCTGCTTCAGTTTCGGCATTTCCAGTAAGCCTGCAATGGCTGAATCATTGCTGAATGTTCCCACGTCCAGAAGCTGGCTGTTTGTAAACAGTGTTGACGTCACATTATAATAGATCTGATGGATGGAAGGTGCCCTGAACCCTGTAGAACCTGCCAGTCTTACATTAAAATCAGGAGCCACTTTGATCCTTGAAGCCAGCTTATAATTGAAGGTAGATCCAAAATCTGAATAGTTTTCATATCTCGCTGCTGCATCTACTAATAACCAATTGGTAAAATTGAATTCAACATCTGCATAAGCTGCCACTGCCTGTCTGTTCTTATCGACAGCATTAACAGGTTTAAATCCCCCAAAAACCTGCGAGCCTCCGGGAAGTGCATTTCCAAAGAAATCCGTTGCTCTGGGGCTGGTATTATTCCACACATTTCCTGTTGCATCGTAAGTTGTATAAGACGCTTCCTCACCCTGTGTTATTTTAAAATTCTCATAACGGTGTTCTGCTCCAAAAGCCACATTAATTCCATTCCAAACGTCATACTTTTTAGAAAAATCCAGATTGATGGTATTCTGAGAAAACCTTAAACCTCCTGCATCAAACTCGTCGGGCGAAGCAAAACGTAATGAAGTATTTCCTGTATTACCGATATTATAGGTAAATGAATTTTGCCCGAATGTATTACTGAAATCAATATTCCAGCCGTCCCAGTTTCCCTTTATTCCGGCTGAAAGTGACAGGTCCTGAATATCTGTTCCGATCTGGGGAAGATAACCATCCGAATACAGCCCTGTAAATGTTCTGCTCTGGTTCGGTTTTCTGTAAAATCCTCCTGAACTGCCATGTCTGAAGCTATATCCGCCAAAAGAATATACTTTCCAGTTGTCATTAACCGGCACTTCAATATTAGCGAAAAGCTGATGGTTATTCAGCTTAGACTGCCCTACCTGCATATTGAAATCTTTTCTGCTCAGTCCTCTGTAAGCCAGTTCCTGATCGGTAAAATCACCCTTCAAAATTCCTTGTAAAGCACTAATGGTATTAGCTCCCTGAATTTGATTCTGAAGATCCGGAGAAAAATAGCTTACGCCTTGAGCATATTGATGAATATAATTAATGAGCTGTTGAGAATTGGGAACATTGTTAATATTTGAAAAGAGAGAAGAAAGGTTTACCCCATCATTCTGAGCCCGTTTTTCAATCGCATTGTACGCATTATAAATTGCTCCGCTTTCGGCACCGGCCCTGAAAGTAGGATTTCTGAACTGGGAAGACCATGTGATGTTATAAAAGCCACCTTTATTTCCTATCTTATTCCCATAATTAAGATCCACCTGAATATTCTGCCCGTCAAAATCTCCTGTATGGTCATTGGCCGTTGGAGTTAAATTTCCGCCATAGCTTACCTGACCTGTCAGTTTACCAATATCTTTTTTTAACTCAAGGTTGATTACACCTGCAATAGCATCAGATCCGTATTGTGCAGAAGCCCCATCTCGCAGCACTTCAATCCTGTTTAATGCAAATGAAGGGATGGAGTTCAAATCGGTTCCTACCGTTCCTCTCCCCGGTGTTCCGTTGACATTGACCAACGCTGAGGTATGTCTTCTTTTTCCGTTCACCAAAACCAGCACCTGATCCGGGCCCAATCCTCTCAACTGAGCCGGATCCAAATGGTCTGTCCCATCTGAATTGGTCTGAATGGTAGAGGTGAAAGAAGGTGCTATCGCATTAAGAATCTGTCCTATACTGGACTGCGGAAGAACTACTGATGATTCTTTTATATTGAAGACATCCACAGGAACAGGGCTGTCTGTTTTGGATCGTGCACCCGCTCTTGAGCCCAGCACCACGACTTCTTCTACATTATTGGTTTTCACACTGTCTTTTTCCTGCCCGAATGCAAACGTTCCGAGGAAAAACAGAACAGAAGCTGATAAAATAGTCTTTTTATTGCTCATACCCTTACATCAATTTATAGTTTATGTTTTTGAGTGGCAAATGTAGAATAATTTTATTAGTCTACAAAAACAATAGACTTTTGTTTTATAAAAATTTAAGATAGTTTTGTTCTATTGGGAAATAAGTGTTTACGCTGTGCAGAACCTTTCCGGTTTTTTAACGCAAAGATTAATTTCAAGAATAATGTGTTTTAAGCGTGCAAAGAAAGAATCAATCAGTGATTGATTCGACTAAGCGGACGTATGATCCGATAGTTTCGTAATGGTACAGCCGTCGTCTTGCTCCTCTTAAAAGTTAAGGCTTTTGAGGCTAAAACTTTGCGTTAAATAACGGGTGGAATTTAATTACAAATGGCAAATTCTTTCACAAACATCAATAAGCGTCAAAGATATCGTGTCATTCGTGTAAAACATTTTGTGTTATCTGTGTTTAATAAAATAAAAACGGACTCCAAAATGGAATCCGTTATGTATCTGAACAACTTTTTACTGAAAAATTAAATCTTATATTTTCGTTAGTTTAGCATATTTCAGGATAAGATTTTTCTCTCCTTCATGAATGAAAATCACCTTGGCCTTAATATTCTGAGGATCTGTACCATCCAGGAAAGAAACTTCCCCGATTCCGAAACGGTCATGTCTTACCTTGTCTCCTACTTCAATATCCTGCGAAGAAGCCCCGCTTGGATTGATGATTTTTGCCGTGCTTACCGGTTTCAGTTTTCTGGCTTCCTGTGCAGGCTTTGAACCGTCTCCTTTTTCAATCGTTTTCTTTTCAACTTTTCTGAAAGAACGCTGTTCGGAAGGATGCTCATCAAAAATATTGGATTTGATTCCAGTATTGTTGATGAATCTCTTTTCCAGAGCAGGATTCAGGAATTCAATATATTCTTCATCAATTTCGCTTAAGAATCTTGATGGTTCTGCATCCGTGATTTTTCCCCACTGAAAACGCGAAACGGCATAAGAGAAAAACACCTGTTTTTCAGCTCTTGTCAGTGCCACATAAAATAAACGTCTTTCTTCTTCCAGGTCTTCCCTTGTTGCAGAACTCATAAAGCTCGGGAAAAGGTTTTCCTCAAGACCCACAAGATGTACCACCGGGAATTCAAGACCTTTGGAAAGGTGAATAGTCATTAAAGAAACCATATCTTCATCTGTATTCTTATCCTGAGTATCAGCAGAAAGGGCAATATTTTCAAGGAAGTTCGGAAGGCTCGGATCTCCGTCTTCCAGCTGCATCTGCTCTTCAATGAATCCCTGCATAGAGTTCATCAATTCCTGCACGTTTTCTACCCTGGAAATTCCTTCAGGAGTCTGGTCGTCTTTTAAGAATTTAATCAGTCCGCTGCGTTTGGCAACTTCCATAGCAACACTGTAAGCGGTATCCGTTTTCAGCAATACCTGGAAGGCTTTGATCATGGACCAGAAATCATTCAGCTTAGTCAAAACACCATTGTTTAAGCCCAACTGTGGAGCGTACATCGGCAGATTACCCAGTACCTGTGAAATGCTTACATTATGGGAATCCGCAAAAACAATCAGCTTATTCTGTGTGGTTTCTCCAATTCCTCTTGTAGGATAATTGATGATCCTCATCAGTGCTTCCGAATCATTTTCATTGACCAGAAGACGCAGATAGGCAATAAGGTCTTTTACCTCCTTTCTCTGATAGAAAGAAAGTCCTCCGTAAACCTTGTACGGAATATTTTTACGTCTCAGCGCATCTTCAAATGCTCTGGTCTGTGAATTGGTTCTGTATAAAATAGCAAAATCACTGTACTTTCTCTGGTCAGTATTTCGGAGTTCCCAGATATTTCCGGCCACAAAATTCGCTTCATCAGCATCGGAAAGTGAGCGGTATATTTTGATCTTGTCCCCTACTTCATTGTCACTGAAAACATTCTTTTTAAACTGCTGCAAGTTTTTCGCAATCACAACATTGGCTGCATTCACAATATTCTGAGTCGAGCGGTAATTCTGCTCCAGAGAAACCGTTATAGCATCAGGATAATCTTTCTTAAAGTTTAAGATATTATAAATGTTCGCACCACGGAAAGAATAAATAGACTGGGCGTCATCCCCTACCACACAGATATTCTCAAATTTTGATGCCAGTGCTTTAACAATAAGATACTGGGAATGGTTGGTATCCTGGTACTCATCTACCATGATATATCTGAATCTGTCCTGATATTTGGCCAATACTTCCGGAAAACGGGTCAGTAATTCATTGGTTTTCAACAGTAAATCATCAAAATCCATTGCACCGTTTTTGAAACAGGCCTCCACATATTTCTGGTAGATCTTCCCGATGAATTTCATATTGGCTTTTTCATCAGCTTCCATGAGTTCAGGATTGTTGAAATACGCTTTTACCGTAATCAGATTGTTTTTGTATGTCGAAATTCTTGCCTGAACTTTTTTAGGTTTGTAAAGATCGGCATCAATATTCATGTCTTTGAGTACTTTTCTGATGACATTCAGAGCATCCTGCTGATCATAGATCGTAAAATTGGAAGGATAGCCCAGATAATGGCCTTCAATTCTCAGGATTCTTGCAAAAACTGAGTGGAAAGTTCCCATCCATAAGCTTCTTGCATTGCTGTCCCCTACCACTTTTGCGATACGGTCTTTCATTTCGCGGGCGGCTTTATTGGTAAATGTCAGTGCCAGAATATTGAAAGGGTCCACTCCGTTGTGGATCAGATGGGCAATACGCATAGTAAGCACACGCGTTTTTCCGGAACCAGCTCCTGCAAGTACCATCAAAGGTCCCTGTAGAGAGGTAACGGCTTCATATTGTGATTCATTGAGTCCTTTCAGATAATCCATACTGCAAAAAAATTTGGGAACACAAAATTAATGTATTCAAAGGACAATTCAAATTATGAGCTTAATTTATAGAAAGTAAAAAATTGGACAGGCTTTCCTTCAGGGTTCAGGCAGTTTTAATTAATAAAGTTTTCACACGTCCATTTCCGGTTTTCTTTTGCTTATATTACGGTTTACAAAAAAGTAGAGTAATTCTGTAACAAATACTGTGTTTTCCCTACTAATACATCCAAAACAATTTCTACTTTATGAAAAAGCGACTTCTTTCTGTTGCAGCAGCATCTTTCTTCGGAATGGTCCTGAATGCACAGCAAATTAAATTCGAAGAGTATGACCTGCCAAACGGTCTTCACGTAATTCTGCACCAGGACAATTCTGCGCCGGTAGTCACTACTGGGGTCATGTATCATGTAGGGGCAAAGGATGAAGTAAAGGGAAGAACAGGTTTTGCCCATTTTTTCGAACATCTTTTATTTGAGGGAACACCTAATATAAAAAGAGGTGACTGGTTCAAGATAGTTTCTTCAAACGGAGGACAAAATAATGCGAACACTACGAATGACCGGACGTATTACTATGAAACATTCCCTTCGAATAACGAGCAGCTTGGTCTTTGGATGGAAGCTGAAAGAATGCGTCATGCTTTGATAAACCAGGTGGGAGTAGATACTCAGAGAGAGGTTGTAAAAGAGGAAAAAAGGTTAAGAATGGACAACCAGCCTTATGGAAATCTTTTCCCTACAATTCAGAAGAATTTATTTACCAATCACCCGTACAACTGGCCTACGATTGGTTCTATGGAAGATCTTAACTCTGCAAAGCTGGAAGAGTTCCAGGCATTTTATAAAAAATATTATGTTCCGAACAATGCGACATTAGTGGTGGCAGGAGATATCAAGCCTGAGCAGACTAAGAAATGGATCCAGGAATATTACGGAGGAATTCAAAAAGGAACCCTTTATCCAAAAGATTTCCCGAAAGACGCTCCTATTACTCAGGAAAAAGAGGTAACGGCTACAGACCCGAACATTCAGCTTCCTGCCTATATTTTCGCATACAGAACTCCGTCCAATAAGGAAAAAGACGCTTATGTTCTTGATATGCTTTCGTCTTATCTGAGCAATGGTAAATCTTCAGTTTTATACAAAAAATTAGTTGATCAGGAGAAAAAAGCACTTGCTGTACAGGCTTTCAATCAGGGGCTTGAAGATTACAGTATTTTCGCATTCTTCGCCATCCCGATGGGTCAGACGACAAAGCAGACTTTACAGTCTGATATTGATGCAGAAATCAAAAAACTGCAGACAGGCCTGATCTCTGAAGAGGATTATCAGAAGCTTCAGAACCAGTATGAGAATCAGTTTGTAAATGCCAACTCAAGTATTCAGGGCATTGCGGCTTCGTTAGCAACCAATCATGTACTGATGGGTGATACCAATTTGATCAATAAAGAAATTGACATCTACAGATCGATCACAAGACAGGACCTGCAAAACGCGGCTAAGAAATATCTGAATTCTAATCAAAGAGTAATCATTAATTACGTTCCTGAAAAAAAGTAATCATTTAAAACTCAGGTTTGAATATGATTATTAAAAATTAAATTTTTACAAATGAAAAAGCAATTAACATATATAGCTGCAGCGTTTTTATTCGCAGGAACGATTTCAGCACAAAAAATTGATCTTAATGCAATGCCGAAGCCGGGACCCACTCCTGCCATCAACATTGCAAAACCAAAAACTTTCCAACTGAGCAACGGCCTTACGGTAATGGTTGTGGAAAATAATAAACTGCCGAGAGTAAACACTACCCTTTCTATGGACAGACCACCTTTTCTTGAAGGAAGTGTAGCCGGGGTAAGTTCTATCATGGCTGAGCAGTTCGAAAACGGAACAACCAATCTGAGCAAAGATGACTTTAACAAAAAAGTAGATTACCTGGGAGCCAATTTAAGCTTTTCTTCCAACGGTGCTTTTGCCAACTCTCTTTCAAAATATTTCCCTGAAGTATTGGGCTTAATGGCAGATGCGATCATTAATCCTAAATTTTCTGCGGAAGAAATTCAAAACTCAAAAGAAAGAGCAGTAGAGGGATTGAAATCTGAAGAGAAAAATGCTTCTTCTATCGCTTCTAAAGTTTCCAATGCACTAATGTATGGTAAAAATACAGCCAGAGGTGAATTTGAAACCGTAGAAACCATCAATAAAATCCAGTTAGCTGACGTACAAAACGTTTATAAAAAATATTACGCTCCCGACAATGCTTATTTAGTGATTGTGGGTGATGTGAAATTTGACAAGGTAAAATCATTGGTTGAGAAAGCTTTCAGCGGATGGAAAAAGGCCAATACCCCAGCAGCACCTCTGGAGCAGGCTTCTAACCTTGCCAAAATAGAGATTAATGTAGTAGATGTCCCTTCTGCTGTACAGTCTGTGGTTTCGGTGAACAACCTGAACAATCTAAAAATGAAGGACCCGAGTTATTTTGCGGCTACAATGGCCAACTATATCTTAGGCGGTGGTGGTGAAGCAAGGCTCTTCATGAACCTTCGTGAAAAAAACGGATTTACTTACGGTGCTTATTCGAGTATGAACGCCGGTAAATATTCTTCTGATTTTTCAGCTGATGCAAGTGTAAGAAATGAGGTTACGGATAAAGCAGTTAAGGAATTTATGAATGAACTTAATGCTATTTCTACCGTAAAGCCTGAAGAACTGGAAAATGCCAAGGCTAAGCTGAAAGGATCTTTCATCATGTCTCTGGAGAAGCCGGAAACGATTGCCAAATTTGCTTTAAACCAAAAGGTGCAGGATCTTCCATCTGATTTTTATACCAATTATTTAAAATCAATTGATAAAGTAACTGCCGCTGATATCTCCAATGCAGTAAAATCTACCATTTTACCCAATCAAAGCAGAATTTTCATCGCCGGTAAAGCCGCTGATATTTCTGAAGGGCTTGAAAAACTGGGTTATCCTGTAAAATATTACGATAAAGAAGCTAATCCGGTAGCAAAACCGACGGCACAAAAAGTGGATGCCAATGTAAATGTCGCTTCTATCGCTGATAAATACATCACTGCAATCGGAGGAAAAGCAAATCTTGCGAAAATCTCTTCTTACACCATGAACGCTTCGATGTCTATGCAGGGACAGAATATTGATTTTAAAATCATAAAAGCTCAGGGCGGAAAAGAACTGACATCAGTTACTGCCATGGGACAGGTTGTTCAAAAGCAGGTTTTCGACGGAAAGCAGGGATATTCTGAGCAAATGGGTCAGAAAACACCTATGAAACCGGAACAAGTTGCTGAAAAACAGAAAAACACTGAATTATTTGAAGAATTAGGTTTTGCAAAATCTTCAGATTACAAAGTGGCCGGAATTGAAAAAATCGGTGGCGAAGATTCTTATGCTGTAAAAGGTCATAATGTAACCTATTACTACAGTGTAGCTACAGGATTAAAAACAGGAGAAACCAGAACTGCAAAAGCGCAGGGGCAGGAAGTAACCATTCCTACCACTTTCTCTAATTACAAGGATGTAAATGGTGTGAAGATGCCACATACTATCTCCATAAACCAAATGGGTATGGATATGGTAATGAATGTGAAATCATATGAAGTGAACCAGGCTAAAGATTCTGATTTTAAATAAAGAATAGTCTTTTTTATAGAAAAAACGGCAGCAGGCGCTGCCGTTTTTATTTTTAATAACATTTACCGTGATCTTCTTTGCCATTCGGTAAAAAAAGATTAAATTTGCCCATTCAAAAAGATATCAGAATTAATGGATACTATATTTACACTATTGATGGTTCTTGTTATGATTGCCAGCATCTTATTGGTAATCATCGTTATGGCTCAAAATCCTAAAGGAGGAGGCCTTTCCAGTACTTTCGGAGGTGCATCACCTGCACAGTTCGGAGTACAGAGAACCAATGATTTCATGGAAAAAGCAACATGGACTCTGGGCGCAGTAATCATCGTTCTTATCCTTATAAGCGTTGTAATTACAGGTAAGCCTACCACAGCAGCTCCTACACAGCAGCAGCCAGTGAAAAAAGAAACGACGGCTCCGGCTAAACAATCTACTCCAGCCGCTACTACCACTACTCCGGCTCAGGCACCTGTAGCTCCGGCAAAATAATAACAGACCTATCTTATATAAACAAAAGCAGTTCTAATTGAACTGCTTTTTTATTTTAGCTTGATCTTCTCTATCTTGTGGCGAAGTCTCAATCCTGCTTTTAAAAATGAATACTGCATCGGTTTTGACTCTCTGTAGTATTTATCAATAAAGATCTGCATAGCTCCGTAAAACCGGTCAAGGTACACCTCATCCTTAATGGTACTTTCTCCTTTATGATGAAGAAGGGAAGCCTTTCCGTAATAATAGTTTTTATAACCGCTTCTTAACAGTGTATAGCAAAGATCAATGTCTTCTCCGTACATAAAATATGCTTCATCCAGACCTCCAAGTTTTTCGTAGATCTCTCTTCTGATCAGTAAAAAAGCTCCGGTAACTACATCTACTTCTGTCACTGCATTTTCATCAATATCGCTTCTGTAATAGGATTTTGAATTGCTTCTCTTAAAGTTCGTAAACAGTTTTTCAAAAGAATTGAACATATCCGGTACGGAACGTTTACTTTCAGGCAGGAAATTTCCCTCTGCATCATGCATCTTTATTCCGAGGCATCCGAAATCCGGCTTGGAATCAGCAAAATCCAGAATATCTTTCATATAATATCCTTCCAGTTCGGTATCCGGATTCAAAAGAAGAACATATTCTCCGGCTGCTGTTTTTATCGCTTTATTATTGGCAACAGCAAAACCTTCATTATGCTCGGAGGATATAAAATGTACCTTCGGAAATTCCGGAATGAGATCACTCCAGGAAGTGTCAGTAGATGCATTATCTATTACAATTACTTCATAATTTTCCCCTTCCGTATATTTCTGGATAGACAGAAGACAGTTTCTCAGCAGCCTGGTCACATTATAATTAACAATAATTATCGACAGCCTCATATTTAATCCTTTTCGTTGTATGGCAACCTGTTAATAATAGATCTCCCTAAAGATACTTCATCTGCATATTCCAGCTCGTCTCCCACTGAGATTCCTCTGGCAATGCTTGAAAAACTGACATTAAAGTTTTTAAATTTTTTGTAAATATAGTAAGCCGTGGTATCCCCTTCCATGGTGGCACTTAACGCGAAAATAAATTCTTTTACCCCGCCCTCATTTACTTTTCTTTCAATACTCGGTATATTCAGCTGGTTGGGTCCAACGCCTTCCATTGGTGATATTTTCCCTCCTAAGATGAGATATTTTCCCGCGAACTTTCCTGTATTTTCAATAGCAATTACGTCACGTACATCTTCAACGATGCAAATCAGTTCGCTGTTTCTTTTTTCATTGCTGCAGATCTCACAAATATCAAAATCTGAAAAATTATGACATTCTTTACAGTATTTTATTTCGTTAACAAGGTTGATTAATGAGTTCCCAAGACCTACCGCTCTGGAACTGGGCTGTTTTAACAGATGCAATGCCAACCTCAAAGCTGTTTTTCTCCCGATTCCGGGCAGTCCTGAAATTTCGTCTACGGCTTTTGCTAAAACTTTACTAGGGTAATCCATAGGTACAAAAATAAGGAATATTGTTGAGAATTGAAGGGGTTGATGAGTTGGTGAATCGGAGATTTTAAGGTTTTGATGCTGGGGAATTATAAGTTTCAGGGGCGTGCTCCGGGATGTGATTTAAGCGTTGGGGGTGAGACTCCCGAAGCCTCCAGTACGTATTTCTGAAATCTTATATCTGCCATCTTGATTTTTGACTTTTACATCTCGGTTCACTCATTACCCTTCACCTGCAAAGCAAAATTCACCATTGACATTTTCCAGCCTTAAGCTAAAGTCTCATGTCTGAAATATTGCCCCCAACATTCTAAAAAAACCTCTATCTTTGGGGTTCTAATATGAAAAAAATAAACTAATGGTACTTAAAAACCTAAATTATCCACTGGATTTTAAATTCAAGATCTCTACTTTATCAAGTGACTTCAATATCACTGACAAAGACGGAAACTATGTAGCTTATGTTCGTCAGAAAATGTTCAAACTGAAGGAAGATGTTATTGTTTTCAATGACGAAAGTAAATCTAAGGAGCTTTTCAGAATCAAAGCCAATCAATGGATCGATTTCAATGCGTCTTATTCTTTAAATGATCTTACCGATAACAAAAATTACGGAAGACTGGCAAGAAAAGGGATGCGTTCACTCTGGAAATCCACTTATGACATCCTGGATTCAAACGACCAACCTAAATTCACGGTTGCAGAGGATAATGCATGGACAAAGTTCTTTGACGGAATGGTGAGTGAGATTCCAATTATAGGAATGTTTACAGGATATTTTCTGAACCCGGCTTATACTGTAAGAGGTATCGACGGAAAGGAATATTTTAAACTTAAAAAAATGCCTTCATTCTTCGGAAGAAGATTCCAGCTTGACAGAGTGATCGATATTGATGACGAAGACGAAAGTTTAGTGATCTTATCATTACTGATGATGGTTCTTCTGGAAAGAGCAAGAGGTTAAACATAAAAAACCACAAACAATGAAATATCTAATCATTTTCTTTTCAGCACTTCTTTTGACCGCTTGTAAAAAAGACAAAGAAACCGTTAAGGACAGTGCTTCAACAGATTCTTTAACTATGGCAAAGGATTCTGCCAAAACAGGAACAGCATCCGGAAAAATACAGGTTGACATCATTCCTTTTCCAAAAGAAATCAAAGAATGCTCATGCTATTTTGCAAGAAGTAAAGCTGATTTTGAAGCAGAAAAATACATCTACGCTGACGATGCCGGGAAAACAGCCTATATGAAACTTGACGGTAAAAGACTAGCCATGAATCTTATTTCTTCAAGTGATATGGAAGTTGATGAGGAACTGACGAAAGAAATTGAAAGCGACAACTACAAGATCTCTGTGAAAGGAAAAAAAATAAAAAGCGAAGAGGCTTTATTATTCGAAGGTACCCTGACGATTGAAAAACCGGATGGTAGTGTAGAAACAATTCCTATTTATGGGGAATGCGGATGTTAAAAAAAACAATAGGGTAAAAAATAAATCTACTCTGTACACCTTATAAAAATGCTTCCGGATTCACGGAAGCATTTTTTATTTTGTAATTTTGATAAAAATAAAATTTCATGGAATTATCTAACATAGAACCGCAGATTATCTGGAAGAATTTCTCCAAATTAAATGCAGTTCCAAGACCGTCTAAAAAAGAAGAAAGAGTCATTGCTTTCATCAAAGAATTTGGTGAAAACTTAGGATTGGAAACTACGGTAGATGAAGTAGGAAACGTGATCATCAGAAAACCTGCCACTGCAGGTATGGAAAACCGTAAATCTATTGTTCTTCAGTCGCACCTGGATATGGTATGCCAGAAGAACAGCGATGTTAATTTTGATTTCGATACAGAAGGCATCAAAATGGAGGTAGATGGAGATTGGGTGAAGGCAAAAGGAACAACTCTGGGTGCTGATAACGGCTTAGGAGTGGCTACCATTATGTCAATCCTTGAAAGTTCAGATATTCCACATCCTGCTATGGAAGCACTTTTTACAATTGATGAAGAGACAGGAATGACAGGTGCATTAGGTTTAAAGCCGGGGCAGCTGACTGGAGAAATCCTATTGAACCTTGATACGGAAGAGGATGATGAAATTGATATTGGCTGTGCCGGAGGTGTAGATGTAACCATTACTCAAAATTATGGAACAGAAGCAGCAAAAGGTCAGATCATAAGAATTGAAGTGAAAGGCCTGCAGGGAGGACATTCAGGAATGGACATTCACAAAGGCTTCGGAAATTCCAATATTATTTTAGGAAGACTTCTTTACAGCGGTTTAGCGAATCAGAATATTCAATTGGTGTCTGTAGACGGCGGCGGATTGAGAAATGCAATTCCGAGAGAAGCTACAGCACTTATTTCTGTGAGAAATGCTCAGGAATTTATAGAAACCGCTACAATTCTGAAAAAAGAAATTTTAGAAGAGTTTGCTACGGTAGAACCTGGTCTCCACATCAATATTGAAAATTCCACAACTTCTGACAAGGCAGTTTCCGAAGAAGATTCCAGGAAGATTATTCTTACTTTAAAATCTCTTCACAACGGTGTTTACAGAATGAGCCCGGAAGTAAAAGATCTTGTGGAAGCCTCCAACAACGTGGCGAGAGTGGAAGTAAAAGGCGGCGAGCTTAAAATTTTAAACCTGACCAGATCATCTGTAGATTCATCTAAATATTCAGTAGCAGAACAGTTAAAATCCGTTGCAGAATTAGCCGGAATGAATGTTGAATTCAGTGGTTCTTATCCTGGATGGAAACCAAAACCTGGTTCTGAGATCGTACAGCTGATGGAAAAAATCTACACAGAAAAATTCGGTGAGAAACCTCATGTGGTAGCTTGCCACGCAGGACTGGAGTGCGGGATTATCGGGGCCAATTATCCAGAAATGGAAATGGTAAGTTTCGGGCCTACCATCAGAGGAGCGCATTCTCCAGATGAAAAAGCCAATATTCCTTCTGCTCAGAAATTCTGGAATTTCACCAAAGAAATTTTAGCGAATATTCCTTTAAAATAAGAAGATAAAATTGCTATATTGAATATCCAAAGTCGTATGATTTTGGATATTTTTAATTTGAACCGTTAAGATTTCTTAAGTCGTTAAGATCATTAAGAATTTACAGATATTAGGCTTAAAAATATCTTTGATATTTTACTTAACTTCCCTTAATACCTTCATTGATCATTAATGGTTCAAAAATTATTTAACAAGATTCCAAACCATGAAAAGTATAACAGTATTCTGCGGTTCAAGTTTCGGCACAGATGATATTTTTAAAGAACAGGCTTTCCTTTTGGGGCAAACGTTGGCAAAACAAGACATTCAACTCATATATGGCGGTGCAGATGTAGGTTTAATGGGAGCTGTTGCGGACGGAGCTTTAAATGAAAAAGGAAAAGTCGTTGGAGTTCTCCCCCACTTTCTGCAGTCTAAAGAAATTGCCCATAAAAATCTGTCGGAACTTATCCTCGTAGAAACCATGCACGAAAGAAAAACGAAGATGAATGATCTCTGCGATGGCGTGATTGTTCTTCCCGGCGGCTACGGAACCTTGGAAGAGTTCTTTGAAATGATCACCTGGGCACAGCTGGGACTTCATAAAAAGCCAATTGGGATTTTGAATATTGATGGGTTTTATGACGATCTGATAAAACTGGTTCAGACGATGGTGGATAAAGAATTTTTAAAGCAGGTAAACCGTGATATGCTTTTGATGAGTGGAAATATTAATGAGCTTTTGGAAAAAATGAGGAGTTATCAGGCACCTACTGTGGGAAAATGGATTTCGAAGGAGGAAGCTTAAATAATAATCGATTAAATGATTGTTTTTGACATACACAAAACCGCCCGGAAATTCCAGGCGGTTTTTTATATCAATTAAATTTAATATTTTCTAAGGATAAGGAGCAATCTCCACTTCAAGACCTTCCATAGCATCCATCATATGCAGCTGACAACCCAGTCTGCTGTTGCCCTTTACGTGGTAAGCTTCCGCCAGCATGGCATCTTCTTCATCGCCCATGGGTTCAAGGCCCGGATCACTGATCACATATACCTGACATGAGGCACACATCGCCATTCCCCCGCATACCCCAATGGTTCCCTCTTCCGCCAGTTCATAAGAGCGGATGATCTCCATCAGGTTCATAGACATATCTGTAGGTGCTACAACATCATGGGTTACCCCCTCCCGATCCGTGATCTTTATATTAATATCTGACATAATAATACAAAATTAGTCAATTTTTTTCACAACTGCCTTTTCTGCTTCCTTACGGCTGCCGTCAAATCCGTCTACCCCGCTTACTGTTGTATATTTAAGGACAAATTTCTTACCCGGGTTCAGTCTGTTGTAAACACTCTGACACATTAAAGTAGCTTCGTGGAACCCGCAAAGGATTAACTTCAGTTTTCCAGGATACGTATTGATATCGCCGATTGCATAGATTCCGTCGATATTCGTCTGATAATCAAGTGCATTGTTTACAACGATGGCATTTTTCTCAATATTCAGTCCCCAGTTTCCGATCTCACCCAATTTTGGAGTCAGTCCGAATAAAGGAATGAAATAATCCGTTTCGATATCGAAAGCTTCCTGTCCTTCAATTTCTACTGTGATTGCTTCCACTTTTCCGTCACCTTTGATCCCGGTAACTTCAGCAGGGGTAATTAGTTTAATTTTCCCTTGATTCTTAAGATCCTGAACTTTCTCTACAGAATCCAAAGCACCTCTGAATTCATTTCTTCTGTGGATCAAAGTAACCTCACTGGCAACATTGGAAAGGAAAACGCTCCAGTCTAGAGCAGAATCTCCACCTCCGGCAATTACTACCCTTTTGTTTCTGAAATGTTCAGGCTCTTTAACGAAATATTCAAGACCTTTCTCCTCATAGTCAGCCACATTTTCAAAAGTAGGTTTTCTGGGTTCAAAAGTTCCCAATCCACCGGCAATGGCAATAGCTTTACATCTGTGAACCGTTCCTTTGTTCGTGATCACTTCAAACCATTCGTCATCAACCTTCGTATAAGAAACAGCAGTTTCTCCCAAAGTAAATCCAGGCTGGAACTGCTTGATCTGTTCCATCAAATTATCTACTAATTCTCCGGCATTCACTGAAGGATATCCCGGAATATCGAAAATAGGTTTTTTCGGATAAAGCTCTGCTAGCTGTCCTCCCGGCTGCGGAAGCGCATCAATAATATGGCACTTCATTTTTAATAAACCTGCTTCAAAAACAGCGAAAAGCCCGGTAGGTCCGGCTCCTATGATCAATATATCAGTGGTTATCATAATAAGATAATTTAATTATACATGTATCTGCAAATTTACTAATTTTAATGCGAAGCATATTTAATTGATTCTAAATAAAAACCTGAGATTTATCAAATCTCTGTAAATAGCTAAGAATCTTAAATTTGGCAATGTTTTTGTTAAATTTCATACCATGAAGAAAATTTTAAATCTTTTTGCAATATTGATGTTCCTGATGAGCTATGCTCAGATCGACAATATTTCTGACGGTGAGTCTATTACATTCAGAATCCACTATGGAATCCTGAATGCCGGAACTGCCAATCTTACTGCCAAAAAGACCAACTATATGGGTATTCCCCATCTGTACGTTAAAGGTACAGGAAAGACTACAGGAGCTGTAAAAGCCTTTTTCAAGGTAGAAGATTTATATGAAAGCTTCATTAATATAGAAACAGGGCTGCCAAGCTTTTATGTAAGGAATGTACGTGAAGGAAGCTATCGTCAGCATTTTGAAACTGTTTTCAACCATAATAATCACACGCTGATCTTAACGGATAAAAAGACTCCTGCCAACGGCTCTAAGGTAGTTAAATCTGTAAAAGGGGTTCAGGATATGCTTTCCTGCTTTTATTACCTGAGAAGCAAAAGTACAAGTGAACTCAAGGTAGGAACAGTGATCAATATGAATGTATGGATTGATGATGAAATGTTTCCTTTTCAGCTGAAAGTGACAGGAGCAGAAGATCTTAAAACCAAGTTCGGGACTATTAACTGTCTGAAAATTATCCCGTCTGTAAAAAGCGGAAGGGTTTTTAAAGAAAAAGAAGGGGTAACGATGTGGGTTACCAATGACGCCAACCATATTCCAATGCTTTTACAGGCCGAACTGGCCGTAGGGTCACTGAAAGCAAGTATCGATGATCTTAAAAATGTGAAATACCCTTTAAAATATAAATAAAAGATACTCAGTCTTTTGAATTATAAAAAATGTCTGCAATTATTTTTGCAGGCATTTTTTTATGGCTTAATGTAATACATTTTGATTTCCGGCTGTCTTACTAATAACAGAAAGGTAAGACTAACAAAGAATCCTGATTGAAAATAATATAACATTCGACTTCGCTCAGTGCGACAGAATTTCAGAGAAGAAAAAATTAATATAAAATTAATAAGCCCTCTACAAAAACGGACACATTGTGATTTTTCAATATAATCTCGTTTTTAATTACGTTTTGTTTCTTAGGTCAGTAATTAAAAACAAAAACCTCCGGAAATTCCGGAGGTTTAATTTTCTATAGTGACTTAAACTGTTCTAAAGTTCTGATATCATTTTCGAAGAACATTCTGATGTCGCTCATCTGGTAAAGAAGCATTGTAATTCTTTCAATTCCCATTCCGAAAGCATATCCTGAATATTTCTCAGAGTCGATATTTACATTTTTAAGAACGGCAGGATCTACCATTCCGCATCCCATGATCTCAAGCCAACCTGTTCCTTTGGTAATTCTGTAATCTGTTTCAGAGTTTAATCCCCAATATACATCAATTTCAGCACTAGGCTCTGTAAAAGGGAAATAAGACGGTCTCATTCTGATTTTGGATTTTCCAAAAAGTTCAGTGGTAAAGAACTGAATCGTCTGCTTAAGATCTGCAAAGCTTACATTCTCATCAATATACAAACCTTCGATCTGATGGAATATACAGTGCGAACGTGAAGAAATAGCCTCATTTCTGAATACTCTTCCCGGAGAAAGGATTCTGATCGGCGGCTGGTTTTCTTCCATATAACGGATCTGTACAGAAGACGTATGCGTTCTTAAAAGAATATCCGGGTTCTGCTCAATAAAGAAAGTATCCTGCATATCTCTTGCCGGATGGTATTCAGGAAGGTTAAGCGCTGTAAAGTTGTGCCAGTCGTCCTCTATTTCAGGACCATCGGCTACTGCGAAACCAATAGATTTAAAGATTTCAATAATTCTGTTCTTCACCAGATTGATCGGGTGTCTTGACCCAAGATCCAATGGAAAAGCAGGTCTTGTAAGATCTTCTTTTTCTGTGACAATAGCAGACTGGGAAGCATCTTTCAGATCTTCCAGTTTTCCTGCGACAGCCTGTTTTAAAGAATTGATCTTCTGTCCGAATTCCTTTTTCTGGTCGTTTGGAACTTCTTTAAATTTTTCAAAAAAATCATTCAGAACACCTTTTTTACCATTATACTTAATCCGGAAGTTTTCAATTTCCTCTTTAGACGTAGCATTGAAGCTGTTTACTTCGGTAAGTAGTTCTTCTATCTTTTCTATCATTGTTTTACCCTTTCAAAATGTTTTGCAAAAATACGTTTTTTAAGTTTAATAATGAATCTGTGATAAAAAAATCTGCCCCTTTACGGGAGGCAGACTTCAATCACTTATTTCACTTAAATAAAAAAATTATTTCTTTTCTAAAGCTTTAACGTTGATCTGAAGAGTTACCTCATCCTTAATCACTCCGTTTTCAGCAGGAGCCTGGAACTTTACGCCAAACTCTTCTCTTTTAATATCTTTTGGCTCAGTAGCTACACTTACTTCTCCGTCTTTTACAGAGACATTGGCCTTAAACTGAATTGGTTTTGAAATACCTTTAATGGTTAAATTCCCATCCAAAAGTGTATTGTAATCTCCTTCCATAGCCGGTGTCACTTTTGTAATTTCAAAAGAAGCAGTAGGAAATTTTTCAACTTCAAAAAAATCGCCACTCTTAAGATGACCATTCAGTTTTCCTAACTGATCAGCGTCGTCCTTAAGATCTACAGACGTCAGAGAGTTCATGTCAGCAACAAATTTTCCGCTTTCAAGCTTCCCGTCTTTTATCGTAACATCACCGCTTTCAAACTTGATGGTTCCGAAATGACTGGTACTTTCAGACTTGAAAACTTTATATCCTTTCCACTCCACTTTACTGTTTAATGTGTCCACTGTATACTGATTCCCGTCTTTTGTAGTTGTCACTTCATTGCTTTCGCTGGTAACCGGTTTGTCTTTTTTACAAGAAACCGCTACAGCCGCAACAAATAAAGCAGGAATAGCTAGTGAAAACAGTTTTTTTCTCATTTTTGATATATTTTTATTACTTCCGCTAATATAATAAAAAATTTTATTTTTTCATAAAAACCTTACATTTGTATTATGCTTTTAGAAATACACAATTTATATTTTTCCCACACCAAAGATAATCCACTGTTTCAGAACCTAAATCTGGGTTTTGAGGAAGGCAGAATCATTGCACTGGCAGGAGAAAGCGGCTGTGGAAAGTCTACATTGCTTAACCTGATTTACGGTCTTTTGGACTGGGAAAGCGGCGAAATTGTTTTTAACGGAAAACGGCTTTTGGGTCCTAAAGGAAATCTTGTTCCCGGAGAAGCCGAAATGAAACTGGTGGCCCAGAATTTTGACCTGATGCCTTATGCCACTGTTGCCGAAAATGTAGGAAAATTTATTTCCAATATCAATTTAGCTCAAAAAAAAGAAACGGTCATGGAGCTTCTGGAAGTGGTAGGACTTCAGGAATTTGCCCACGTGCTTCCCAAATATTTAAGCGGAGGCCAGCAGCAGAGGGTTGCCATAGCCAGAGCACTTTCTGTATTGCCGAAACTGCTTATTTTAGACGAACCTTTCAGCAACCTGGATTTCCCCAGAAAAATAGAGCTTCGTGAAAGACTGTTCAGGTATGTGAAACAGCATCGGATCTCTTTAATTATTTCTACCCACGAACTTCAGGATATTATGCCCTGGCTTGATCAAATTGTTATTCTGAAAGATGGAAGACTGATCCAGAATGACAGCCCGGAAGAAACCTACAAACATCCTTATAATTCTTATGTCGCCAAACTTTTTGGTGAAGTAAATATATTCAGTGAAGAAGAAAAAGCAGAGTTCGGACTTCCTAAATTTTCATATTATCCCAAAGAAATAAAAATTTCCGAAAACGGAGCTGAAGCCGAATTGCTGGAAAGCAGGTTTGCAGGAAACCATCACTGGAATAAGATTAAGGTTCAAAATAAAGAGCTTATTGTTTATACAGACAGGAAAATAGAAGGAAATATTAAGATTTCCTTTACCTGAACCGGAGAAAGATTAAACTCACAGATTCCTCGTTAATTTCTCATAACTGATACATTTACTTACAGTTATTGTTAATATGTGGATAAAAAAAATACAAATATAAGAAGCAGTTTGAAACTTTTTCTTACATTTGTATTTCCACAGCATAAGGAAATTTTTGGTTAATTCTCTTTCTGCCCTGAGACGGACATTAGCACATCTCTGCAATTAAGTCTTTGAAAGATTACACTGTCCAATCTTTTCCTTTTTTTATGCAGTAAATCTTACGCTTTCTTCACAAACTCTGATTTCAAAGCCATCGATCCAAAACCGTCAATTTTACAGTCTATGTTATGATCGCTATCCGGTCTGAGACGGATGTTTTTAACTTTTGTTCCCGCTTTTACCGGTTTTGGCGCTCCTTTTACTGGAAGATCTTTGATCACCACCACAGAATCTCCATCCTGAAGCTCATTTCCGTTTGAATCCAGTATTTTTCCTTCGTTGGAACTTTCAGCAGCCGTTTCTTCAGGATTCCATTCGTAAAAACATTGTGAACAGGTCATCATATTATTTTCACTAGGATAAGTAAATTCGGAGCTGCATTTTGGACAAAGTACAGTATCACTCATATTTTTTATTTTTGCAAAGGTAGGATTTTTGGGATAAATGCAGAGTTTAGATTTCAGATATCAGCTACCAGGCGAGCTTCGGGAGCCTCAACCACCAAATATTGTCGTTTATCCCAAAACTAATTACTCACAATTTATATTTCCAAACTCTTTAACACAAACCCGTACTCTCAAACTCTCTCACTCTGAAACTCTCCCACTCTAAAACTTGAATTCTGCAACTCTCAACTATAATTCGTACTTTTGCAGATTCAAACAGCGAAGCAATTTTATGGAACTTATTCACAGAAACCTAGCGATCGGAATTCACGATGCTTTACAGGAAACATTTTTCGAGAAAAATAAATATGCCGATAAGGTAATCGAAAGACTTTTAAAGGCCCACAGAAAATGGGGAAGCCAGGACAGAGCCGTTGTTTCTGAGATCTTCTATAACATTATCCGCTGGAAAAAACGTCTTGAATATTATATGGGGGAAGGGGTAAAACCAACCAATATATATAAGCTGATGATTGCATATCTGCTTTGGAGCAAGACCAATTACAAAAAGTTTGAAGAATTTGACGGAATTAAAATCGCAGATATCCTTACCAAGCTTAAAAAGAACACCGTTCCTACGAAAGCTATCGAGCATTCTATTCCTGAATGGCTGGCTGAAACTCTGGAAAAAGAATTAGGACCGGGTTGGGAAAAGGAAATGCACGCTTTAAATGAGCAGGCTCCGACCGTATTAAGAGCAAACAGCCTTAAAACGACTCCAAAAGAACTTATTTCTGATCTTTCAGATGAGGGTGTCATGGCGTACACGGTAAAAAACTATCCGGATGCTGTTCAGCTTGAGGAAAAGAAAAATGTTTTCCTTACAACAGCCTTTAAAGAAGGTTTATTTGAGGTTCAGGATGCTTCTTCACAGAAGATCGGGTATTTCCTGGATGTGAAAGAAGGACAGAGAGTGGTGGACGCCTGTGCAGGGGCAGGTGGAAAAACCCTTCACTTAGCTGCATTGATGGGGAATAAAGGCCAGATCGTAGCTTTGGATATCTTTGAATGGAAACTTGCCGAACTGAAGCGCCGTGCAAAAAGAGCAGGAGCGCACAACATCGAAACCCGTATGATTTCTGACAACAAAGTAATCAAGCGTCTTCACGATAAAGTGGACCGCCTTCTGATTGATGCTCCTTGTTCAGGACTTGGTGTTTTAAAAAGAAATCCGGACAGTAAATGGAAAATCGACCAGGATTTTATTGACAGAATTAAAAAAGAACAGCAGCAGATTCTTCAGGATTATTCCAAAATGCTTAAAGTAGGCGGAAAAATGGTGTATGCTACATGTTCTATCTTACCTTCTGAAAACAATTTACAGGTAGAAGAGTTTCTGAAAACCAACCCAGGCTACAAGCTAATTAAAGATGATAAAGTAATGCCCAGCCATGGTTATGATGGTTTCTATATGGCCCTTATTGAAAGAGTTTCTTAATTTTAACTCATCTATAAAATATACAGCTGCTCTATTTCAGGGCAGCTTTTTTATTGAAAAATTTTCAGTCAGATACCTCCTTTTTCTCTACATTGAAAAACGGTTTGTAACATATGTATCATTAATCCCTACTTATAATATCGTAAACTGTTTAAGATCCTGCCGGAAATTTGAAATTAACTTATGAAAAACCAGACGTATGCATAAAAGAGTTCTATTCAGCTTCCTGGCTTTATTTCTATATTGTCTTTCATATGCACAGACTTATGAGATTGAATACACCAGCTCTTATAACGGGAAAGCTCTTACCGACCAGTCCCCTACTCTTGTCTGGGCGGATGGAAAAAGTAATTTCATTCTGAATAATAAGATCAGAGAACAGAAAAGTGATTATCCATTTGAAATCACCAAAGTAGAGAAACCTTCCAATACGGTTGTTTCTTATGCCTTTCTGAAACCGGGAGAAATTATTTCTTCTTCAGACACCGAATCTATCGGAAAACAGACCTTTGAATTAACTAATGAAACCAAGAAAATTCTGGGCTACACCTGTAAAAAAGCAGTAACAAAAATAAACTCCAATACGATCGAGGTTTGGTATACCAGTGATTTGAAAATAAATGGAGGACCATCTGTAGTAGGACAGAATCTGGGATTTGTTCTGGAAATCGAAAGAAATAAAAATTCGAAGGTCACTGCCAGCTCTATTAAAAAAGTTAAAAAAACTGATATTGACTCTATTTTAAAAGGCTCCATACAGACAACCGATCTGTTGGGTTACAAAGATCTTCTCTGGAAAAGCCGTTTTACCACACTCAAAGTTTTTGACAATGAAACCATCAATTTTTCAGATGAATCCAAATCAGATGAAAAGATAAAAAGATTGGCCAACGGAGCTATCATTCTTAAAAAAATTAAATTTCCTTCAATTAAAGAAGGTGAAAATATTTTTGTCGAAGTAAAGCAGCAGTCCAACGGAGATGCATACGACAGAACAGGAACTGTATTTCTTATTCCGCAGGACAAAACAACCTCATTTTTTGACGGGCTGGAAAAAGGAGCTAAAACACTTCCTGCTTACGACAACGGCAACGGAAAGCAGTATTACGGAGTAACAACTACCGAAAATTACAGTCCTGCTATAGAAATGATGAGATTTTTTACCGCTTTCGGGATTCAGAAATTCAATCATATTCAACTGAAAGGAAAAGACTGGCAGACCGTAAGTCCGTACCGACAGGATATCACAGAATTAAAGCCTTCTCTCTCCGAAAAAGAACTATGGGTGGGTGCTTTTATTGGTAATTATGATAAAGGCGGCCATAGAGTAAGTCTTGAGATCACTATTCATAAAAGTGACCAAAATATTTATAAGAATAATGTGGCAATTCCTCTTTTTAACACATTGAATATCATGGAAATGGCAGGTCAGGATTATTCAACGATGTTCGATAAGGATAAAGGGCTTTTTGTAGAGTTTACATTAGAAAAAGACCTGAAGAATGCTCAGCTGAGATACATCACGACCGGGCACGGAGGCTGGGAAAACGGAGACGAATTTGTTCCTAAGCCTAATTCTATATTCCTGGATGGGAAAATGACATTTTCTTTTGTTCCGTGGAGATCAGACTGTGGCTCTTACCGGCTTTACAACCCTGCATCAGGAAACTTTCCGGACGGACTTTCTTCATCAGACCTCAGCAGGTCCAACTGGTGTCCTGGAACAGTTACCAATCCAAACTTTATTCCTCTTGGAGATCTGAAGGCAGGCAAACATACAATACAGATAAAGATTCCCCAGGGGGAAAAGGAAGGCACAAGCTTCAGTTCATGGAATATTTCAGGGGTATTGCTTGGGTCTCAATAAAACAAAACCTTCTTGCAAAGAGAATTGCAAGAAGGTAAAAACACAAATGATGAAAAAAAATTATTTCGAGCCACAAAGTAAGGGCTAAAATTCATATAATAAATTACCATATATTAATAATTATTTCATTTTAATTTTGTATAGAAGATAACAATAACTCTATTTTTCACTAGTGAAAAAAATCAATTAAATACTCGATAATTGACCTAAATAGTTAATATTTTTCGCTAAAATAAATTATTAAGTTAAAAATATTAACTATTAGATATTTTTTATTGTTATTTTTAAACACCAAAGCTAATTTTGCTTCAAATAAGTAACAACATGTGTGGAATTGTATGTTTGTTTGATGCCAAACAAAAGACCGAAATATTAAGACCTCAGGTTTTAGAAATGTCAAAAAAAATCCGTCACCGCGGCCCGGACTGGAGCGGTGTATTTCAGGATGACAAAGTGGTATTTTCTCATGAAAGGCTTGCTATTGTAGATCCTACTTCAGGAAAGCAGCCCTTATTCACCAAGGACGAAAAAGTAGTTCTTGCAGTGAACGGAGAGATCTATAACCATAGAGAATTAAAAGAAGAGTTTCCTGATTTCGAATTTCAGACCCAGTCGGATTGTGAGGTGATTCTTGCCCTTTACAGAAAATATGGAAAAGACTTCATTGAAAAGCTGAACGGAATTTTCGCTTTCGCTCTTTATGACATTGAAAAAGGAATCTATCTGATCGCCCGTGATCATATGGGAATCTGCCCTCTTTACCAGGGATGGGATAAAAACGGAAACTATTACGTCGCCTCTGAATTAAAAGCGCTGGAAAGCATATGCAAAACCATAGAAACTTTCCTTCCGGGGCATTTTGTGTACAGTCCTGATGGAGCAGAGCTTCAGCAATGGTACAAAAGAGACTGGGAAAGCTTTGATAGCGTAAAAGACAACGAAACTGATATTTCTAAAATAAGAAAAGGCCTTGAAGATGCTGTTCACAGACAGTTGATGAGCGATGTTCCTTACGGGGTTCTTCTTTCCGGAGGCCTGGATTCCTCTGTTATTTCAGCGGTGACTGCAAAATTTGCAAGACAGCGGGTTGAAAGCGGAGACACTCAGGAAGCCTGGTATCCAAGACTTCACAGTTTTGCGGTAGGGCTGGTAGGATCGCCTGATTTAATTGCAGCAAGAAAAGCCGCGGACCATATCGGATCTGTACATCATGAAGTTAATTTTACCGTTCAGGAAGGATTGGATGCAGTACGTGATGTTATTTATCATCTGGAAACTTATGATGTGACTACCATCAGAGCTTCCACACCGATGTATCTTCTGGCAAGAGTAATCAAATCTATGGGAATCAAAATGGTGCTTTCCGGAGAAGGTTCTGATGAGCTGTTCGGAGGATATTTGTATTTCCACAAAGCTCCCAATGCTAAAGAATTTCATGATGAAACAGTAAGAAAACTGGGCAAGCTTCATTTATATGATTGTTTAAGAGCCAATAAAGCTCTGATGAGCTGGGGAATTGAAGGCAGAGTTCCTTTCCTGGATAAAGAATTTATGGACATTGCCATGACTGTCAACCCAAAAGACAAAATGATCAGCGCTGCAGAAGGGAAAATAGAGAAATGGGTATTACGAAAAGCTTTTGAAGATGTTCTTCCGGAATCTATTGTCTGGAGACAGAAAGAACAGTTCTCGGACGGTGTAGGCTATTCATGGATCGATACGTTAAAAGAAGTTGCTGAAAAAGAGGTTACCGATGAAATGATGGCCAATGCAAGATTCAGGTTCCCGCTGAACACTCCTCAGAATAAAGAAGAATACCGTTACAGAACTATTTTCGAGGAACATTTTCCAAGTGAAACAGCTGCGGCAACGGTTCCTTCGGTTCCGTCAGTAGCCTGCTCCACTCCTATTGCTTTAGAATGGGATGAAGCTTTCAAAAAAATGAACGACCCTAGCGGAAGAGCAGTGAAAGTACATGAAACGAGTTATGAATAAGCTTTGGATGCTGAGTTAAGTGGCCGGAGAGTTTGAGATGCTTAGAGTTTCAATGTTTAGAATATGGAATTGTAAAGTCTTAACTCCCGGATCTCACAATGTGAAGTTTTCTGTTCTAACTTCTAACTTCTAAACTCTAACTTCAAAAATATAGAATTTTATCAATCCTGTAGAAATACAGGATTTTCTTTTGAATAACGTTAACAATATCAATATAATTTAACTGACAATCAAAAATAATATCTAAGAAATAATTATATTTGGACAACGAAAATATCAATTATAAAAAAATGAGAAGAAATCTTACTGTTTTATTTGCCTTACTATCCATCAGTTTTGCTTTTGGACAGGGAAAATACGGCAAATACTTAAATTCAAAGAAGCTTGCTTTGTCTTATAAAAGCGTAAAAGATGTAGATAAGGATGACTATTATCAGCAGTTTTACTGGCTGGTAAAAGCAGAACAGCTTAAAACGTATCCTCACCTTAAAGATGTAAAACCTGTCGTTTTATATGAGTTTGTAAAAAAAGTAAATCCTCAGAATCCTACCAAAAAACTGGATGACAGAGGAAAAGAGCTCAGAGCCACTGCAGAATTATCTTTAAATCAATATTTTAAGAACAAAAAATTCGAAAACAACTCAGTTTTGATGTACAACCTTGAAACTTATGTTGACCCGTCTAAAGGACAGTTCTATACCAAAGTAGATCCTGAAAAAATCAAGGAACTGGTGCCTAAAGAACTTTTTGCCTTCAATTCTTTAAACAGAAATATGGGCGAAGAAAAAACATATTATCTGTGGATTGATAAGAAAAAAGATGATTTCAATATTGTAGATATTATCCCTGAAGAAAAAGAAAACAAAGCTTTCTATGCAAGGTTAAAACAATATCTTCCGAACTATAAATTTTCCAAATACGTTCCATCGGTAAAAAAAGGAAACAAATCAGACAAAACAGATGTTGACTACTACTACATCATGCCGTTTGAACAGAACACTGATAACATCGAATACAAAACAAAAGATTTTAAAACTTACATCTTAAGCCAGTACAGAAAAGCCGGCGATGAATGGAAAGGAGTAGAAAAACCTAGAAAATAAATTAAAAAGTCCTGTGAAAATTCACAGGACTTTTTTAATTTTATATGAAATTCTTTATCTAAAGATCAGACTGTTTAAAAACAGAAACTGATTCAATAAAAATAAATCTGGACCTCATCAGGTTTCCAGTCTATATCCAATGACAGAAACAAATCCGCAGCAGACCTCTGTAAAAAAAATACTTCCGCTCATTCTGGCCACTGCTATCTTTATGCAGATGCTGGATTCCACGATCCTGAACACTTCCCTGCCCTCCATTGCCAAAGACCTGCATGAATCTCCGCTCAATATGCAGAATGCTATCATCAGCTATGTTCTGACCCTGGCGGTTTTTATGCCTGCAAGCGGTTTTCTGGCAGACAGGTTCGGAACCAAAAAAGTATTTATATTTTCCCTGGTCCTTTTCAGCTTAGGTTCACTGTTCTGTTCCCTGTCGCAAAATCTCACCCATCTGGTTATTTCAAGAGTAATCCAGGGAATCGGAGGAAGTCTGATGACCCCGGTAGGAAAGCTGGCACTGATCAAGACTTTTGATAAAAGTGAGCTACTTAAAGCAATGAACTTCGCCATCATCCCCGCACTGATAGGGCCTGTACTTGGTCCGCTGGTAGGAGGTTATATGGTAGATTACCTTTCATGGCACTGGATTTTCCTGATCAATATTCCCATAGGAGTATTAGGAATTATTCTAGGCTTAAAATACATGCCGAATTACAAATCCACGGATGTTGACTTTGACCTAAAAGGATTTTTAATTTTTGCAGCGGCATCACTTCTGCTATCTATTTCACTGGAATTATTCGGGGATATGCAGAATATCAGCCCTGTACTTTTTGTCTTTATTCTCGGCTTTTTATTCCTTTACTATTATTACAGACATGCAAGAAGAGGCGGAAATCCTATTTTCCCTCTGGACCTGTTTCAGGTAAGAACCTTCCGTGTAGGAATTGTCGGAAACCTGGCTACCCGTCTGGGGATCAGCTCCGTTCCGCTTCTGCTTCCTCTCATGATACAGATTGCCTACAAACAGTCGGCAGTGACTTCCGGGTGGATCATTGCTCCAATGGCCCTGACCGCTATATTCGGGAAATCATCCGTCATTAAAATTTTGGATAGATACGGTTACCGGCAGACTTTAATGGTCAATACATTCATTATCGGAACCCTGATTTGCCTCCTTGCCATTCCTAACATCCATACTTCTCTATACTGGTTCGTACCTATCATTGCGATATTAGGATTTTTCAATTCCATACAGTTTACTTCGATGAACACAATTTCTATTGCAGATCTCAGGAATTTCCAGACCAGCAGCGGCAACTCATTAATATCAGTCAACCAGCAGCTGGCTATCGGATTCGGAATCGCTTTCGGACTGATTGTTTTAAAATTATTTGAAAATTCTGATCTTATTGAGGGAGAAATGCATAATGCTTTCCGCTACACCTTTCTTACCGTAGGCATATTGACCATTATATCGGGTTTTGTTTTCAGAAGACTCCATATTTCAGATGGGAAGAATATGAAATCTAAGGAAGATTAGCGGTATCTCCTACCTTTTATCCTTTTACGAACTTAACACAGATCAATGCACCTCAATCTCAGCTACCGTACTTTTGTTATATAAAATTCACAATATTATGACAACGAAAAAAGTAGAAATCGTAGCATCTCCAAAACCTGCCCATTTTGTAGGGGATGGTTTTAGAGTTCATAATTTTATACCAGGGGTACAGGGATTGGATATGAAAAGAATGGACCCGTTCATCATGCTTGATTACAATTCAAAATTCCATTTTAACGGTTCTGAAAGGCCAAGAGGTGTAGGAGTTCATCCACACAGGGGCTTTGAAACCGTGACTATAGCTTACCAGGGTAAAGTAGAGCATCATGACAGTGCCGGCGGAGGCGGAATCATAGGTGAAGGTGATGTACAGTGGATGACTGCAGCAAAAGGCATTCTTCACAAAGAATATCATGAAACTGAATGGTCTAAGAAAGGCGGTATTTTCCAGATGGTCCAGCTATGGGTTAATCTTCCTGCCAAAGATAAAATGAGCTGCCCGAAATATCAGGCTATAGAAAATTCAGCGATGGAACGTGTTGATCTGAGTGAAAATGGTTTTATCGAGCTTATTGCAGGAGAATATAACGGACATAAAGGCCCGGCACAAACTTTCACCCCATTGAATATGATGAATGCCAAGTTAAAAGCCGGTGGAAAAGCTGAATTTAGTTTTCCTGCTCACTTCAATACAGCTGCATTGGTCATTGAAGGCAGCATTACGGTAAACGGGGAAGAAAAAGCCGCGGCAGATCATTTTGTCCTGTTTAAAAATGAGGGCGAAGCATTCAGTATTGAAGCTCAGGAAAATGCAGTAATACTGATCATCAGCGGAGAACCTATTAATGAACCTATCTATCCTCACGGACCTTTTGTAATGAATTCAAGAGAAGAAATCATGCAGGCTTTCGAAGATTTCAACACCGGCAAGTTCGGCTATCTGGAAGACTAAAGAATTAAATATATCGTAATCTTAGATTCTTCCTTTTTTATTAACTTTATATACTTGTGTTTGGTGAAATGCAAAGACTCACGGTTCAAGCCATTCTGTGTCTTTGCAATTCCGCCAGCCTACTTACAATACAAAAATTTATGAAACCAGAATTTGAAAATATTCCTCTTGTAAAAGCGGGTAAAAGATTTGAAATAGAAATCGACGGGCATTTTGCATTTATCGATTACCGTGAGATGGGTCACCAGATTGCTTTGGTACACACGGAAACGGATCCGGAACTTGCCGGAACCGGAGCAGCCACAGCTGTGGTAGAGAAAACATTAGCTTACATTGAAGAGAATGGAAAAAAACTTCTTCCATTCTGTCCGTATGTTTTTGCCTATATTAAAAAACATCCTGAATGGAAACGTATTGTTGATGAGAGGTTTGAAGGCTACAACAAACTGTAAAGCATTTCTAAAATTATTTCATTCACTTAAACAAAATTCAAAAACATTACTTTATCATGTCAAATATTGGACTTATTATAGAAGAAAAAGCTGCAGATATAGGGAACTTCCTGGTGGGGAGACTTCTTCCCTTCCGTGAAAAAAGAGCGGTTGGTCCCTTTGTTTTCATCGACCACATGGGACCTTCTGAACTAAAGGATTACCAGAATCTTGATGTTCCGCCTCATCCGCATATTGGATTATCCACCTTAACTTACCTTTTGGAAGGATCTATTTTTCACAGGGACAGCATTGGAAGCGCCGTTGAAATAAAACCGGGAGCTGTAAACTGGATGACCGCCGGAAAAGGTGTGGTACATTCGGAAAGGACTCCTGAGTATTTAAGAAACAGCGATAAAAGGCTTCACGGATTTCAAATATGGGTAGGCCTTCCAAAGCATCTGGAACAGTCGGAACCTACTTTCCACCATATTGAAGCGGATGAAATCCCGGTATGGGAAGAAGACGGAATTCAGTATAAACTGATTGCCGGTGAGGCATTCGGAAGAAAATCTGCAGTTCCTGTTCACAGTAAACTGTTTTTTATAGAGATCAAGACCAAAGAAGCAAAGAAAATAAGCATCGGAAAGGATCTTTATGGTGAAGCTGCCATGTATGTACTGGACGGAACGGTTTCCACAGAAGGAAATTCTTACGGTTCAAAACAGCTGATGATCGCCAAAGACACCCAACTTTGTGAATTCGAGATGAGTGAAAACGGCACAGTGTATCTTTTCGGTGGCGAACCCTTTGATGAAGAACGTTTTATATTCTGGAACTTCGTGAATTCGGATAAAGAAATGATTGATCAGGCTAAAGTCAACTGGAATGATCAGAACCATGATGCATTTCCTCTCGTTCCCGGCGATGAAAAAGAATATGTTCCGCTTCCTAAGGCCATTTTAAACAGAAAATAACGGTCACATCAATACACTATGAAAATATTAGCATTTGCAGGAAGTACATCTTCTACTTCGATCAACAGGGAGCTTGTAAAGTTTGTTCTGAAGGATTTTCAGAATGAAGAAATCAATCTGATAGATCTTAATGATTTTACCATGCCGGTTTTCTCTGTGGATCTTGAAAAGAAAGGATTTCCGGATGAAGCTCACAACTTTTTAAAAGTGATAGAAGAATGTGACGTGATCATCTGCTCGCTTGCAGAACATAACAGATCATACAGTTCGGCTTTTAAAAATGTCTTCGACTGGTCTTCAAGGATCAATGTAAAGGTATTTCAAAACAAGCCGATGCTTCTGATGAGTACTTCTCCGGGAGGGTATGGAGGCGGTAATGTCATGAATACGGCGAAAACATTTTTCCCGCAATTTGCAGCAGATATCAAAGATACTTTCTCGCTTCCTAAGTTTTATGAAAATTTTGACATGGAAAGCGGGGTCATCCATCCTGATATGCTTAAAGAGCTTAAGGATAAAATAGAAAACTTTAAAAACGAAATTAAACCCCATGACTAAGGGAAGACTGGAGGCCTTCAGCGATGGTGTTCTGGCGATCATCATTACCATTATGGTTCTTGAACTGAAGGTTCCGGAAGGAAGCAGCTGGGCCAGCCTCAAGCCTCTCCTGCCCAGGTTTCTCGCTTATATTTTCAGCTTTATTTATGTAGGAATCTACTGGAACAATCATCATCATCTGTTTCAGGCTGTAAAAAAAGTGAACGGAAGTATTCTCTGGGCCAATCTTCACCTGTTATTCTGGCTGTCACTGATGCCGGTCGCTACAGAATGGATTGGAACCACTCATTTTGCCCAGAACCCTGTGGCAACTTATGGGATCTGCCTGATCATGTCAGCGGTAGCCTATAATATTTTAGAGAGCCTGATCATCCGGCATGAAGGGGAAGATTCTAAGCTTAAAGAAGCTATACATTCAAAGTTTAAGGAATATGCCTCGATTATATTTTATGTTCTGGGAATCACTGTTTCATTTTTTTATCCTTATATTGCGATAGGTTTTTATTATCTCGTGGCTCTCATATGGCTGATTCCGGACCGTAGAATCGAAAAATCACTAAAAGAAAATTGATATGGAAACACACGAATATCCCAACGGCAGCATCACTGTCATCTGGCAACCCCAGAAATGCATCCACTCGGCTGTCTGCGTAAAAATGCTTCCCCAAGTCTACAATCCTAAAGACAGACCCTGGATAAAAGCTGAAAATGCAAGTCCGGAAGAACTTAAAAATCAGATAGACCAATGCCCTTCAGGAGCATTAAGTTATAAATTCAATACACAACAATAATGGCGGTAACCGTAAAAGCAAGTTTAGGAAAAACAAAATATTATACTGAGGTAACGGCCGGCGAAAACCAGATTATTACGGATGAACCCGTAGATAAAGGCGGTCAGAATAAAGGTTTCAATCCCATGGAAATTCTGGCAACATCTCTGGCAAGCTGTACTGCAGCTACTTTAAGAATGTACATCGAAAGAAAGGAATGGGATGTGGAAAACATCAGCGTAGAAGTAGAGCTTGAAAATTTCCCTTTAACGAAAAGAGCTGTATTCAAAAGGGATATCAGCTTTGAGGGTACCCTGGATGACGAGCAGATGAAAAGGCTGCATACTATTGCCGATGCCTGCCCTGTACACAAAATATTAACCAACGACATAGAAATACTAACCAAATTTTCATAATATGACCGAAGTAAAACAAAACAACGACGAAAAACACGGAAGTTTTGAGGCTTTCATAGATGGAAGACGCGCAGGAATCATGACTTATACCTGGGCTGGAGGAGAAAGATTCATCATAGACCACACAGAGGTGGAAGAAGCCTACAATGGAAAAGGTGTAGGAAAAGAAATGCTTCTGGCAGCAGTAGATTTCGCAAGGAAAAACAATAAAAAGATCATTCCACTCTGCCCGTTTGCCAAAGCAAGTTTTCAGAAAAGTGAAGAACTGCAGGATGTTTTAGTCAACTGATACTAATTTTTGTCCTAAAGATACAGACCTTTCAGATGTTTTACTCTGAAAGGTTTTTTCTTTTTTGACCAGAACAGAAAAAAACTATATTTGCTAAAATTTAAAATTTCAGCATGAATTCAGGAACTATCCTTTTGCTATTTGTTTTTATCTATTTCGTTGGTCTTTTGGTGATTTCCTATTTCACAAGCCGGAATTCTGATAATCAGTCATTCTTTATAGGCAATAAAAAAAGTAAATGGTGGCTCGTTGCATTCGGGATGATAGGAACCAGCTTGAGCGGTGTTACCTTTATTTCGGTTCCGGGTACGGTCGGAAAAATGACGGGCAGCGAATATATTTTCGGAGGCTTTGAATACTATATGATGGTTATTGGCTTTTTCATAGGGTATTTTATAGTTGCCGCCATATTGCTTCCGTTATATTACAAGATGAATCTTACGTCCATTTATACGTATTTAGGGAGAAGATTTAATGTAGAAGCTCATAAGATAGGTTCGATATTTTTTATCATTTCCCGGGCAATTGGTGCTACAGCAAGATTATACCTGGTTGTCAATGTTTTGCAGATATTTCTGCTTGAAGGTCTGGGTGTTCCGTTTTGGGTAACAGCTCTTGTACTTTTGCTGATGGTTCTTTTATACACTTTTGAAGGCGGCGTAAAAACCATTGTAATTACTGATACACTGCAGACTTCTTTTATGATCATCAGCTTGATTGCCTGTATCGTTTATATTTTATCCAATCTGAATTTATCTTTTGGTGAAGCATATACCATTTTGGAGCAGAAAAATTACACTCATTTTATCAATTTTGATCCCAATTCCAAAACATTTTTCCTCAAAACCATTTTAGGAGGAATTTTCATTACCATCGCTATGACGGGTCTGGACCAGGAAATGATGCAAAAAAATATTTCTGTAGACAATCTTCAGAATTCAAAGAAAAACATGCTGACTTTTGCAGGAACTCTTCTTTTTGTCAATCTTGCCTTCCTGTTTTTAGGGGGATTACTTTATCTTTTTGCTTTGCAGAACGGTGCAGAATATGGATTGGCAAAATCCGAAACAGTAACCAATATTTTCGGGTTCAAAGATGCAGCAGGAAATATAAAAAATATTATGGGAGACGATCTCTTCCCGGCTTTATCGCTACAGGGACATTTTCCAATGCCTATTTCCATTATTTTTATCATCGGACTGATTTCGGCATTATTCCCTTCGGCTGACGGTGCACTGACAGCAGTAACCAGTTCATACTGTGTGGATTTATTAAGCCTTAATGAAGATAAAACCAAAACCGAAAAGGAAAAAAAACATCTGCGTATGAAGGTTCACCTGACTTTCACCGTAGTTTTCTTCATCCTGATTATGGTCTTTAAAGCCATGAATGATAAATCTATCGTTTATCTGATTATGGAAATTGCCGGCTATACGTACGGACCTCTTTTGGGACTTTTTGCCTTCGGAATTTTCACCAAATTTCAAATTTCAAAAAAGTATGCTATTCTTGCTGTTACGATTTTAGCACCTGTTATTACCTATTTAATCAATCTATCGGTGACTACTTATACGGATTACAGAATCGGTGTGGAACTGATTGTTCTTAATGGCCTGCTTACTTTTATTGGTTTATGGCTGGTAAAGAACAAACAATATTTAAAAGTAGTATAATCAGGAAATAATCTTACAGCCTTGCTCATGTCTCAATCGTTTCTGGCTGTCTGGTAACCTTAAAACAATACGCATGAAATCATCAATATTTTTGGCCTTTGCCTTGCTTCTAAGCGAACTGATAAACGCACAAAGTGCTGTTGATTTTGCTAATCTTGGCAAATACAAAGAGGATAATACAACCATTTTAAATACAAAGAAAAAAGTGGATGTGGTCTTTATGGGCAATTCCATCACTGAAGGCTGGGTAAAAACCCATTCAGCATTTTTTGTTGAGAATAATTATATAGGCAGGGGCATTAGCGGACAAACCTCCTCACAAATGCTCCTGCGGTTTCAGAATGATGTTGTTGCCTTAAAACCAAGACTGGTGGTAATTAATGCTGGGACAAACGATATTGCTCAAAACACGGGAACTTATGATCCGGACTTTACCTTTAACAATATCAAAGCAATGGCTGATATTGCCCAAAGCAACGGAATTAAAGTCATCATTGCGTCTGTACTTCCTGCAGCTGCATTTCCCTGGCGTAAAGAAATCACTGATGTACCTCAGAAAGTGGACGCATTAAACAGCAGGTTAAAACAATACTCGCTCAACCATAAGCTCACTTTTATCGATTATAATAAGGCTATGCGCGATGAAAAAGGCGGTATGCGTGAAGGTCTTTCAAAAGACGGCATTCACCCTGAGCCCGCAGGTTACAGCATCATGGAACCCCTGATTAAAAGTGCTGTCAATAAAGCATTAGGAAAAAAATAAGAAATCACGGCTTACTGCTAAAGTAACAATAAGCTGTTTTAATTTATTAAAAATTCCCGTATTCCATTAAGAATAAATAATTTGGAAGATCCTGACGTGGGAACACAGCTTTCTTTTAACTTTATTAACAACATCATTACACCATGACTGATAAAATTGGTATTTCTTCTAAATAATTCTAAATCCGGATCATCAATCCAGATTTTTGTATTTCCGTAAGCCGTTAAAAAATTGTAAATTCGCGTGCAAATAAATCAGATATAATGAGTAAAAGTATCGAAGAGTTAAAATCTCTTACTACGCAGGTCAGAAGAGACATTTTAAGAATGGTTCACGCTGTAAATTCAGGACATCCGGGCGGAAGTTTAGGGTGTACGGAATACTTTACAGCACTTTTTGGCAATGTAATGAACTACAGTCTTCCTTTCACTATGGAGGGGAAAAATGAGGATCATTTTTATCTTTCAAACGGGCATATTTCGCCGGTTTACTATTCTACTTTAGCGAGATTTAATTTCTTTCCGGTAGATGAATTGAGAACTTTCAGAAAACTGGACTCAAGACTTCAGGGCCACCCTACGACCCATGAGGGTCTTCCAGGAATCAGAATTGCTTCCGGATCTCTTGGTCAGGGACTTTCTGTAGCCCTTGGTGTAGCACAAGGAAAAAAACTGGACGGAGATCAGTCTCTTGTTTATACACTTCACGGGGACGGTGAGCTTCAGGAAGGTCAGGTTTGGGAAGCTTTGATGTATGCTGCAGCTAAGAAGGTGGACAATATCATCTCAACTATTGATTACAACGGCCGCCAGATCGATGGCGATACTGACGATGTATTAAGCTTAGGAAACTTACACGCTAAACTTGAAGCGTTTGGATGGACTGTTTTAGAAGAGAAAAACGGTAACGATCTTGAAGCTGTTATTGCTATTCTGGAGAAAGCTAAAATTGAAACAGGAAAAGGAAAGCCTGTAGTAATCATTCTTCATACAGAGATGGGTGCTGGTGTAGATTTCATGATGGGATCTCACGCATGGCATGGAAAAGCTCCGAATGATGAGCAGCTTGACACCGCATTTAAACAATTATACCTGGAAGCTCCTTCCGATTATTAATAATAAATGATGAATGATGATTTAAATCTTTAAGGAAAAGCATCATTGATCAACTATCAAAAACTTTAGTAAAAATGAAATATACATATACAGAAAAAAAGGATACGCGTTCAGGATTCGGAGCCGGATTAGCAGAGCTTGCCGACAAAAACCCTAATGTAGTGGCACTTTGTGCAGATCTTATCGGTTCTTTGAAAATGGAGAAATTCATTGAAAAAGCTCCGGAGAGATTCTTTCAGATAGGTATTGCAGAGGCTAACATGATGGGAATTGCCGCAGGTTTGAGCATTACAGGAAAAATTCCTTTTACAGGAACTTTCGCGAACTTCTCTACTTCAAGAGTGTATGATCAGATCCGCCAGTCTATTGCCTATTCCGGGAAAAATGTAAAGATCTGTGCTTCTCATGCCGGTCTTACTTTAGGGGAAGACGGTGCTACCCACCAGGTTTTGGAAGATATCGGTATGATGAAAATGCTTCCGGGCATGACGGTCATCAACCCTTGTGACTACAACCAGACCAAGGCGGCTACTATCGCTATCGCTGAACACGACGGTCCTGTATATTTAAGATTCGGAAGACCTACAGTTCCTGTATTCATTCCTGAAGATATGCCTTTCGAAATTGGAAAAGGAATTCTTCTTCAGGAAGGTACTGATGTAACGATTGTTGCAACCGGACATCTTGTTTGGGAATCTCTCGTAGCAGCTGATGAGCTTGAGAAAGAAGGTATTTCCTGTGAAGTGATCAATATCCACACCATTAAACCTCTGGATGAAGAGATCATCATTAAATCTGTTGAAAAAACAGGTAAGATCGTTACAGCTGAAGAGCACAACTATCTTGGCGGTTTAGGGGAATCTGTTGCGGGAATGCTTGCAAGAAGAAGACCTACAAGACAGGAATTTGTTGCGGTAAACGATACGTTCGGAGAATCTGCTACTCCAGCAGAACTGATGAAAAAATATAAGATTGATGCAGCTGCTGTAAAAGAGGCTGTGAAGAGAATTTTAGCGAACTAAGATCAATTATATCATAAAAGCCCGGGCTGTTTCTTCGAAACAGCCCGGGCTTTTTTTATCCGTCAAATCTTGATTTGCCACTCCGAAATAGTTGAAGTACTCATTTGAGGATAATATTAACTCTTGTCTTTGTCATTAATATGATCACTGTGGTCTGTTTACAGGAATATCCAGGACATCAAGCACCGGGTATAATATATTTTCCAGGAATTCCTCTTCTTTTATGCGTGATGCTTTTGAACCCGAAAAATAATTACTGATCCTGTAGTTTTTGACAAACTGGTTCCTTTTTTTTCCGATAACATAATAGTATGCGCCACTTTCATCATTAATGAAATAAGTCATCTCATCAAAGCTCATAATTTTTTGGGTAAGAAATAATTTTTTGTAAATACTCTTTTCCCGTTTATCGAAAATATATTTTAAGGGAACTTTAAAAATAAGATCCCATAAAAAATAAACCATATAAACTCCCCATATGACCAAGGCAATGGTAAAGTTATTTTCAGACAGTATATTTCTGAAATAATACATTACCGGAATGGCAAGAATACCTATTCCCAGCCACCATTTTAAGGTGTGCAGGAAGCTGTAATTAGGCATAAAACTTATTTCACTGCCGTTATCTTCAAATTTATATCGGTCTCTGGTATTCATCGTAAATTTTCATTTAAACCCATAATATCTTCGGTTTCGTTTACCATTTTTTGTATTGCTTTATGATTAAGAGCCTGTCCTATCGCAAATTTTTGTTCTTTTCCATTCACCTCAAAATGAATATTTAGAAATACATTCATAGGAATGACTCCAAGATATTTCGTTGTCAAAACTTCAAAATTTGTAAAATCCTGGAAAGTATAGGTCTTTACGCCAACAAAAACACTTGGTTTACAGGTAATGGTCTGCTGTTGCGGATCAATCACAAACTTTTTAGCAAAGAAATTAGCAATGATAAGTCCTGCAAACACAATTAAGAATAAGCCCAATAAAGGGAAATTATATTTATAAGAAAGCCCTGCAGCAATCAATATAAGAGTAGCCAATACCACACTAAATATAGGCTGGTTTTTAAAGATAAAAAGATTTCCTTCTTGTTTGTAAAATTGATAGGTGTTCATAATAAATAGTAATGTATTTTAATGTTTAATTATTTAAATTGTATGTATAACGTTCTGCAATTTCATCGTCATTAATGGTTTTTAAAGTATTCAGATCTGTTCTGAAATAGCTGTCGTGTATTGAAAAATAGGCATCAACATGAGTTTGGGTATGTCCTGTAGCCTTTTTCCAGCAGTCAAAGAACCAGTTTTCAAACAGTCTGTATTTTTCACCACTATATTCGTCGCAAAGATCATCAAAGTTGTCTTCATCCTCATATTGCTCCTGAAAGTCTGAAGTTGCAGTCCATATCTTTTCAGGCAAAAAAGAATTCCAGTCCTCATTTTCATCAGCCTGCTTTTTCTTTTGACAGGGCAGAGCCGTTGTCTGGGTAATGATATCTCCTTTTTGATCTGCAGCCCAGGTTATGATGTCCAAAAAATCGCAGTCATATTCAAAATACAGGGCTTTGATATCTGTTTTAGTGTTTCCTCCGAGATAATCTACATTTTCTCCTTTGAGCATTTGTACAAGATCTTTAATAAGCTCCTCTTTAATTTCTTCAAGGTAATTTTTTAACTCAATATTGAGTTGTTTAAGGTTTTCCATACGTTCATTTTGTCATTTCGGTTTGTTGATAACTATTAATCTGCAAAAGTATATGAAAAATATAAATGATCTAATCATGATTTAATGTATTTTGTACGTCATTTTTTTGTATGTACAATAAATCATCATCTTATACAACCGTAATATCAGAGTTTTATCTGATGACTCCATTTTACAAGATCCACACCTCTGATGCCATAATCAGTAATGGATAAAATTTCACGACAATTCTATTTTTAAGATTTATTTTAATCTGTACAATACGCTTATAAATCCACAAAAAAACTACATATTTAGTCACATAAAAGGGATATAATTATTTATAGTTTTGGAAAGATCAACGTTGATTAAAGTTCAGCATTTCACCTGTAAGTGTACAGTATAGGATGAAATTAAGAATAACAAACCCATGTCAGGGTTTATATGGCAACACAGATTTTAACAAAAAATTATTCTATTATGAAAAAATTAAATGGAATGAAGAACTTTTCTTCATTGGAAAACAAAAAACTGAAAAATTTACAGTCAATTCATGGAGGATATGATTCAGCACGAACTTCATCACAAACTGAATGTGGCAGCAACTGTTCTGATACTGCATACTATAAAGATGGTGTCAAAACAATGACTCTTTTTATTGAAGGTGCTAATCCTGCTTAGTTAGGTTTAAGACTACAAACAGGACCGCCTTGGTCCTGTTTGTTTATCTGTTCAAACAATCTTAATGATTAATTCTTGTGATAGCAAAACCTGCATATGAAACGCAATCAAAATAACAGATACCTGGGCTTAAGTTCTATAATTATCTGTTTTCTTTTTTACTACTGTAAAAGCAGAGATTATATCATTTACTACAACAAAGTAAACGAGATCGACAGCATTTACAGAATGGCCAAACAGCCTGAAAAAGCGATAAAAAAATACAAAAAACTGTTCAGGAAATACCGTCCTCTCAATCAGGAGCGTATAGAAGAATATGAAACTTACATCAGAATTTCAGACAGGTATGGCAAAAATTTCGGAGGTCAGAAAAGCCTTTATCGGCTGATACCTTTAATTGCTCCTTACTGGAGATATAAAAAAGAAGATAAGGAATTCATTAAGCTTTATAGAAAATATGGAATTGACAGTCTGAGCATGGAACAGAAAGTTGCACAATGGGAAAGTAAACATAACAAGATGATGATCGATTCTTTTGTAGTAGCAATTGGTAGGGATCAATATGGAGGACGTCTTAATGATTCTGATCGTACTGAAAATGACCTGAAAAACGCTGAACTTTTGAAATGGACTTTTGAGAACCATGGTTTTCCTTCCAAACAAAAAATCGGTCTATACTACAAGGATATTTTTATGCCTATAGATGTAATCATTCTTCATATGGCAGATTATGATGAATACCATCCGTACTTCAAAACAAAAATACTGGAATATGTAAAGTCCGGTGAATGTCCTCCGCGGGATTATGCTGCTATGGTGGACCGGAATAACCTGCATCATAAAGTCCCCTATACTTACGGTGTTTATCAGGGATATCAAAATATAACTGATTCTGCTAAAGTAAACCTGAACAGGAAAAGCATTGGTCTTCCAAGCCTGAAATATCGAAATAAATTAGCAAAAGATCTGGCAGACAGCCTAAGAAACAAATGATACTGATATTTTCTGATAATAACGACAGAACAACAATAGAAGTCATACGTTGGCTGGCGGCACTTAACAAAGACTTTATTCTTGTGAATGATGATGAATTTTTTGATATTAAAGTTGATCAAAAAAGGTTCTTTCTGCAAAGCCAAAAAAACAGCTTTTTTATTGATGATATACAAAGCGTATGGTACAGAAGAGGCGGGCTTTTCTTCAAACGCTATCAGTACAGCAATAATTCTATTAAGATCTATATGAATGAAACCCAGCACTGGCTGGAAGATTATATACTTAAGACTTTAGAATCCAAAAGGCATATTAACAAACAAAGCAACAGCCATGTAAATAAACTCCTTGTATTGGAGTATGCCCAGAATGTAGGACTCAATGTTCCTGAGTACTTTTTAGCAGAAAATACCGATGAAATAATTCCCGGAAAAACCATCACAAAAGCAATTACCGGAAATGCTTCTCTGGATAATATTTCAGAAAATAAAGATGGAATGCTGTATACCAGTATCATCGATAAAAAGGAGAAAGAGTCATTCTTCATTTCTTTTTTTCAGGAAAAAATAGAAAAGGATTTTGAGATCAGAACTTTTTATTTGAATGGAGAATGTTATTCAATGGCTATTATTTCTCAGAATGATGACCAGACTAAAACAGATTTCAGAAAGTATAATAATGAAAAGCCTAACAGAAATATCAGATATAGCCTTCCGAAAGATATAGAAGTCAAGATTCAAAAGCTGATGCAGATACTGGATCTTAATTGCGGTTCTTTGGATTTTATTAAAAGTAGTGATTGTTACTACTTCTTGGAGGTAAATCCTGTAGGACAGTTTGCGAATGTAGCCTACCATTGTAATTATCCCCTATTTAAAAAAATTGCTGATTATTTATGAAAGAAAATTTTGGAGAAAAGCATAAGCTGCCTTTATCATTTAAACATATGGAATATTGTGATCATACAAGTAAAAGGGGCGATAAAAAAATTATATACATCCTGAAAAGTGAAAAATACCAAAGTAATTTTTATGTAAGGGAGAAACCTGTAAAACCATTGACCCGATTATTATGAGATATTTCAATGTATTTTCAAACATACTCGTTACAAAAGGAGCATGTAGAATTTTAATATCAGACCTTCAAAGGAATGTATCGGAACTCTACCCTTTGGAATTGTATGATATCATTCAGGAATTAAAGAATGATTGTATAGAAAATATCATCGATGGTTATGATGAAGAATCCCAAGTAATGGTCAAGGAATATTTAAATATTTTACTGCAAAATGAATATGGATTTATTACAGAGAATAATTGGGACAAAAATTTCTCTGCTCTTTCCTATGAATATGATGAGCCCAGTATTCTTACAGAAATTTTTATAGAGTTTTCAGAAATTTCTGTTTTGAGAAAAATAAAACGATCAGTAGAAAATCTTAGAATAAAGCATCTCGTCCTTTACAGCACGAAAAAATTCACCGCTGAAGATTTTATAGAGATTGATCAGATCTTTGCCACTTCCGTTTTATCCGGAATAGAAATCTTTTCTCCATTCCATGAGGATGTGGATAAGCTCTTTGTAAATACTCTTCATAAGAATACGGAGAGAATATATAATATCATTTTTTATAATTGCAGAAAAAAACCTTTCAAAATAAAGGATGAATTCAGATTCAGCTTATATTTTACTGAAGAAGAGGTGAAAATTTCTTCCTGTGGAAAAGTAGATCTGAAATATTTCAACACCAATATCTCAAAAGTAACAGAAGCGGTAAACCATAATTCCTGCCTCCACAAAAAAATAGGAATAGATATAAACGGCAACATCAAAAACTGCCCTTTAATGGCTGAAAATTTCGGCAACATTAATAATATCAGTCTCGAAGATGCATTCATAAAACCAGGTTTCAGAAAATACTGGAATCTTACTAAAGATAAGATAGAAATCTGTAAAGACTGTGAGTTCAGATATGTTTGCACAGACTGCAGAGCCTATACGGAACGTAATCATACAAACAGTGAAGGATTAGACACTTCTAAACCTTTGAAATGCGGTTATGATCCCTATACAGGAAAATGGGAAGCATGGAGCAAGAGCCCTTTAAAAACAACAATTAAAACCTAAATGCAGTAGTCCTCTAGCGGAAGAATTTCCATTTAGGAATAATCGCCAGCATCCCAAAGCCTGTAAACAGGAAAAGATTGGTGACATCCGTATATAGGAATGTGGACAGGTAATAATTATGCATAAAGAAATGCAGTACCAGCAATGCCGGGAACATGAAGATCCCTATTTTTCTGTAGAAGAACATCAGGATAAGCCCGATCATCATCAGGACGTCAATGGAAAAAATAACGAAAAAATACCATCTCGGGATCTGAAGATATTCATGCTGAAGATATTCATCGATATCAATTCCCAACCCCATAATGGTGAACAGCATCAATGCTGCAAATGCTAAAATAAAGCCCCATCCTTTCTTTGGATCCTCGTCAAAGTAACTGTATTCTTCCATAGGTACAAAAATAAAGAACTTATGAATATTTTCATAAGTTCTTTAATATAATATTCGTTTAAAATTTGAATTATATAGAAATAGCGTTGATCAATCTGTTTTTGTCGCTCAAGTACTCTTCCATAGAAATCATACTTTCGGTTCTCATTACATCTTGGATATCGTCTATCTGATAAATAATTCTCTTCGCATCCTCCGTATTCTTAGCTCTTACTTTACAGAAAATGTTATATTTTCCTGAAATAACGCTAGCTTCGATTACATTTGGAAGTACCGAAAGTTCCTTCAATACCTCTTGAGTGCGGTTTGATTTTGTCAAAAGGATTCCAATGAAAGCTGTAAAGTGATAATCCAGCTTGCCATAATCGATATTAAGAGATGATCCCAAAATAATACCTGCATCCTCCATTTTTTTCACTCTTACGTGAATTGTTCCAGCGGAAACATCCATCTGTTTTGCAATTTCAGTAAAAGGCATTCTTGTGTTTTCGACTAAGAAATCAAGAATTTTCTTGTCTATTTCGTCCAGTTGATAGTTCATATTAGTTAAATTACAATTTTCTTAAAAAATCTATGTATTTGTTGCAAATTTATAAAAAATAATTTAACTAAAAAAATTATATTAAATATTAACAATAATTAACACGGATGATAAAAATCATTAAAATATTACGATTATTTACTAGCTGATTTTGTAGAATCTGTTTTTATTTCCGTTTTAGCTTCCGGCTGTTTTTTATCTTTTTTCCTCTTTTTAAAGAGAGAATTAAAGCTTTTACTCCACACAACTCCCCCACCATAGGCTTGATTTGCAGAACCATTGGTACTTACCATTCCAATATTGGTAGGCTTGGAATACCCTCTTAGAACAAGACTTCCGTCATTTTTTTTAGAAATGTCATATTCAATAGATCCCTCGCCAGAAAGATAATTGGTTTGTGTACCTTCCGTTTTTGTCAGCGGAATTCCCAGTCCGGTTTTAATATTTATCCTTGGCGAAAGAGCCACACTTACCCCGGCATTGGCCCGGTCACCAGTGTTGGAATTCTGGTCACCTTTTACATAATTCAAATCGATCTGGAATTCGTTACTCATTGTGTTAAGAACTGATCCCAGCTGCTTCAGTAGCATATTGTATCCGGAAGACTCTGCTACACCTGCCACATCAAAATCTACCCCTCCACTGTTGGATACGTTAAAAGTGCTCAGCAGCAGGACAGAGCCAAACTGAAGTACTTTTTCACCTTCCTGGCTCATCTTGGCCGCCAATGTCTCTTTTACCTGGCTGGAAACATCAAGGGCAGTCACATTCAGGTCAATTTTAGGGTTGATTAGAGACTGGGTAATATTGGCCTGAAGCAGTACACTGATCGGCTGCAGTTTCCCCATGCTTAAATATTCGCCTGCATTGGAAACCATTCTTACATAATTGGCTGTAATATCCAGTGCCGGTTTCATTGCATCACCATCCCATCTGATGCTGCTGTTCTTTTCTATTTGGAATGTCTTATTAAGAATAGCTTTGGAAACAAATGTTCCGTTATCTACTTTATATGTACCATTCATGGCAATTCCACCCTGTCTGCCCATCTGGAACCTCAGCCTGTCGGCAGTTCCTTTTACAGTAATATTCCCTACATCGTCACCTACAAGAACATTCACTGTAGTTCCTTTATCCACATCAAGGCTGAAATCGATACGCATATTAGCTCCCGTCTTCTTCTTTTCTTCCAGTGTGATAAGTCCGTCTTTTCCTTCTTTCAGGAACCTCAGCATTTTGAATTCTTCGACATTGGACGTTGAACTGGAATTAAAGGTAAAATTACTTCCGTTCAGCGCCTTCATATTAGGAGTTGAAATACTCAATCCGGAGACAGGTCCGTCTACATACAAATCTCCCTGGCCGTAAACTCTTCCCCAGAACAGATCATAATCTTTCTGGGTTGTATTCAGCATAAGAAGATTATCAGCCCTCATTACCAGATTGACCCCCATTGACGAAATTGTTTCAAACTGGATCGCACCGGAAATTGTTCCTTTAGAATTGGATCTCCCGTCATGAACTTCAATATTGTTAAGAATGGCAAGCCCGCGGGAAAGCGGAATCACAGTATCATCAAATGAATAATCCACTCCGGTAAACAGGAGCTTTAAGCCGAAACCTTTTAAAGCAATATCTCCGCTATAATCGAGATCGCTTAATTTTCCGTTGATCTTCAGATCACCAGTCGCTTTTCCTCTGATATTTCCGAAAACAGTCTGAACAAACTGCTGGGTAAAGGCAAGGTCAAAATCACGCATTTCTGCCGTCAGATCAATGGTAGGAGAAGCCGTGTTATTATTTACAGTTCCTGTCAGATGAAGGTTATTATTCCCCAGAATCCCTGCCGAAGCCACTTTTACATCTACGTCATAAACATTCAGAGAAAAACCGTTGGTCGCAGAAATACTAAGATCACCCATCTGATTTCCGTTCATAACGATATCATCTACGGTAAGATCTACGAGTGGCTGAAGAGTGCTTTTGTCCATTTTGATCTTTACGCTTCCGTTCGCAAGTCCTTTTATTCCCATAGGATTTCCTCCGGACTGCATTTCAAGAAGCTTTTCAACAGCAAATTCTTCAATATCCGCGTCTACATAAAAGTCTTTAGCGGATTTGAACTGGGCCTCTTTGATAAACAGGGCACTTTTATCTGAATAAATACGCAGGTTCCTGATGTCGAAATCTCCCTCATCTTTTCTGTATGTAATGGAATGATCCAGCTCGGGGCTAGTATCTATTGCCCAGGTAACCTCATTGAATTTAACTTCTGTAGGCTCAAATCTGAAAACATAGTCACCGGCAGCATTCGTAGACTGATCTACATTAATGGCATAAGCCTTAAGATTTTCATTCAGCTCATCTTCCGGGCTTCCATGCTTGAAGGTAGTAGCCAGATGAAGCGCTGTATTATTTTCATTTTTACCTTTAAGTTCAAAATCTTTGATAATATTGTTATTGTATACCAGTTTGCTGATTCTTGCATACAGCTGTTCATCAAGGTTTGCCGTATTGACCCTCACCATAACGCTGTCGATCATCGCGCTGTCTCTGGAAATATTATTTCGGTCATTAATCTTATATTCAGGATTGGCTGCTGCCAAAGCTTTGTCCGCATCCGAAATTTCTTCCTTCTTCGTCATGATATACTTTAGAGAGGCGGCATCCAGATTTAGTATCAGGTCATTTGAATCCCCGTTATACTCTCCTTCTACTATGGCACCCTGCGGAAGTTTCAGATCAGGCAGAAAATAATTCACAACACCCTGCTGAACATCAAAATTCATCTTAAAATTCTGACCTCTGTATAATTTTCTTGGCGGAGGGCCTACCAGAATTCTTCCAATTCCATTCTCTACCATACCCGCGAGATCGGCAAGGTTATATTTTCCTGATATTTTACCGCTTGCAGCACCGGGAGCATCAACATCTATGACACGTCCGCCGGCCTCCACAAAAGTTTTTAGTTTTGCTGTAGGGATACTATATTTTTGTGTGGCTGTCGCAAAGTGAAGATCATTGGCATCCACATCCAAAGTAAGATCATTGATATCAGACATGGACATCTTACCTTCTACCCGTCCGCTTACAATCTGGCTTCCCGGTTTATTGGTAAAATAATTCATATTCAGGTAAGTGACATCCGCATTTACATCCATCGCAACCCTTGAGGTACTGAAATCAATAAGTCCTTTAATCGTTGCTTTGGCCTGCTCGTCATTAACCGTGATGAGTCCGTTATATTTTTTATGGTCTAAGAGCCCATCCAGATACAGATTACTGATCTGCTTATCCATAATTTCGATGCTGGTAATCTGGGATTTCGTGGTCAGGCGCATTGTATTGACATCAAAGCTTTGCCCGTTAATATCAAATTTACCGGAGATCAGACCAACAGCCTTACTTTTGGTGATGACAGAGGTATTAAGATCTTTTACATCCACAAATCCGGAATATTTGGGCATTGCTGTGCTGTATCCGGTAAGTGAAAGTTTAGTGATTTTGGCCTGCCCTATTCCGGTCATCAGGTTTCCACTGGCAACATATACCTGTTCCGGGTTCACCTTTGCCGTTCCGTTATACTTCAGTTTTCCAAAATCATCTGCAAAGTTCTTCATCTTTTTAGAAATAAATGAAGGCATCATCGCTTTAAGATCTTTATAAGTAAAATCGGTAGAAAGGTCGTTTGTTTCAATAGAAAAATTTCCTTCCAGCAGCCTGTCGACCTTCATGGTTTTGGTTGCGATATTAACGTCAGGATTTCTGATCAGGAAATTTTCCAGATGGAATTTATTCAGTGGGCCGGTCATTTTTCCGGCAAGGTTGAATGGTTTAAAATTATCCCAGTTCGTCACAAAGTAGCTGATATCATATCCGCTCAGCTGACTTCCCTGCTGGATTTCCATATCCCAGCGCACACGGTCTGCAAAATCAGACCATGAACCGTCATGAAGATTAAATTTGATATTCCCCTGAAGCAGTGAATGATCCGTATTCAGGGTAAGATCTTTGAGTGACAGAAACTCATTCGTTAAAGAAAGTTCAGTAGAAAAGGTATCTACAAAATGAGATTTTCCCCATCTGTTAGTGACGAAGGACATATTATTGATCAGTGCCGAAATATTGGCTCCGTTGATCTTTACATTAGGTGCTTTTAAATTAAATTTTGTGGCAGTAAGCCATTTTCCAGGATCTCCCGGAGAATTTTGACTCACAATGGAAACTTTTGAATCAATGATCTGTACACGGGAATCCAACTGGAATGGAGGCTTTTTCGGGTCTCTTTTCTTTCCGCTGTCGAAGAGCTGTGTAAACCTGATAAAATTGGAAATACTGTCTCCTTTATAGGTGATGACCTTTACATCCGCATTAACAAGAGTAAGGGAATTAAAGCTTAGTGAATTGCTGTTCCCTGAAATAGCATTGTAAGCGAGAGCCATCCAATCTGAATTGGCACGGAACTCTCTTGCTTTAATGAATTCCAGACCTTTGTAGTCTTTTATTTTTAATCCTTTTATGGTGACGTCTCCAAAATAATCTACTTCTACACTTTCTGTAGACATTCCCGCCTTAAAGTCTTTGTTTACAATCTGAAGTGCCTGATTGGCCGCCCATCGTTTGGTTACCGGAAGATTAATGGCAATAAGTATACCTCCAACAAGAATAACTCCCAACCAAAAAAGAATCAGGAGGAGCTTTGCCCACCAGGAATAGCTGGTGACATCTTTCACCGCCTGTTTCCCAAATTCCTCAGCGGTCTCCACAGGATGATGAATAGCATCAGACGCCAGCTCAGAAGCTTCCTTAACGGTCTCCTTTACAGCGCCTTCTACGTCTTCAACAGTCTTCTGTACCTGATCACTTAGGTTCTCAGCTACTGATTTTTTATTCTCATTCTCGTTATTATTCTCTAACTTTGCCATTATTATGAGCGACTCTATAATTTTAGGTATTGAATCGTCCTGCGACGACACCTCAGCAGCTATCATCAAGGGAAACTGTATTCTGTCCAACATTGCTGCGAATCAGGCCATCCACAAAGAATATGGCGGTGTGGTTCCTGAACTGGCATCGCGAGCGCATCAGCAAAATATAATCCCCGTTGTTGAAAAATCTCTTACTAAAGCAAATATACAACAAAATGCTATTTCAGCTATAGGATTTACACGCGGTCCCGGACTTTTAGGATCACTTCTTGTAGGAACATCATTTGCTAAGTCTTTGGCAATGAGCTTAAATGTTCCATTAATTGAAGTAAATCATCTCCAGGCACACATTTTAGCCCATTTCATTGAGGATGCAAATCCTATGCCGCCTCAATTCCCTTTCCTGTGTCTTACGGTAAGCGGAGGGCATACGATGATTGTATTGGTGAAGGATTATTTTGATATGGAAATTATCGGGAAAACAATAGATGACGCTGCAGGCGAGGCTTTTGATAAGATTGGAAAGATTTTTGATCTTGATTACCCTGCCGGACCTATCATAGACCGACTGGCCAAAGAAGGAAATCCTGATGCTTTTACATTCAACAAACCTAGAATGGAAAATTATGATTATTCTTTCAGCGGGATCAAAACTTCCGTTCTTTATTTTATTCAGAAAGAGGTGAAAAAAAATCCGGATTTTATTAAAGAAAATCTGAATGATCTGTGTGCCTCTGTTCAAAGAACAATTATTGAAATTCTGATGACTAAGCTTGAAAAAGCCGCCAAAGAATTAAATATAAAAGAAGTAGCCATCGCCGGTGGAGTTTCTGCCAATTCTGCTTTGAGAAAAGTAATGGAGGACAATCATGAAAAATTAGGCTGGAATATTTACATTCCAAAATTTGAATATACAACTGATAATGCTGCGATGATTGCCATGGTTGCTCAATTGAAGTTTGAAAGAGGTGAATTTACGGATCTGAGAACTTCCGCAACTGCAAAATATGATTTATGAAAATACTATTAGAAGAAAAAATACTGGGAACGCATTCTAAAAAGAACTCAAAATATTATTGGGTTTTAGAAACCGTTATAGGAAAAAATGAAGTGACAGAAAAATCTGAAGAGGAAGATTATTTAATGATAAGTTCAGAAATTGGATATGTTCAAAATATAAAGGAAGAGATCGTAGAGAAAATCAATTCAGAAAATGTATTTAGTTTTACTTATGAACCCAAAGAAGGAGATTACTTATCCATCAAAAATAATTTAAGAAAAAACGAATATCTGAATTTAATTTTTATGAATAATAAGTGGGTTGAAGAAATTTACGCATGTTCATATAGAGATTGTGAAGGTGATATTTATACCACGATAAAAACCGGTGTAGCATTTTTAAGCGAGAATGAAATTACCTTTTAATCATCACTTATAAATAAATTCAGGTGCATTTTAATATCAATATATGAAACTTTTTTTTGGCGAAATCAATAACGGAAGAGCAATAATTAATGAGGAAGAACAGCAGCATATTGTGAAAGTTCTTCGTATGAAAGATGGTGAAGAAATTCACGTAACAGACGGAAAGGGAAATATTGCTTCCGGAAAATTAATTATTGAAGGAAAAAAAGCCGGTCTGGAAGTTTCTGAAATTAAAACAAATACTCCGGATTTTAGTCCCCTGCTTCATATTGCCATTGCTCCGACGAAAAATATCGACAGGATTGAGTTTTTTGTGGAAAAAGCTGTGGAAATGGGTATCTCAGAGATCAGTATTATTATTACAGAGAAAACCGAGCGTAAAAATATCAATATTGATAAGATCAGAAAGCAGGCTGTAGCCGCCTCCAAGCAAAGCCTGAGGTTTCATTTCCCTGTCATTAATGATGCGGTGAAGCTTACAGATTTCTTAAAAAACATTGATCCGGAACACACTTTTGTAGCACACTGCCATGAAAATCTTGAAAGAATTGAACTTAAAAACATACCTGCTCTTGAACAGGTCACTTTTTTAATTGGTCCTGAGGGAGATTTTTCTGAAAAGGAAATCCAGTTTCTATCCGACAGTAACGTAAAAGCAGTTTCACTTGGACGCCAAAGGTTGAGAACGGAAACAGCAGGTGTATTTGTGGCGGCTTGGAATTATTTTAATATGATAAGAGGTTAGATATTAGAGGTTAGAGGTTAGAGGTTAGAAATTAGAAAAAAGGACGTGAACATAGCTGCATCATGAATTGTCCACATCAGCCTATATTTTCAGATGATGATCTCTAAGATATTTCTCGAAAATCTGCTGGCCGCTTCGCATAGAGTTTACAGCCCACCGGATTTTCATTCTCATCCGTTTTTCTTCGCTTAGCTTATAATCAATATCTGATTTAATAAGTTTCTGCTTCAGTTCATACATACAGATGCCTGCGGCTACGGAAACATTATAGCTTCTTGTCAGTCCGTACATCGGAATGGCCAGTGTTTCATCCGCAAAATCTATAACTTCTTCCGAAACTCCTTCCATCTCGGTTCCGAATACCAGAGCAATAGGTTCTGTAATCTGATAGTCAGGAAGCATCACCGCATTTTTTTCAAGGGATACGGCCAGAATCTTATATCCTCTGTCTTTGATATTCTGCAGTGAAGCTATATTTTTTGGCATTTTCTCTACTTCTACCCAGGTTTCAGCACCTTTTGTCACCGTAAGGTTGGGATCGAAAACATTTTCCTCTTCCATCGCTGCCACCTTATGGAAAGCACAGGCTTCTACGGATCTTATAATGGCTGCTGCATTTCTGAACTGGTAGACATCATCCATCACAGGAAGAACAAAATCGGAACTTTCTTTGGAGAAGTGTTCTATTTTTGAGAGTCTTTCCTCTGTTAAAAACTGTTTTAAGTATTCAAAAGTTTGCGCTAAATCTTTCATTCATTTTCAAATCTTTGCAAATTAACGTAATTTTGGGCTATGAACCTGAACGAGGCTCAATTTCTTAGAAAAAAGTAATTCATGAAACGAAAAGTCCTGCTCATCTATACCGGAGGAACCATCGGTATGGAAAAAGATTATGAAACCGGAAGCCTCCGCGCATTTGATTTTGGAAATATTTTCGAAAAAATGCCCGAGATGAAATTAATGGAATGTGAAGTGTTTGTACATCCTTTCGCAAAGCCGCTGGACTCTTCGGATATGGGACCTGAGGAATGGAAGGTTATTGCTAACTACATTCTCAAAAATTATGAACTGTACGACGGCTTTTTGATTCTTCACGGAACAGATACGATGTCTTATACAGCTTCTGCTTTAAGTTTTATGCTGAAAGGACTGAGAAAGCCTGTAATTATGACGGGTTCACAGCTTCCGATTGGTGATCTGAGAACGGATGCGAAAGAGAACCTTCTGACAAGCCTTTATTATGCCAGTCTTTATGAAAACGATGAAGCGGTTATTCAGGAGGTTGCGGTTTATTTTGAATATAAATTATTAAGGGGAAACAGAACCCTGAAATATTCTGCGGAGTATTTTGACGCCTATGCGAGTCCAAATTACCCACTACTAGGACAATCCGGCGTTCATTTAAATATCATCAAGGATAATCTTTACCGGTGTGATCCTGAGATAGAATTCCATGTGGATGAACATATTTCTGAGGATATTCTGTTCTGGAGAATTTTTCCGGGCATGCATCTGAGCCACTTTAAAGAAATCCCTAAAATGAAGGTTTTAATTCTCCAGGTTTTCGGTTCGGGAACTATTTTCAGCAGTGAAAAAACACAGGAAACGCTTGAGGAAATCAGAAATAACGGAACAGAAATCGTTGTGGTAAGCCAGTGTATTTCAGGAGGTATTTCATTCGGAAAGTATGAGAACAGTAATATTTTCTCAAGGATCGGAGCCATCAGTGGGAAAGATATGACGGCAGAAAGTGCTATCAGTAAAGCGATGCACCTGATAGACAATCCGAATTATTCCGGAAGCTTTGCCGACAACTTCACCAAGAGCCTTTGTGGAGAAATTACTGAGTAATTTTAAATATAATTTGCAGATTCCAGAAATTACCTTATTTTTGCAATCTCAAATAGAGAGGTGTCCGAGTGGTTGAAGGAGCTACCCTGGAAAGGTAGTATACGGGTAACTGTATCGAGGGTTCGAATCCCTTCCTCTCTGCAAGAATATAAAGGTCTTAAACTTAATTGTTTAAGACTTTTTATTTTGTTCAATACTACTTATTAAATAATGGAACGAATGGAATAAAAACAAAATCCCGGGATTTCTGCCGGGATTTATCTGGAAAACCGCTGAAGGTCTTCCGTCAATATAATTAGATATGAATGTTTGGTGTAAAATTTAATTACAAATTGTCAAGAACTGATGACTCATCTGCACTTTGAATTTAGCCTCTGATTTTAGTTTAGCATAAACGGTGTGCTCAAAGGCCTGTACGGATTTCAGTTTCCAGTCTATATATTCTGCGATCTGTACGACAGAAAAAATGAAATCCCGATACACTGCAATATTTACAGTCTGACCGTAATAAGGAAGATAGGCTTTCAAAAAGGGAACTGCAGCCTGATGCCTGTTATAGTTCACACAATATCCTGCTCCTTCTCTTGAGGTAATAATCTCACAGTCATTGATATAGTCCAAGACCGTTTTATTTCTGTCCACAGAGCTGCCATTTTTTGACAGGTGTCTGTTGATTTTATCCAGAATATGCTGCGCGTATTCCATCATGGTAATGGTTTTCCACTCAAATATATGGTTCATTCCTTTGGCAGCTTTGGGATGTTTTTCATTTTCACAGTTGGTACAGAAAGAGATTCCAATCTTTTCATGATAAGGAAAAAAACAGTCTTTGATCTCCATAGATGCATCGGCTAGAAGTCTGTCATCTGCAAAACTGTAGTATAAATAAGGGCTGTAAAGATCTGCCAGGGCCTTTAAAAAATCGATCTCGCTGGCATTATGATATTCTTCAAACCATTTTTCAAGGGTGTCGTAATAATGGCTTTCAAATTCTTTAAATGTTAAGTAAAACGGCAATTCCATAGCTCTGTAATTTTGATATGACAAAGCTATTGCTGTAATGCGACAAAACTTGACGTGTTATTTTTTTTGTAAATTTATTAAGGTAAGATAAAGAATCTGATGTCAGACTTCAGCAATAGATTTTGTGAAGCTGTATATTATTTGAGTCAACAATATATAGATACTCTCAGACATGAATCCGGCCATCCGAAACCTACATTAAAACTCTAAAACCCTCAAACTCTCCGACTCTCTAACTCCTACTGAACTCCGATTTCCAAACACTATTTGTCATAATTCATCATCATATATTCAAAGTAATGGATCATTTTCAGGTAGTTTTCAATACTGATGTATTCATTGGTGCTGTGAATGCTCTGCTGTTCTGAGCTGTTGATCCTGATCGGCATGAATCTGTAAATATTTTTGCTTACAATCTGGTATTTATAAGCATCGGTACCGGCCATAGTAAGATATGGAGTCACAATGGCCCCCGGATAGATCTCTCTGACTCCTGCTTCTATTATTTTAAATCCTTTTGTATTGGAAGGAGAAACGGCAGAAGCTTCTCTTGTATTGTCAATGTCTTCTACTTCAACATCAAAGCCTTCTGTCGCTTTTGCCATATGCTCACGGACATCTTTCACCGTATTTCCGGGAAGAAGCCTGAAATTGACCACAAATTCCACTTCGGGAGAAAGTACGTTGGTGCCGTCGCTCCCTTTCATCATCGTTAAAGCGGTTGTGGTACGTACCAGAGCATTGGTTGTATTATTTTTGGTAAGCTGGGATAAAAGAAGGGGCTTTAGTAGCCACTGGTTGGAAAGGGCCAGCCTGGAAGTAAAGGGCATCGCACCGCCAATATTACTAAAGAATTCTTTGATGAGCGGTGTTACAGAAGGTTTCATCTGGTCATCTTCAAGCCGCTGCATGATCACAGCAGCTTTTCCTATTGCGCTTTCCATGGGAGGCATTGAGGAGTGCCCTCCAAGCCCTTTGACTTTTATCTTTGCAGAAAAGAAACCTTTCTCTGCACATCCAACAGCAGCTACGTCGGCATTTACGCCTGCTACATTGCCTTTCTGCATAATGAGACCTCCTTCGTCATACACTGTATCAAACTGAAGTCCTTTTTTCTTAAAATATTCAGCGATCTGTACAGCTCCTTTTTGTCCGCCCACTTCTTCATCAAAACCGAAAGCCAGATAGATATCGCGTTTAGGAACTTTTTTACTTTTAATCATGGTATTCATAGATTCCATGAGGGAAAAGAGCATGCCTTTCATATCGATGGCTCCTCTTCCGTAAATCCTGCCATTAGCCACAGTTCCTGAAAAGGGTTCAAAATCCCAGTCTTCCGCTACTTTAGCAACCGGAGGCAGAGGCTTGTCATCAGGTCTGAAAATATTCTGTTCTTTATTTTTCACGTCGGCATCACCGGGAGGAACCACGTCTATATGAGAAAGAAAAAGTATAGGTTCCAGTGAAGGATCGCTTCCTTTAAGCCTGAAAACCAAAGCATGGGTATTAATCTCATTGTTTTCTGTATTCTGGTAAACGAACGGATAAGATGTTTTCAGGTATTCTTTAAACTGATCAAACGGCGCATAATTGAACTCACCAAGGCTTCCGGTGGAAACCGTAGGGATTTTGATACCGCCTGACAGCCTCATTATAGCAGAATCATTCTTCACAGGCTTCCATCCTTCAGAAGTTCCTGCTTCGGCTTTTTTAAAAGGATACGTATACATTTTGATGAGCAATACAGCAACCAAAATAACAAGGATTCCGAGAATGATTAAAAGGAACTTTTTCATGGCAATAAGATTTTGTGTGGTGATTGTCTAACAAATATACCAAAGAAAGCTGCTATAATTGCAGTAAAACCCAAGTATTTCCCCAGAACTAGATATAAATTACTATAGCTACTTCCAAATTCCGGAATTGATATCAAAAAATGCATTGTTATTTTCCAGGCTGAATTTTTCTATAGTCTGTTTTGAATTATTTATTGAAAAAACCTCAAAAAAATTTAATGGCTTCTTTAATAAAAATATTGCTACACTGACTAAATATGATATTGATACCTCAATGAGAAGAAAAATTGTGGATCAGTCTATTAGTGTTTATAATGAATTCAGACCGCATTTTTCAAATCATTATTTAACACCAATCAAATGCATAAACAATCAAAATTAAAAATGAAAACTTATAAAATAAAAAAACCAAAGCAAAAATAAATTTACTCTGGTTTAATTATTTATTTTTGTCCTTTAATTTGTATCGTTATTTCAGGACTAGTCAAAACTATTATTTATTAGCATCATCTTTCATTACTTCAGATAGTGTATCTAAATAATCAGAAAAAATGGATACAGTTGTTATATCTTCAAACTCAACAAAAGCATTGTCAATAAGCTTACATTCAGTATTGAAAAAATCGATATCAATAGAATCATCATATACATTTATAACTTTTCCAACATATACAACATCCTCTTGACTTAAAGATAGTTCACATAATATATCCATAGAATTAATAAGAGTGAACAAGCTTTGAAAATCTTGAATTTCGGTAGTTTTAAGTATTTTTTTATTTACATCATCAAAATATTTTTGGAACTTCTTCGTCATGATTTTTTCCTTAAATTCATCTGTCTCAACAACTACATTTTTAATCTTTCCTGAATTGATAAATTTCATGCCATCTATTACATAATCAACAGGATTAAAAATTATACCCGTTAAAGCTTTTTCGTCTTTAAAACAGATGCCATTAATACCCAGTTTTCTATTTTCTAAAAAATATTGCTCCATAATTTATTTATATCGTTTTCTATTTCGATCACCCTTTTCTCCTCCTTTATCTCTAGCTTTTCTAGCTTGTCCATTTTCATGAGTTTGTTTTGTAGATCCCCTAGCACCTCTTTTGTGTTCTGCCTCTTGATTATACTCACCAGCACCATTGTTTCCATTTTTTGTTTTTTTCTGTTGTGCTCTTTCTGATCTAGTAGGTTTACCATTACCATCACCCCTTTGCTCTTGAGGAACATCAGTTCCATTTACATCTTTATCTTCTTCTGCACTATCTTCGGTATTCATACTTCTGTAACCTGCACCGGGATCTGCAATGGTAGTATATCCTGTACTTGGAGGTGTAAACTGATTATATGTCCACCAAACCCCAGCGCCTATTAACATTCCTGCTGCAACAACATCAGCAGGACCTGGTACTGGAGAATCAGCCTGCGAAACTAATAAAGCTGTCATAGCCAAACTACCAGGACCAGAATCACTGCTTTTAGCTTTTCCAGTAAAAGTAACTTCTTGGATTTGTATTTCTTTTATAGCAGTGTTCGTTTCAGATTCATAAACATATACATTGTTCGGATCATTAATATACGATTGAAATTCCGGTGTGTTTGGACACGTTGGACACGTTGCTAATTCTCCCTCCATTCCAGTAGGATCCCAAAGGTTTATTGGATTATTCCAAACGTAACTGTAAGCCTCATGAGTATACTGACTTCTCGGGTCTATCACACCCCATCTTCCCAAGTCCGGCATGTAGTTTCTCCAGCCATAATCATACATACCCGTCTCCTGTAGCTCCTTTCCATTGTACTTGTACTTATACGCAGGATTTCCTGACAAAACATTATATCCTTCATGCTTCAAGCCAAACAGATAATAATTACTTTCCTCAATGATCTCTGCTCCTGAGCCATTTTTAAAATAGCTCAGTCTCGTATTTCCAAGATGATTGGTATATTTATAAACATACTTTCCGGTTTCAAAATTAAAATAATCTTCTGTGGTAGGGAAAAATTTAAGTGTGTCGTTTTTATACTGGAACCCGTCTAGATAATCTGTAATTCCTGTACCGAAGATCTTTTTTAACTTTTTACTCTACCTATTGTATATAACGTTTCTTGTTATTAACGATAAACCACTGTTTTTTCACAGTAGTTTATTTTATTCGGCAGCACGAGCGAGGACACTCATACCAACAGTAATCTCATTTTATAACAAAGAATTCATCAATAAAATTTTCATCTTCATCTAAATATAGAATATAAAAACCTATTTTTTTTTCTTTACATTCTATATCTATTTCAATTTTAAAACTATTAATATACAGCTCGTTTTTCTCGTATAGAACATAAACAATACTTTTGTTTATTAGTTTTAAATCTCCTTCTTGACAAGATTCTTTTAAATCATTTAAAACATCTTCATCTTTTAAAACATTATTTATATACTCTGAGGAGATCACAAATAACTTTTCTATATTTCTATTTAATATTTTCATAAGTTTAATGTATTAATGACCCATTACTTTATCAAAAACAATGTGTCCATTTGCATTTGGATTACCATAAATTCTATAATCGCCTCCTTTTCCTAATATTTTTAGCTTATATTTATAACCTGTTGTAGCAGCTTCTGTTGCTGATAACCTTATTATACCTTGTTGCCCTTCAGGAGCAACTATTCCGTTACTAATTGCATTTTTAACTTTTTTTTGTATATTAGGATCTAAAGAATCAAAAACTTTTCTGATTACCCAGCCTGAAGTTTTTTTAGCATCTTTTTTGGCAAGTGCTTTTCCAGCAGCTTTTCCTACTGCCCTCAAACTACTTTTTAACGGTCCTTTACCTATATCTGGCATTTCAAGCAATATCATAGTATCTTCATCACTTGTAGGCATCTTTCTTTTATCTGGGCCAGAATCAAATAAAGATACAAAGCTAAAACCGTTGCCATATCTAGTATTATAATAAAAATCTATGTACCCTTGATTTACTTCATAATCATTACCCCCACCAAAAATACTATTATTAGAATTATAGTATTTAGCATAAGTCTTTGCTTTTGCAAAATCATGTCCATTAACTAAAACAGTTTCATTTACTCCATCGTTGATATTCACTTCTTCTCCTGTTCTTTTGTTCTTATATATTGTAGCGTGTGCTTCAGGTTGTTGTGCAATCATACCTGTCGGATCATTATAAAAAATAGGATTATTATCTCCATAGCTATACGGCTGGAAAGTCGTTTCAGATAGAGGATCATGTACGCCCCATCTTCCAATCTCTGGCATATAAAACCTTGCCCCATAATCATACATACCCGTCTCCTGAAGTTCCTTACCATTGTACTTGTACTTATACGCAGGATTTCCCGACAAAACATTATATCCCTCATGCTTCAAGCCAAACGGATAATAATTACTTTCCTCAATGATCTCTGCTCCTGAGCCATTTTTAAAATAGCTTAACCTTGTATTTCCTAAATGGTCAGTATAATTATACACATACTTCCCGGTTTCAAAATTAAAATAACCTTCTGCGGTAGGGAAAAATTTCAATGTGCCGTTTTCATACTGGAAACCGTCTAGATAATCTGTAGTTCCTGTACCGAAGATCTTTTTTACTTTTACTCCATCTGCCCTATACGTGTAATCCGTTACTTTGGAATTCTGGGTAACCTTTCCCGATAAATTTAAATAATTATATTGAATGGAAGAAATACCTTTATCCTGCTGAACCGTCATATTTCCATTCAGGTCATAGCTGATTGTACTTCCGGTACTTCCTGATGCAAGGGGATAACCGCTTAAAGCATTACCCGTTCCCACCTCTTTAAGATAAGCTAACTTATTACTCTGCTCACCATTTTCATAGTGGTATTCAAGGTTGTCCATCACTTCAGGAGCAGTATAGCCGGGAAGCTGCCTTCCTCTTCTGAGCAGGGATTTAATATTTCCGTTCAGGTCATAGGTAAGCTGCTCATGGTACTCTCCCCTGTCTAAATTCATGGCATCCCAGAAGCGTCCTTCTTTAAGACGGTTAATGGCGTCATATTCATAGGAATAATTTCTCAGTACAGCATCGTTTTGGGTAATCCATGACATCTGTGAGATGTTTCCATTGTACCTGGCAGAACCGGAAAACTGGCTGCTCGGCTTGTTATACCTCAGCTCGTAAGCAAAGAGTTTATTCTGCAGATCGGAAGGTTCATTAAGTTTTGTGAGCCACCCTCTTATATTGTATGCATATTTAATACTCTGCAACGGGCTTCCTGTGGTATTTCCTACATTTTTGGTCTGTATTTGGCCAAGATCATTATACAGATTTTCAGCAAGAAGTTCTTTAACTCCTCCATTGACTTCATGCCATTGTCTTACCAGTCTTTCCTGATGATCGTATTCAAAAGTTTCTTTGATGTTTATTTTCGTTCCATCCGCTGCCCTTTTATGCTCGGTAAGCGTATATTCCGGAACCCCTGAAAACTTGAGAAAACTTTCAGTTTTGGTATACCCTCCGAGATGATTCACAGAATGAGTGGATACTACCCGTCCTTTTTTATCATAGTAGGTATATGACTTTGTCCAGCTTTCATTTTCAATATTTCTTACATAGGATGCTGTAGGTAAGCTTTTGGTACTCACTCCGGAACTCTGGGTAATCTGAGGCAGAACTTCCTGACCTAAAACTGTCCCGGGAACTGCCGGTACCCCCTGAGGATAGGTATCATAATAACTGACGGTAAGAATCTTGTCGATACTTGTAGGATAAGAAACATTTCCGTATTCCGTATTGATTCCATTCAAGGCAAAACTACCGCCACGGGCTTCGTAAGAAACATTTGCAGCCTGATTATCTACATAATTCTGGATATTCTGCCTGGAAGTTCCGTCTCTTGAAATTCCGGTATAAACCACTCTTCCAAATTGATCATACTTGGTAAAAGCCCATGAGTTGATTGCTGTAAAATTAGGTATTCCATTTTTCAGAACAATATCCCGGTATAGAATAATCTGGTCTTTTTTGTTGTAAACCATCTGTTCCAGGCCTTTCCCCGGAATCTTCTTTTCTACAAGCCTGTTTCTGCCATCATATTTATACTGATAACATAGATGTTCCAAAGCGGAAGCTGATATTGATGCGGAAGCAGAAGCCAATGGTGGAATCACAAACGCCAGCTGGTCATATTCATTATATACATAATAGGTATCTGCATTTTCTGAAGCACTTATAACTTTTCTGACCAACAAAGTCTGTCCCTTTCCATTTTTGAATTCTATGGTTTTATTATTGTCTTCATCCGTAACAGTATTTTTATACAATTGTGCTTCCCCATAAGTTCCTGGCACATTTAATTCAGAAGCGGTAGCCCCCTCGATCCAGTTCGTAACGGTTGTATACTTTTTCACTTCTCCGGCTACATTAGTATCATACCCGAAAACAACAGGTTTGTTCTGCCAGTCGGCACCTGGATTTTTCTGGCTCAGAAGCCTGTCGAGCGGAGAGTTTTCTAAATTTTGATGACTGAATGGAAAGGAATCATTAATACCGTTTGACTGATAATACACATTGGCACTTCCTTCTACTCCAGTCTGAATATTTCCATTTTGCGAGGACATAGGAACAGGAAGCCAGCTGTCTACCTGTCTTCCAAATCCATCATAAGGAATATGGGTCACCAGATCTTTTCCCGTAGGAGTAGATTTAATGCTCACTGACTGTTTAGGTCTTCCAAGTCCATCAAAGAACTGTACGCTCTGTATCTGCTGCAGAGATCCGTTTGAAACTTCGGTAGGCACTAAATACTGTCTGGTATAGACATAATTTTCAGTATTTGAAATATTAGTGGAATAGTCAACGGTGATAGGCGTATAGGTATTCCCCGGATTATTGGAAGAAGATCCGATATAAGCCCGAAATGTCCCATTAGCAGAATTGAAGCTGAATCCCGGAAGCATGCGTATACTTTGAGGATCTGTTTTTTCTGTATTAGGTGCAGGAGGAGAATTCAGGACCACCTGACCATAGTGATAAATACCCAGTATTAATCCTATGCTTATGTATATTTTTTTATGCATAATCTTAGTTGATACCGGATTTAATGATCGGGAATTGTTCTTGTAACTGATTATTGCCCAATAGTGGAACTGCCACAGGATTTACAACTCCTGCTGATATAGGTATATTTGTAATGAATATTATTTTTTTCATATTTGTGTTTTAGTTTTTGTAATTGTATTTGTATTCTTTCAATACTTTTCCATTGATGTCAATCACCTTTTCAAGTCGGTTGGCAATATCATATTTGTAAAGCTCCCTGATTCCTGAGGATGGGGTAATGCTTGTAACACCAATTAATGGATCATATGTATAGGTGCTAATCTGATAAGCTGACAATGCAGCATTATTTCTGAACAAATCTAAAGCGGAGATCAATGACTGTTCTGATGCATCAGTCCCCAATTGGGCATCGTTAATGGATGAATTCACAATATTGTCAATAAGTGTTTGAGAAATATCTGAAAGCTTTGCTCCTTCAATTTTGGCAATAGGCTGGGTTTTATTATAACCCCAAATAATGGCTACAGGAATTCCTGCTTTGGTAGTGTATTGCTGTAGATTTCCTTTGTCATCATATTTGTCATAGGTGATTTCTGTTGTTGCTGCTCCCGTCAATAAGTCATAGGTAGATATAGATTTCGGATTAAAGTTAGCAGGATCATTATCATATTCTGTAACTATTTTTGATGTTTCCTTTGAAACAAACCCAGCGCTTGTCCATTTTTCCAGTTCATTCGTTATTTTTAAAGGTGTAGTCAGCATATTTTTGAGTACAAGCTTAGAATCTCCTGGCAGAGATGGATATGAATAAGATGTTTTATAGATAACTTCTCCCCCCGGCTCATTTTTTTGAATTTGAGAAACACTCAGGTTTTTATTATCCAAATAGTTATAAATTGTATTTTGAACAAAATTTCCGTTAGACAGATAATTTTCATCACTGACCACATCAACAACAAACGGCATGGTACGTATTCTACTTTTTTGAACCCAAATCCCTTTAATAAGATTAACTTTAGTAGTATAATCTTTATCTGTATTAAAGTTGCAATTGTTTGTTACATTACTGCCCTTAATTATATTTTTACAATATGGATGAAAAATCAGTGTTTTGTATTCTGTCGTTATATGGCGAATCTCATTATTGTCTTTAAAGAAAATCTCTTCCCTTGGCTTTCCCCTCCTGTCGCTGTTATCAATGAAGGAAGCTTTTGAGTTTTTCTGGTAATTTTCCAAAAATATATTACTATAGTTTGAAAGAAAAAATTTTGTATTTGCCAGCAAATCATCAGCATAATCAGGGTACCATAAAGAGCTGGTAAATGTATATTCTTTATACAGAGAACCATTTAAATATTCCTGTACTTTACTATACTCCATATTCTGTTTTGAGAAAATGCTTTGTTCTATATTTGATCCCTGCTCAACTATACGCTTAATATTTTGTTGGGCAGCATTAAAGTTTTGAGTATACTCTGTATACGTGAAAAAATCATAATTTGATTTTAAAATCCCTGAAGAACCGGCACCTGGATTATCCCTATTCTGAAGATATTTAAATTCACGAATAATTGGGTTTCCGTAATTGGGAGTATCTATCATTTTTTTTATTCTCAGCCCACTTGTAATACCTATTGAACCAACAACCTGTGGGAGAAAATCAGTAGTGGAATTCCTGGCGATTTTATATGAAAAATCATGAGGTTCGTAAATAAATTCAGTGGTTCCTTTCGTAGGGTATATTATTTTTTTCAAAATACCGGCATCAGAATATGCAGGATTTGAATTTCTGCTATCTCCTGTTATTGTCAAATCACCGGTAACTTTTGAAAAAGTATAGGCAGGAATAATCGGATTGTCCTGCGGCTTACCATTCCAATATCCCCAAAAATCTACTGCTCTGGTTGTTTCGGGAGGAAAGAACCCATCATTATAATATTCAAAGTTATATTCATCCTGGTTTACGTTTAACTTTGTTAAGAGCCATCTTTTGCTTGCCGAGCCTTTAGGAATAAGGCTAAAATCTACCGTTTTAACCGTTTTATATCTGTTTTTAATCAGAATTTTTTCAAGATAGTCATACCTGTAAGAATCATTTATTGTATTCAGATATAGAAATTCTATCGTATAGTTATTGTCAAAAATACCTGTAGAGACCTCTTTATCAATAAAGTTTATTTTTTGTAGTTTTACTTTTTTAGTCACGTTATACGAAAGGTATGGACTCTGCCATGTAGAAGATTGTCCGTTGGCAGTTACGTGATATCCATTTATGCTTCCCTCAAAGCTACTCTCAGAGGACGTATTCATTTGATTTATATACTTATTGATATCAAAAGAAAAAGCTACAGCATTCATGTTCGCCGGGTATGGAAGCATATTTTTATACTTACAATAATTCATTTCCTCACCGATACCATAATCGTCATTGTAGGTATAAGAAATCCTTTTTCCGTCTTTAAACAGTACTTCTTTTAAATACCAGGAGGTTATCGTCATATTAGGAGCTCCATTCCCACCGACAACACCACCGACAGGTTCCTGTCCAAGATTACTGCTTATTTCAACACTATTAATTTGTCCCCCGAATAAAAAAACATTTCCTTTTCCATCAGTTATTTTAAACCCGGAGGATAATGGTTTGCAGTCTGTAAGGTCTGCTACAGGCTGCTGCTGGTAATCACTTACATCTACTACTATATTAGGATCATCACAGTATACAATCGGAATACCATTATTAGCTAAATAAAAATATCCAGAAATTCCAAAAAAATTAAATGAATATTTATCAGATTCCATCTCAGCACGCAAACCGGATGAAGTTAAAGCAGGATAGTTATCTAAATTATAGTTGGCTGCAAAAACTTCTTCATTGGTTTTATTTAGTTTTATAGCCTGCAAAAAACCATTGATCTGCGATGAATCATAAATATAGTAATCATCCGGCTCACTATTAATTTCCCTTGTAATAACTCCTGCGGGATTCATGGACCAGTTTAATCCATAATATCCTGATTTTTTCAGTGGTAAAAAACCGGAGGAATCATATTGTAGGTTTAAATCTATATTATAACCATCTATGGTTTGTCTAAAAATGGGAATATTTATATCTGCCATTCCTGAAAATTTATTTACAGGAATGTTTCCCCTTTTTTCATAGCTTGTTGCTTCAGGAGATTTTATATTGATAGGTGGATTTGTCACTTGAGACAATAAAGAATTGCTTCCTAACACAGTAAATGCAAAAAGCTTAAAATTTTTTTTACTGATTCTCATATTTTTATTTCTTAATTAATTTAGCATTCGCCATTTTATTCGTATCCGTTTTTATCGTCACCAGATAAGCTCCCTGAATCAAATTCTGAGTATTGATCTTCGTTACTTTATTCTTAGTTTTCAAGCTCTGAAGCTGCCTTCCTCCCATATCGTACAACAAAATATCCGCTTCTTTAAATTCAAAGCCTATTTCCACATAAGCATAGTCTGATACTGGATTAGGATAAATCTTAATATCCTGTTTTTCTATTAATTGATCCAGCTGTTTATCTCCCAGCTTCACAATCTTCC
>Ga0307412_10000048_pt1 | contig 155055 bp, 132 predicted proteins | sample DK1Cmetagenome_3_FD_203823 | JGI IMG/M metagenome (GOLD analysis project Ga0307412, IMG submission 203823) | Maize rhizosphere microbial communities from greenhouse at UC Davis, California, United States - DK15-C-1 | ecosystem: Host-associated > Plants > Roots > Rhizosphere > Soil | place...
CCCCATTTCGGGTCTCCCGCTCACTCCATCCTTGATCGAGAATCCATGCTTTCCTAACCCTCTCCCGACCCGCTCCACCATAGCTTGATTTAGCCATTCAGTGGCCGGACTTTGGGGGCCAGCTCATGCACAGTGCGCCACAGCGCCGAGGAAACTGATTATTTCAGCGTCTCAGTTTTTAACTATACGCACCCTAAAAAAAACGCCCGAACCACCGGCCGAATAATTTCCAGGCAACGCAGGACTCCAGTTATTCAAATTTGTAGATTGCTCCATCACTACAGAAAACTGGCCTACAGCATCGCTCGGGATCGTCGCAGCGCCAAGGGGCACAAAGCTAGAGCCATAGTCAACAATCTCATACATCACGTATATATTGGCAGGCCCGCCAATCGAATTGATGGGACGAACCCTGAATTTGATTGGGCCAAAAACTGACGTTTGCGGACCATAATAACTGCCCTCAAATTCGGTTTCCTGCCCATTCACAGGATTAGCATGAACATAAAAAAACGGGATTGGCTTATAGGACGACGAAGTGCCGAGATTGAGAATCTTCAGCATCTTACCAGCAGGAACATCAACCGTGAGCGCCTCGGAGGTGACGACAGCAGACTCAGGCGCACCAAATGAACAACATTGGGCCAAAAGCATCAATAGGGCTATTTTTTTCATGCCGTTATTTCAAATAGGCACCATTCAAGGCCCAAGTCGCACTCAATTGAAAGGCGCGCGTCTTTTGCCTTAATGAGTTCATAGGTGTACACCTACTTCGCAATCGACGATGAGGCATCAGGGCAACTCGGGCGAATCGAGGTGATTCGTAGTTCGGGGAAAAGCTGATTAACGAACCTGCTACCGTCACCGGGTCCGCCGTGCCTTCTCTTCGAGGAAGATCTCCGCGAGGCGGAAGCTGCGGCGGGTCAGGTCGCGCGCATCGTTATCACCGATCAGCGCCAAGCCTTCTTCGCTCACTTCGCTAAGGAAAATCTTCCATGCCTTCTTCGAGACTTCTTCGAGATCCAGTGGCACGCGGGGCGCTTGTTGCGGCTGAGGCTGTGCCGGACGAGGAGCTTGCTGCGGTTGGGCGGGAGCGTTTTCCGCCGAAGGTGTTTGCGGACGTGGCCCTTGGGCTTCGCCATGCTGAGCTCCGGCGATGCCGTTGGCACCGCCCTTCTTCTTCCGACGGCGCTTGCGTTTTCCACCTTGGGTGCCGGTTTCGCCTTGGATCGTTTCAGGCTCGGCCCACGGCGTGCGATGGCCACCTTCTTCGCGTTCCTCCCGCTCTTCGCGCGCAGGAGATTCGTGGCGGACTGGCGCTTCTTCACGCACCGGCGCGGGAGTCGGAACGACGGGAGCTTCCGCAGCGGCAGCGATGGGCTCGGCGGCCTTCGATTCAGGCGTGGATTCGGCGGCGGCCTTCTTGGCGGTCTTTTTCGGACGCGGATTGGAAACGCGACGGGATTTCGCCGGTGCCGGAGATTCGGCCGAGGCGGTTTCCGCTGCGGCAGGAATAGAGTCTTCGCTCATGAATGAAAACAAGAAGCCCGCCGGAGAGGCGGGCGTCGAGTGGAAAGGGCGAACCCAATCGTTTAGTTCCGTTGGTCGTCGAGGCTGTCTTTCGCCTTGGCGTCATCGGCGACGGTCTTGCCGTCCTTGCCTTTCGACCAAAGGTCGAAATCCGGGTTGTTGGCGGCAGCGCCGGACCGGTAGAGGTATTCGTTTTTCCAGGGATCGACGATTTTGGCGCTCGCACCCTTGCCTTCGATCCAGCCCTGTTTGTTCCCTTCCGGGTTCAAATCCGCGAGGTAGATCTTCTTCGTCGAGTCTTGCTCGCCATCGTAATAGAGCGCCTTGTAGAGGAGATTGCTCTCATTTTCGCCCGTGGAACTGGTCGATGGAGGATAGCTTCCATTGTCGGCCTTATATTGCTCCAGCGCGTTGGACAACAGGTGGACCTGGACCTTCGCCTTATCTTGGCGCTGCTTTTCTTTGGCGAGCATCATCCCCCCGATGACCAGTCCCGCGAGGAGCAGGATGATGGTCATCACGGTGAGCAATTCGATCAGCGTGAAGCCGGGGCGTGAGGATCGGAGCCGGGTTTTCATGACCATGGGTTTGTTGGGTTGAACCTGCGGACCTCAAGCGTTGCCCACCTTGGTGATGATCTGAATGAGCGGAAGGAAGAGTGCGAACACGACAGCACCAACGACCAGCGCGAGGAACACGATCATGATCGGCTCAAGGATCGAGGTGAGCGCAGTCACCGAGTTGTCGACTTCGTCGTCGTAAACGTCGGCCACTTTCAAAAGCATTTCAGGAAGCTGACCGGTTTCTTCGCCGACATCGACCATCGAGATCATCATCGCCGGGAAAACATTGGTCGCTTGCAGGGGCGTCACGATCGATTCCCCTTCCTTCACCGCTTCATACACTTTGTCGATGGCGCTGGAGACCACCACGTTGCCGGCGGTGTCACGGGTGATGTTGAGCGCTTGCAGGATCGGCACGCCTGAAGTCACCAGAGTGCCGAGTGTGCGGGAAAAGCGCGCGATCGCGGTTTTGCGGGAAATATCGCCCACAATTGGCAGCTTCAGCTTGGCGGAGTCGATCTTTTGGCGACCGCTTTTACTCTTGCCCCACAGCTTAAACAGGAAGCCAGCCAGGAAAATCGCGAGGAAAATGTAGACTGCGTTCGGCAGCAGGAAGTCGCGGCTAAGCATGAACTCGGAGAACCCGAAGACCACGCGGGAAATCATCGGAAGCTGAGCGTCGCCCATTTCGGCGAACATCTCTTTGAACTTCGGCACGATGAACAACATCAGGAACACGAGGATCGCCACCGCGATGAACATGACGATCACCGGATAAACCATCGCCGAGACGATCTTGTTTTTCAGTTTGTGCGCCTTTTCCTGGTACTCTGCGAGACGTTGGAGAACGATTTCGAGCACACCGCCAAGTTCGCCCGCCTTGACCATGTTCACGTAGAGCTTGTTGAAGATCTTCGGATGCTGGGCGAGCGACTCCGAGAACGTCGAACCGCCTTGGACGGAATCCGCGAGTGAATTGATCGTCGCGCGCAGCGCCGGGTTCGGCTCCTGCTTGCCGAGCACGGTGAGACCACGAAGCAGCGGCAGACCGGAATCGATCAGGGTTGCGAGCTGGCGGGTGAAGATCATCAGCACCTTCGGCTTCACACTGCCGCCCACCTTGGCTTTGCCCGCTGCGGGAGCGGCCTTCCCTTTCGCCGCCGTTTTGCCTTTGGCGCTCTTGCCCTTCACCGGGGCGATCTTGCCTTTGCCCTCCTCCACCACTTGGGTGGGGTAAAGGCCTTGAGCGCGAAGCGCTTGGATGGCTTCAGCATCGGTCGCGGCTTGCAGTGTGCCGCTGGTTTGCTCGCCTTTGGCGTCGAGCGCGGTGAACTGGAAATTCGGCATGGTCGTCGGGTTTTTAGCGGGGAAGAAACGGGGAAGTCTAAGGTGGCGGAGCCAGGGGATGGCGATGCGAAAATGCGGAGATCAGGTATATTTGAGCACCTCTTCGATGGTGGTCGTGCCCATATAAATATTCCGCAGACCGTCCTCACGCAAAGTGTTCATGCCGAGTTCCACGGCCTTTTGCTTGATCACCACGCTGGGCGCGCGCTCGGTAATCAATTCGCGGATCGGGTCGGTGATATCGAGCAATTCGTAAAGGCCGCGGCGGCCCTTGTAGCCGGTTTGGCCGCAGATGTCGCAACCGCGACCGGTGAAGAACTCCTTGTCGCCAAGTTCATGTGGAGAAATCCCGAGCTGGCCGAGAATCGCTTCGCTCGGCTCGTAGGGGGATTTGCATTCCTTACAAATGGTTCGCACCAGACGTTGGGCGAGAACCCCTTCCAAGGAAGCCGCCACCAAGAATGGCTCGCAACCCATGTCGACCAATCGGGTGATGGCACCCGCGGCGTCATTGGTGTGCAGAGTGGAAAGCACCAAGTGGCCCGTCAGCGACGCCTGAATGGCGATCTGAGCGGTGTCCACGTCGCGCATTTCCCCGACCATGATCCGGTCCGGGTCCTGACGAAGGAAGGCGCGGAGGATGCGCGGGAAAGTCAGGCCGATGGCTTCGTTGACCGGAATCTGGATGATCCCGTCCATGTCGTATTCCACCGGATCTTCCGCCGTTAGCAGCTTGTGATCGATCGTATTGATGCGGCGCAACGCCGCGTAAAGCGTCGTGGTTTTACCCGCACCGGTCGGACCGGTGACGATGAAGATGCCGTTCGGCTTCTCGATCGTTTCACCGATGTATTCATAAATGTGCGGCGGCAGACCGAGGTTCTCTAGCGAAAGATTCACCGACGAACGATCGAGCACGCGGAGCACCATCGATTCGCCGTGCTGGGTAGGCAGCGAGGAAACACGCATGTCCACCTGCTTTTCGCCCACTTGCTTCACGATGCGGCCGTCCTGCGGCACGCGGCGTTCGGCAATGTTCATGTTCGACATCACCTTCACGCGCGAAATGATCGGCAACGCGAGGTGAACCGGCGGCGGGGCCATTTCGTAAAGCGCGCCGTCGACGCGATATCGGATTTTGAAGTCTTTCTCGAAAGGTTCGAAGTGGATGTCCGACGCCTTCTCTTTGATCGCTTGATAGAGAACGAGGTCGACGTAGCGGATGATCGGTGCCGAGTTCGCCTCGGCTTCCAGGTCGGCGGCGTTTTGCGCTTCGCCGATGCTGGCATCGAGCTGGCTCAGGAGATCCTCCATCGCCTTGCCTTCGCCGCCGTAGCACTCGTTGATTTTCTGTTCGACGAGGTAGTCCGGAGCAACCGCCACCGTGATGTCGCGGCCAAGCGTGAAGCGAAGATCTTCGGCCGTCTGCGGGTTGAGCGGATCGACCAAGGCGACGTGCAAACCGACGTCGTCGAAATGAACGGGCAGCGCGCCATGCAGGCGAGCGGTGCCGGATGGCACCAACGCAAGCACCTGTGGTGGCGGCGTCCAATTTCTCAAGTCGACCATCTCCGCGCCAAGCTCGGACGCGATGATCGGCCAGACGTCATCGCGATGATTGATGACCTGGAAGTCGGCGAGAATTTCGGCCAGTTCTTTGCCGCTCGTGTCGACTTCGGCGAGGATATCCTGGGCGAGCGACCGATCGATGAGGCCGCGGGACTGAAAAAGTTCAATAAGCTGATTGTGGTCCATGGGACGAATGCGGTGCGCGGATCAATCGAAGTCGGCCATCGTGGCGTGAATCACTTCCTGAGCGGAAGTCAGGCCGGACAAGACCTTGCGGATGCCATCCTCGCGGAGGGTTCTCATGCCGAGTTCCCGCGCGCGGCGGCGAAGCTGACCGGTGGTGAGGTTGGCGTTGATCATGTGACGCACTTCGTCGTCGATCGCGAAAATTTCGAAGATACCCATGCGGCCCTTGTAACCGTTGCCGCGGCATTTTTCGCAGCCGACTGGGCCAAAGATCGTCGAATCGCTGATGCGCGAGCTATCGAGATTGAGCGCGCGCATTTCCTTATCGTTGAGAATGGCCGGAGCCTTGCACACCGGGCACAACTTGCGGACAAGACGCTGGGCCATCACGGCGCGAACCGCGGAGGCGATCAGGAACCGCTTGATGCCGATATCCGCGAGACGGGCGACCGCGCTCGGCGCATCGTTGGTGTGCAGGGTGGAGAACACCAAGTGACCGGTGAGTGACGCGTTGATGGCGATGTTCGCCGTTTCCGCGTCGCGAATTTCCCCGATCATGATGATGTTCGGCGCTTGGCGGAGCATCGCTCGGAGCGCCGCGGCGAAGGTCATGCCGATGTCCGTTTTCACCATCACCTGGTTGATCCCGGGCATCTCGTATTCGACCGGGTCTTCGACCGTGATGATCTTTTTGTCCGGCTTGTTGATGACGTTGAGACAGCCGTAGAGCGTCGTCGTTTTACCGGAACCCGTCGGGCCGGTGACCAGAATGATACCATCGGGCAGGCCGATGAATTTTTCGAACATCTCTTGGTCGTCCGAGAAGAAACCGAGTTCGGGCAAACCGAGCACGAGTGCCGATTTGTCCAGAATACGCATGACGATCGACTCGCCGTGGTTCGAAGGAACGGACGAAACACGGAGGTCGATTTCCTTGTCGGCCAGCTTGAGCTGAATGCGGCCGTCCTGCGGCAGGCGCTTTTCGGCGATACTCATCGTGCCGCTCATCACCTTCAAACGGGCGATCATCGGCGGCAGGAGCTTCTTCGGGTGGTTCTCCACCTCGACGAGTTTGCCGTCCATGCGGTAGCGCACTCGGACCGACGTCTCGAGCGGCTCGATGTGAATATCGGACGCGCGCAGACGCATCGCTTCCGTGAGCAAATGATAGACGAGCTTGATGATCGGCGCGTCGCCTTCGTTGGTGCCCTCGACGCCTTCTCCCAACGCGAGGGCATCGACGGAACTGGTAGCCGTGAGGCCGTAAAATTGCTTGAGAGCCTGTTGGAGCGAGCGATGCGTCGCGCAGACGAACATCAACTCGCGCCCCAACACGTGCGGAAGGCTGTCCAGCATCTCGAAATCGAGCGGATCGGAAACGGCGAGTGTCAGGTTCAAGCCATCGTCCATCACCGGCACCACGAAATAGCGGCGGGCGATCTCTTCCGGCACCGTTTCAAGGACGGCAGCCTCGAAATTCACCTGGTCCAAATCCACATACGAAAGACCGGCGTTCGCGGCGAGCACGTGAGCCACCGCCTCTTGGGTCAGTGTGCCTTGGGCCAGCAGACGTTCGATCAGGGTTTCGCGGCCCGACAAGGCCGCGCGCGCTTGCGAAACATCGGCTTCGCTCACCATGCCAGCCTCGATCAGCAACTGGGCGAGATATTCTTCGTTGGAAAACACGGGTTTTTGCAGCTCCGGGGATGAGAAAAAACACCGCGACAAACCATTATGCGCCTGTCGTGGTCCTAGCACCTTGGTCAACCGCGATGGGGGTTGTCAACCAGCCACGCCCCAGTTTGTCACCGAATCGATAAATTCTGGAAACCTAGACGTACCAACGCCGCGGACCCGCGCTTACAAGCGGATCGCGTGTTTCTTTTGTCGGCACAATGCCAATTCCGGCACTTCTTCGGGACACGCTTTCCGGTGAATACCGACAAGCAACCCGACCCCAATCAGGGCGAAAACAATGCTGGAGCCACCGTAGGACACGAAAGGCAACGGCAAGCCGTCATTTGGCAACAAGGCCGTGGTCACCGCGATGTTTTGGATCGCCGGCACCACAATCATGCAGGTCAGGCCAATGGCCAGCAAACGCGAGAACATCGTCTGCGCCTGCATCGCGATGCCGATCCCGCAGACAGCGATGAGGACATAGCACAAGACGGTAAGCAACGTGCCCCACAGGCCGAGTTCTTCGCCGATCTCGGGGAAAATGAAATCGATGTGCGCGAAAGTCAGCGTGCCGAATTTTTCCGCACCGTTGCCCAAGCCCACTCCGGTTGGCCCGCCATTACCGAACGCCAGCAAAGCGCGCCATTGCTGCATACCTTTGCCCAGTTGGTTGCCCTCCAGATCGAGCCACGCCTGGATGCGCGACATGCGGTTCTCGTTATTGTAAATGTAGAATGCGGCCCCGCTCATCGCGGTCAGGGCGGTCGGCACTAGATAGAGCAAACGCGTGCCGGCGCAAAAAAAGATCGCCGCGCATCCCACCGACATCGACAGCGCGGTGCCCACGTCGGTTTCCCCTGCGATCAAAAGGATCGGCACGCCGATGATCATCCCCGGCAAAACGAAGCCTTTCCAAAAAGTCCGGGTTTCGGTCTGCCATCGGGCGAACCAAGCCGAGAGGGAAACCGCGCCGAGCAACCGGGCGAGCTCGGACGGCTGGAACTGGCCGATCACCGGCATATGAATCCAGCGTTTCGAGCCGTAAATTTCGATCCCGATGCCTGGCACGTAGCACAAAATGAGCAACACGCAGCATCCGCTCAGCGCCCACGGCCAGAGCCGTCGCATCGGCGTGTCGGGCAAACGGCTCGCGACTACGGCGCACACGATGCCGACCACCGCCATCGCAGCCTGTTTTTTGACCGTGCCATACATCTCGTCCGCCCCTGGCACCCAAGGTCCGGTGCTTGTGAGCATCACCAGCCCGAGCACGACGAGCGCCGCCACCGCGAAGCATAGGATGATGGAGCAATAGCGCAGCATAGCCGCTCAGTTCGGAACGACCAAAGTCATGCCGACACGAAGTTTGCGCGCATCTTCGATGCCGTTCGCCTTCATCAGCTTGGCTTGGTCCACTTTAAGGCGCTTGGAAATCTTCCACAGGTTGTCGCCCTGTTGGACGGTGTAGCTGCGAGTAATCGACTTTGGCGTCACCTTCTCCGTCTCTTTAACGGGAGTGGCTGCGGGTGGAGTCGAGGCATTCGCCAAGGCAGAGGGCTTCACGACCTTGGCTTTCGGCGCGCCGCTGGTGAGGTCGGCCGGCAAGGGTTCAACCCGGCCACGATCGGACGAAGGCGCATTTGCCCGCAAATCGGTCACGGCTTCCGGCACCACGGCGGTGATCGTCTTCGGCGGCACGCGCAGGCTCATACCGATACGAAGCGGAACCTCACGGTTTTCTTCACGTAACGCCGCTTCATCGACTCCGTGATATTTCGCGATTGAAGCGTAAGTATCGCCCGTTTTCACCGCATACGAAAGATCCCCCGGGGCGATGCGCGGCAACTCTTCCACCACTACCCCCGCTGGCGTGCGGAGAGTGCCAGTAACGGGAGCGACCGATGGAGAAACGACAGCCGGCTCCGGCACGCGGCCTTCAATGAACCGGTGATGAATGAAGAACAACGCGATCGCCACCACATGCACGGCCACGATCACGACCAACCCCGTGGTGATTTTCCGCCCCGTTTCGCCATCGTCCAAATCGGCGGGATTCGCGGTCGCGGCCACGCGCTGTTTTCGCCCGCCCGTCACCGCATGCAATCGCTTGAGCACGCCTTTGCGGACGGGCAAACGTTTGGTGGCCAGAGTGGGATTCGCTTTCATAGGTGCTAGCGGAGTTCGAGGACGAGGTCGCGGAACACATTGCCGCGATGTTCATAGCCGGAGAATTGATCGAAAGAAGAAGTGCCGGGCGAAAGGAGGACCGTTGCACCGCGAGGCGCGAGTTTGCGGGCGGCAGTGATCGCCTCTTCCAGCGTGGTCACGGTTTCCACCGGCACGGCCGCTGCAAACAAACCCGCCAGCGGCGAAGCGATCTGCCCAAAGGTCACCGCCGCAACCGCTTTTTTCTTCAGCAACGGAACGACTGGCGCGTAATCGAGGCCCTTTTCCTTGCCGCCGGCGATCAACACCACCGGGCGGGTTTGCGACCGGAGCGCGCTTTCTAGCGCATGGAGATTCGTCGCCTTGGAGTCGTTAAGGTACTCCACTCCGTCGAGCGTGCGAATCAACTCACAGCGGTGAGGCGGCGGAGCATAACCATGGAGGGCTTCGCTCATGGTGGCGAGGGAAATGCCGAGCGCCTCACCCGCAGCAAGCGCGGCCATGGCATTTTCAGCATTATGCAGTCCACGCAAGCTGGTTCCGTGCTCCAAGTCGAGAATTGTTTCGCCTTTCTTAACAATCAGCCGACCGTCGGAAAACCAATCGGCGGAGGGATCCTCGGTCGAAAACGTCGCGACCTTTGCCTTCAGCGCAGGCAACCGTTCGCCCAAACGCACCACCGCGGCGTCCGAGGCAGTCTGGTTTTCAAACACGCGAAGTTTGGCCGAGTAATAAGCGTCCACCGTTGGGTAACGGTCCATATGGTCCGGCGCGAAATTCAGCCAGATCGACACATCCGGCTTCAGCGTTTGAATCGTCTCCAACTGGAACGAGCTCAACTCAAGCGCGACCGCGGCAGGCAGTTCCGCCTTCATCACGACTTCGGCGAGAGGCACTCCGTAATTGCCGCAGGGATCTCCGCCCATTCCCGCCGCAGCGAGGATCCGCCCGACCAACTCGGTGGTGGTGGTTTTGCCGTTGGTGCCGGTGATGCCGACGATTTTGCCGGGAAAATAACGCGCCGCGAGTTCGGTTTCGCCGATTACCTCCCCCGCTCCTTCGGCAAAGGCGGCGACATAGGGACCGTAGGTATCGATGCCTGGACTGACAACCAGCAGGTCGCAGGTCACCTTTCGCCCGATTTCTTGGGAGGCATTCGGATAGGAATCGGCTCCCGCGGGAACTTGGGCGAAAGCGGCCGGCCCAGCGGCATCATACACCGACACGCGAGCGCCTTCGCGCAAAGCGAGCGCGGCGGCGGCGCGGCCACTACGGCCAGCCCCTAGAACAGCGACGTGTTTTCCAGAAAGCGTCATGCGACTTTGAGCAAAGCGAGACCGAAGAGCGCGAGCATGATCGAGAGCAGCCAAAAGCGAATGATCACTTGGCTTTCGTGCCAACCGAGCAGCTCGAAGTGATGGTGGATCGGCGACATCTTAAAGATGCGCTTTTTACGAAGTTTGAAGCTGCCGACCTGAAGGATGACCGACATTGCTTCCATCACGAACACGCCGCCGATGATAACCAGCATGAGTTCCTGCTTCGCGCAGATCGCCGCGGTGCCGAGCGCGCCGCCGATCGCGAGCGAACCGGTGTCGCCCATGAACACCTTCGCCGGATGGCAATTGAACCAAAGGAAACCGAAGCCCGCGCCGACCAATGCCATTAGGAATACCGCCAACTCGCCAACGTAGCGGTTGTGCGGAATGACGAGATAATCGGTCGCCATGTAGAAATGCCCGGCGAGGTAAGCCAGCACCGCATAGGCGAGCGCGGCGGTGATGGTGCAGCCGGTCGCCAAGCCGTCGAGGCCGTCGGTCAGGTTCACCGCGTTCGAACAACCGATGATGATGGCGACGAAAAACGGAATCGCTAGCCAGTGCAGATCGATCAGCGGCACTTTCAGAAGCGGGAAACAAATCTCGCCGATGCCGATGGGATTCGCCCCCAGACGGAATCCAGCGACCCCGCCCAAGCGTTCCAGTTCGGTCGCGCCGAAACCGGAGATTTCCTTTTTGAAGAAGATGAAGCACGCGGCCACGAGTGCGATGACGAGTTGCCAGAAAAGCTTCGACCGCGCGCTGACGCCGTCGGATTTCTTTTCCTTCACCTTCTTGTAGTCGTCGCAAAACCCGAGCAACCCGCACGCGCCCATGGTGCAGGCGCAAACCGCGACGAACGGATTGAACGGCCGCGCACAGAGCAATGTGGAAATCAGCACCGTGCCGAGAATCAGGACGCCTCCCATGGTGGGTGTGCCGATTTTCCCGCCATGAAGTTCGGCCAGTTTGTGCACTTCCGCCGCGGTGCGGATCGGCTGGCCGACTTTAAGCGAAATCAACCGACGAATCACCCGCGGCCCGAAAATCAGGCTCAGAATGAACGACAGCAAACACGCGGTAGCGGCGCGGAAGGTAATGTAACCGAGCAGGTTGAGGAAGGAGAAGGCGTGCGCCCAACCTTCATGACCGGCGGCTTTCTCCGCATCAAAGGCGGCTTTCCAAAAATCGTAAATGGCGGGGAGCATCAGGAGCGGGGAAAAGCGGTATTCATCACGCGTTCGATGGCGGCGCTGCGGCTGCCTTTGAACAAAATTGCGTCGCCGGATTGTGCGCCGGAGGAGAGCCAAGCAGCGGCGGATTCGACATCGGCAAAATGACGACCTTGGCCCGCGGCGGCGAGTTCTTGCGTTCCCTCACCCACGGCGACGACCGTAATACCAAGTCGCGCGGCGAGGTCGCCAGTGCGACGGTGCGCGGCGGGCGCATGCGAGCCTTGTTCGCCCATGCGACCCAGCACGGCGATCCGGCGGCCGCCATTTTCCACCGGCACTTCGGCCAGCGTCTCAAGTGCCGCGGCCATCGATTCCGGATTGGCGTTGTAGGTGTCGTCGTAAATCCGCAGACCATTCCACTCGTAGCGACGCAAACGACCACCGGTCAGGGAGGCGCTCGAAAGGCCTTCCGCGATTTCTTCCGGCGAAAGGCCGAGCTTCCAGCCAGCGCCTGCCGCAAGTAGGGCGTTGGTCACCATGTGGCGACCACCGATCGGCAACAACACATCGACGGGCGCTTCGCCTTCGATGACGAGTTTGAAGCGGGTAAAACCATCCCCGCACTCCAAGGCTTCGGCCCGGATCAGACCGCGGCCGTTGCCGACGGGGATCACATGCGCTTTCGTGCGTTGACGGAAGTATTCGTAAAAATCGCAACCGGCGGGAATGAACAACGTCCCGTCGGATGGCAACGCGCGCGCGAGCATGCCCTTTTCCTCGGCGATGCCTTCGCGCGACCCCATGTATTCGATGTGTGCGGTGCCGATGTTGGTGATGATGCCGATCTTCGGCCGGGCGATCTCACACAGCGGCGCGATTTCGCCCGGGTGATTCATGCCCATTTCCCACACCGCCGCTTCGCAGTCTTCGCTCGTCGACAACACAGTCAGCGGCAAGCCGATGTGGTTGTTCAGGTTGCCGCGGGTCGCGCAAACCTTGAACCGGCGGGAAAGCACCGCCGTAGTGAAATCCTTGGTGCTCGTCTTGCCGTTGGAGCCAGTGATGCCAACGACCGGAATCTGCAATTCGGAACGCCACCAAAACGCCAGACGCTGCAACGCGGCTAGCGTGTCTTCCACCACGATGACCGAACCGGAAACCGGCGTGCCGCCCTCCCACTGATCGACCACCACTGCGGTTGCCCCGGCATCCAAAGCGGTCGCCACGAATTCATGGCCGTCGAAACGTTCTCCGCGCAGCGCAAAAAAGGCCGACCCGGGCGAAATCGTCCGGGTATCGGTGGAAACGCCCGCGGAAACGAGCGCTCCCGGATTCCCCGCGACCACTTGGGCGCCGAGGATTTCCGCAAGTTGGCTGGCCGGGATCGTTTTCATGGACGGATGTCGATTTCGCTGCGCTCGCGCAACGCTTTCCAGGCGTGTTTCCGATCGTCGAAGTCGATCGTTTGATCGGCGAACTGCTGATAGGACTCGTGGCCTTTGCCCGCGATGAGGACGATGTCACCCGCTCGCGCAGCCTTGATCACGGTGCTGATCGCTTCGGCGCGATCCGGAATGCTCTTGAACGGCTTGCCATTCATCCCCACTTCGATTTCGCGGATGATTTCCAGCGGATCTTCGCTACGAGGATTGTCGGAGGTGATCACGCAGGCATCGCTATGACGCGCGGCAGCCGCCGCCATCAACGGGCGCTTCTTGCGGTCGCGATCGCCACCGCAACCGAAGACGGTGATCAAGCGGCGCGGATTGAGTTCACGCAACGTGCGGCAAGCGTTTTCCAACGCATCCGGCGTATGGGCGTAGTCGACGAAAACCGTCGCACCACCGGCATTGCCGACGTTTTCCATGCGGCCCGGCACTTGCGGTGCATCGGCCACGGCGGCGACGGCATCGCGCGGGCGAATGCCGCAAACGCTGGCCGCACCAAGCGCGCCGAGAAGATTGTAAACGTTGAAACGACCGATCAGGGGCGCACGAACGAGGAAGGTTTTGCCGCGAGCGCTCAGCTCGAACTCCATGCCACGAGCGCTTTGGCGCAAATTGTTAGCACGGAAATCGGTATGCACGCCGAAGCCGAAACGCAGGACGGGCAACTTGCCTTCCAGCGCGGAGGCGAGATCGGCGCCATAGGCGTCGTCGACGTTGATGACGGCGACTGGCTTTTTGCCCAACGGATTCGCCGCCAAGGCCTCGAACCACGACTTCTTCGTTTCGAAGTAGCGCTCGATCGTGCCGTGGTAATCGAGGTGATCCTGAGTCAGATTGGTGAAAATCGCGGCGTCGAAGCCGAGCGAATGCACGCGCTTTTGGTCGATGCCGTGCGAGGAAACTTCCATCGCTACGCCGCGGCAACCGTGGTCGCGCATCTGAGCGAGCAGACCCTGCAGTTCCACCGGGCCCGGCGTGGTCGAAGTCGCCGGAACCGACGTTTCGCCGTCATCCACGGTCACCGTGCCCAGCAGCCCAGCGCGGTGCCAGGCGGACTTCATGATGTGGTGGAGCAAAAACGCGGTAGTCGTTTTGCCGTTGGTACCCGTCACGCCAGCGATCGAGAGAACCTTCGACGGTTCACCTGCAAGCGCGCTAGCGGCAATCGCCAAAGCTTCGCGGCTATCGCCGACATGGAACCAAGTCACTTCTGGAGCAAGGTCCACCGGCGGAGCAGTTTCCGTGACAATGGCCAAAACGCCTGCGGAAAGCGCGCCACCAATGAAATCATGGCCATCGGCGGCGGCACCCCGCACGGCGACGAAAACGGCGTCCGCCGCGGCTTCACGGGAATCGGCGGTGACGCGGAAAACTTCGGTGTCGAGCGGTCCTGCAACCGTCGCGCGGGGAAATCGGGAGGCTAAATCGCGCAAAATCATCGGTTTTCGGAGCGGGCGATGGGGGTTGGAGGAATCGGTTCGGTAGGCTTCAAATTCATGGCGGTAGCGAGCCGCGCCGCCATCTTGCCGAAGACGGGCGCGGCGATGGTGCCGCCGTAACGCGACACCTTGTTCGTCTGAGGGTCGTCGATCACGACCACGGCGACGAACGCCGGATCGTCAGCGGGCATCATGCCGGCGAAGGAAACCGTGTAGCGGCCGTCTAGGTAACCGCCTCCATTCGGATTGTGCTTCTTGGCAGTGCCCGTCTTACCGGCGACCCGATAGCCGGGGACGGCAGCGAGCGGCGCGGTGCCCTGTTTTTCAACCACTTTTTCCAAAGCGGCGCGCATTTTTTTGGCAGCGTCGGGCTTGATCACACGGTGCACAATCTCCGGCTCGAACTGTTCCACCTCGGTTCCGTCGTTGGCAATCAGCGCGCGGACGATTTGCGGCTTCATCAAATTGCCGCCGTTGGCGATCACACTGTAAGCCGATGCCACCTGCAAGGGAGTGACACTCAACGAGTAACCGTAACTGGCTCGGGAAAAGTCGACCGAATTCCCCGAATTCCGCACGAGTCCCCCGCTCTCGCCCAGCAACTGGATGCCGGTCTTTTTGCCAAAGCCGAACTCGCGCACATACCGGTAAAACCGCTCCATTCCCATCTGCCGGGCCATTTTGTAGGCGCCGATGTTGCTCGATTTCTGCAGGACGCCTTCCACCGTGAGCCAGCCGTAGGGATGGTGGTCGGGCACCCGCACCGCACCTTCTTCGTAAACGCCGTTGTGACAGAAAATCGTGGTTTGCGGCGTGACCAAATTCTCGTTCAGGGCACCTGCCGCCGCGACGATTTTGAATGTGGAGCCCGGCTCGTAAATGGCTTGCAGCGCGAAATTGAAGCCGGTTTCGGCGATGCGTTCGCGACGATTCAGGTCGAAATTCGGCCGGCTCGCCATCGCCAAAACGCCGCCAGTTTTCGGATCCATGACCACCACGGCCGCTTTCCGGCCCTGATATTCGGCCATCGCCGCGTCGAGCTCCTCTTCGACAATCGCCTGGACGCCCATGTCGAGCGTCAGCTGGACATTCAAGCCAGGCCGCGGCGGCAGAAGGCTGCCTGAGTCGCCAGGAATCACCATCCCCCGGACGTCGCGGCGGTGCTCGCGCCAGCCGTCCTTGCCGACGAGGTAGTTCTCCATCGTCGATTCGATGCCGAAAACGCCGACCATCTTGGGCATGGGTTTGCCTTCTTCGTTCTTTTCCTGGCGTTCACCGGTGAAACCGACGAGGTGCGAAGCCTGAGTCGGCGCGGGATACCAGCGTTTGAGCGAGTTCTGCCAGTCGAAGCCTTCAATGCCGCTGCTTTCGATCGTTTCGCGAAGCCGGTCGGCCACATCGCCGGGCAAATCTTTCGCGAGCGGGAAATACTTGCCCTTGTTCTCTTCGATCCTCGCCCGAAGTTCTTCGCGCTTCATGCCGAGCGGCCGCGCCAACACCCCGATCGCGTAGGCGAGGTGCTTCTGAACGATGGCCTCTTCGGAATCACGGCTGAGGATTTCGCCGCGCAAGGCGTTCACGCGCTTGCGTTGGGCATCGGCGTCCAACCCGGCCCAGTCTGGCAGCACGCTCGCTTCGGCATAGGCCAGCCCCCGCGCGACCACCTTCGGATCGAGCAAGTGATCCTTGTCGACCATCAACGAAGACACCGGAAAACTTTTCGCCACGACCTCCTCGTTGCGATCGACGATCATGCCGCGCAGGGCAGGCAGCTTTTCGGTGCGGTGGTAGGTCTTCTTCGCTTTCTCCGCCAAGCGATTGCGGTCAATGAGCTGGATCTGAATCAACCGGGCCGAAAGCACACTGAGCCCGGCCACCAGGACCGAGCACAGAACCATGGAACGGCTGTTGAACGTGCGGAGCATGGATTACGGGGCGGCCAAAGCCACCGCCCGTGCGGGTGTGGATTTCACCTCCTCGACCGCTCCACGCGGAATCGCCTTCAACATCGACCGCTGCTGGGCGAGTTCCTCGCGAATCACAAACCGGTTCAGCGCTTGATCGATCCGCATCTCGGTCGTCTGGATATCGAGCCGATGTTGCTCGATGCGACGCTCCGTCCGGTCGATCTCGCGCAGCGCCTGGATCTGGCGATTCTTGAAATACGCGTAAAGCACCCCGCCGGACGCGGCCACGACGGCACCCAGAATCATCGCGACGAAAAGCGAAGCGGAATGACGAGGATCTGTACGGCGGCGATTCATAAAGGGGCCAAAAGCTCGGCGACCCGCAGCTTGGAACTGCGAGCCCGGGGATTTCGGGAAATTTCGGAGTCGGTAGGGGCGACCGCTTTTCTCACCAGAAGACGAAATCTGCAATCGGGATTCGGTCTCGGATCGGGCCAACCCGGCTCATCAAGCCAGGCGGTCGAGCGGTACTTCAAAAATCGTTTCACCATCCGGTCTTCCAGGCTGTGGAACGTGATGACCAGCAGTCGACCGCCGGGTTTCAGCACTCGGACCGAAGACTCAAGAGCGGTGCCGAGCGATTCGAGTTCCTCGTTCACCGCCATGCGGATGGCTTGAAAGGTGCGGGTCGCCGGATGGGTGCGGCCTTGGCGACCGATCGCGCGCTCAATGCAAGCGGCGAGGTCGGTCGTGGTTTCGAATGGCTTGCGAGTCCGTCGCTCTACGATCGCTGCGGCGATTCGGCGAGCTTTTGGTTCTTCGCCGAACTCAAAAATCATCCGGGAGATTTCCTTTTCTCCCCAGCGATTGACGATGTCCGCCGCCGTGTGAGGGCTGGATGGACCCATCCGCATGTCGAGCGGGCCTTCCCGCATGAAGGAAAAACCCCGTTCGGCGGCGTCGAGTTGACGAGAAGAAACGCCCAGGTCGAGCAACAGGCCATCGGCGCGTTCACCCGCCAGGATAGGAGGCGCTTGTTCGATCGCGGCGAAGTTGCTTTCCCAGGTCGAAAAACGATCGCCGAAACGAGCCAACCGAGCGCGGGCATGGGCGAGCGCCTCCGGGTCGCGGTCGATGCCGAGCACGCGCGCTCCCGTTTCCAGGAAGGCTTCGCTGTGACCGCCGCCCCCGAGGGTGCCGTCGATGATGAATTTCCCAGGGCCCGCGGCCATCCACTCCGACACTTCGTCGGGCAGCACCGGCAGGTGGTAATGAGGCAAATCGCCGGTCGGTTCCGGTTCCGCAGGATCGGTCACAAAAGAAATTGGATCAGGAGAAAGAAGGGGCGTCCGCGCCGACAACCAGCCAGAAGCGGCGCGAACGCCCCGATTTTCAGCGACAAGGGGGAGCGTCCCATGAACCTCCTTGTCGTTAGCCAGGAAAGATTCCGAACGCCGTCCCGGGAACCAGCCAGGAACGGAACGGGCGTTCGGTCGTTGAATGGCGGATTGGAGCCGTGTCCCATTGGCTCCATCCCGCCCAGCCAGGAAAATGCCGGTCGCCCGCGCCGACAACCAGCCAGAGGCGGCGCGCGCGACCTTTTGAAGCAACGAGATGGAGCGTGTCCCATTTTGCCCCTCCCGTTCAGCCAGGAAAATTTCCGCCTGCCGCTCCACCGTCTCCACGCCCGCCCGTGCGGTCGCCGCCATCGGGCGGACCGCGTGGGAAACTGGAAGTGTTGCCGTGAAGTGCATGATGGATGGAAAAGCGGTCGTTTACAGAATGCCGAGTTCGTCGTCGTCGTTCTGGTTCATCTCGATTTCGAGCGCGCGTTCGTGGTTCGCCTTGCTCCAGATCTCGAAATGTTTGCCGCGACCGGCGAGGACGACATCGCCCTCCCCGCCAACCCCGGCTTTCTCACTCAAATCTTTGGGCACCAATAGCTTGCCCTGGTCATTCAGCGAAGCTTCCCGGCACAGCATGTAGAGGCTGCCGAGGGCGGCCTGCTTTTTCGCCGGGGTAAGGTCGCTGGCTTCCACCGTCGCGACCCGTTCGTCAAAGGCCTCCTGCGAGAGCACTTTGATGACCGGAAGGTCGTGGGTCTTCGAAAAGAGCAACCACAACACCTGTCCTGCCGCAGGGCGCCAATCGGGGCGGATGGAAACCCGATGCTTCGGGTCCATCTTGTAGGGTGCAAAGCCCCAGTAACGCTGACCGGTGGTGCTCAAAAGCGGTGGAATAGATTTCGCTTCAGTGCCCGCAAGTACACCAGAGAACACCAAAAGGGTCAACGAGATTCTTTAAATCCTCCAAAACCCAAGCAATCCCTTTATTTTCAATCATTTGAATTCAAAATCTAACATAATATCAATCCCGTCATCATCACCAAATCAAGCCAAAGAGGCGAAGTTTTGAGACTTTTGGTCGCAAAATCGGCCAATTTTATTCAAAAAATTTTAATGAGTGTACTTCATCGCCCACCGAGACATCCCAGTGTACCTCGGCTTGCACCGGTAACCGGAATCAACCGACGTTTGCGGCATGACCGCTGCCGATCTCGCCCATGCCGCGACCCTTGGCTCCCTCCCCCCTCAGGAAGCCGGTTCCATCCTTCGCACGTTATGGCTGGCGAAAGCCGGACATTGGGACGAAGCGCATGATTTTTGTCAGGATCTTCCCCACCCGGCTGGAGCCTGGATTCATGCATGGCTGCATCGGCAAGAAGGCGATTTGAGCAATGCCGCCTACTGGTACGCCCGCGCCGGCAAACCGGTGCCTGCGAAAAATGCCTCTCTCGCCGACGAGTGGAGCCGGATCGCCCACGCTCTGCTTGGCTGACGTTACTGCTGAGCAGGGCGCGAGAAACCAGCGGTTTCCAGGCTGGCTCTCCCAACCGGTCCCCGCTATGCCCTGCAGGATGCGGCGAAAAGCACCCCCTTGGCTCCTTGGTTTCTTGCTCGTCGTGGCGGCAGCATTCGGCACCTATAGACTCAAGACGACTTCTTCACCAACACAGCCCGAGACGACTCGAACGGCTGAACCCCGCACCCACCGCCCCGCGGAGGCGGAAGCTACCTCGCGATCCAACTCGCGCGAAACGTCCGGATCTACCCCTCGTCTCGAAGGCTCCCAACTCGAAGCGCGAAAAGCGGAACTATTAGCCGCACGCGACACCGCGCTGGCGATCGAAAATCCCAACCAACGAAACAGCGCCCTTTCCCGCGTGTGCTATCAATGGGCCGAGTTCGACCCTCTCGGCGCGATCGAACACGCGCTGGCTTGGCAGTTGGAAGACGTCCCCGGGCTTTTTGAAAACCTGGCCCACCAATGGGCCTCGACCGACCTTGCCGCCGCGCGCTCCTGGACCGAAACGCAACCGCCCAGCGAATTCCGCTCCGAACTTGCGGCGCGCATCGGATTCGTCCTCGCGCAGACCGATCCCGAAGCCGCCGCGCACTACGTGATCCAACAAACGGAACCCGGCCCCTCGCAAACGGAAGCCGCCATTTCCGTGCTGCACCAATGGCTGCAAAAAGATCCTGAGGCCGCCGCCGCTTGGGCGAATGGCTTTCCTGCGGGACCTTTACGAGATCGCGCCTTAGGGGAAGTGGAAGGCATGCGCCGGCATCAATCGGGCGACTTGCCGGTCAACGATCGATAAGCGGCCTTCGCCATCAAAGTCGCCCCGGCCGCATTCGGGTGGACGCCATCCGGCAAAAGTTCGGGACGTCCGTCCAAGGCCGCATGCATGTCGATCACGCCGGTCCCCTCCTCCTTGGCAATCTGGGCGATCAGCGGCATTTGCTCTTCGACGACTTTTTTCCGAATCGTAAAACGCTCTTCGCCGATCACCGGGGCGGGCCGGCAAACGAAGATGCGCGGTTTGCCTTCCAACGCCCGGAACTTGCCGATCAAGTCCTTGTAGTCGCCAATGAAGCGATCCTTGAACTTCCAGTTCTGCGGCTTCGAATCGTTGGTGCCGAGCATGATGATCACCACGTCGGGCTTGAACTCGAGCGCCTCCTTGAGCGGCCCGGTCGTCTGATAGGGAAAATCGCCCGCGTTCAACAAAGTCCGCGCGCTTTTGCCGAAGTTCCCGACGAGCCATTTGTCGCCTAGCAGCTGCTGTAGCTGCGCGGGATACGCCTGCGTCTTCCGATCGGGCAGCCCCGCACCTTCCGTGATGCTATCGCCGACACACGCGACTTTGATCGGCGTGGTGTAGTCGGACTCACGAATCGGTGCGTTCGGGTCCGCCGCGTGAAGGAAAGCTCCGGCGAAGGATACAATAAGAGCGACGAGAAGCTGGCGGCGTTTCATGGATGATTAGCCTCCAGAAATGCGGACGAAAGACGCAAGCAGGAATGCTCGCGCTATTTTTCAAACCCTTCCGCGAGTTTCTTCTCCGAGACCTTGCCCATCACCGGCACGTCGGGAGCGAACAGGGAAATGCGGAACTCTTCCAATTGCCAGCCGTGAGCCCAAAGACGCGGGTCCTCGGGATGAGCGGTCCATTCGCGCAACCACGGCTCCCATAGTTTTCCAAAGCGTTCCGACTTCTCCAAATCCTTCATCAGCGGCAACGAATCGACACGGCCCAAGCGCGACCGGATCGCTTTGAAGTAACGCGGATAATCGATGAGTCGCGCATACCCTGCACGCCAGGCGAAACGGCCGCGCAACAGCCAGGCGAGTTGTTCGTCGAGATCTCGCACGACCGGCGCGTGATTGCGATCGCCACGATGCGATTCGATCCATCGACGGATTTCCGCGAGGTGTTCTAGCGTTTCATCGAGCGCCCGACCGATCCGCGTCGCGGCATCGTGCCAGGAACCTTTCGCTTTCGCCGCCGCCGCTTGGAAGGCTTCCGGTGATCGAGGCAAAGACGAACCGAGTGCCCCTTCGGCGGCGAGCGCGAGCAGATCTTCGATCGACGTTCCACCCACGCCCAAACGCGGCAGTTCAACCTTCGCCATCAGGCCGAGCGGGAAACGTTTCTTGGTGTAAGCGACCTGATCGGGTTGCGCGAGCATGAGCAGCCGCACGCAACCGCCGCGGTGCGCTTCGTGCGCTTCCGCTTCGTTGGAGAATGCACGCACGCCAACCGAATCGCCGTCATCGAACAGCGCAGGAAACGCGGTGCCGGCGGAGGTCTCGACCTTCACCGGCAAGGCATCGCCGTCCCAAATTTTCATACCGCGACGCTCCCAGATTTCGTTCGCCGCCGCTTCGAAACGTTCCCGCAATCGCCCGGCTAGTTTGCGTTTCAGCGCGGCCACGTCGGCTCCGAACGCCAGCTCTTCGCCGTCGTCATCGCACACCCACACCTTGGTGATCAAATGCGGCGGCAATTTCGCGTCGTCGAAATCGCGCGGCGCGATCGGCAGGTTCGTTTTCTCCCGCAGATAAATTGCCAGCGCCTTTTCGAACGGTCCGTCCGGCGGTGCGTCGTGCCAACGATCGAGAAACCCATCGGCCATTTCACCAACCGGCTGACAGGCGCGACGCAAGTCTTTCGGCAGCGATCGGATGAACGTTTCCACCCGCTCCCAAAGATGCCCTTCGATTCCCCACCCCGGAAGCCAGTCAGGCAAGCCAGGCAGTTGATCGACATGCACGCCCAGCGTCACTCCGTCGTCGCGCTCACCTGGCGCAGCTTGATAATAGACCGCGTATTCCTGGCCATCGTGCTCGATCGAGTCGGGAAACTCTTCGATGCCGAGCGCGTCGAAATTTTCCAATACGACATCCGCCGTGGTCAGCAAGAGGTCATCTTCGTGCGTTTGCCGCCACGCGTGAAACGCCTTCGCGGTGTGAATTTCGGCGGGAATGGTTTTCTCAAAAAACGCCAGCACCGCTTCCTCGCTCCACAAGCCGCCGGGTCGGCGCAGCTTGTGTTCGAGCGCGGCGATCTCCTCGCGCAGTTCACCGAGGCGCTCCAGGAAGTCGCACTTCGCCCGCAACTTGCCCGCCATCACGCCATCGCGAAGGAAAACGTGCCGCGCGCCCGCCGGGTCGACGCGGCCGTAGTGCACGCGACGGCCGGCAACTATCGGCAAGCCGCCGCACAGCACGGTTTCCTTCGCATACACCGCCCCCTGCGCTTCATCCCAAAGCGCATCGCTGTAACGGCAGCGGCAAAGATGCGGCGCGACCTGTTCGATCCATACCGGATCGATCTTCGCCACGCGACGCGCCCAGAGCTTCGACGTCTCCACCAGCTCCATGCCCATCACCCATTCCCACCGCTTGTTCGCGCCGAACAAACCCGAACCCGGGAAAATCGCGAAAAAGCCACCCGACGCACTGCGATACGATTTCGATTCGCGATCCCACAGCCCGAACTGTCGCGGCGCGCCCGCTAGCAAAGTGCGATGAATCGCTGCATACGGCGCGGCCGCTTCGACCGAACCCGCGAGCGGTTTCAACTCCCAACGCAGATCGCGTTTCAACAAATCGGCGAGTTCGTCGTGAACGTTCGCCCACTCGATTACGCGACGGAAATTCAAGAACGCCTCACCACAATACTTGCGGAGCTGGTTGCGTTTCCAGCGATTGCCGTCGCGGAAACGCGACACGTCGAGCCAGAGGCGTAACAAGCCGATAAAGTCGCTCTCCGCGTCTTTCCATCGCGCGTGTGCCTGATCGGCTTGCTTCGCTTTTTCCGCCGGTCGTTCGCGCGGATCGTTCGATTCGAGCGCGGCGACGATTGGCAAAATCTCCGGCAGGCATTTCTCATAACGCGCTTCGAGCAACATCCGCCCAAGCCGGGGATCGACCGGCAACCGCGCGATCTGTTTGCCCGCTTCGGTGAGTTGCTTGTGATCATCGAGCGCGCCGACTTCCTTCAGTGTCCGGTAGCCTTCGGCGACCGCCTTCGGTTGCGGCGGATCGAGAAAGGGAAACTCTTCGATCGGCGGCAAACCGAGCGACTTCATCCGCAGGATCACACCCGCAAGCGAACTGCGACGGATTTCCGGATCGTTGAACTCCGGGCGATCGGCGAGTTCGGCGTCATCGTAGAGTCGCACGCAGATGCCTTCACGCACACGGCCGCAACGTCCCTTGCGCTGGCGAGCGCTGGCCTGGCTGACCGGCTCAACTTGTAAGCGCTGCACGCCACGCCCCGGACTCCAGCGGCTGATGCGGGCGAGACCGGAATCGATCACGCAGACGATTCCGGGAATGGTCAGCGACGTTTCCGCGACGTTGGTCGCAAGAATGATCCGCCGGTTTCGGCCGGGATGAAACACACGTTGCTGATCGGCGAGGCCAAGTCGTGCGAACAACGGCAAAATTTCCGTGTTCGGATAACGTCGGCCATCGAGCACGTCGGCGCATTCGCGGATCTCGCGTTCGCCCGGCAGGAAGACCAGAACGTCACCGCGGGGATCGACCCCATTCAGCCATTCGACGCCGCGTGCGACGTGATTGGAAAGCTCCTCGTCTTCGAACGGCGGTAGTGAAAAATCCTCCACCGGAAACGTCCGGCCCGGCGCTTCGATCACGGGCGCTCCATTGAAGAACTCCGAAAACGAACCGGCATCGAGCGTGGCGGACGAAATGACAATTTTCAGGTCCTTGCGCCGCTCCAGCAGCTCTTTCAAGTAACCGAGCAGGAAGTCGATGTTGAGCGACCGTTCATGCGCCTCATCAAGAATCAGCGCGCCGTATTGCTTCAGCGTCCGGTCGTTCTGCGTTTCCGCGAGCAGGATGCCGTCGGTCATGAACTTGACCCGCGTCTCCCGGCTCAGCTTTTCCTCGAAACGCACCTGATAGCCGACGAACCCACCGAGCGGACAATTCAGTTCTTCCGCCACGCGTCGCGACACGCTGGCCGCCGCCAAGCGTCGCGGTTGGGTGCAACCGATCCGCCGGGGATCATCGCCCAACGCCTCGGCCACCATTTTCGGCAACTGCGTCGTTTTACCCGAACCGGTATCGCTCACCACCACCACCACCGGATGCGCGCGGATCGCGGCAATGATCTCGTCGCGATGCTCCACGACCGGCAGCGCGGACGGATAGTTCAGGTTTGGTAGCGGGATTCCCACGGGCCGCACGGTTACCCGCCCCAGGCGACAGACTCAAGAAAAGGTAGCGCGGCCTTGCCGAGGCCGCTTCGAAGACGAGTCAAGCCAATGAGTTCAACGCGCCGCACGAAGCAATCTCATGATTGCACGGTTCGCCCCTTCATTTCGACATTCGATTCACTCGATACCCCTTTTTCTCCAGCGTCAGCAAAAAGGACGTTTGCTCCTGACGCAAGGAACCTGTCTTCGTTCCGTCGTCTGGACCTTCATAGGAAAATTCAAGAATTCCATCCTTCACGTTACCTTGGCCGTTCCACTGCCAGCGTGTGTTGGAAACGCGATCCATGTCCGGCTCCGAGTTCGTGTCGTTCATGGATCCTTGGAGAGCATAGCCATCCGCACACTCGACCACTTCAAGGTGCTCCATCAGAGACTCGCCCGAGGAAGTGGAGTGCTCAATGGGTGAGCCCTGATAGCTTCCGACAAAGCTCACCCGCTCTCCCAGAGTATGGCAGCCAGCCAACAAAAGGGCAGCCGCTGCATTACGCAGAAAAAATAAGATATTCATCGCCGCAAATGACTCAGCGCGGGTCCGTCTTTTGCTTCAAGCCCTCGACGATTTCTTTGATCTGCGGCGTCGCGGAATGCTCTTTCAATAAACGATCCGCTTTCGATTGGATTTCATCGGTCGTGTGATCGAAGGCGGAACTCACCGGGCCTTCGGCCAGCACATCGAGCGCGAATTTTTCCAGGTCCGCCAATCCCTTGGCATAAGCGATGGATTCCGGCGAGGAGGCCAATTCCTTCCGTAAGGTTTCCGCCTGCACCCGCGCCTGCCCCGTGAGGTTGCTATTCAACAAACGATTCGCCCACCAGGCGGCGCGATAAGGCTCTCTTGCTTTCAAGCCCTCCGCCCAAGAAACCGCGGCCAAACCGAATTCCTCGCCGGTCGCCTGTTTGTCCTTTTGACGCGCCTTGGATTCCAGCCAAACCATTCCTTCGGTCACCAGGATCGGAGGTCCTTCATGATGCTTGCCCGGATGGAAGCGGAAGGCCGAAGACGATTTGACCGCCGCAAAAGTCCGCGAAGTGTCGTAGCGATTGAAATCGGAGGCACCGCTGATGAGGAAATAATCTTTCGAACGGCTCAGTTCGTCTGGAAGACCACCGGCGATAAGGCCCAATACGCCGGCGGAATCCATCTGGCTGGAATTGTAAAACGCCTCCCGCGCCCCGCCCGAAATGCCTCCGAAATAGACCCGCTTTGGATCGACCGGCAACGTCTTCAGCAAATGCTCCACGCAGCGCTTCGAGTGAACGAAGCTCTCCGTTTTCTCCATGCCGTTCTTCGACTCGACCGACATCGCGACAATCCATCCGCAGATTTCCGAACCTTCGAGCATCGGTTTCATCCGGCCCTTATCACCGCCCCCGGCGTGAGTGAAAAACAGCAAGGGAGCTTTCCGGTCGGCTTTCAGTGACTTCGGAAGGTAGAGAAAATAATGAGAGCCCTTCGCCTCGATCGGCCCCACGACGCTGCCGAGCGGCTGGCCGAGATCCGCCGGTGGAGTAGCCTCGGATGTGGCACCGCTGGAACCCTTGCTGAAATGATTTTGCAGCAGCTCGCGATCCGCCGGAGCAAGCTTGTCGAGGTCGACTTTGAGCACGCGTCCCGACGGCGTTTCAAACGTCGCGATCGTCCCATCGCATGCCGTCGCCTTGGCTTCGATTTTCGTTCCTGCGGTCGAAAGCCACGAACGAACCGCGGTGGGCTCGGCGAAACCGAGTGAGGAAAATGCCAAAACGATCAACAGCACGCGTTGGATCAGAGCCGGACGAAGCATGCGGCCTATCTGTTTCCCCGGCCTTCCGAGCACAAGCTTTTCATGAAACGCAGCTGTCGCGCCCAAAGGATCATGCTACGCTGCCAACGTGAAATGGTCTTTTCCCATCGCGAGGATCGCCGGCACGGTGGTCCGCATTCACGTGACCTTTCTGCTGCTCCTCGCGGCGGTGGGATTGATGTTTTTCGCGCAAGGCGGTCCGGCAGTGGCAGCAGGCGCGCTGATTTTCACCGTCGCGTTGTTTTTCTGCGTGCTGCTGCATGAGTTCGGCCATGTGTTCACCGCTCGCGCATTCGGGATCAAAACGCCGGACGTGACTCTGCTGCCCATCGGCGGCATCGCTCGTTTGGAAAAAATTCCCGAAAACCCGTTTCAGGAATTGATCGTCGCGCTGGCCGGTCCCGCGGTGAATGTGGTGATCGCGCTGGTTCTTTTTGTCTTCGTTGGAGCTCCCGATCCCAGCGACGCCACTCGGCTCGAATTCACCTCGCCACTCGGCCTCGCCCACCGCTTGCTGGCGATCAACATCTGGCTGGTCATTTTCAATCTCATCCCGGCTTTCCCGATGGATGGCGGTCGCGTGTTGCGGGCGTTGCTGGCGATGTTCTTGCCCTACGCCCGGGCGACGGCCGCCGCCGCCGCGATCGGGCAAATGCTCGCGGGCATCGGCGCGGTGCTCGCGCTGACGTGGTTGCACCCCATGCTGTTTCTGTTGGCGCTGTTCATCTTCTTCGCCGCCCGTGGGGAAAGCGCGGCGGTGCAAACCCAGGAAGCCTTGCGCGATCTGACGCTCGCCGATGCGATGATCACCGAGTTTCACACGCTACGGGAAGACGGCATGCTGCGGGATGCCGCCGACGCATTGATCGCCGGTTCGCAGCACGATTTTCCCGTGATGGCGGAAGACGGCTCGCTCGCCGGAATTTTAACCCGCAGCCGCTTGATCGAAGGACTGGCGACGCACGGCCCCGAGCATCCGGTTTCGCCGCTGTTGCTGCGGGAAATCCCCTCCGTATTTCCCGGGACTCCGCTGAAACAAGCCTTCGAGCTGTTGCGCGATTTGCCGGCGGAAGTTCTGCCCGTCCGCGATTCGCGCGAACATGGCATCGTCGGCCTGCTCAACGCGGAAAACATCGGCGAATTGATTCTGCTGCGGAACGCGATCGCCGAATGGAGGACGCACTGATGACGCCGCAACTCGGAAAATGGCTGATGGTCGCCGGAGCTCTGCTCGCCGCCATCGGCGCCGTGATCTGGCTGCTCGGCGGCAAAGGCTGGCTCGGTTGGATCGGGCGATTGCCCGGCGATATCCGGATCGAAACCAAAAGCGGCGGCTTCTATTTCCCCCTCACGACCTGCCTGTTGCTCAGCGCGGTGTTGAGCCTGCTGCTCGCCTTGTGGCGCCGATTGCAAGGCCCGTGACCGGTTCGCTCTCTAGCGAGTTTTTCCCAACGCTTCGCCCCCGTTGCGACCGGCGGCACCTTCAGAACAGCAACCGCCGCGTGTGGCACACGACGCCAACAAAGCGGCCATTCCCAGCAAAATGAGAGTTTTCATCGAGTCATCAAAACCCGGAATGAAGGAAACGCCAATTAAACCTTCAACCGGAGTTTGACTCCGGCGTTCATTCCGCGTTTCTCGACTTATGAAATACCGCCGGACATGGGTCATTTTAAGTATTCTGGCCGTGGCCATTTGGCTCCTTCTCCGTCCGTCAGGGAGCGAAACAGTTCCCTCTGGAAAAACCGTTTCCATCTCCAGCGTGCGGGCCTCCCTGCCTATGGCGGGAATGGAGAATTCCAAGCGTCACTCGCAAGCCGCGGACAGCAAAGCCCAGGACCAGCACCTCAGCCGTCACGAGGCGAATCAGCTCAAGGATTTCGTTCTTCCTCACCTTGAAGGCAAGGAGGTCTCCCTGCGTGAAGCTCTCGGTCTCCTCCACGAGGCCTATTTAGAAGCCTGTTTCCACAGTCAGGAAAAGCCCCTGGCGCTGAAGTTTACGATCAAAGACGAGCCGGATTGCCCGCTCTCTTTCTCGTTACGCGGCCGTTCGTTTCTCACCTGCCTCAATCATCTTGCCGCCCTCTCCGGTTTAGTTGTGGAGCGCAACGAATTCACCTTCGAGCTTTTACGCTCTGAAACGGCAGATCATCCCCGTGACATTGTTTTCCGGTATGCACCCCACACTAAAGAGTGGCTGCGGACCCAGGGGGAGGTGACGAGGATTGGGAAACTCTCTTTCGCGCCGCTGGACTCATGCAAGAGGCAGGCACACGGCTATCCGGTTCGGGTTATTCTCTCAAAGTCAGCGGCACCCAAGCGGAAGTCGCCCGGGTGCAATCCGGCATGGCTGTCGCGCATGAACCTCCTGTTCAATTCAAAATTTCCACCAAACTGCTTTCCGTCACCTCACCGATAAAGCAACAGCAAGTCGCGATCAACGAGGGAGAACTTCAAACGTTGATCCACGACCTGTCTCAACAGCCCGGCACGCAGTTAACCGGCTACCCGTCCGTGACCACGCGGGAAGGAGAGGCTGAGACGATCCAGATGATCCGGGCTAACGCCGTAAACGACCCGAATTGGACCGGAACCATCGGTACCTACCAGGCCGAGCGAACTGGCTTCAAAACCACGGTTCAAGATCGCCTCGAATTCAGGCCTCATGAAACGAAGGAACCCGGCTGGCTCGGGGAAACCCGTTCCGTCGTGTCCTACGGTGACTCCCACCTTCAACTCATGAGCGGCCGCAATGGCGTCTATCAATATCGGCTTCTCTCCGTTACCACCTTGGACACGGCCGCACGACCTTTGCCCAACCCGCGATCCGCGCCTGCCACCCAGTGAGGTCGGCTCGCGAAACGGACGATTTCCGCCTGGAGCCGGCTGTCGGACTCGAACCGACGACCTGATCATTACAAATGAACTGCTCTACCAACTGAGCTAAGCCGGCTTTCGCCGTGGGCGCGGGCGGAGTATCTCCAACCGCGAACGATCGGAAAGCGGAAAATCTCAGTTCCGCTCCGAAGTTTTCGAAACGCCGAACAGCCACAGCCAGACCAAGGCGAGCAGCACTGAAGCTAGACCGACGTGCAATACTTGCACCCACGCGTAGAGGTGCACCTGCGACATGATCACGCCGAGCGCCATTTGCGAGAACACAATCCCCAGCGTGATGTTCCCTACCCGCCCCGGCGAACCGTTGCGTTTCGCTAGCCAATAGGCCCACAACGTTGCGGCGAGCACCGCCCAGGAAAAACTCCGGTGCACGACGTAAAGCCACGTTTTCTCCAATTCGCCGATCCACTCCGTTCGTGGCGCGAGGTGATGCGCTTTCGCCATCTCGTCGGTGATCTCCCGAATCTGCGCGCCGAGAATGCCTTCCGCCACGACGACGAGAAGCAGCACGCCAAGCACGAGGCGAAGCTTCGTCGCCCCGGTGGGTGAAACGTTCGCCCGCCAAGGCGTATCGGTCCCACGCCAAGCGCAATACGTAAGCGATCCAAGCATGACCATCGCCAGCGCGAGGTGCGTCGTGATAATCCCCGGCTTCAGCCCGCTGTGCACGATTCGCGCGCCCATCCAGGCGTTCACCAGCAGCAACACGAGGGAAAGAAACGCCGACCAGAACACGAGCGGGCGTTTCCGTCGCTGACCGAAGGCCGCGATGAAGGTGGCCAGCGTCAAGATGGCCAGCGGAGTCGACGACAGCCGATTGAGGTATTCCGTCCACGCCTTCACCGGATTGAATTCGCTACGCAAACTTTCCAACGTGATCGAATCCGGATCGCGACCTTCCTGCGCGGCCTTGGCTTTGAACTTGGGAAGCTTTGCTTCGAGTTTGGCGAAATCGACGTCCTCCAATTTTGTCGGCGGCACCAGGCAACCCCAGCACGTGGGCCAATCCGGGCAACCCATGCCCGCGCCTGAAACCCGGACGATCGCCCCGACGAAAATCAGCAGCATCAGCGAGGCCAACGCGGCGATCGCCCACTTTTGAAAACGTGCCATCGGCATGCGCGGACGATGCGGAAGCGCCCCGGCTTTGCCAGTGAAAATCCGCCCATCCGCGACTCAACCCCGCCCCGGCAGCCACGCTTTCGCGCCGATCGCCCGCGATTCCACAGGACGGAAAAACGCATCCAATCCCTTTCGCCCGCGGAGATCCTCCAGCGCGCTTTCGATTCGTGGAAACCTCCAGCGGAATCCAGCTTCCCGCAACCGCCGCGGATCGACCCAGCGGCTTTTCAAAATCAGTTCGGTTTCCGTGCCAAGCAACCGCGCGCCGATTTCCAGCATCCATTCCGTCGCGGGCAAGCCGACCGGCATCGTTTCCGCATCTCGAAACGCACGCATGAGGTCGCGATTCACCGGCCAATCGGGCGCGGTGAGATTGACCGCGCCATCGAACCAAGGATCGGCAAGCAGGAAATCGATCGCCCGCAGCCAGTCGTCCATGTGGATCCAGCTCACCCGTTGGCGGCCGCCACCCATCGTGCCACCGAAGCCGCGACGCGTCAGTTTTCGCAACACATCGAAAACCGTTCCCGGTTCGTTCGCCAACACCATGCCGGTGCGCAACGCGATCTTCCGCGTTTCCGGCGGCGTCTTCATCGCGAAAAACGTCTCCTCCCACGCGGTCGCGACGTCGACCGAGAACCCTTTGCCCGGTTCGCCGGTCCATTCGTCCTGCGGGTGATCCTCCGCATGGCGGTAAATCGTCGCTGTGCTCGAATTGATCCACACTTTCGGCGGCGTCTTGCACGCGGCGATCGCTTCGCCGATCACGCGAGTCGCATTCACGCGCGACTCGAGGATCTCGCGGCGGTTTGCCTCGTGGTAGCGGCAATTCACGCTGCGACCGGCAAGGTTGATCACCGTTTCCGCGCCTTCCAAAGCGAGCGTCCATGCTCCGGGCGAACGAGCGTCCCATTCCAGAAACATTCCATCGCCGCTCCACCCTTCGCGGCTCCGCGCCACCGCGACAACTTCCTTCCCCTGCTGAGCGAAATGGCGGCTCAGGTAGCGACCGAGGAAGCCATTCGCTCCGAAAATCACGACGATGGGTTTCATGGCATTAGAGAGTCGGTCTTTAAAGAGGGTTTGTGGGGATCACAGGCATCACGGGCGGCGCGGTCACGCTCTTTTCCCACTGGGCTCGCTTCCTCAATTTAGTGAGCACGAGCAGATTGAAGAAATGCATGGCACCTAAAACCAGCAGGACCACGCCCAGCTTCACGCTCAGCATTTCAAAAATGCCGCGCACACCTTCCACGTCTCGCGCCAATTTCAGGAACAGCGAAACGAATCCAAGGTTCACCAGATAGAAGCCTACCACCAACAGGTGGTTCACGCTGTCTGCGAGAGCTTCATTGCCGTGAAAGCAATCCACCAAAAACAACCTGCCGTGCCGGAATAGCGTTTGCGCCACCCAAACCGTCAGGGGCAAAGCGATCGCTAGATACAAACCATAAGTCGTCACCGTCGCATTCATCGTTTCTTTTTTGTTTTGTTTTTTCAGAAAAAATTGAAATAACCCGCCAAAAAAACTCACCCCAAGAGTTTCGCCGCGAGTTGAATGGCGAAGCCGTGTTTCATCGCGCCGACCTTATCGGCGACCTTCGACGCGAAGCCGATGAACTCTTGCAACTGACGCATTTGCTCATGGAAAGCTTTCCCTTCTGGAGTGCGGTCGTCCTTGCTGGCTTCGGCGCACTTGGCGAGCAGGCCCAGCGTCGGTTCGATCTCACGGCGTTTCCGCTCGCGAGCGACGATGGTGAAAATCTGCCACACGTCCTTTTCCGCTTCGAAAAATTCGCGGCGCTCACCCTTTTTCACGACCGGCCGGATCAGTCCCCAGGCGACCAATTCCTTCAGGTTGGTGTGCGCGTTGCCGCGGCTGACGTGGAGTTCCTCCATCACGTCATCGGTGCAGAGAGGCGCAGGGGCGGTCATCAACAACGCATGTACCTGCGCCATCGTCCGGTTGATTCCCCATTGCGTGCCGAGCGCTCCCCATTGAGCCACGAATTCTTCGCGGGCCGCTTTGAGGGTTTCACTCTCGCCTTTCATATTTTCACTTTTTATCGAAAATTCGGAAAAGCAAGCCCCAAGGCGCATGAAGGCAAAAAAATCCCGCGACCTCCCAAAGGAAGTCGCGGGGTGAGAGACGAAGGTGGCCTTACTTCTTAAGCTCGACCTTGTAATCGCCGAGCGCCCATTGGATGCCCGCGAGGTAGTGCTTCAGCACGACCGGATGCCAGTAGATGTCGTGGTTGTGGCCCAGCGAGCAATAGAACAGGCGGCCTTCACCGATTCGCTTCGCCCAGGCAACGCCGAAGTCATTGTCAGTGCGCTTGATGCCCTTCTTGTCCATCGGGGACTTGGCGGTATCGAGGCGCAGTAGCATGTCGACCTTGCTCGAATCATACGGCGCTTTGAACTGATAGATCTCCTCTTTGAAATCCACGTTCTTGCCTTCGAACATCGCGACCAGCGGATGTTGCTCCTTGCCGAGCTCGACCTTGATGCTGACGGGCGTGTCCGCGGTCCACGGATGACCGTCGAAGTAACCGCCGATCATTTCGCCATATTCCGGCCACTCGTAGCAAGTATCGGTCGCGGCGTGGATGCCGACGAAGCCGTGACCGGCTTCCAGATACTCCGTGAAGTTTTTCTTCAAGCGCTCCGCCCGCTCGGAAGCTTCTTTCAATTGCTGCGGGTTCATCGACTTCCGCATATTCGGATGCGGCATGAAGACATCCTGCGTGGTGTTCAAGAAGCACACCGCGTCGTAGTTCTTCAATTGGTCGGCCTCGAAGTTGCTGATGTCCTCGCTGGCGACGACTTCATAGGTACCGAGCTTTTTACCCATCTCCGTCAGAGCGGCAATCCCCGTCGGAATCGAAGCGTGACGGAATCCGTTGGTTGCACTGAAAACGAGCAGCTTGCGTGGCTTCTCGGGCGGAGCGAACGCACGATCCGGCAAGGCGGCGGTGATCTTCTCCTGGGCGTCGGCGGGCATCTTCTGGGCGTGCGTGGCCAGAGGCGACACGGCAAGAAGGGAGAATAACAAGGATGGGAGTTTCATGAAGAAAACGATTTGCTAGGAGAAGCGGAAGCGGCGGAAATCAGTCGCGATGCCCGCCCTTCGCATCACACATCGAGCGAGGTCCAGGCGGCGTTCGCTTTGGATGAATCGACCACGGCATTGATGAACGCCATGCCGCGCACGCCATCGGCGATCTTCGGGTAATCGAGCGCTGGATCGTCCTGAGGGAGTTCGCGACCTTCCAGTTTCGACCGAATATGCGCGGCAAAGTTCCGGTAAATGTTGGCGAACGCTTCGAGGTAGCCTTCCGGATGTCCGGCGGGGATGCGTGTCGCAGCCGCGGCGTTCTTCCCGAGGTAGCCCAGTCCCGTGCGAAAAACTTCGGTCGGGCGATCGAGCCATTTCACGATCAGCGTGTTCGGCTCCTGCTGGCGCCATTCAAGACCGCCGAGTTCGCCGTAAACGCGCAGGTTCAGGTTATTCTCCTCGCCAGCGGAAATCTGCGACGCGTGAAGCACGCCTTTCGCGCCGCCTTTGAAACGCAGCAGCACGTTGCCGTCGTCGTCCAACTGACGACCGGGCACGAAAATGGAAAGATCCGCCGCGAGTTCCTCGATGTGCAGGCCGGCGACGAACTCGGCGAGGTTTTCGGCGTGCGTGCCGATGTCGCCGATGCAACCGGCGGCTCCGCTCTTCGACGGATCGGTGCGCCACGCTGCCTGTTTTTGACCGCTTTCCTCAAGACGACTGGAAAGCCAGCCCTGTGGATACTCCACGACCACCTTGCGGATCTTGCCGAGTTTACCGGAGGCCACCAGCTCGCGTGCCTCCTTCACCAGCGGATAGCCGGTGTAATTATGGGTCAGGCCGTAGAATAAACCGGTCTTTTCGACGATCTGTTGAAGCTCCTTTGCCTCGACGAGATCGAAGGTCGCCGGCTTATCGGACAACACGTGAAAGCCGTTTTCCAACGCGAATTTCGCCGGCGGAAAGTGCATGTGGTTCGGTGTGACGATCGCGACGAAGTCCATGCGCTCGCCTTCCGGCAACGCGGCTTCCTTTTCAATCATCTCACGCCAGTCGCCGTAGCAACGGTCGGGCGGGAGGAAGAAATCGGCGCCGGAATCCTTCGACCGCTGCGGATCGGAGGAAAACGCGCCGCAGACCAATTCGATCTGGCCGTCGAGATTCGCCGCCATGCGGTGCACCGCGCCAATGAAAGCGCCGCGTCCCCCGCCCACCATGCCCATGCGGATTTTTCTGCTCATGACAAAAAGGGATTACTGATTCGATTTATCGAAGGCGGCGTCGAAGGCGACCTTGCTCGGAGCGAAATCGATCTTGCGAACGAACGCCGCCGCTTCGGTGCCGCCGTGCACGCGGTCCATGCGGATGTCCTCCCATTCAACCGAAAGCGGACCCTGATAGCCGACGTCGTTGAGCGCGACGATGACTTCCTCGAAGTTCACATCGCCACGACCGGGCGAGCGGAAGTCCCAGAAGCGGCGAGCATCGCCGAAATCGGTATGGCCACCGAACACGCCGACCGAACCATCGCCATGACCCCACCACGCGTCCTTCACGTGGCAGTGGAAAAGGCGCGGACCGAACGTGCGGATGAATTTGATGTAGTCGACACCCTGATAGCCGAGGTGCGAGGGGTCGTAGTTGAAACCGAAACGCTTGTGGCCTTTGACCGCGTCCAGCGCGCGTTGTGCCGACACGATGTCGAAGGCAATTTCGGTCGGATGCACTTCCAACGCGAAATTCACATTCGCCGCATCGAAAGCATCGAGGATCGGCAGCCAGCGCTTGGCGAAATCCTGGAAGCCTTTTTCATAGTAGGCCTGCGAAGTCGGAGGGAAGGCGTAGATCGAATGCCAGATCGAAGAGCCCGTGAAACCATTCACCACAGCCGGGAAGTCGTCCTTGTCCCCGCGGCCCGGCTTGGCGTCGAAGAACGCACGGGCGGCTTTGGCCGTGTCGATCATCCCTTGGGCCGCGCGCTGGCGGACGCCTTCCGGTTCGCCGTCGCCCCAGATTTTCGGCGAGAGAATCGCTTGGTGGCGTTCATCGATCAGATCGCACACCGCTTGGCCGACCAAGTGATTGGAGATCGCGAAACAAGTCAGGCCGTGCTGAGCGAGTAGCTCCCACTTTTCCTTTACGTAAGAGGGAGAGGAAAGAGCGGCTTCGACATCGAAATGATCGCCCCAACAAGCCAGCTCAAGGCCTTCGTAGCCCATCTCCGCAGCGAGAGGAGCAAGCTTTTCTAACGGCAAATCGGCCCACTGGCCGGTGAAAAGGGTGACGGGACGGGACATGGGAATGGATGAATCGCGCGGACGTTAGAGAACCCGTCCGGGAACGGAAGAGAAAACCTGTTTGGAAGAAAATCCCGGCAAGCAAAGCCGAGCGCCAAATAGTTCGCAGTGCTTGACCTTTAGCAAAAGTCATTGGTTAAGCAGGAAATTTATTATTCAAACGATTATAAAAAAGATAATGAAATGATGTGTTTTTTATCAAAAATAACTTGATAGAATCCGGCCTCTTGTGTTTAGATCCATACCGAGCCTCAAAAACTCACCCCCCAACTCCCCCCCAGAAAAATGAAAGCGACTACCCCCCTCGGTCGTATTGTATCCTCATGGACGAAGCCGGTTACCTTAACCGCCCTCACCATTTTTATCAGCGCCGGCTTATCCTCAGGCGCGACGTTCGTAACTTCCATCACATTGGAAAACCAAACGAACAACGAAGCCGACTTAACCGGCTTGATCCTGGAAATTTATCAAGTCAGCGGCACCCAGCTTCTATTTAAAGCCATTAATAATAGTGGCGACAGCCAAGCCGCGATCGATTCGATTTATTTCGAAGACGGCGATAACCTTTTCACCACCATTGCCTTTTCCGGTGCGGAATCTTCAGGCACGGTGGCCTACTCTTCGCCTGGCGCCCCCCCAAACCCGCCCGGATTCTCTTTCACGGTGGATACGGGATTCGACGCCACCAGTAATGCCAATCGAGTGCATGACGGTGAAGTGGCGGGATTCCTCGCGAACCTTACTACGGAAACCGCCGATGCCACCCAGATTGACTATTCCGGCTTCCGCGTTGCCTATCACATGCAAAGCCTCGGAGCAGGCGAAAACGACGAAGGCAGCGATTCTTATCTCGGCACTGGCCCGGAAAACGTCCCCATTCCGGAACCAGCTGCGGCCACACTCGGTTTAGCGGGAGCCTTGCTTCTCCTCCGCCGCCGACGGATTTGATCTCCCCCCAATAACTCCCCCCGAAATACAAAAACGCCGCCGGATTCCGGCGGCGTTTTTGCATTATCCCTACTCTTTCGCTGACCGGACGATGGCTTCCTCCCATGCTTTTTTGAAATGGAAGGTCCATTCGCCCGGCGCATCTCTTTCTTCCTGATCCCAGCGGCTAACCGGAATGATCCCGCGGATCGCTGAAGTTAGAAACCATTCGTCGGCCATCCTTAAATCACCGGGCAAAAGGGCACGTTCTTCCGCTTGGGTTCCGGCGTTTTCCAGCAACCAGCCACGCGTTACACCCGGCAAACAACCCGCAGCGAGCGGAGGAGTAAAAATACGCCCATCTTTCACGATGAACAGGTTAGCCGTGGCGGTTTCGCAGACTTCGCCGCGCGAATTGAGAAACAATGGTTCATCGAAACCGGCCTTCCGCGCCGCTGAAAGCGCGAGCAAATTTTCCGCATAGGACGCGGCTTTCAAGCCCACCAGGGCGGAGCGTTCGTTGCGGATCCAAGGCGACAGCGTCAGGGAAACCGGTTCCTTGCTGGGAGAAATTTTCGAAGCCGTCATCATTAACCGGTTTTCCGCACCCGCCGTCGGATCATCCAACGAGCCTTCGCCCGCGGTCCGGAAGAGACGGACCCTGGCATGCCCTTTGGCCAATCCATTGGCAGTGAGCAACTCAAGGATCGCCGGGCGAATCGTTTCCGCAGCCAATTCCTTCCACCCCAATCGTCGGCAACCATCGGCATGACGGGCCAAATGGCGGTCGAGAAACACCGGCCGGCCGTCGATTGCGAGGATCGTTTCGAACAAACCGAGCCCGACTGTAAGCCCGCGATCGAATGGGGAAATTCGCAATTCGTTCGCCGGAATCACGCGGCCATCGCACCAAACCATCCGGTCCATAGGGAAAGCACGCCCGTCGCCGCCGGTTCTGTCAATGCCAAGGCGGTCGCGCGCCGCTTCGAGATTGACTCAAGCGCGGACAAACCAATGCTCACCGGCATGCGTTTCCTGCTGTTTATCGGCGCTATTTCGGTGCTCGCGCTTGGTTTCACCGCCACCCGCGTGCTGGAGCACAATAGCGGATTCAGCTTTCTGTTAGGTGCCTTGCAGCTCGGCGGAGGCCTGGCGATCAGTGGATTCTTTTCGCTCCGATGGAAATGGCACGGCCTGCTCGCGGGCGGCGCGGTGGCCCTGTTAGGCTTCGCCCGCGGCCTTGGCAATTTGCCGTCGTTCACGAAATATCTGAGCGGCGACCGCAGCGAGGGCGTGCGGCCGTTGTTAGAATCCACCGTCACGGTGGTCTGCCTGATCTTACTGCTTGCCACCGCGCAGGCCTTATTCGCCGAACGGCGTCGGAAATTGTTAGAAGCCGAAACGCCATAAAGTTTCGGTCACCTGCAAATTTAAGAAAAGTTATCCATTTCTCCCTTTTCAAAATCCATTTAAGAAAAGAACAAACAACGCTTTTCCGTATTATAAAATACGCGCCATTTTGGTGGGAGGAATAACAAATAAAGCATTGCCTTTTTGTTATAAAACGTGCTAGAAACGCATGTTTTCATTCCTCCCCCCAAATGAAAAACTCCACACGCTTCTGCAGCGTGCTGGCCCTCGCCTTAACCGGATCGACGCTTTATCTGTCGGCACGCGAAGAAGCAGGACTTGGCCGCTCGCCTGATGTCACGAACATCAAAACCATCCCTGGAGAATTGCCGGACGTTTATACGTTCGCTCAAGTCCAGTCGCTCCTCGGTGAGCCGAATTACGACGCGGCTCCTGTATGGTGGAACGTGAATCAGCGAGCGGCAGATTCGTTAACCCTCTCCCCCCAACCTGACGAGCGTTCGGAAAATCAGCTGGTGAAAACCGGCTCCCCCCGGGTTCTCCGAGCGCTCCCGGTTTCTTTTACCCCCTCCCCCCAACCCGCGGAAGCGGATGCGAAAACCAGCCCCGGGTATCTTCGCTGGGTTCGATATCTTCAAGAGAAGATCCATCGCAATCCGGCGGAGGTGCTCGCAATCGTGAGCGAAGAAGCCACCAGCCATCCGAACGATGTTTGCGAAATCGTCAAAATTGCGATCGAAGCTAGCTCGGCGGATGTACCGATGACCGCGAAAATCGTGGAAGTCGCCGCCTTGGCCCAACCCGAATCGATGCGCTTGGCCGCTCAGTGCGCCATGGCCGTGATGCCGGACGCTTTGGCCGAAATCCAAGCCGTCCTGGCGAAACTCGACCCTGCGGGCAACAGCGGCGGAAGCGACAAAGACGCGAAGGATGCCAAGGACGCCAAATACGGAGAAGTGGCCTCGATCGTTTCTCCCAATCCCTTGGACCGGCCGCCGGGACCGCCACCGGGCATTCCGGAGGTGATTCCGGTTACTGATGTGAACTTCATTCCCCCAGGCCAGGAAGAAACGCCACCCGATCGGAATCAGGATTGATTACACGGGCCTTCCCACCTGCCTGACCAGGAAAGATCCTGTCAGCCCGGGGGGGAAATGACGGGAGCCGACCGGTGGCAGCAACCTTCTCGCCTTGTGCGGGAGCGCCCCCCATGTGGGAGCGCTACTGTCCCGGTCGGCAGTGTCGTTTTCCCCGTATCAAGGCGAAGCCGAGGCCGGTTCTTGCACCGGGGCGGACGGCTCGACTTCGAGAACTTCGGCATTGGACGCGGCAGGCGTCGAAGGAGCCGCAGCGGGCACAATCGGAGCGGGCTCCGGCTTGGGCAGTAGATCCATCCAGGTGTGAAGCGCGTAGCCCGTCCCCAAGCCGCCGATTTCCTGAAGCAAGGCCTCGCACTTGCCACGCCACGCCCCGTAGTCCGGCGGAGTGCGCTCGGTTTCGCGACTGCCAGGAAAGACGAGGTAGGTGACTTTCAAATCGGAAACCGGCCGGTTGTAAGGACTCGCCTTGAGATTGAGCTCGCGGGCGATCCGCAACGAAGCTTCGCCCACTTTAAAGGTCGGCCCGCCATCGCCCACCAACGCGGGCAAAACCCGGTCGCCGTAAATCACCACGGCGAAATCGCCGACCTTTGGGGCGAAAGAATCGTGGTTGGCCGCCAGCAGATTGACGGGGATGACGATGAAAGGATCGTATTCGGCGATTAAGAAGGAGCGGGACTTCAGATCGGCCACGCCGCGTTTAAGGAAGTTGAGCCGGTCCTTCAGCCATTTCTTGCGATCGGGCGCCGTCGCACGGCTGGCGAGTTCTTTTTCGCCCGCGGAGATTCTTCGCTCCCATCCCGCAATCATCGGGTTTGCCGCGTTGCCGCGCTTCGGCCAGCCGTAACTGGTGAACGGCTGATAGTTCGGCGAATTCACGATTTCCTCCGGCATCGTGGGCAAACGGTCGCCATCCGAGCCATCCGACACGACGTCCATCTCGGCCTGGAGCAGGAAGACCTTCCGGCCATTGCCGCCCCGCAAATTGAGGATCGTTTCGCAGTCGTAAAGATTGTGCTTCGTCAGCAGCTCGCTGAGGGCCGTCGCGTCGCGCTTCAACCGCGCGGTCTTGTCGTCGTATAGCTTCCAGTACCAGCTGGAAATCTCCGCTTTTTCCAACATCGGTGCGAGACCCGGTAAAATTGCCCCGAGCTTGGGATTCGACGTCTCCAACTCGGGCAGAGTTTTCGCCGGAGACGGCAACCGGACATTCAGAGTGTATTCCGCAGTGTAGCTGTCGTCGGTCGTCCGTTCCTTCGAGGCGAACGCCCCCTTGGTAATCTTCACTTCCGTTTTGAAAGGAATGCCCGAGCGCAACTTGCGCACGTCTCCCCCGGTCGCCGCACTGAAATCTTCCGGCAATCCGGTTTCCCGAACTCCCTGCGCGCCTTGCGCCTGATCGCGCGCGGCTTTCACCGAAGCATCCGCCGAGCGCTTCACCGCATCGAGCTCATGGGCATATTCTTCCTCCATCTCCGACCGCAGACGGGACTCGATCTGACGGCGCAAATCTTCCTCATCCACGTTTTTCACCACCACCCGCTTCGGCGCGAAAATTTCCCGCAAACCGCGTTTAATCTTCCCCGGGATGGAAGTGAACAGCAGGCCGGTACCGATCACAACGAAGGTGAGGAGCACCGCGACCGGCCAAGCGGCTGGGCGGCGGCGCGTCTTGCGGGGTGAATTGGGCGAAGGTTCCGGGCTTTCGACGGACATGACTGCGGGAAAGTAACAGCCACAACGTCGCCAGCAACCTCCGTCGATCAAGGGATTGCGCGAAGGCGTGGATTTCCACCGGGGCAAACCGGCTGATTTCTCACGACCTTCTGATTTTCAGCGGAAAAGGGAAATCACTCCTCCCCGGAAACTGAACGCTGACAAACGCCGGAAGCCCTTCTACCTTCGGCGCGTGAGCTATCAGGTCTTCGCCCGCAAATATCGCCCGAAAACATTCGACGACGTCCTCGGCCAGGATCACGTCGTGCGGACGCTGCGCAACGCGATCGAACAAAAACGCCTCGCCCACGCCTATCTCTTCGTCGGCCCCCGCGGCACGGGCAAAACCTCGACCGCTCGCATTCTCGCCAAAGCCCTCAATTGCACCGGCGGACCGAAAGCCGATTTCGACCCGAACGAAGACGTCTGCATTGAAATCGCCGAGGGCCGTTCGCTCGACGTGCTGGAAATCGACGGTGCCTCGAACAACGGCGTCGAGCAGGTCCGCGAACTTCGCGAAACCGTCCGCTTCGCCCCGGCGCGGGGGCAGTTCAAAATTTACTACATCGACGAGGTCCACATGCTCAGCAACGCGGCGTTCAACGCCTTGCTGAAGACGCTCGAAGAACCGCCGCCGCACGTGAAGTTCATCTTCGCCACGACCGAGGCGAACAAGATCCTGCCGACCATTCTTTCCCGCTGCCAGCGCTTCGACCTGCGACCGATTCCGACCGAACTGATCGCCAAACATCTGCTGCACATCGCCAGCAACGAAAGCGTCCGCCTCGACGACGCCGCCGCGTGGGCCGTGGCGAAAGGCGCTGACGGCGGCATGCGCGATGCCCAGTCGATGCTCGACCAGCTCGTCGCCTTCTGCGGCGACCACATCACCGAAGCGAACGTCCTCGACGTCTTCGGTTTTACCTCGCGGGAAAAAGTCGCCCAGCTCGCCACCGCGCTGCTCGCCCGCGACACGCCTGCCGCGCTTTCCCTGATTCAAAAAGAAGCGGAATCCGGTCGCGAGCTTTCGCAATTGCTCGGCGAACTCGTCGGCGCGTTGCGCGCCTTGCTCGTCGCCAAGCTCGATCCCTCCGCCGATGGCGATGGCATCCCGGCCGACCTGTGGAAATCGCTCGTCATCGCGGCCGATACCTATCCGCCTGATCGTTTGCTTTCCGCGATCGACGTATTCGCCGAAACCGAAGGACGGATGAAGTGGTCGACCAATCGTCGCCTGCATTTCGAGCTCGGTTTGATCAAAGCGATTCAAGTCCTCGGTGAAGTCCGGCTTTCCGACGTCATCAAGACGCTCAGCAAGGGCGCGGATCTGCTCGGCGAACCACCGGCCAGTCCGCAACCATCTGCCGCGCCTTCCCCCGTCGTCATCGCCGAAGCCCCGCAACCTTCTCCTCCTCCGGCTGAGGAGGTGGTGGTGCAAGCCGAGCCGAGGCCCGAACCCATCCCGGTCACCCCTCCTCCGCCATTGAAAAAAGCGGGCGATCCGATCACCAGCCGTTTGGCTCCCTTGATTGAATCCGCTCCCGAGGTCAGTGAACCGCCGCCCTGGGAAGCGCCCGCCCAAGTCGCACCAGAACCGGCTAAGGAAACCCCGCCCGCCAAGGAAGCGAAACCAACGACCGACGATGCTTTTTACCGCGATCCCCTGATCGAACAGGCGCTCGTCATTTTCGAAGGAAAAGTGGTGGGGTGAAGAAGTTGAGAGTGGATGGTTGAGTGTTGAGAGACAGAGTTCCTCACGCATCCAATCGCGCTCTCGCTTCCGCGCCGCTTTTCTTTCTCTCAACCCTCAACCACCCACTCTCAACTCCGCATGAACATCCAAAAACTGATGAAGCAAGCCCAGCAGATGCAAGCCGGGCTCGCCGCGAAACAAGAAGAACTCGCCCAGCGCACGGTCGAAGCCAGCGTCGGCGGCGGCAAAGTCACCGTCATCGCCAGCTGTGCGGGTGACGTGCATTCGATCAAAATCGACCCGTCGGTCGTCGACCCATCCGATGTCGAGTTCCTCGAAGACCTCGTCCTCAAGGGCGTTCAAGAAGCCGTCAACAAGGGCAAGGAAACCGCCGCCGCGGAAATGAAGAAGCTCACCGGCGGATTGGGGATCCCTGGCCTTTGAGTGGTCAGTGGCCAGTGGCCAGTGGCCAGAGGTCAGTGGAAGAGTTTCAGAAACAAGCTCATTGAGTTTTTCTTCTCTAACCGCTAACCACCGGCCACTGGCCACTCAGAAGTCCGCGCCACCTTGCCTGCTCTTTGCTCCCCAAATGACTCGCGAAACCCTCGCCGATGTCCTTGAAGAAATCGCCCTACTGCTGGAGCTGAAGGGCGAAAACCCATTCAAAATTCGCGCTTACCGCCAAGGCGCGGAAATCGTCAGCGGTTACGACGGCGATATCGTCGCCCTTGCCCGCGACAACCAGCTCGAAGGCATCAAGGGTTTGGGGGAAGCGTTGCGCGACAAGCTGCACGAACTCGCCAGCACCGGGAAACTCGAGTTTCACGAGAAACTCCGTGCGGAATTTCCGGCAGGCTTGTTTGAGTTGTTCGATGTCCAAGGCCTCGGCCCGAAAAAGATCAAAGCGCTACACGAAACACTCGGCGTCGGCTCCATCGCCGATCTGCGCACTGCCTGCGAAGCGGGAAAAGTGGCCGCTTTGCCCGGCTTTGGCGCGAAGACCCAACAGAAAATCTTGGAAGGTCTCGCCCAGCGCGAGCAGTTCGCTTCCCGTTTCCTACTGGGCGACATCACGTCGTTGGTCGACGACATTCTCGAAGCGCTCCGGGATCACCCGGCGGCCTCACGCGTGGCCGTGTGCGGCTCGTTTCGGCGGGCGAAGGAAGTCGTCAACGACCTCGATTTCCTCGTCGCGACGAAACATCCGGCCGAGCTTTGCCGGTATTTCACCACCTTTCCACCCGTCGAATCGATCATCGCCAAAGGCGACACCAAAGCGTCCGTTCGCCTGAGCAATGGTCTCCAGTGCGATCTTCGCGCGGTGTCCAACGCCGAGTTTCCCTTCGCCCTGCAATATTTCAGCGGCTCCAAGGAGCACAACGTCGCCATCCGTCAGCGCGCACTGAAGCACGGTTGGTCTCTTAACGAATACGGCCTTACACCGGTCGACGAAAAATCCCCCACACCACCGCAGGTTGACGACGAGCCGGACATTTACCGCGCGCTCGGACTGCGATTCATCGCGCCGGAGTTGCGGGAAAACCGAGGTGAAATAGAAGCGGCAGAAACGGGCGATCTGCCGAAACTCGTCGAACTCGAAAACCTGCGCGGCACATTTCACAACCACACCACCGCGTCCGACGGTCGCGACAGTTTGGCGGGCATGGCGGAAGCCGCTCAGGAACTCGGGCTTCAGTATCTCGGCATCGCCGATCATTCGAAGTCGTCATTTCAAGCACGAGGGCTCGACGAAGAACGCCTGGCCGCTCAGATCGCAACGATCCGCGAGCTTAACGAGAGCTTTGACCGCTTCCGGCTCTTCACCGGCTCCGAAGTGGACATTTTAAAGGATGGCTCACTCGACTTCGGCGATGATGTGCTTTCCCAATTGGACTACTGCGTCGCCTCGGTTCACAACGTCTTCAATTTGTCCGAAGACGAAATGACGCGGCGGCTTTGCCGGGCGATGGAAAATGAGCATGTCACCATGCTCGGCCATTTGACCGGCCGACTCCTGCTTCGGCGGGAAGGCTACGCGGTGAACCACGCGAAGATCATCGATTGTGCCGCGGAAACCCGCACGGTCATTGAGCTGAACTGCAGCCCTCACCGGCTGGATATGGACTGGCGCTGGTGGAAACGCGCCAAGGACAAGGGCGTGCTTTGCTCAATCAACCCGGACGCCCATTCCGCGGATCAACTGCATTACCTTCATTTCGGCATCCGCCTCGCCCGCAAGGGCTGGCTTTCACGCGAGGATATCCTGAACACGCGCCCGCTGGCCCAAGTGGAGAAGTTTCTCCGCACTCCGAAAGCTAAACGCTGAACAAAAAAGAGAGCCTCGGGTTTCCCCGAGGCTCTCCCACATGATGGCAACTTCAGGCAGGATCAGAAGGTCCAGTTGAGGCCGATCGAGCCGCCATGGCTGTCGACACCGTCGTCGCCGACGGAGATCTCGCCGCGGTAACCCACATCAAGCGTGAGCGATTCGTTGATGCTGTAGCCGGTGCCGACGGACAGAAGAACCGCCGAAGACAAGTCCGGTCCGGTCACATCGAACGCGGCTCCACCGAAGATGCCGCCAAGGCTGGCGGTGGTCGAGACATCGTCGTCGCCGAACTCATGAGCATAGGCGATCGTGGCATACGGACGGAACTTGCCGTAGGTCGCATTGACACGATAGCCGATGAGCGCACGGAGCGAGTCAACTTCGTAGTCGTCCACCGAAACGGGAAGACCCTCGACGACCTCTTGGTCGAAGCCGTCCGAATCCACATGTTGGTACTCAAAGCCACCGAACGGACCATGTTTCAGATCGCCCGAAGCGAAGGTGTAGCCGACGGTCCACATTGCCTGGATGCTGTCCGCATCGGAGCCATCCAGGTCGTGGTTGCCGTATCCGAGCAGGAAGTCGGAATACAAGCCGGTGCATGCGCCCCAGGTGCCGTAAACCGCCGCGCGGAGGCTTTCGATGTCCGTATCGCCGCCGTCGTGGTCGATTTCGGACTTCGAGCCATCGAGCAAGATGCCGAAGGCCAGCGTGGGATTCACGCGCCAATCGAAGCCAGCGGTGAACGAACCGACGCTGCCGTCGAAATCTTCCACGTCGCCACCGCCATCAAGATCCTGCCAGTCATAGGAGAGGCTGCCCCAGAGGCCGTAACGATGAGACGGAGCCATCGATTGCTGCGGAGCCATCACGCCCTTCGCATCCTTGGCATCCTTTGAGTCAGATGGAGCGATCGCCATCGGTTGCTCGCAGACGCGCAGGTCGAACAAGTGATTCTGCACGATGCGATTGACGCGATAGTTGCTGTTGATCACTGAAGCGACCATGCCGAGCTGATCGGATGGATCGAGCGCGGCAAGAATCGCCTGAACCTCTTCGAGGCTCGAATAGTCGAGCGAGACGAGGAAGTCCTGGATGATCGGGTCCGGATTATTCGATTCGATATCAAAGATCGCGCCGATCGAACTCTGCGTGGCAGTCAGGCCCGGCAGACCTTCGAAGTCGTGTTCGATGGTCAGCAGCACATCCGTGCCATCCAGCGAAGCACTGACGGTGGCGAAGAAGCCGCCAAGAACGGTATTTTCGTTGAGGCCGTTGAGGTTGTTGAGCACCTCGCTGCCGACGAATCCGCCTTGGTCCTCGATGTTGCTGTTGAACTGAACCCCGACGGCTTCGATGCCGTCGATATCAACCTGGTTGTCGGTCGCGATAAGGGTGTAAGTTCCGTTCGTGATCGTTTCGTCCAGATTGGTGGGCGAAATGTGCAGGTTCATGTCGTTGATCACGTAGGTGGTCGCCGTGACCAAGTCGCTGTTCACTCCGTTGTTGATCGGAGTTTGTGGAGCAACATCCCAACGGAAGGCAACCGCGTCGGTGACCGTGCCGTTGATCGTTAGCGAGCCGATCGCGCTCGTCGGAGCGATCGGACCGGTCTGCGAAGTCAGGCTGATCGCGGTCGCGCCAGCACTGAAGATCGAGGTGTCGGCGAGGTTCACGTTGGCCGTCCACGTTCCCGTGCCGTCCAGCTCAGCGCCACCCGCCACGTTGATGATGGCAGCGCTCACGCCATCGGTCGCGGTCACGTTACCGTTGATGATGAAGCCGCCACCGAGGATGTTGACGACATCCGCTTCGACCGTGACGAGCGGATCGGTGATCGTGTTGGCATCGTAGTCGATGCCGCCATCGCCGATCACCGCAAAACCACCTCCGGTCTTATTGATGGTCTCCACGTCGAAGACGCTGCCGTGAATGATATTCTCGGTGGTATCGAAGAGACCGAACGGAGAAGTGAGGCCTCCCGCGAAGTTGATGGTGTCCCCGGTCAACGAGGCGTTGCCCCAGCCGAAGACATCGCCATTGATGACGGAGCCGTCGTTGAGGTTGAAGATATCGTCTCCGCTGCTGCCATCGATCGCACCATCCGCACCGTTGATCGTGCCGAAGTTGTTCAAGGTGGATCCGACCGCGCCGTCGAAGTCGACACCGTCGCCGGTCGTGCCAGTGATGACGGCACCGAAGACGTTGGTCACCACGGAACTTTCGCCCGATTCGACGCCATCGTCGTCACCGGTGATGGTGGCGTTGTTCGTGAGGTTGAGGAAATCACCCGCTTCGACACCATCGCCGGAGCCACCGATGATGATGCTATTATTGGTGATGCTAGCGCTATCCCCGGCGTCCACACCATCTCCCCCGGCACCGTTGATCGTCCCGTTGTTGGTCAGAATCAAGGAAGCGCCGACATCCAGGCCGTCCCCCCCCGTGCCAGTGATCGTGGCACCGGCTTGGTTGATTACGGTCGCGGAGTTGCCCGCCTCAACGCCCTCGTCACCGCCAGTGATAGAACCGGCGTTGTTCAAATTAAGCGAGTCAAGCGCGTCGATGCCATCGTCTGTGCCAGAGATGACACCGGTGACGCTGTTTACGATCACGGCGGAATTGAGGGCTTCCACTCCATCATCCCCGCCCGCGATGGTTCCATCGTTGGCAAGGTCGAGCGCATTGCCCGCAAGCACGCCATCACCGGTTCCCCCGGAAATAGTCGCTCCGACGAAGTTGTCGATGTTTGCAGTATCACCGGCTTCGATACCATTGATCGTGCCGGCGATCGTCGCGGCATTCGAGAGATCGAGCAACGCACCCGCTTGAACGCCATCACCGCCACCTCCGGAAATGATTCCTCCGACAAGGTTATCGACGATGGCCGAGGCTCCGGCTTCGATGCCATTGACGGAACCGCCGATGACGCCTGCATTGGAAAGATCGAGCGAAGCACCCGCCTGCACACCGTCGCCACCGCTACCGCCGATGACGGCACCTGCGAAGTTGTCGATGATCGCGCTGTCGCCAGCCTCAACACCATTGACCGAGCCACCGATCACTCCCGCATTGGAGAGATCAAGCAAAGCTCCAGCTAGCACGCCATCACCGCCGCTGCCGCCGATCACGCCGGTCACACCGTTGTCGATGGTAGCGCTAGCTCCCGTCGCGATACCATTTGCGCCGCCACCAATCGTGCCGTCGTTCGTGAGGACAAGGAAGGCACCGGAAGCGATGCCGTCCCCAGCCGTCCCTCCAATCACAGCTCCCACGTTATTGTCGATCAGAGCATTGGCGCCGGTGTCGATGCCGTCGTCACCGCCCCCAATGGTTCCGTCGTTGGTCACGGTCAAATCAAGAGTGGCAAGAATGCCGTCGCCCGTGGTGCCGCCGATGGTGCCGCCAGCAAGGTTGGTCACGGTGGCATCTTGATCCACTTCCACCCCGTTGTCGGCACCACCCACGGTGCCCGAGTTGGTGAGAGCGAGGGTGTCGTCCGCCTCGATACCGTCATCGGTCGTGCCTGAAATCACGCCGGTGTTGTTGATGATCGCGCTGTCATCGGCCGAGACACCGTCGTCATCACCCGTAATGATATTCGAGTTGGTGAGTGTGAGCTCGTTGGCGGCATCGACACCGTTTCCGTTCGCTCCGGCGATCGTGCCCGTGTTGGTGATCATCGCTTCGTCCAGGGCCTGGACGCCATTGTCATCGCCCGTGATTGTGCCCGAATTCGTAAGCGTGAGTTCATCATCCGCTGCGATACCGTCTTCATCCGCGCCCGTAATCGTGCCGGTATTGGTGATGGTGGCGCTTTCGTTTGCCTCCACGCCGGTCACCGCACCGCCGATGGTTCCGCCCGTGTTCGTCAATGTCAGGTCGTCTTGAGCGGTCACGCCATTCCCGGTCGTCCCGGTAATGGTGCCGGTATTGGTGATGCTGGCGTCATCATCGGCGTTGATGCCATCGACGTTACCGGTGATGGTATTGCTGTTCGAAAGGGTGAGGTTATCACCCGCATCGACTCCGTGAAGCGCCAAGCCTGTGATGGTGCCGGAGTTGAGGATCGTGCCGCCTACCGTGGCGGTGTCGACTTCCACACCATTGTTTGCTCCAGTGATCGTTCCCTGGTTATCCAGCGTTCCGGAAAGGGTTCCGATGTCCACGCCATCATCGCCGAGCGCAGCGGTGATCGTACCGGTGTTGAGCAAAGTATGCCCCGCAACCAATGTGCCTTCAATTCGGATACCATCGGCGTTCGCACCCGAGCCCGAAACGATCGTCCCGGCGTTTGGCAAGATGAGGAAATTGCCGTTTCCAAAGTTACCGTGGACAAGAACGCCCGAACCTCCCGTTGTTCCTGCCGCCGTGATAAGTGACCCCGCGCCGTTGTTCAGAGAGCCGAGCGTTCCATTCACTTCAATCGCGCTCGCACCACCTGCATCGATGGTTGAAATCACCCCGCCGTTGATGTTGATAATTCCGTTGAGACTCCCCGCCAAAATGGCGCTGGTATCCCCGGAAATCGTGCCGGCGTTGTTCACAATCACACTAAACCCGGCCGAGTTGAGCGCCTGAATCCCGTAGGCGATAGAAGACAAGGGGTCGGTTCCGATAATCGAACCTCCGGTGTTGGTGATATCCACCAGCGTGCCACCCGCGTTAATCGCATGGAATCCAGCGGTAATGCTTCCGGAATTGGTGAGCGTCAGATTCCCGGTCGTGATAACGCCATCCCCACCGCCCAAGGCATTATTGTCACCAATAATGACTCCCGTATTGGTAACCGTGCCGTTTCCAGCGATCGAGATCGCGTGATCTTCGCCGGAGAGAACGCCACCATTCACCACGCTACTCCCGCCGCCAACGACGATCAAATCATCGACGGTATTGATCATCGTCCCCGTGTTCGTGATGTTTACTGGCAATACCGTCGATTCAACCGCTTGTCCGCCGGTGACACTCACGAGTCCGGAGTTGTTAATCGTATAGGTCGGGCCGACTCCTTGGGAAATAATCTGGATACCGTCCAGTGCGACCACATCGCCCAGCAAGGTTGTTCCCAATGGAACGTTGATCACATTTGTGGCGCCACCAAGTCCTTGAATCGTATTAGCTTCCACCGCGACCACCGTGTAGTTACCCGAGCCATCGGTCCCCACCACCGCAGCCTCGGAGGGAGTAAACGATAATGCGGAAAAAACGATTACCGCAGGCAATCCGCGGAAAGTAATTCGACGAAATTTACGCGCAAAACGACGGAATTTAGGTTTCATGATATTCTTCGATTGTTTGGTTAGCAACAGATCCAGAACACGCCTTTTTCAAGGGTCATGTTAGATATGAAAGAAACCCAATCGGAGACAAGACCTTTCTTGAAACTTAAGATTCTATTTCGATTAGAAACCCCAGAAATCCCATAAACCCTAACAAAACAGCATCGAAGCCAACTCGCCTCACCGCTTAAATTAGCACCATTAGATGGCACTTAATCGGCCATTTCTCCGACTCCCCAAATAATGACCGCACCTAAGCCAGCCAAATAAACATCAAATGCGAACAGATCGTAACCCATTCTCCCGTCAGCGGCAGTTCGCCTATTCAAACAAAAAGCCCCGTTCGCCTAGGCAAACGGAGCTTTTTAGAAAAATGAACGGAAAGCGGATCAGCCTTCGCCTTCCTCTTCCTCACCGGCTTCAACGGTAATGACGAGGGTAGCGGTGACCTGCGGGTGAACCTTCACGGACACCTCGGTCTTGCCGGACTTCTTGACCGGCTTTTCGAGTTCGATCGCGTGGCGGTCGATCTTGATGCCAGCGGCTTCGAGTTCCTTGTGGATGTCGATGTTGGTGACCGAACCGAATGCCTTGCCGCCTTGACCGGTGGAAAGGGTGAACTTCGGCTTCAGCTTGGAGATCTTGGTGGCAAGTTCCTGAGCCTCGACCAGCTCAGCAGCTTCGCGCTGGGCGCGAGCGCTCTTGAGAGCTTCGAGGTGACGCAAGTTGGACTTATTGGCTTCGAAAGCCTTGCCTTGCGGGATGAGGAAATTGCGGGCGTATCCGGCACGCACTTTGACGACGTCGGCTTCAACACCGAGACCTTCGATTTTTTCGCGGAGAATGACTTGAGCGTTGGCCATAAAAGTACGGGGACGTTCGTGGGGGCGCGGAGATAGCCACCACCCCCTGACGGGTCAAGGACGAAACCGTGATTTTCTCGATTTCGGGGGTAAAACGGTCGAATCGGCGTCGGATTCCGCCTTGCCCTCCCCCCGCAGCCCCCTAGCATCCCTCGCTTCCCAAGGCCGCGCGGCCTTTCCCGTCCCATGAACCGCATTTTCGTCGAGAAGAAGACCGAATTCAACGCCGAGGCCCGTCACCTGCTGCACGATCTCCGCGAATCGCTCTCCCTGAACGGTCTTGAAAACGTCCGCGTGATTCAGCGCTACGACGTCGACGGCCTTTCCAGCTCGGAATTCGACGACGCCGTCCGCCGGATTCTCTCCGAACCGCAGGTCGACCTCGTTTCCTCCGAATTGGAACTGGATGAGGAAGAAGCCGTCTTCGCCGTGGAATTCCTCCCCGGCCAATTCGACCAGCGCGCCGATTCGGCCGCCCAGTGCGTGCAAATTCTGACGGGTAAGGACCGCCCGCGAGTCGCTTCCGCGAAAGTAATTGTGCTGCGCGGAGCCCTGAGCCCGGCCGATCTCGAACGCGTAAAAGCCTTCGTCATCAATGCGGTCGACTCCCACGAAGCGTCGCTCGATCTGCCGGACTCGCTTCAACCGAAGATCAATCCACCGGCCGACGTCGCGATCCTGACCGGCTTTATTAATAAGGACGCCGATGCTCTCGCCACGCTCCGCAAGGAACTGGGCCTGGCGATGTCTGACGCCGACCTCGCGTTCTGCCAGGAATACTTCCGCGACGAAGAGCAGCGCGACCCGAGCCTGACGGAGATCAAGATGTTGGACACCTATTGGTCCGACCACTGCCGTCACACCACGTTCCTCACCCGTATTGAAGAAGCATCGTTCGACGAAGGCACCGCCCCGGTCGAACGCGCGTGGCAGGCGTATTTCGCCAGCCGGGAAAAAGTTTACGGCCCCGCCTCGACTCGCCCGGTCACCCTCATGGACATCGCGTTGATGGGCATGAAGGAGCTGAAAAAGACCGGCGAGCTCGACAACCTGGAAGTCTCCGAGGAGGTCAACGCCGCCTCGATCGTCGTGCCGGTGGAAATCGACGGCAAAGAAGAAGAGTGGCTCGTGATGTTCAAGAACGAGACGCACAACCATCCGACGGAAATCGAGCCGTTCGGCGGTGCGGCGACCTGCCTTGGCGGTGCAATCCGCGACCCGCTTTCCGGCCGCTCGTTCGTGTACCAGGCGATGCGCGTCACCGGTGCGGGCAATCCTCTCACGCCGTTCCACGAAACCCTGCCGGGTAAACTGCCGCAGAAGAAAATCTGCCAGGTCGCCGCGCATGGTTATTCGTCCTACGGCAACCAGATCGGCCTCGCCACCGGCCAGGTCGCGGAAGTTTACCATCCGGGCTACGTCGCCAAGCGCATGGAAATCGGCGCCGTCGTTTCGGCCGCGCCGCGTTCGCAGGTGTTCCGCGGTGCGCCCGCAACCGGCGACGCGATTCTGCTGATCGGCGGCCGCACCGGACGCGATGGCGTCGGCGGCGCGACCGGTTCCTCCAAGGAACACACGGACACCGCGTTGGAAAACTCCGCCGAAGTCCAGAAAGGCGACGCGCCGACCGAGCGGAAAATCCAGCGTCTGTTCCGCAATCCGGAGCTCACCCGCAAGATCAAGATCTGCAACGACTTCGGCGCAGGCGGCGTGTCCGTGGCGATTGGCGAAATCGCTCCGTCGCTAGACATCGATCTCGATGCCGTGCCGAAGAAATACGACGGCCTCGATGGCACTGAACTCGCCATTTCCGAATCGCAGGAACGCATGGCTGTCTGCGTCGATCCGTCGGAGATCTCCTACTTCATCCGCGAAGCCGACCGCGAAAACCTCGAGTGCGTCCACGTCGCGAACGTCACCGACACCGGTCGCCTGCGCATGACCTGGCGCGGCAAGACGATCGTCGATCTTTCCCGCGATTTCCTCGACACCAACGGCGTCCAACAAACCGCCAAGGTTCACGTCAAAGCGCCCGAGGGCGAATTCGCCTACGCCATCCCGCGCTTTGAAAGCACGCTGGAAGGCCTCGCCGATCTCAACGCCTGCTCGCAAAAGGGCTTGGGCGAACGCTTCGATTCCTCGGTTGGCGCGGCCACCGTGCTGTGGCCGTTCGGCGGCAAACACCAGCTCACGCCGCCCGACGCGATGGCCGCGAAGCTGCCGTTGCTCGAAGGCGAAACCGACGTCTGCACATTCATGAGCTGGGGTTTCAATCCCCACCTCTCCGCGTGGTCGCCGTTCCACGGCGCGGCCTACGCCGTCACCGAATCGGTCTGCAAAGCGGTCGCCGCGGGCGCGCGTCTCTCCGACGTCCGCCTGACGCTGCAGGAATACTTCCCGAAACTCGGCACCGACGCCACCCGCTGGGGCCTGCCATTCTCGGCCTTGCTCGGCGCGCTCCACGTCCAACAGCAGCTCCGCCTTGCGGCGATCGGCGGCAAGGACTCGATGTCCGGATCGTTCAACGACCTCGACGTGCCACCGACGCTCGTTTCCTTCGCCCTCGCTCCGGGCAAAGCGACACTCGCCCTTTCGCCCGAGTTCAAAGCCGCCGGCAGTCGCGTTTCGTTGCTGGAAATCCCGCGCGACGCCGACCACCTGCCGGACTTTGGCAAACTCAAGCAAGCCGCCGAGTTGCTCCATCAGCTCAACGCGGAAGGTAAAATCCTCTCGATCCACGCGCCGGGCCACGCCGGTCTCGCGGTCGCGCTGGCGAAGATGACCTTCGGCAACCGCATCGGCTTCGAAGGCAACGTCGAAGACCTCCGTCGCGAACGCCTCGTTTCCTTCCTCATCGAGCACGCGGAACCGCTTCCGGCCGAACTCGAAGCCCAGGAAATCGGCGTCACGCTCGCCGAACCGGTGCTTAAATTGCCGGGCGAATCGCACACGATCGACGAACTCCTCGCCGCCTGGACCGGCACACTCGAACCCGTCTTCCCAACGCAAGCCGAGCCCGCCCATCCCGAGGTCACCACGTTCACGTCTTCCGTCTCTTCGCCAATCCGCAATCCGCAATCCGCAATCCGCAATTCTTCGGCGAAGCCGAAAGTGTTGGTTCCCGCCTTCCCCGGCACGAACAGCGAATACGACTCCGCCCGCGCCTTCAACCAGGCAGGTGGCGACGCGGAAATCCTCGTCTTCCGCAACCTCACCGCGAAGCACGTCGACGAATCGCTCAAAGCCTTCGCAGACAAGATCCGCGAGTCGCAGATTCTGATGTTCCCCGGCGGCTTCAGCGCGGGCGACGAACCGGATGGCTCGGGCAAGTTCATCGCCACCGTCCTGCGCAACCCGCGCGTGGCCGATGCCGTGATGGATTTGATCAAGAACCGCGACGGTTTGATCCTCGGCATTTGCAACGGCTTCCAGGCGATCATCAAAACCGGTCTCGTGCCTTACGGCGAAATCCGTGAACCCGCCGCCGACGCCCCGACGCTCACCTTCAACGACATCGGCCGCCACATTTCCTGCTACGCTCACACCCGCGTCAGCAGCGCGCTCTCGCCGTGGCTCGCCCATAGCAAGGTCGGCGACATCCACACGATCCCGCTCTCGCACGGCGAAGGCAAATTCCTCGCTTCGCCCGAAGTGATCACGCAGCTCGCCGCCAACGGCCAGATCGCGACGCAGTATTGCGACGCAAACGGCGTGCCTTCGATGGACATCGCGATCAACCCCAACGGCTCGATGTTCGCCATCGAAGGCATTTCCAGCCCCTGCGGCCGGGTCTTCGGCAAGATGGGTCACACCGAGCGACGCGGCATCGACGTCGCCCGCAACATCCCGGGCGAAAAGTATCAGCCGCTGTTCAAAGCCGGCGTGGAATACTTCCTCTGACGCCCTGCGTTTCCGGATTCTCAAAACGGCGATTCCTCACCGGAGTCGCCGTTTTTTCATGGAGTTGAGCGTTTACGCGAGGAGGGTCTTCCCGGGCGGAGCCAAGAGCGCAAGCGGCCCGTATAGAAGGGTTTGCCCTTGGCTCCGCCCGGTCTTCTACGCTGAAGCTCGAAGACACCCTCCTCGCGTAAACGCTCAACTCCCTTACTCCGTCCGTTCCTCCGCCTGCGCGGCTTTAGCCGCTTTGATCGCCGTAAGGTTGGCTTCGGCGGCGTCTTTGAGCGGGCCATCGGGGAAATCGGCAACCCAAGCGGTCGCGGCGTCGGGTTCGGTTTGCACCCAGCGTTGGACGATTCCGACGATAAGATTTTCCAATGGCCGACCGGGATCGAGGGTTTCGATTGCCAATGCCGCCGCTTCGCGCGGTTCGGTTTGGCTCCATTCCAAAGCCGCACCGGCGATCAGGCGCTGACGAAGGGTGCTTTCGGGCTGGGATGTCGCCCATTCGACCGCCGCGTGAGGATCTTGCCCGGCCCATTCGCGAGTCGCCCGTTCGAGCACTTCGTCGCGCGACTCCGAGGAGGGCAATTCGAGCGCCAGCTCCAACGCCTGCTTCGGATTGTCGCGCACCCTCTCGGACGCCACCGCGAGCAGCGCGGTTTCGCGATCACCCGGTTCGCCGAGGGAATGGGCCCACACGACCGCACTCTCCGGATCTTTCGCGGCTCGCCGGAGCGCTTCCTCGCCCAATTCCTCCTTGCTCGGCTTCTCGGCCAGCACCGGCAGAGTCCGAGGCGGACGCGCAGTGTCCCACTCTGCGTTTTGAGTCGGCTGGGACACGACTTGGCCGGCCTCAGATGGCACTGAAGCAGGTCGATTTCGCGTTCCCAACCAGATGCCTCCCGCCACGAAAAGGACGCCCAAAACCATGAGGCCGCGTCGTGGGGTCAGCAGAGGTTTCTTTTTCATCACAAAATCAAGGAACACACCCGAGAAGGCGAGTTTCCCACTCTAATCCATTTCCTCCACCCTGCCGCAAGCGGTTTGCGGATCACAGGGAGGATGTATCGTTGCTTTGGCTCTCAAGATATTGCACAAGCCGCCCTTCCTCATGGTGCGAAAATCCGTTCCCTGGTTCCTGCTCTTCGCCTCAGCCGTTGCACACGCCGCGAGTTTCGATCCCGTATGGCAATTGGGCAACGATGACGACGAAACCACGCCTTTCAGTCAGGAAAGCTTCGGTTCCAACGCCGCTCCCGGTTCCGCCACCACGAAGGACGACGATTACTACTTCGCCGGTGTTTACCCAGCCCCCATTGGCACGCGAGCGACCCCGGAAGCGGTGGAAAATTTCGAGCGTTCGGTGACGGCTGGCGATCCGCGCAATCGCGTGCATTTCCCGCTCACCGCGGGGCAAGCGGCGACCACTTCGCGCCTGCGGGTCACGATCGATCTGATCGGCGGTGGAGCGTGGATCAATGGCTCGTTACCAGGATTTCACAGCCACGACGTGACGGTGAAATTCAACGGCCAGACGATAGGCGTTCAAAATGCCATCCGCTACAGCACGAAGCTGGTGTATACCGTTTCCGCACCATCGGTGAACGCGGTGGCGGGCGAAAACATTCTGCAAGTCGAGCGCACCGGAGGCTCGGCCGGCGGCTACATCCAGTTCGATTACCTGAAATTGGAAGCCGATCCCGACGGCTTGGCCGATGGCGATGGCGACGGCATGCCGCGCTGGTTTGAGGAAACCTACGCGCTCTCCGATGCCAGCGGAACGGGCGCCACCCTCAATCCGGATGACGATGGACTGACGAATCTTCAAGAATTCCAGCGCGGCACGAACCCGACCGATCCGGACAGCGATAACGACGGCCTGATCGACTCGCAGGAAACGACGACCGATCCGCTCAATCCGGATAGCGATGGCGACGGGCTTTCGGACAGCGCGGAAGCCACGTCCAACCCGCTGCTGGCCGATAGCGATGCGGATGGGTTCCCCGACAACATTGAAGCGGAACAAGGCACCAACCCTCTTTCCGCCGCGTCGAAGCCCTTCGATTATCCCGGAGCGATCGGTGTGCAATTTCTCAGCGAAACACGTCTTTCCGCCGCATTGAAACCCGGCGAACCGGCGGGCTGGCTGCGTTTGCCCTACTGGAATGTCAGCGAGCCGATGCCCAACTGGCCGCCCACTTCCGCAGCTCTGACCGGTTCGCTTTCCGCACTGAAAAACCATCGCGGACAAACCACTACCGCCGCGGCCAACTGGTCATTCCGCGCGGCGACCGATGGCGCGCATCTGGGCGGCTCCGACGAAAAACTGCTCACCGGGATGATTTACTCGTCGTCCAGCATCCCGGCGACCTTCACCGTCAACGGCATTCCATACGGCGGATACGATCTGGTCGTGTATCTGGGCGAGTCCGCTCCTGGCCGGTTGGGGTCCGTGCAACTCGGATCGGTGACCTCGACCCGCCGTTATTTCACCTCCGCGTCCAATGCTCCCTTCGTGGGATGGAAAGAAGCCACCGCTCTTTCCCAAGCAACTGCCAGCCCCGCGAACTACGTCCGCTTCCGTGGACTGACCGGCTCGAGCCAATCGGTCACCGTGGAACAGCTTAGTGACAACCGCGTGGCCATTCACGGTTTCCAGATCGTCGACAGCGCCACCGATTCGGACGGCGATGGTTTGAAGGACATCGTCGAAATGGAGCATCGTCTGAACCCCGCGGTCGCGGATGCGAACATGGATGCCGATGACGACGGTGTTTCCAACGCGGTGGAAATTTCCACCGGCACCGATCTTCATGAACGCGATACCGACCACGACGGTTTGCTCGATGGCCAGGAAGCCGCGCACAACGCCAATCCACTCCTGCCGGATACGGATGGAGATGGCCTCATCGATGGCGACGAAGTGTTCGCGCCACTTTTCCCATCACTCGCCAACTTAACGGACAGCGACGCGGATGGTTTTTCGGATGCGATCGAACGCAACGCCGGAGCCGATCCGAAAAACGTCGCCAGCATCCCGCCGCCGGTGCCGACATGGAACGCCGCGACCCGTACTTGGCGCTGGAAGGTCGAGCCGTTTCGCGTCCGATGGAATCACGACCGGGCGATGCTCGGCGCGCTCGATGACGAGGAAGCGATGCTGGCGGAAGCCGTCGTCGCACCCACCGGCACGGGTTGGAGCGGCCAGATCGGCCTCGGTTTGCGTTACATCAACGGCCGTCTCACGTGGCGATTCCGCTGCGGCCAGGAAGCATTTCACCGCACTTCTTCCGCCGACAACGGCTTCTGGAACAGCGAGTGGAGTAATTTTCCCACCGACCGTTCGGCGCTCGTGGGCTTCAGCGGCTACGGCCCGGCCGACGATTCCGATCCGCTGAGTGTGGAGTTCACCGCCACTCGCAGCGCGAGCCAAAACCTGTGGACGCTGTCGTTCACCCTGAAAAACGTCGCGAATCCTAATTCGCCCGTGACGCTCGTCACGTGGACGCAAACCGACGGCGTGGCCGCCACCGCCGCGCTCGACAACGGCACGGCGACATGGATGGACGATGACGGAACGCCGAATGTCATGCGCTTCCGCACAGAACCCGGCGTCGACGTTTTCATGACTGCCGCTGCCGTAGGCGCGGTGGACACGGATCGCGATGGCATGCCCGATAGCTGGGAAACGGCGCATGCCTTCTCCCCCACCAATGCGGTCGATGCCACGCAAGATGCCGATAGCGACGGCGTAAACAATCGTAACGAATGGCTCGCCGGAACCGACCCACGGGTGGCGGACACCGATGGCGACGGGGTGAATGATGGCGTCGAGCGCCTGCAAGGCACCGATCCGCTCTCCAGCGCGTCATTCCCCGCCGGGTTCTTTTTCACCGGAACGATTGGCGACCTCGACAATGACGGCCTATCCGACGGCTGGTTGCTCTGGAGCGGCGGTCGCTCGCGCAACAGTGCGGCCGACGACGATCAGGACGGCATGAGCAACGCGCAGGAAAGCGCCGCGGGCACCGATCCGGACGATCCACGTTCGAAGCTCGAACTTAGCTCTTCACCCGTGGGCAACGACCTCCAGCTTTCGTGGACCGATCTGCCTTATAAAGTCCACGTCATCGAAACGAGCACCGCGCTGAACGGTTGGACGGCGGCGACCGACTTGACCACGCCCACAGCGTCTGACGGGGTGCGGCAATCGCGCGTGACCAATTTCCGCGGTTCGGGCGATCCCACACGTTTCTATCGCACCAAGGTCGTTCCGCTGGATACCGATAGCGATGGCGTCGAAGACTGGACCGAAGTGAACGTGCTGGGGTCGTCCCCCACCTCGGCCAACTCGCTCGGGCAAGCCGTTACGCGGGCGAACGGACAATCGCTGTCCGGCGATGCGATGGCGCTCTATCAGAAAATGTACGGCTCCGCGCCGAATGGCGGCACGCCTGGTAGCGGCACCACCGGTTCGCCTTCGCCGGTGCAAGCGTCCCGTTTCCTGATGCAAGCGACCTTCGGCTCCGTGCCGGAGGACATCGATACCGTGCGGCAAACGGGTTACGCGGCTTGGATCGACGCTCAGCTCCAACTGCCGCCGTCGTACTTGCGTCCCTACATCCAGCAAATCAAAGCCGACGCCGCCGGACCGAGAGCCGACAAGACCTACAACTTCAACGAACTCGACGCGTTCGTACACGGCAACAACGTCACCACACCGTTCGCCCGCAATGCGGTTGGCGCATCCGACCAGCTCCGCCAGCGCGTCGCCTTCGCGCTTTCCCAAATCCTCGTGACTTCGCGTCGCGACGCCCAGCTTGAGGAAAAGGCCGAAGCGATGGCGCATTACTACGATACGCTCATCCGCCACGCGCTTGGCAACTACCGCGACCTACTCACCGACGTGACCTTCCATCCGGTGATGGGCTGGTATCTCAGCCACGTCGGCAACCAGAAGGCCGACCCGTCCATTCCGCGTTACCCAGATGAAAATTACGCCCGCGAGGTGATGCAGCTTTTCACCATCGGCCTGTGGGAACTCAACCCCGACGGCTCGCAAAAACTCGACGGCCAGGGCGAACCGATTCCCACCTACGACAACGGCGACATCACCGAAATGGCCCGCGTCTTCACCGGTCTTTATTTCGACGCGCCCTACGGCTGGGAAGGCGGCGGCTGGAACGAGGACGACTACACCAAGCCAATGGTGATGTATGCCGAGCATCACGACTTCGGGCGCAAGGTGCTGCCCAACGGTGTGATTCTTCCCGAACGCGAGGAAAGCGCGGCGAATGGCGTGCAGGATGTCCGGGATGCGATCGACGCGATTTTCCAGCATCCGAACACGCCGGTGTTCGTGAGCAAGCAGCTCATTCAATTCCTCGTCACCGACAACCCATCGCCCGAATATATCCGTCGCGTGCAGGACGTCTTCGTCGACGACGGCCACGGCATCCGCGGCAATCTCGGCGCGGTGGTGAAAGCGATCCTCCTCGACCCCGAAGCGCGGCAAGCGCCGCTTTCGCCCTCGTTCGGGAAAATGCGCGAACCGGTCGTGCGCACGATGCATCTCGGCCGCTTGTTCCGCCTCGCGCAAACGCATCCGAACTTCGTCTGGTGGAACTGGTCGGATGGCTACTACAGCTACAGTTCCCAAGAACCGATGAACTCGCCGAGCGTGTTCAACTTTTACACGCCAGTTTATCAATCGCCCGGCGAAATCCGCAACGGCGGTCTCGTCAGCCCCGGCCTGCAAATCGTCAATTCCTACACCGCGGTCGCGCTGCCGAACCTGCTGCTGGATTACATGCGCAATGGCTTCCGCTCCTCCTGGTCGTGGACCTTCCCGCTCGATTACCACGATTCGCTGCTCGTCGCGGACTCGGCCGAAGCCCTGGTCGATCGCGTAAACCTTCTCGTCTGCGCCGGCAACATGACCGCACGCACGCGATCGATTCTCCTGACCCAACTCGCCAATCCCAACCTCACCGCGCACGACCGCACCGCTCTCGCCGTCTGGCTGGCGATGGTCTGTCCGGAAGGAGCCGTGCAGCATTAATTTCCCGAACCTTTCTCCTTATAAAGCTCATGCGTTCCCGCCGCCAATTCCTCGGAGAAGCCAGTTGCGCCGCGATCGGTTCGACTTCGATCCTCTCGACGCTGCTCAACCTGACCATGGCCAATCACGCGGCCGCGCAGGCGGGTCCGGGCACGACGCGCAAGGCGCTCGTCTGCGTCTTCCTTTCCGGCGGCTGCGACACCTTCAACGTGCTCATTCCACGCGATTCGCCCGGCGGTTACGACGAATACGCCGCGTCACGTTCGAACCTCGCGATCCCGCGCGGCCAGCTTTTACCTCTAAATTTCACCGATTCACTCGGTCGGAGCTATGGCCTCAATCCGGCCTGCACCCGTTTGGCGGAAATGTTCAACGGCCTCGACGGCGACACCTCGAAACGCCGTCTCGCCCTATTGGCAAACGTCGGCACCTTGATTGAACCGATCCCCGACAAGCAATCCTACCTCAACGGCAACATCGCGTTGCCGAAAGCCCTGTTTTCCCATCGCGACCAAATCGAGCAGTGGCAAACCTCCGTGCCGCAGGGCATGTCCGTGCTCTCCGGTTGGGGCGGTCGCGCGGCAGACGTGATCCACTCGGCGCTGAACACCGAGCAAACCGCCGGCTACTACATGCCGATGAATTTCTCGCTAGCGGGAAACTCCGCGTTTCAGATCGGTCGGAGTGAAGGGCAATTCGTCATCAACCCCGGCGGTGCGCTGACCTTCACCGGCATGGGCGGCGAATCCGCGATTCATCAGGCGAAAGAACAGGCGCTGAAAGAGACGATCGCCAGCCCGCTCGAAGAGCATTACCAGAACCTTTTCCAGCGCACTCACGGTCGTATCACTTCGAACAGCATCGAGCGCGGCCAGGAGTTCCAGCAATCCTTCGATTCGCCCGGCTCACTCAACGGTCAGGATGTGGAAGCCGTACTCAACGCGGCCGGGTTTCCGAACCATTGGCTTTCCCAGCAACTCCGTGCCGCGGTCAAAACCATCGCCATTCGCACGCAGCTCAAACTCGCCCGGCAAACGATCTTCGTCGAATACGGCGGCTGGGATCATCACGCGGAACTGCTGAACACCCAACGCGGCATGCTGCAGATCCTCGACGGCGCGCTTTATGCGTTTCAGAAATCGCTCGAAGCGCTCGGCTTGGCGAACGACGTCATCACCTTCACCTGCTCCGATTTCGGCCGGACCCTGCGCTCGAATGGCCAGGGCACCGACCACGCGTGGTCCGGTAACCAGCTCGTCCTCGGCGGGCCTGTGCAAGGCGGCGTGATTCGCGGCGGGTTTCCGTCGCTCGCCATCGACGGCCCCGACGACATCGGACGCGGTGGACGGATTTTCCCGAAACTTTCGACCGACGAATACTTCTGCGAATTGCTGCGTTGGTTCGGCGTGACCAACGGCGACATGGACCAAGTGCTGCCGAACATCCGCAGCTTCTACGATCCCGCCAGTATCGCGAATCCGGTCAACTTCCTCGCCTGAGTCATTTTAAAAAAGAAACTCGAACCACGGATGAACACTGATGCACACGGATTGAAGAGGTTGTTCTCACCTTCCGAATAATCACCCTTGGGAGATCCGTGTTTATCAGCGTGCATCCGTGGTTCCTCTTTTCTGGATCATGCGTCTCCACAAACCGATCGTATTGACGGCTGTCGTGGCCCTAATCGTAGCTGGCATTTGCCTGGGGTGGCGCTGGTTTCGCTCGGAGTCGACGGACGTTTCGCCCACTCCGGTACCTACCTACAGTCAACCCCCACCCCAACGACCATCCGCCCCTACGGCTTCGGAGCGACTGCTCGAAGGCTATGCTGATCCTGCCACACCGCCGATCGAGGACCTCCGAAAACTCCACCGCGTGCTGACCGGTTACTTTTCGGTCGTCAAAAACCCGAGCCGCAACGCAATCGGGGGCAATGCCGACCTCGCCGCTGCGCTGCGGGGCGAAAACCCGAACCGCACGGTCTTCGTGCCATCCGGTCACGCGATCTTTTCGCCCGACGGTATGCTCCTCGATCGTTGGAACACACCGGTCATCGTCCACCCCGAAGGCTGGCGACGCATTGAGCTTCGTTCTGCCGGACCGGACAAAACGCCTTACACGGAGGACGATCTGATTCTCGCTCCCTCGGGCTTGCGCGAAAAATAAAAAGGCACCGCGAATCCGGAGATTCGCGGTGCCTATAAAATCCTGTGCGGAAGGGCTTAAGCTGTAGCTTCTTTCACGCGCTCCAGCACTTCGGCATAGGCCTCCATGACGTTGCCGAGGTCGCGGCGGAAGCGATCCTTGTCCATCTTCTCGCCCGTTTTGAGGTCCCACAAACGGCAACCATCCGGGCTAATCTCGTCGGCGAGCACGATCTTGCTCGGGTCTTCGGCAAGGCGGCCGAACTCGAGTTTGAAGTCGACCAACTTGAGCCCGCACTTGGCAAAGAAATCGATCAGGATGCGGTTCACCTTCAGCGCCGCTTCGCGCAGGAACGCGAGGTCCTCGGCGGAGGCAAGGTTGAGTTCGCGGATGTAGTCGTCGTTGACCAACGGGTCGCCCAATTCGTCGCTCTTAATGCAGAACTCGACGATCGGCTGGGAGAACGCGATGCCTTCTTCCAGGCCGGTGCGCTTGCAGAAGCTGCCGGCGGAAAGGTTGCGGATGATCACTTCGACCATCAGGATCTCGACCTTCTTCACCTCGACGTTGGTCTCGTCGATCTGGCGGACGAAATGCGTCGGCACGCCTTCTTTTTCGAGGAAACCGTAGATCAGGGTGCTAATCGCGTTGTTCAAGCGGCCCTTGTTTTCGAACTGCGCCTTCTTCTCGCCGTTGAAAGCGGTGGCGTCGTTCTTGAATTCCATGCGGAGAACATTCGGGTCCTCGGTGGCCCAGAGACGCTTCGCCTTGCCTTCGTAGAGCGGATTCATGGGGAACTGGTACGAGCCGCCCCGGCGAGGGTCAAGCGTTTGGCCGAATCGGGCCGTCCGAGAGGAAGAAAACCACGAAATACACGAAATTTCACGAAATCCCGGAGGCGAGCCTTTCGTGTCATTTCGTGATTTTCGTGGTTCGAGCTTTTTAGGCGATTGACGCCCGCCCTATCGCCGTAGCCCGATTCGCCCATGGATTCGATCACGCAGGCCGCGTTGGGGGCCGCCGTCGGGGAAGCGTTGCTGGGGAAAAAACTCGGCAACCGGGCGCTCGCGTGGGGCGCGCTGTTCGGCACCCTCCCGGATCTCGACGTCCTGACCGCGCCGCTGCTCGATACCGCGGGCGAATTGTCGGTCCACCGCGGCCTGAGTCACTCGCTGTTGTTGATGGTGGTCGCCTCGTTCGCCCTCGCCCCGTGGCTGGCAAAACGCTGGAAAAAGGACAAAGTTACCCGCGCGCGCGCCGGCTGGTTCGTCTTCCTGGCCTGGAGCACGCATGTACTGATCGACTGCTTCACGGTTTACGGCACCGACGTGTTCTGGCCGTTTCCCGTGCCCCGCGTCGCCTTCAACAACCTGTTCATCATCGACTTCGGCTACACCCTGCCGCTTTTGGTCGCGCTCGTTTGGCTTGCCTTCCGCAAGAAAACCGACCCGAAACGTCGGAAGATTGGCGCGTGGGGACTCGGTTTAAGCACGGGCTACGTGGCCCTCAGCCTCTGCGCGAAGTTCCTGGTCTCCCATGGTTTCGATACCGATCTCGCCCGTCGCGGAACGAAATTCGAGCGACGCATGGAAGCGCCCACGCCGCTCAACATTTTGCTTTGGCGGTCGGTGGTGGACCGCGGCGACGAATTCTGGATCGGCTACCGTTCGGTCTTCGAGCTGTCATCCACTCCCGTGAAATGGACCGTGGTTGAGCGCCACAAAGAAGCCTTCGCCCCGATGGCCGACACGCGCGAAGGCAAAATCCTGCGGCGTTTCTCGGACGACTGGTGGATCGCCCGACCGACCGCGAACGGCGTGTGGATTGCGGACCTGCGCTTTGGAGAAATGCGGGAGTGGAACACCAAGAAACGCAGCGTCGATGCCCGGCCGAGTTTCTCCTGGGTCTTCACCCCCGATGCGGATCGGGACCGTCTCCGCATGTTGCGCCCCGAAGCGCGCGACGCGAAAACCCTGCTCGTGAAAATGGCCGGGCGAATCGTTGGGCAGCGCGACGCTTGGGAAGGCACCCCGCGCCTCGCCGGAGTCGCCGGGAGCTTACCCGAGCCACTCACGACGATTGATTAACGGTCAGACCGTATCCGGCTCCGTTCGCCCGCGATAGCTTTCCACGGCGCGTTTCCACGAAGTGTGCAGCGTTTCGAACGGTCGCGACCACACCGCGCGATGCATCGTGAGCATCGATGGGCCGTGATACAGGAGATTGGCCAGTTCGTCTTTTTTCAACGCGCCAACGCCTTCCTTTAGCATGCGCTCGGTCAGCTCGCCGTGGTCTTCCTCCGGATCGGCGGGATCGAGCAGCGAAACGTGCACCCCATTCACATACGGATCGACCACTGCGGCCACCACGCCTTCACGGCCGGGTGCTAGAGCAGTCAACGCGGGATCCACCGCCGCGTGGGCGGAGTCGGCGAGCTTCATGATCTCCGGCGGGTTTAGCTCCTCCGGAATCGCGAATACGTTCTGCCGACGCAACGCTTTGCCGTAACGCACGCGGCTGGTCAGCACCGAGAGCGGCACGGAAAGCAGCATACCGAGCAAAATCGGGCTCATCCACAAAGTGAATGCCTTGCCGATCGAAAGCGCCAAGGCCGTCCATGCAATCCCCCCGAGCATCGCCGGCCCATGCACCACGAAGGCTTCCTGCCAGCCGGTGCCATCGGTTTCCCGCGTCTGATTGCCCCAGCTCACCGAGCGACCAAGGACCATGCCGAAAATCATCAGCGTGTGGAAAAACATGATGCACGGCGCGAGCAGCATCGAGAACAGCAGTTCCAGCATCACTCCTGCGATCAACGCGATGCCACCGCCGAACGAACGGCGAGTCGGCCCGTGCAACACCGCCCCGATCATCGCGAGGATCTTCGGCAGGAACAACAACAACGCCACCCAGCCGGTGAGCAGCAGCGCCTGCGTGATCCGCTCGATGCCAAACCACTTGCCGACATACCCCAGGAAGGGCAGCGAACTGAGGCCGCTGTCCACGCGGTCCCAGGCGAGCCAGGTATTGAAAAGCAGGAACAAGAACCACAGCGGGCTACCGAGGTAAGCCATGATGCCCATAAAAAGGTGCATCCGGGACGGCAGCGGAAACTTCCGGGCGAAAATCAGCCAAAGGTGCTGAAGGTTACCCTGACACCAACGGCGGTCGCGCTTGAGGTGATCGACCAAGGTCGGCGGTGCTTCCTCGTAGGTGCCCGCGATGTCCCACGCGAGCCAGACTTCCCAACCTTCGCGCACCATCAGCGCGGCTTCGACGAAGTCGTGGCTGAGGATTCGCCCGCCGAACGGCTCGCGACCCGGCAACGCGGGCAGTTCGCAAAATTCGGAAAACGGCCGCACGCGGATGATCGCGTTGTGGCCCCAATAGCTTCCGGCGTTGAGCTGCCAGTAGTTCAGCCCGCGAATGAACAGCGGCCCGTAAAGGCGCATCGCGAACTGCTGCATCCGGGTGAAAACCGAACCACCGCGGATCAGCTTCGGCGGCGTCTGGAGAATGCCGAGACGTGGATACATTTCCATCGTGCGCGCCATTTTCACGATGTCGCCGCCATCCATCAGGCTGTCGGCGTCGAGCACGACCATCGAGTCGTAATGGCCGCCCCAGTTGCGGACGAACTCACCGATGTTGCCGGCCTTGCGGTTCTCGTTCTTCCGACGGCGGCGATAGTAAATCCGGCCGAAGCCATCGAGGCGGCGGCAAAGATTCGTCCACGCCACTTCTTCCTCGACCCAGCAATCCAGATTCGTCGTGTCGCTGAGAATGTAGAAATCGAACGCCTTGAGCTGACCGGTGGCTTCGATCGAACGATGGATCGCTTCGACGCGGGCGCAGACTTTGACGATGTCCTCGTTGTAAACCGGCATCACCACCACATGGCGCTGCTTCAACGGACCTTGCTGACCTTTGACGATGTCGGTGATGCAGATCGCGCGGCGGCGGCCCTTCATCCAATCCCACACGCCTGCCAGCGCGTGCATCGCGCCGAGGGTGAGAAGACCGTTGAGAATGAAGAACAAGGTGAGGATCAACCCGTGCGCCTTGTGAAAACCGAGCCGCCAGAAAAAGTCCGTCAGCCAGAGCGTGGCCAGCAGGTTGATGACGAAAACCAAGCCGAAGAAGACGATCCGTCGGATACGAGCATGATAGCGTCCGACATAGGAACGAGAGTCGGTCGGCGGCCCGCAATCGGGCTCGGTGGGTGGGAGCGTTTCCATCAACGGGAAATGTCAGGCAGGAAAATGAAGTAGATCAGGCCCAGGATCAGCGCGACGACCAGACCGAGGAAAATTTTCCGGACCACCGGGCGGCGATCCATGATTTCCCACCACTGGGCGGCACCGGTGCCGAGGGCGTTCAATTCGAGCGGTCGCGGCGTCATCGTCAGCGCGGCGAACTGCGGGCCGGCACTCAGGTAGGCCTTGCGCATGGATTCGGCGAATGCCGGCGGCCACGGCTCGGGCGTGAGGAAAACCGACTGCCATTTGCCCGGCATGTCGATCAGGAGCAGGGCCAACCGCCCACGTGCGGCGAGACGATTGTGCTCAAGCTCCTCGGCCAGCACTTGCTTCGTCCAATCGGAAATCTCGCGATGGGTTTCCTCCATCGCGAGTTGCCGCGGCGAAAGCGTGCGGTCTTGCGCATGACGCGACGACGCGCGCCAAAGGATGCCGCGCACAAGATCGGCGACGAGCAGGCGGTTTCGCAAGCGCAGCGAACCGAGATAGGCCTCGACCGCTACGTATGCTTCCTCCCACTCCAACAGCTCGCCCTCTTCGAGCGGCCGGACGACGGCTAAGGAATGATCCGGTTGACCCATGTTTCGGTGAGGTAATCGGTTCCGTGTTTGAGCGAAACTCGCACTTCAATCGGTCCGATGTCGGACAGTTTGCCGCCGTCTGCGGTCGGAACCACTTGGAAACCGGCGCGCCAGCGTTTGCCCGGCAACGGTTGCACCGCGATGCCCTGGACTTTCGCCTTCTGATTGCCGTCGCCGGTGATTTCCACGATCGCTTCGGGCGTTTCGCCTTCTTTCAAGCGATCTTCCGGGATGCCGGAAAACTCGACCGCATAGGTGCGTTGCTCCGGCTGCCAGTCGTGCAGGCCGGTGCGGGTGGCGATCACGTAGGCCCCGGACTGGGCTGGATCAGGCGAAGACGTCCACTTTTGGCGGTAGGAAAACTCCAGGCGATCGCCCGGTTGCGGCGCTTTTTCCGGAACCCACATCGCCACGATGTTGTCGGCGAGTTCGTTGCCGGTCGGAATTTCCATCAGCATCACGTGGCCGGAACCCCAGTCGTTGGTCGGCTCGATCCACAGCGAAGGGCGCAAATCGTAGGCCGCTTCGCCGTCTTCGTAGGCCTCGAACCGCCGATCGCGCTGAAGCAGGCCAAAGCCTTCCAGTTTTTCCATGCGGAAGAAGTTCGTCTCAAGCCGGCCGGTATCGTTGGCCAGCGGACGCCAGATTCGTTCGCCCGTGGAGCTCTTGATCATCAGACCGTCCGAGTCGTGCACTTCGGGGCGGAAATCATCGAAGCGACGACGGGAATTTTCCCCGAACCAGAACATGCTCGACATCGGGGCGATGCCGAACCGCTTCATCGCCTTGCGCGGGAAAAGCACCGCCTTCACGTTGACCGTCGTGTCCTCGCCCGGCTGGACGTGGAACGAATACACGCCGGTGACCGACGGGCCATCGAGCAACGCGAACATCTTCACCGCGTTGCTGTCCTTCTCCGGCTTCTTCAGCCAGAACTCGCGGAAAGCAGGAAACTCCTCCGCACCATCGGTGCCGGTGTCCACCGCCACGCCGCGCGACGAAATCCCGTAGCGCTGGCCTTTGCCCAACGCGCGCCAGTAGCTCGCGCCTTGGTAAACCGCCAGCTCATCGAAAATCCCCGGCTTGTTGAGCTGCGCGTGCAAACGAACGCCTGCGAACCCGGCATCCTGCGGCACATCGCCGACCATGCCTTTCACCAGATCGCCGTAGGCGAAGAACGCGGGAGTGAAGCGCACCTCCTGCGTGTGACTGGAAGTGTATTCATGGATACGGACCGGTTCGCGGAACAAATAGCCCGGATGGAAAAACATCGCGCGAAACGGCAACTCGTCCTGATTCCACAACGCCTGCTCGCCCCGAAACCGGATGTCGCGGTACTGGTCGTACGAGAGCGACTTCATCCAACCGGGCAACGCTTCGCGATCCGGCGTGCGGTACGGTTGGGAAGCCAGCTCCTTGGCGTGCGCCTCAATGGAGGAGAAATCGACGTCCTTGCGAATCCAAGTCTGCGCGCTGGCGATACCGCTGGCCGCGACAACCCCGAGCAGGGCGGCGAACCGGATGGGTTGGGATGACATAAGGTGTTCCCAATCCGACGATGGATGCCTGCCCGCTGTCAATCCGGGACACACCGCCACGAGCCGGGCAATTCTTTCACCCGAGAAGGAAATCGCGGGTTGACGGCGTTAGAAATCCCTCCGGCAGAAGGTCCAGGCGGCCAAACCGAGCATCACCGCCTCGAAAATCAACGAAGTGCCAACGACATAAAACGGCGAATGCCGGGCAACGGCCCGATCGACCGATTCGTCCGCCGAAGCTTCCCGGCCCATCAAGACTTGGAGAAACCCGCTGTTGGAAAACCCGGTTTTCCCGCCGACCACCACGTGGCGATCGATTAAATTCACCGTTTCGCCCGTCTTCGGCAGGCAGGCCATCAGCCAGACACTGCGTTGATGCCACTCGCGAAGGCTGTCGTTTCCGCCTTCAGAAACGTCCTCCTGACTCGCCCCCATGTAGGTGAGTTGATACAGGACTTCCTCGCCTTTTTGCCCGACCCACGAAGCGAACCAGACCAAAATCCCCGCCAAAATCGCCGGCAACACCGAGCGGGTTTTCACCGCCACCAGCACGACGACGGAATACAGGTAGCTGAATACCAACGTCACTAACGGCACCGCCCAGAACACGCTTGGGTTCCACGTGCCCACCCGCCAGCGGACGGCAAAGAAGACGATCGCGCAGAACAGACCCACCTGCAGCACGACGAACATCAGGCTGCCGATGTATTTGTAGAGGAACAATTTCAGGCGGGAAACCGGCTTGGACAACGGAATGCCGATTGATCCTTCCGCCATAAAATCGGGAAAAATCGGCGCACAGGAAATGATCGCCAGCCCGATCGCCACCCACGACAGCCAGAGGCCGACAATGAATTTGCTGAACAAGCCGAGGTAAAACAACTCCGCCGCCGGATTGCCCGCGCGCAGCACCGGACTCTCCATTTCGGCCATCCCGAACATCATCGAAATGCCGGTCGGCGTGAAACCGATCGACAGGTAAATCACCGCCGCCAGCGCGGAGATCACCAACGTGATCCAAAACAACGCCCTCGCCCGCAGCAGGCGCAATGAGTCAACCAACAACGTCCAAAACACTCTCACGCTTCGCCTCCATTTCCGTTCGATTGCACCGCTTCAAGGAACAACTCCTCCAGCGACCGCCGTAGCTCTTTCACTTCCCGAATGACCACCTTTGCCTCGCGCAAAGTATCAATCGCCGGTTGAGCCATCGCGGCCGATTCCGCTTCGAGCACCAGTCGGTCGCCCGCGACTTCCCAGCCGTTCCGGGCGAATCCCTCCCGCAACGCCAGCGGCACCGGGCCCTCCGTTCTTAGCTCGTAACGCCGGCCCTGACGGGTGAGCTCGGCCATCGACCCGCGGGCGACGATTTTGCCTTTCGCCAGAATCGCCACCTCATCGGCCACCTGCTCGACCTCTGCCAGCAAGTGACTATTCACGAACACCGTTTTGCCCTCCGCCCGCATCGACTCGATGAGCTTGCGAATTTCGATCCGTCCTTCCGGGTCCACGCCATCGGTCGGTTCATCGAGAAACAACAACTCGGGATCGTTCACCAACGCCTGCGCCAGGCCGACCCGCTGTTTCATGCCTTTCGAATACGCGCCGACGCGTTTGTTCGCCCACGCCGACATCCCCACGCGTTCCAGGCATTCGCCCGCGCGGCGTTTCGCCACCGCTCCGGGAACGTTCGCCAAGCCTGCGGAAAATTCCACCACCTGCCGGCCGGTGAGGTATTCGGGAAAGCGGGCGTGTTCGGGCAAATAGCCGACCTTTGCCAGCGTCGCGCGGTGGCCGATCGGCTTGCCCAGCAATTCGCCCCGACAAGCGGTCGGCCGCAAAATCGTCAGCAACGATTTCACCAACGTGCTCTTGCCAGCACCGTTCGGTCCCAGCAGCCCGAAAACTACCCCACGCGGCACGTTCAACGAAATCCCCGCCAACGCCTCGAAGCCGCCGTAAACTTTCCGCAGATACTCGATCGAAACCGCCGCGCTCATTGCAGGCTTCTAACATCCTTCACGGGCCCGACAAGGATGCCTTGAACATCGCTTGGCCGGTCGGACGTTGAGTGGCCAGCGGTCGGTGGTTAGTGGCCACAAAGAGGAAGAGAGCCCAGGCCGCAGACTTTAGTTCGACCCGTCAGTCAAAGTCTTCCTCTTCTTCACTATCCACTGGCCACCGACCACTGGCCACTCAACGTCCGACCGGCCGAGCGACGCCCCAAGCGCCCTTCAAAAATCGGGAACAATTTTCCCGCCGCGCTATCCTACGGGCATGAACCGCCGTTCGCTCCTGGCCTTGCTTTTCGCCCTGCCCGCGCTTGCTTCGTGTGAACCGGAGAAAAAAGCCGCCATGAACGACCACGCCCCCGCCCCGATGCCAACCGTCCCCGCCGGCCACGAAACCGCCACATTCGGCGCGGGCTGCTTCTGGTGCGTCGAAGCCGTCTTCAAGCAAATCCCGGGCGTCGACTCCGTCACCTCCGGCTACATGGGCGGCAAGGTCGAGAAGCCGACGTATCAGCAAGTCTGCGAAACCGACACCGGCCACGCCGAAGTCGTCCAGATCGTCTTCGACCCGAAAAAACTCAGCTACGACGCCTTGCTCGGCTGGTTCTGGAAACTCCACGACCCGACCACCCTCAACCGCCAGGGCAACGACGTCGGCACCCAATACCGCTCGGCGATTTTTTACCACTCGGACGCCCAAAAGGCTGCCGCCGAAGCCGCGAAGAAATCCGCGCAGAAAGATTTCGAAGACCCGATCGTCACGCAGATCGTTCCCGCCACCACCTTCTGGCCCGCCGAGAACTACCATCAGGACTATTACTTCCTGAACAAGAACAAGAACGGCTACTGCCGCTTCGTCATCGAACCGAAGCTCAAGAAGCTGAAGCTTGAGCACTGAAGTAGCCCAAGCATTCCTGCTTGGGATGGAGTCGAGCCTTCAAGGCGAGGAAGGTCTTCCCGGGCAGAACCAAATGCGCAAGCGACGCGAACACTCCGTTGACGGGGAAGCTTACATTAGGGCCTCAATGTTTCAACACTTCGATATTGAGGAACCGTATTAGGCTCCCAAGGAGCCCGCTCGATACAGCCCCCTAAAGACCAGCAGTAGCGAACCTTTACCGCTTCTTTCGTGACTGGGTGCGATACTTCACAAATCACACCGATCCAGCGTCCTCTCGTATCCGTCAGATACCGATTAATTTCGACTACACGAATTGGCGCTCCCGCTTTAATCCAGCCCTCAGAACGCCAATCGTTGTTCTGATCTTTGTCGAAAATGTAGCCGACCACCCCGGCCACAGCATCCATATCGTCAGCTTTGAGAGGCAGGAAAAGAACATCACGCACGAGGGTTGTGCTAAGTCCGACAAATTTCGAAAATTGGGGATCACTGGCTAGCGACTTTCGCTCAGTGCAACCACTTACGAAAACAATCAATATACAGAGCAAAAGATAACGACTCATTCGGGCAGGCGACAAGGTCACTGAACGAGATTAGGCATCAACCAGACAAGACAAACGGCTCCTGCCCCTCATTTTTTCCTCCCCGCCCCGCCCTCGCCTCGCCACCCTCCCGGCATGTCAAAATACGCTGGCGAGCAAGTTCTGGTGGTGCCGCGCGCGCTGCTTGAGGAAATCGGGGATTTCCACGGAATCCGGACCGAAGGCATCGAGTCCGCGATGGAACGGCTGCTCGACCCGGCGAACCACTTCTTCATGGACCGCGCCGAAGCCGAGGACGATCCGAGCCACAAGCAGCTCATCCCCTACTGCGTGTTCCGCCACGGCGACCGCATCCTGCACTACACCCGCGGCAAGTCCGGCGGCGAAAACCGTTTGCACGCGAAGATTTCCGTCGGCGTCGGTGGCCACGTGAACCCAATCGACACCGGTGCCGGCAAAACCGGCCCGCGTGCTTACCAAGCGGCGGTCGAACGCGAGATCGAAGAAGAACTCCACCTGCCCGGCGGCTACGAGGAACGCGTCATCGCCCTGCTCAACGACGACTCCAATCCGGTCGGCCAGGTCCACCTTGGGATCGTCCATCTGATCGACCTCGACCACGACGTCGTCACCTCGCGCGAAGACGCCCTTTCTGAACTCGGCTTTTCCCCTCTCGACGAGCTTTCCGGTCCGATGTTCGAACGGCTGGAAACGTGGTCGCAACATTGCATCCGGCACCTTGCGGACAACCGCTCACTGGCCAACGCCGATTGAGGGGCCAGGTGCCAGTGGTTAGGGAGCAGGAGAAGAACAGAGCAAAAAGTCTCCTTTTTGGTTACTTTCCCGCTTGCGAAATATACCCATTAAGGTCACTTTTCCCCGGATGATTTTCAGCGAGTCGGTCGCCTTCAGCAAAGCGGTGCAAACCATCCTCGCTGAAGATGATTACTTCGCGCTGCAAGATCAGCTATTGGAACACCCTTACGCCGGTGATTTGATTCCCGGTTCCAAGGGGCTGCGAAAAATCCGCGTCGCCAGTGGCAGCAAGGGGAAGCGCAGCGGTTCCCGCGTGATCTACTACTGGTACGTTTCCCCTGAAAAAATCCAGTTCTGCCGAATCTACGAGAAATCGAGCCAAGCCAATCTCTCCCAAGCGGAGATCGCGAAAATCCTCACCGAACTCGAGCCATGAAAAAGCAGGAAATCAAAGCGCTGGAACGTGAAGCCCGCGCCGTGGACCGTGGTCAACTCGCGGCGGGTCGCGTATGGAAGGTAACGAAACGCGCCGATGGCACCATCGAACGGAAACAGATCGACCCGGAATCCTATCGACGGCATCAAGCTCGCGATTGGAAGGCCAAGACGGAAACGGCTAAAATCCGCCGTGAGATCAATGTGACGCAAACGGCCTTCGCCTCGATGCTTGGCATCTCTCTTGCCACCCTGCGGAAGTGGGAGCAAGGGACGTCCGAACCCAGCGGGGCCGCGCGGACTTTGCTTAAAATAGCAGCCCGGCACCCCGAGATCGTTCAGGAAGCGGCCATGTCGTAAGCGGAAGAAGCGGACTGAAATCCGCTCTCCCAGTTACTGCGAACGGAACTCTTTACCCTGGCCACCGGCCCTGACCACTGGCCACTCAAAGGCGGAAAAGCTCAAGAGCCTCCGGATTTCGGAACCGCGCCATCCCCCGCGAGCTGCTTCTGCCACAACGGCGAAGGCGGGAGATCCATCGGACGGCAAACGATGATACCGGCATGTTTTGAGGCGTCGTTGACGTAATCGGTGATCGGGCGATCGATCACGACCCTCCGGCCTTTGCTGCTGTCCGACGTGGCGTGGGTGAAATAGGCCCGGCCGTTTACCCGCACGATCAGGCCGACGTGTGAGGTGTAACCGCCGTCGCCTTTGCTGGTGATCGCGCAAATATCGCCATCGGCGAGGTAGGCCTCGACGCCCCGCACTTTCGACTTTGGCACGTGGTAAACCGGCAGCTTGGAAACCTGCGCTTCAATGCTCGCCATGGGCGACAACAGCGACGGATTGCAGCGGAGGTAACGATAGCTCTGCCACTGCGTCGTCATTTCGCAGATCGTGCGATTGATCCGCTCCGCACCGGGCAAACGCGACGTGATATTCATCGCGAAACCGCGCCGTTGGTTGTCGTTGAAGACCTCTTCCAGGTGGTGCATCCGGCTCAGATAGCCGCCAGTGCAGCGGCCGCCGCGATAGCGCTCCAGCTCGATCATGTGGAGCATGTCCTCCGGCTTGTACGGCGCGGGCTTGTAACGAAGCATCCGGGCGATCGCCAAGGCGTTCTCGTAATACGTCCAGCAATCCATCGCCGCTAAATTGACCACGGGCGATTCGATCCGGTCGTCCACTTCGAGGGTGAAATTCTTGTAGGGCGTGCCGACCAGCTCCCGCGCCACCTTGATCGTCCGCGCGCCGAGCGGGAGTGCCCGCCAGTTTTCGCGCTCCGCCTTGGCGACGATGGCGCGAAACTTCGACTCACCTTGGAACACCGTGTTCATCGGCAAACGAGCCGGGCTGGGAGGAGCTACTTCCGGTGCGGCGGAAACCACGTTCGCCAAGGCGAACCAAAGAGCGAGCAAGGGGAGTTTCCCGTTCATAAAGGGTCAGAATCGCAGATTTCGGAGAAAAGAAAAGGAACGTTAGTCGCGGCGCAGCATCGGCTCGAACACGAACCACTGTTCCCAATGCGGGCGAATGATTTGAAGCACCGCAGCCGCCCAAATTTTCGCCGCTTCGGGGTCTTCGCCACGCTTTCGCGGCGGCAATTCGAGCGCGGGAAACACCTTCACCCGGTAGCGCCGCCAGCCGTCGCGCACGATGAACAGCGGAAAGCACGTCGCGCCGGTTGCCCGGGCGAGGTAGAGCGGACCTTTCGGCAACCGCATCACCAAGCCATCCTCGAACGCCACTTCCATCGGCGAAACGTCGAAGACCACACGGTCACCCTGCACGGCGACGATGTTGCCCTCCGACAGCAGGTTCGCGAGGACGATGCCGAGGTGGTTGTCGCTCGTGTTGTAGAGCGTGCGGAACTGCGGGTGCTCGGCCTCCTTTTGTCGCAATTCGGCTTCGCGGATCGCCTGCATCTCCGGCTGACGCTCCGGCGCGCGCACCGCGTAGAGCGTTCGCCCGAAGCGCGAGGAAAACAGCGGCGCGGCGAGGTCGTAGTTGCCCATGTGGGCGGTGAGAATCAGGCAGCCTCCTTTTCGCCGGGCGAGATCGTCGAAAGACTGCTGGCCTTCAATCGCCCAATCCACCGCACCGGTTTTCGTTTCGCAGCGGAGGGCGTCGACATAGGTGCAGGCGAAGGTCCAAAAGACCCGCCACGCGCCGCCAGTGGCCCGCCATTTCCCCCAATGCGGATGCAAAGCTCGCAGGTTTCCCGCAACCGCGCGCCGCTGCTTTTTCGCGATCGCGAAAAACACCGTCACCCAAACCGCGATCAACACCGGCTCCAGGAACCACGGCGCGACGCGCATGCCATGCTTCAAAAACCGCGACGGCAAATCGCCAAACACCCCCAGCCGCCGGAAGAAACCGGACGGTTTTGAAGCAGGTGGGGATTCAGTCATTTTGAACCGCAGATGGACGCAGATAAACGTGAATGAGGAAAACCACTAATTTCACGAATGCTCACGAATGAATGCTCAGACATTCCTCTGTTATCCGCGTTCATCCGCGTCCATCCGTGGTTCCTTTCTTAAGCTCCAGCCCGGCAGCAGAAACAGCGAAACGGCCATACTGAGCAGGATACCGATCACCGCCACGCTGCCGAGGCTGGTCATCGCTTCGCTCGAGGAAAAACACAGCGAGCCAAAGCCGATGACGTTCGAGGCCCCACAGAACAGCAACGCTTTGCCCGTGCCGTTCCAGAGTTCTTTGAAACACCCGCCGGTGCGACGCAGCGTAAGCGTGACGTGGATCGCATAGTCGATGCCCGTGCCGAGCAACAACGGCGTGGCCATGAGGTTGACGAAGTTCCACTTCATCCCGAACACCCGCATCAACGCGAGCAAGAGCACGGTGCTGACGACCATCGTGAAAAGCGCGAGCCCAACGTCACGGACGCGACGGAAAATCACCGCCATCATCCCCAGCAGCAGCAGCCCCATCGGCACGAGCATGCGGAACAAATCGTCGTTCACCAACCCGGCGAGTGCGGGTTTGAACAACTCCCAGCCGCTCAGCCAGATCCCATCGCCGCTCAGTGCTCGAAGCTTCGGATAACCGCCTTTTTCCAAATCGATATTCGCCGCCGGCACCGCCGAACCAAGCACCAAGCCGCCACCGGATTCATGGCGCACCAAGAACAAGCGCATCACTTCGCGCGCGGCTTCCGATTCGGGAAACGCGGTGCCCGGTTTGCGCAACATCGTTTCGAGCGCTTCCAGCACCGACTTGCCCAACGCCGCTCCTTCTGCGGAAAAGCCCGCTTCGTCGGCCTCCTTCAGCAAGCGTTCGTGATCGTTCGCTAACGTGGTGAGCGCTGCCCGGTTCGCTGCCTGCGCGGATGCATCCGGCCACCAGCCTTCTGGTAACCCTGAGCTTTCCAACGTGCCGTCGTCTTTCGCCCGGTCCAATCGCTGACGCGCTTCGGCCAACTGCTTGAGCATCGTCGCGTCATCGGACGCTTCCACCACCACCCGCAAGGCCTGGGAATTCCACGCGGGAAATTTTTCCTCCACTCGTTCCAGCGACTCCATCGCGTCGCTGTGACGCGGCCGCATGATCCTCGAGTCGAAATCCGCTTTGGGCAAACCGAGCCACGCGAGCAAGGCGATCGCCCCCGCCAACAAGCCTCCGGTGATCGCCCAGGAGATTTTCTTTCGCGGCAGCCAGCGAGCTTCGTCTTCCGGTGTCACGCGATTCACGCCGAACTTCGCGACGAACGGCAGGTAAAACATCACCATCATCACCCCCGCCGCGGCGAGACCGATCGCCACGATGTTGCCGAGCTGCGCGATTCCAGGAAAACCACCGAGATTGAGCGCGAGGAACACCACCGTGGTCGTCAGCGCGCCACAAAGTACCGGCCGTGCGCTGGCTCGCAGCAAGGCCTTGCGATCGTGGCCGACGAGTTTCGCTTCCTGGCAAATGACCAAGCCGTAGTCGGTTGCGAGCCCAATGAGGATTTCCGCCGAACTCAGCGCCATGATGCTGAGCTTGCCGTAAAACCAACCCGCCAGCCCCAGCGCCACGGCAAACACCAAGCCGTGAATGACGGTCAGTCCGGCGAGCAACGACAAGCGCCGTTGCATCCACCAGAACAACAGCGCGATCAGGCCAAGCGTGATGCCGATCGACCCGCTGAGGTCTTTTTCCATCGCGCCGCCGATTTCCGAAGCGAACGCTGGTTCGCCCGTCATGCGAACGGCCAAGCCTTTGCCCTCGCTCGTTTGCCACGTCGCGATCGAAGCGCGGACGCGGCCGAGCCATTCGCCCGCCGCCCGATAGCCACGGACGTGCGAGGGAGCGTCGACAAAAACCAAATGCGCCCGGCCGTCGGCGCTTTCGAACGCCTCGCTCCCCTGCTCCATCGACGACGCCAGCGCTTGCACCGCCGGTTGTTCGAGAAAGCCGAAGGGATCATGCGCCTGCATCACCATGTCGCGGCCTTCCATCGAGGTGGCGACGCGAGCCATCGCCGACCGCACCGTTTCCACCGACTTGCCGGGCGAAAGTTTTTCCGTCAAATACTTCGCCGCCGTCGGGTCGCCATTGAGCCAAAGGTAGGCCAATAGCTCGGAAAGCCCCTGCGGATCGTCTTTCCACCGCGGCTGCCAACGGGCTCGCTTCGCCACGCCGTCGCGCTCCAACTGCTTCGACAACGATTCGGCCGCCGTAGAAAGCGTGCCTTCATCCTGCTCCCCGCCTTCGATCAGCATCACCAGCTCGTCTTCACGGGCGAACGATTGCTGGAACGCCTTCAGGCCCTTCACTTCGGGCAATTCGCCCGGCAGCATCGAGAGGATATCCGTGTCAAACCGCAGCCGGAACAGCCCAAGCGCCGAGAAAACGATCCCTAACACCAACAAGACGATTCCGGTCCGACGCCACACGTGAATTTGAAATTGGAGATTTAAATTTGAGATTCCCGCAGTTCGCGGGCGCGCCGCTCCGAGCGTTTACCCGTAGATATTTCTGCGGTGTCCGACAGCTACCACCAACACCAGAAGCTCACCGTCTCGGATCTGGCATAAAATACGGAAATCGCCGACCCGGTAGCGCCAAAGCCCAGCGAGGTCAGCCTTCAAATTCTTGCCGAAACGTCGTGGATCTTCCGAACCGGCGACCCGCTCATCCAAATAGTCGATGATTGCGCGTTGGTCTTGCTTGCCGAGCTTCTTGAGTTCTTTCAGCGCCCGTTGGTCGAACTTATAGACCCAGCTCATGCTTCACTTCGCCCGCCGAATAAGTCTTGGCCGGGCGCTGCAAACGCTCCGACGCCAAATAGATGTCCTCAAGATCATCCAAATGCTCTAGGATCGCTTCACGGGCGTAGAACGTCTTGGTGCGGCCGGTCTTTTTGGCCAGTGCCTCCAAGCGCTTCTCGGTTTCGGCGTCGAGTCGAATGGCGAGCATGCGAACAAGCTATCGCCGCTATACACGTATAGCAAGCGACGAATTAGCCGTGAAACTCATCTGAAGTCGCGTGAATTTGAAATTTGAGATTTGGGATTTCAAACCCACTCTCCCGTCATGCGCATGCTCGTCGTCTTGGCCGCCTTGTTGCCCGTTCTGTCCTTTGCGGCTCCCGACACCGCCGCGCTCGACGCGTGGCTGAAGCGTCAGCCGTCGATCCAAACGGTCGACGCGGATTTCGTGCAGGAACGGAAATTGCCCGCGCTCAAAGCTCCGGTCACCACGCCGGGTCACGTTTCCATCGCCCGCCCGGCGAAGCTGCGCTGGGAGCTGGGCAAACCGCCGCAAACGCTCGCGATTTCGGACGGCGAAACGATGACGCTTTTGCAGGTCGCCGAAAAACGCGCGGCTCGCGTCGATGCCGATTCCCCCGAAGCGCGACAATACTCGCTCCTTGGCGGTCGCGCGCTCGCCAGCCGGGAGGCATTTTACGAAACATTCGATCTCATTGAATCGCGCGTCACCTCCGGCATCCATCAATACACGCTGCAACCGAAAGATCGCCGCCTGAAGTCGAACGTGCCGTGGCTCTTCCTCGACATCGACCCGGCCCGCAACGAACTCCGCGCCTTTGAGTTGGAACTGAAGGACAAGTCGCGCATCCGCACGATCTTCTCCAACGTGCGGCTCAACGCGAAGCTGGCGGACTCGTTGTTTCAAGCCGACGTTACCGGTTATTCGGTGCGTTGAGCCTGATCGAGTCGGCCTGCGGCATAAGCTTCGAACACGCGACGGATTTCATCACGCACTCGGCGGAACACTGCCATTTGTTCTTCCTCCGTGCCCTCGGCGTGCGCCGGGTCGTCGAAGGGGAAATGATGGCGATTCATTTGTCCGGGAAACATCGGGCAAACCTGGTCGGCGTTGCCGCAGACAGTGATGACCGTTTCCACATCCTGATCGAGAAACTCGTCGAGGTGCTTCGAATGGTGGGCCGAAATGTCCAAACCGATTTCCTCCAACGCGCGAATCGCCAGCGGATGGACGTAACCAGCGGGTTTCGAACCGGCGCTCGCCACACGGTAACGATCGCCTAAAGCGGCGCGGAGAATGCCTTCGGCGAGGTGGGACCGGCAGGAATTGCCGGTGCAAAGAACGAGGATGAGGGGTGTGGTCATAAGATTTTAAAGGGAGCAGGGACATTCCTGTCCCGTTTCGATTGAGAAAAAGATGGGACAGGAATGTCCCTGCTCCTTGTCGTGAACTCAGCGGCATCCGCCCCCACAGCATCCCGGCTCACGAACACCGATGCACAGCGGCACGGCGATCAGCGCTCCGAGAATCGTGGCGACCGGATAAAGCCAGAGGTGCTGGAATTGTCCGCTGACGATGGCGGGCGCGAGCGAACGGGCGGGATTCATCGATGCGCCGCAAATGGGTCCGGCGAACATGGCTTCGAGCGCGATCACCGCGCCGATGGCGATGCCTGCGGTGACGCCTTTTTCCTTCGCTCCGGTGGAAACACTGAGAATCACCAGCATCAGCAACGCGGTGAGGACGATTTCGAGCACGAAGCTTTGACTCGGCGAACCGGACGGCAAGGTCGCGCCCAGCGTGGCGGACGCGGGGAAGAGAAACTTGAGCAAACCGCTGGCGGTGAACGCCCCGGCGAGTTGCACCGCGACGTAGCCCGGCACTTCGTTCCAGGCGAAACGTTTCGCGGCGGCGAACCCGATCGTCACCGCCGGATTGAAATGCGCGCCGCTGACGTCGCCGAACGTGTAAATCATCGCCAACACGATCAGTCCGAACGTGAGGGCAATTCCCGCATGACCGATCACGCCACCGGACGCTTGATTGATCACGATCGCGCCCGTGCCCGCGAAGACGAGAGCGAACGTTCCCAGAAATTCGGCAAGCAGGCGTTTCATGGTCAGCAACATCCGGTGGGACCGCAGCAAGACTTGCCCGGCAACGCGGGCAAACGGCCGATCGATGGCAAGCCGCACAGTTCCGGCGCGAGGCATTCGGTATGCTTGTGAGCAAGCCGAAGCACCACGGCCCCATCGAGCACCTCATGACCTTCGACCGTGTATTGGGAAATCACGCGGTCCTCGTATTCGATCTCCAACGGAACCGATTCGTCGGGCAAAATCGTCGCTGCCTTTTCGAGAATGGCCGCCATTTTTCCGGTTTCGATCCGGTGATCGTAGTCTTCGCCCACCCACACCTGAAGCTGGCAGGTGGTCGACTCGCGCAGCTTCCCGCCGCAATCGAGGAACGTTTTATGCAAACGCCCGACCTCGGTGATGTGAAAGGAAACCGGCACCGGCGAACCGTCCGGCAAACTCAGCCGGAACACGCGTTCGGGATGATCGGCAAGTAAGGCTTTGAATTCGGCGAGAGTCATGGCGTGCAGGATGGAGAGGCGGGTTTCGCGAGCATTTTCGGGCCGGGGCAGCAGCTCTGTTCGCGACGGTCGAGGCGTTGCATCGCCTTCGCCCGGTCGTCGCGGGCCTCGGTTGTCGACGCGTCGTTGAAAGTCCGCGCGATCGTTTCAACGAGTTCGCGGGCTTGGGCGGCAAGGCGGAAGTAGGTCCACTTTTCACAGCGTTCGCTCTCGAGCAGTCCGGCTTTGCGGATGATTTGAACGTGGCTGGAGACCGACGACTGCGGCATGCCGAGGATGTCGGCCAGTTCGCACACGCACAGCGCGTCCTCCCGCACCAAGCGAAGAATCCGCCAACGGGTCGGATCGCCCAGCGCACGAGTGAAGGAAACCGCATCGGTCATGACGAAAAACAACGTAACGATATTTTCCGTTATGACAAGCGACGTTTTCGCCACGCTTGCGCCGGGGCCTTGCATCGCGGAAACCAAGGCCATGCAACGCGACGCACTGCCGCTCGATCGAAGGCTGAGGCAGGAACTGCTTTTCGCCCGCGAGCGGGTCTATCGCTTCGGTTCGCCCACGCCGTTGGAACGGATCGTTTTGCCCGGTCCGGGGCCGGAAATCTGGGTAAAGCGCGAGGATCTGTCGCCGATCAAAGCCTACAAATGGCGCGGCGCCTGCAATCGGATGGCGGTGCTGTCGCCCGATGAAGCGGCGCGCGGCGTGGTCACCGCCTCGGCAGGCAACCACGCCCAAGGCGTCGCCCTCGCGGCCGAGCGTCTCGGCATTTCCGCCCGGATTTACATGCCGCGCTCGACGCCCCGGGTGAAACAAAACGCGGTGCGACAACTCGGCGGCGATCGCGTGGAAATCCGCCTGGCGGGCGACAGCTACGACGAAGCGGTCGCAGAAGCGCGCGCCGACGAACAGGCGACCGGCGCGGTTTACGTGCATGCCTACGACGACCTGCAAGTGATCGCCGGACAGGGCACGCTCGCCGACGAGGTCGTGCTTTCCGGTCATGGGCCATTCGACGCCGCGTTCCTGCAAATCGGCGGCGGCGGCATGGCGGCGGGTGTTTCCTGCTGGCTGAAAACGTATTGGCCGGAGATCGAATTGGTCGGCGTCGAAGGCGAAGGCCAGGCCTCGATGAAAGCCGCGCTCGCGGCGGGCGAACCGGTGCAGCTCGATCAGGTCGACATTTTCTGCGACGGCACCGCGGTGCGAAAATCGGGCGAGCTCCCCTTCCAAGTCTGCCGCGAAACGCTCGATCGCATCGAAACGGTCAGCAACGCCGAGGTCAGCCGAGCGATCCGCGTGTTGTGGGAAACGTTGCGCTGTGTGTCCGAACCGTCGGGCGCGCTCGGCTTGGCCGCCGTGCTGAAACATCGCGAAGCCCTTGCGGGCAAACGCGTGCTGGTGGTGGTCACCGGCGCGAACATCGATTTCCTCCAGCTCGGGCTGATCGCCCAATCGGAAGGCGCATCGGCGACCGCCAGTCGCACGCTGCGGGTGAAGATTCCTGAGCGCCCGGGCACGATGCTCGAATTGCTGGATGGCTGTTTCGACGGTCTGAACATCGCCGATTTCCAATACGGCAAATATCACGCGAGCGAAGCCTGGCCGGTGTTCACGGTGACGTCCGACGACGAGGAAAAACTCGCCGCGTTGCCCGGTCGCCTGACCGACGGTGGCTATGCGTGGGAAGATCTGAGCGGAGCAATCGATGTGAATTTTCGGGCGATCCCGCTGCACGAGGGCTTGCTGACGTTTCCCCTCTTCCTCCGGCTCGACTTCTACGAACGCCGCGGGGCGCTGCACGACTTCCTCGACAAGATCATCCGGGGCCGGGCCAGCTTCTGTTACTTCAACTACCGCCAATCGGGCGAACGGATTGGTCGTGCGTTGATCGGCCTGGATTTCGCAACGGCGGAGGAACGGGAGACGTTCGCCCGAACGCTCGCGCCTCACGGCGACGGCTATCGTTTCTGCGCGCCGGTCGACGAAGCTACCCAGCGGCGAATCCTAGGGAGTTGAGGCTCCTCAAGCGAACTGCTTGAGGAAGCGGGCGTCGTTTTCGATCAACAAGCGGATGTCCTTGATGCCCCAGCGGATCATCGCGAGGCGATCGAGGCCCATGCCGAAGGCGAAACCGGTGACGTGTTCCGGATCGAACGCCCGATCCTTGCGCACGGCGCTCACCGCGTCGAACACCGCCGGGTCGACCATGCCGCAACCGGCGACTTCGATCCAACGCGGCGCCTGACCTTTGACGACGAGTTTCACGTCGATCTCATAGCTCGGCTCAGTGAACGGGAAGAAGTGCGGACGGAAGCGCACTTCGGTGTCCGGGCCGAACAACTCACGGAAGAAGTATTCCAGCGTGCCTTTCAAGTCCGGCAGGGAGACGTCTTTGTCGACGTAAAGGCCTTCGAGCTGGTTGAAGACGGAAAGGTGGGTCGCGTCGATTTCGTCGCGTCGATACGCCGAGCCCGGCGCGATGATTCGCACCGGCGGCTTCGCCGTTTCCATCGTGCGAACCTGGACGCTCGAGGTGTGGGTGCGGAGCAATTTGCCCGAGTCGAAATAGAACGTGTCCTTTTCGTTGCGCGCCGGGTGATAGGTCGGCGTGTTGAGCGCGTCGAAACAATGGAACTCGTCCTCGATTTCCGGGCCTTCCGCGAGGGCGAAACCCATGCGACGGAGAATCGAAATCGCCTGATCGCGAATGATCGTCAGCGGGTGCAGCGCGCCGGTGTGAACCGAGCGCGCGGGCAAAGTCGGGTCGATTCCGGCCAACGCGGCACGGTCGGCGGCGTTCTGCAGCGCGGTTTGTTTTTCCTCCAGCGCGGCGGTGATGGCCCCACGGGCGGCGTTCAGGAGCTGGCCAACAGCGGCCTTTTCCTCCTTCGGCACATCCTTGATCCCGGCGGCGGCCAGCGTGAGCGTGCCTTTTTTGCCAAGCACGGCAACGCGGGCGTCATCGAGCGTGCGGGCGTCGCCAGCGGCGGCAATGGCGGCAAGCGCTTCGGCTTGGATGGAATCGATCTGCTCCTTCATGGGAAAAACGGGCCGCCGGGATAGCCCGGATCGCCGGAACCGTCAACCCGGGGGAAGCAAGTGGCTGCCGCGGCCCGCGGCCGATCGTGATTGGGGCGACCCACCGCCACGAAATGTTCTCTACCGTCATAAAAAAGGCGGCCCCGCACTGGAGCCGCCTTTTTTCGAAATTAGACCTTATCTCAGCCACCGATTTCCGTGCGACCGGAAAGCTGGGCGCCTTCTTCCATCGAGAAGACCTTCGATTTGATGTCGCCGACAATCTTCGACTTGTCCTTCAGTTCGCAGCGCTGGGAGGTGATCTTGCCCTCGACCTTGCCGTAAACCTTCACTTCGCCGGCGGCGACGTCGCCCTTCACGAAGGCGTTTTCACCGATGGTGACACGGCCTTTATCCGAGGAGATTTCGCCCTCGATTTTGCCGTCGATGATCATGTCGTTGGAGAAGCGGATCGAACCGGTGATTTCGATACCGCTGGCGAGAACGTTCGTCGGATTGGCCATAACTGGCCAGCAATGGAGCAAAGGGATGGCCGCTTGGCAAATGGAAAGCCGGAAGTCGCCGGACGACCCACATTTTCCGTGCACTGGCTACGCATTTACCCTTAGAAGAAGCTCAACTGAAAACCCTTCATGCCCCGCGTCCTGATCACCATTCCCGACGGCACCCCTCAGCCATATCGCTTCGAACTTTCCCGGCGTTTGGTCAGCCTCGGTCGAGGCGCGGACAATGACATCGTGATCGATTCCGGTTCGGTTTCCCTGAAGCACGCGGAAATGGTCCGCCATGACGACCGCTACGAGTTGCGCGATCTGGGTTCGACCAACGGCTTGAAACTCGACGGCGAGCGGCGGATGTCGGTCCCGCTGGAATCCGGCACCACCGTCCTCATCGGCGATGTCGCGTTCGATTTCCAACTTTCCGGAGAGGAACTTGCCGAGCTTAGGGGCATCCCGATGGCCACGATCGTGGAGGAAGAAGACGAAGACGCGTACGCCCCTTCGGTGGTGATTGTCACCGAACGGAGCAACGGAATCTGGTGGCTGATCGGCTTGGTTGTCGTCGTCCTCGCCTTCCTCGTCGGCTTCTCGATCCGTCACCAAAAAGCGACGGGCAAATCGTTGATCGACGAGTGGTTCAAGAAACCGGCTCAGGCGCAGGAAGTCACTCCGGCGAACCCTTGAGCCGCGAAGAGCGGCCAGGCGTTTGGAAAACGTCGCACCTCACATGCCGTTTCCAAAGCGGTACTCCGTTCACCCGCGCGTCTGGCCTTCGCCGCGAATGCGGTACTGGTAGCTGGTCAGTTCGCGCAGGCCCATCGGGCCGCGGGCGTGGAGCTTGTCGGTGGAGATGCCGATTTCCGCGCCGAAGCCGAATTCACCGCCGTCGTTGAAACGAGTCGAGGCGTTGTGGAAGACGCACGCCGAATCGACCGAACGCAGGAAGCGTTCCGCCGCATCAGTGTCGGCGGTGACGATGCAGTCGCTATGGTGCGAACCGTATTCGTTGATGTGGTCGACGGCTTCTTCCTGCGAGCCGACGATTTTGATCGAAAGGATCAGGTCGAGGTATTCGGTGCTCCAGTCCTCTTCGGTCGCGGGGACGATGTCGGGCAAAATCGCCCGGGTCTTTTCGCAACCGCGCAGTTCCACGCCTTTCGCGCGCAACGCCTCCGCCACGGCGGGCAGGAACGCGGGCGCAATCGCCTCGTGGACGAGCAAGGTTTCCAGCGCGTTGCAAACGCCGGGCTTGTGCGTCTTCGAATCGACTGTCAGGCGCACGCCCATGTCGATGTCCGCGTTGGGATCGATGTAAAGGTGGCAGATGCCGTCGTAGTGCTTGATGACGGGCATGCGGGCCAGCGAGACGACCGTTTCGATCAGCCCCTTGCCGCCGCGCGGAATGATGAGGTCGAGCCACTTGTCCATCCCGGCGAGCACGGCGACGCTTTCGCGGTCGGTGAACGGAATGAGCTGCACCGCATGCTCGGGCAATCCGGCGCGTTCGCCCCCGGCTTGGAGCGCCGCAGCAATCGCCTGATTCGAGTGAATCGCCTCGCTGCCGCCGCGCAGGATGGTGGCGTTGCCGGTTTTGAAACACAGCACCCCGGCGTCGGCGGTGACGTTCGGGCGGCTTTCGTAAATGATGCCAATCGTGCCGATGGGCACGCGCACCTGTTCGATGCGGATGCCGTTCGGACGGGTCCAAGTGTCCATCACCTGACCGACCGGATCGGGCAGGGTCGCGACCTGATCGATCCCGGTAGCCATCGCTTCGACGCGCGATTCGTCGAGCTTCAGACGATCGAGCATTGCGTTCGACAAACCTTTCGCCCGCCCCGCTTCGAGGTCGAGCGCGTTAGCCGCGAGCAATTCCGGCGTGCGGGCGCGCAGTTCCGCGGCCATCGCGCGGAGGATCGCGTTTTTCTCGTCGGACGAAAGCTGCGACAGCTTGTGCGCGGCGGCCCGGGCCTGTCGGCCCATCTGGTGAATGGTTTCAGTGAGGGACACGGGAAGAAAATCCTAATTCCTAAAATCCTAATTTCTAATGAAGAGGCTCAAGCGAGCGTCTTCGGAACGAAGCGAGTCGACAGGCCGTGGCCGTCGAGGATCGACTCGAAGCGCTCGGGGTGACGGCCGTGGGCGATGTGCGTTTCGATGCCGTTTTCCACCGCGAGGCGAACGGCCTGGAGTTTCGACGCCATGCCGCCGATGGAAAACTTGCCGCGGTCGTTGCGGACATGACCGAAAACTTTTTCGATGTCCTCGACCACCGGGACGACTTCGTTCGTCTGGGGATCGAGCAGGCCGTCGACGCTGGTGAGCAGGATCAAGCGTTTCGCCCCGGCGAGAATGGAAACGCGGGCGGAAAGCATGTCGTTGTCGCCGAATTTCAGCTCTTCGACCGCGACCGAATCGTTTTCGTTGATGATCGGCAGGATGCGCTTTTCAGCCAGCAAGCGGCCAAGCGTATCGGAAACGTAAGCGGCGCGTTCCGGCGTGGCGAGGTCGGCGGTCGTCAGGAGCACCTGTGCGACGGTGATGTCGAAATTCGAAAACAGGCTGCCGTAAACATGCATCAGCCGAGCTTGACCGACGGCGGCGCAGGCCTGTCGCGTGGCGGTGTCCGATGGATATGCCGCGAGCCCGAGAGCGGAAACGCCCGAGCCCACTGCGCCCGAAGACACGAGCAGGCAGCGTTGGCCGCGATCGATCAGCCCCGCGATCCCGGCGACGAAATGCACGAGTGCGGCGCGATCAAGCGTGCCGTCGCAGGACTTCGTCAGCACACCGGTGCCGGCTTTCAAAACGGTCAGGTCGGGAAGCAAGGAGGACATGGCGCGGCCCGCCCATATGCCGGATTGCTTCCACGCGCAAACCTTACGCGCTTCCGCGTTTCACTCCGGGAAAACTGACAAGCAGAAGAGTAACCACGAAAAACACGAAATTCACGAAAGCCTCTGTTTCGTGCCCCTTCGTGTTTTTCGTGGTTTTTCTCCTTTCTCGCGGGATACCCCGCGGCCAGCCCAGATCAAATCATCATATCCGGATACGACGATTTGACTCTTGCTGGCCGATTTTCCGCCCTTACATTGCCGCCCGCCATGGCCATCCTCGATCCGACCGCCGAACTTCGCCGCGCGATGCGCGACCGCATTCTCGTCCTCGACGGCGCGATGGGAACGACGATTCGCGAATATGGTTTGAGTGAGGCGGATGCTCGTGCCGAGCGTTTCGCGAAAAACGAAAAGGACCTGCTCAACAACGGCGACATCCTTTCGATCACCCGCCCGGACGTCATCGCGGACATTCACAAACGCTTCTACGAGGCCGGCTCCGACATCTGCGAAACGAACACTTTCTCCGCCACCGGCATCGCGCAGAGCGAATTCTTCGTCGAAGACCCCCGCGAGCACGGCGGGCGAAAGGACCCGGAGTTCTTCCAGAAGATCCTCGAGAACTCCTTCCTCAACGACCTGGCGTGGGAAATGAATGTCGAGTCCGTCCGGTTGTGCCGGAAATGGGCGGACAATATCGGTTCGGACACCGGTCGCAAACGCTACGTCGCCGGGGCGATCGGACCGCTCACCGTTTCGCTGAACATTTCGCCCGACGCCGAAGATCCGGGGTTCCGCGTGGTCACCTTCGATCAGGTGAAAGCGGCCTACGTTCACCAGATCCGCGCGCTGATCGAAGGCGGGGCGGACATCCTGATGGTCGAGACGATCTTCGACTCGCTCAACGCCAAGGCCGCGCTCGTGGCCGCGCAGGAGGTTTTCGAAAAACAGGGCATTCACCTGCCACTGATCGTGTCCGCCGCCGTCGGTCGTGGCGGCGAAACGATGATCTCGGGCCAAACCGGCGAGGCGTTGTGGAATGCAGTCGCGTCTTCCAAACCGCTCGCCGTCGGCCTGAACTGCTCGCTCGGGCCGGACTTGATGAAGCCGTTCCTGGAAGAGCTTTCGGCGAAATCGAACGCCTACATTTCCTGCTATCCGAACGCGGGGTTGCCGAACCCGCTGTCGCCGACCGGCTTCGACCTGGAGCCGGGCGACATGGGCCACTGGCTCAACGAATTCGCATCAGCCGGTTTGCTGAACATGGCCGGCGGTTGCTGCGGCAATACGCCCGAACACGTCGCGGCGATCGCCAAAGCCGTGGAGCGCCACGCGCCACGCGTTTTGCCCGAGCCGAAACCCGCCCTGCGTTTGTCCGGCTCGCAGCCGTTCACCGCCGACGAAAACACTGGCTTCCTCATGATCGGCGAACGCGCGAACGTCGCCGGTTCGCCGAAGTTCGCGAAGCTCGTCCGCGAAAACAAACTCGAGGAAGCGGTCGCGGTCGTCCGTCAGCAGGTGGAAAACGGCGCCAACATCATCGACATTTGCTTCGACGACGGCCTGATCGACGGCAAGGCGATGATGGAGCGCTTCCTCAATCTCGTCGCCGCCGAACCGGACATCGCCAAGGTGCCGATCATGGTGGACTCCTCGAAGTGGGAGATCCTCGAACAAGGCCTCAAGGGCCTGCAGGGCAAAGGCATCGTCAACTCGATCTCGCTCAAGGAGGGCGAAGAAGTTTTCAAAAGCCACGCCCGCACGATCCTCAAATACGGCGCGGCGGCGGTAGTAATGGCTTTCGACGAAAACGGTCAGGCCGCCACTTACGAGGAGAAGATCCGCATTTGCGAACGCGCCTACCGCATCCTCGTCGACGAGGTCGGCTTCGCGGGCGACGACATCATTTTCGACCCGAACATCCTCACCGTCGGCACCGGCATCGAGGAGCACAACAACTACGCCGTCGACTTCATCAACGCGACGCGCTGGATCAAACAAAACCTCCCCGGCGCGCGCGTGTCGGGCGGTGTTTCGAACATCTCGTTCTCGTTCCGCGGCAACAATCCGGTGCGCGAGGCGATGCACGCGGCCTTCCTCTATCACGCCGGCAAGGCGGGTATGGACATGGGCATCGTCAACGCCGGCATGCTCGAAGTGTACGACGAGATCCCGAAGGACATGCTCGAACACGTCGAGGACGTCCTGCTGAACCGTCGCCCCGACGCGACCGAGCGGATGCTCGAGTTCGCCGAGCAGTTCAAAGGCAAGGGCGGCACCGCGAAGAAGATCGAGGAGGACCTTTCGTGGCGGGAAACCACCGTAGAGAAACGCCTTGAACACGCCCTACTCAAGGGCATCGACAAGTTCGTCGACGAAGACACGGCCGAGGCTCTCAAGAAATACGGCAAACCGCTCAGCGTGATCGAAGGCCCGCTGATGGACGGAATGGGCGTGGTCGGCGACCTCTTTGGCGCGGGCAAAATGTTCCTGCCGCAGGTGGTGAAATCCGCCCGCGTGATGAAGAAGTCGGTCGCCTATCTCAACCCCTACATGGAGGCCGAAAAGGTCGAAATGCTGGCCGACGACATCGCCCGCATTAAAGAGCAACACCCAGACCTTTCCGAAGAGGAAGTCCTCTATCGTGCAGAACGTGCACGTTCGGCCGGTCGTTTCCTCATCGCCACCGTCAAAGGCGACGTCCACGACATCGGCAAAAACATCGTGGGCGTGGTGCTCGCCTGCAACGGCTACGAGGTCACCGACATGGGCGTGATGGTGCCGTGCGACAAGATCCTCGATAAAGCTGTCGAGATCGGCGCAGACGTCATTGGCTTGTCCGGCCTGATCACGCCGTCGCTCGACGAGATGATCCACGTCGCGAAGGAAATGGAGAAACGCGGCTTCGGCGAACGCGGCATCCCCCTGCTCATCGGCGGCGCAACGACCAGCGCGGCGCACACCGCGATCAAGATCGCCCAGCATTACAGCGCACCGGTCGTCCACGTGCTTGACGCTTCGCGTTCCGTGCCCGTGACCACCGCCCTGCTTTCCGCCGAACAGCGCGCGCCGTTCGTGGCGGAAAACGCGGCGAAGCACGAAAAACTGCGCAAGCAATACGCGGAAGGTCCGAAGAAGCCGGTGATTTCCATCGAAGAAGCGAGGACGAACGCGCGACAAACCGATTGGGCGACCATCGACATCGCCACGCCGTCGTTTCTCGGCACGCGCCGCTTCGAAAGCACCGCCGACGCCGCATTCATCTGCGGCCAAGCGGGCGATTACGAAGCGGGCTTCACCGATGGCGCGCTTGTGCCGATTTCGCTGCGCGAGCTTTCGAACTACATCGACTGGACGCCGTTCTTCCACTCGTGGGAACTGCGTGGCGTTTGGAAAATCGACGAGCAACGTTTCCAATCGTCGAATCCGGAAGTCGTCGAACAAGCACACAAGCTTCACGCCGACGCGCTGGAGCTGATGGAGCGCATCATCACGGAGCAACGCTTTACCGCTCGGGGTGAGTTCGGTTTCTTCCCGGCGAACGCCGACGGCGACGACGTCATCATCTGGAACGGCGAAGCGCGCGACACCGAGCGCACGCGTTTCCATACCCTTCGCCAGCAGATCAAGAAAGACACCGGCAAGCCGAACGAAGCGCTTAGCGATTATGTCGCGCCTGTGTCTGCTTCGCGTTCCGACTATATGGGAGCGTTCGTCGTCGGCATCCACGGTGCGGAGGAGTTCGCCCGCGAGTTCGATGAAGCGAACGATCCGTATCAATCGATCATGACCAAGGCGATCGCCGACCGCTTTGCCGAAGCCTTCGCCGAAATGCTGCACTTCCGCGCGCGCGTTTCGTGGGGCTACGAAAAGCCGGGCGACTTCACGAGCGAGCAACTCATCAAGGAAAACTACCGCGGCATCCGCCCCGCGCCCGGCTATCCGGCCCAGCCCGACCACACCGAAAAGCCGATCCTTTTCGAGCTCCTCGATGCGGAAAAAGCCACCGGCGTGGAGCTCACGGAAAGCTGCGCCATGCACCCCGGTGCGGCAGTTTGCGGCCTCTATTTCTCACATCCGGAGAGCCATTACTTCATGATCTCCGAACTACAGAAAGATCAGATTGAGGACTACGCCCGTCGTAAAAACATGACGGTCGAGGAAGTCGAGAAATGGATGTCGCCGTGGCTGGGTTATTGAAGCGCCTCACTCAATTCACCGGCAGGCCGCCTTTCGCTTCGAGATAACTCCGGACGGCGGCCACCCGGTTTTCCACGCCGAAACGCTGGAAAATCGCTTCGAGGTGTTTTTCCACCGTGCGCGGGCTGATCTCGAGAATGATCGCGACTTCCGCGCTGGTTTTGCCCTCGGCGATCCAGTCCATGATGTCGCACTGCCGCCGGGTGAGCATCGGCACGGTCCCTTGCAGCGGCATGGATTGACGAGCTGGCGGCGCGAACATGATCAACGCGCCGCCATCTGGGCGAATCAGCGCACCGACCCGGACCATGCCGCCGCCCAAGTCAATTTCCACCGTGACCCAATGGGGATCGACCGGAGTCGACCACGCCTTCGAGATCGCGGAATCAAGCGCGCGGACAGAAGCTTCGGATAACTTGAACTCCACATCATCCTTGCCCCAGATCGTATCGGCATACGCGACCGCCGTGGGATTGGAGGGAATGACACTGCCGTTCTTTAAAAAGAACACACAGTAAGCTTCCCGCCTGACATGCAGGATGTTTTCCAGCGTGCGTTGGTCGAAACGCTGGACCTCAATTCGTTTTAGCACCGCATGGGCAATCAAAACGGCGGCGTGAAAACGCTCGCATTCCTCCTGACTGAATGTCCCTTCCAGCCGCCACGCGCCTACCCAAGCGGAGCGGAATTTCCCCCGGATCAGACTGGCGCTGAGAAGGTCAGAAGCGCCCATGCGCTTGGCGCGTTCGAGCAAGCGACTGGATCGAGCATCATCGGCTTCATGGACGTTCGATTCGTTTGGAGTTTCGTTCGCCCAATCATTGAGCTGCTCCGGCCGAGTTCGAAGCCGCTCCGCGACTGCGCCATCGCCCAACACGCGAATGACGCGAAAGTCTTCGCCTAATTCGAAAATGGTGACGTCCATCGCCCCGCTTTGCTGGCGCAACTCATTCGTCAGCAGCCCCGCAATTCTTTCGAATCCGCTCGCGGAGATCAGCTCGCGCCCCAAAACGAAAAAAGAGTCCCCAAGCATTCTCTATGGTTGTGCGCCCATGCCCGCCTTCTGTCAATTGATACCTACGGAAGATTACGCAAGTAACTCCACGAATCCCGTTCACCCGGTTCGATGATAAGTTGCGTTCGATGTGATCGAAGGGATCGGGACTGATTCACCGCCCGGAGATCGCATCTTCTTTGGGGAGATGGTCCCGTCGGGTGACAACCGACGGGACCGTTGATTTTTAGGGGGCAAGCCTTCGAGGCTCGCAATCGGAAGCGTTTTCCCGACCATCCGCCCCATGTTGCTGGCGTTCTTCAAACCCTACGGCGTGTTGTGCCAATTCACGCCCGATCAACCTGGGCAACGAACGCTCGCCGACTTCGGGTTTCCGCCTGGCGTTTACCCGCTTGGGCGTCTGGACCTCGATTCGGAAGGATTGCTTCTGTTGTCCGATGAAGCCGGACTCAACAATCGGCTGCTCGATCCTTCCGCCGCCCATCCGCGAACGTATCTCGCTGAGGTGGAAAACGTTCCGACAGAAGCCGCCTTACAAAAACTTCGACGAGGCGGCATCGATTTGAAAGGCCATCGGACCCGGCCGTGCGACGCACGTTTGCTGGAACTGCCGCCGGATTTGCCGCCCCGCGATCCGCCCGTCCGATTCCGGAAAAACATTCCGACCGCTTGGCTGGAGCTTACGTTGGTCGAAGGCAAAAACCGCCAAGTCCGGAGAATGACGGCGGCAGTCGGTTTCCCGACTCTCCGCCTCGTGCGGGTGGCGATCGGATGCTTGGCCCTGGAAAAACTCGAGCCCGGTCATTGGCGCGAACTCGCAACCAACGAACGGGCTCTGATCTGGCGACGTTAAAAACGATCAGTGCTTCTTGCGCAGGAAAGGCGGCAGGTCGAGATCCTCGCCCTCGAAGACATTCGGAGACTCGCCCTCGAAACGGCCGCGCGGGCCGCCATCGAGTGAAAGCTCGGACGACGGCGCACCACTTTTTGCGCGCAGCTTGAGCGTCGGGCCTTCACTGGCCAACACTCCCGCCGGTTCGGGTTCTACCGCCTCGGCAATCCCTGCGGGCCCGGGTTCCTCCGAAGCTTCCTCCCCTTCCTGCAACCACTCCGGCTCCGCCTGCTCGAGATCAAGCGGCTCAGGCGCGAACGCGTCCGGTGCAGCTTCGGAAAATGAACGCGCTTCTTCCGGTTCCGGCTCGGACTTGGGGACCCAAACGAATGTGGCCATCGCGGGCTCTTCTTCCTCGGTGGAATTCACCGGCGACTCTACCACCGGCTCGGGAACGATTTCTTCGGAAATCGGCTCCTCCTCTTCTGCGATGGCGGCGAATCCGTCGGTCGGCTCCATGAGCGACTGCTCGGCGATCGGCTGAATCAGAAAATCCGTCTGAGCCGTGGTGGCAAGCCGGTCTTCCGGCAAGGCGCTGATCAATGTGACGCTCAAGCTATCGCCCATCGTCGGGTCGACCGCCGCACCAAACAGCACGTGGGCTTTTTCCGGGACGAATTTGCGCAAGCCCTGCATGAGCAGTTCGATTTCGAAAAGCGTCAGGCTTTCGCCGCCACTGAGATGCACGAGGACAGTCTGCGCGTCTTTCAAAAGCGCGCCCTGATCGAGCAACGGGCTGGCAAGCGCGTTGCGCAAGGCCTTACTGGCGCGATCGGGACCATCGGCGATGCCAGAGCCAAACAAACAACGTGAACGCGTCGTGCGAAGCGCGCTCATCAGATCGTCGAGGCCGATGTTGATGAGGCCCGGTCGCACCACCAAGCGGATCACCGCTTTGATCGACTCGGAAATCATCCGGTCGGCGGCGGCGAAGGCTTCGTGAATGCCTTGTTTCGCCACCACCAATTCGCCCATGCGATTGTTGTCGAAAGTAACGAGAGCGTTCGAAAGCACGGCCAACTCGTTCAGCGCGGTCTGCGCCTGATCCTGACGTCGGCGACCTTCGAAACTGAACGGCATGGTCGCGAAGACGACGACGAACGCGCCTTCTTCACGGGCAATGCGAGTGACGATCGGCGTCGCACCCGAACCAGTGCCGCCACCGAGACCGGCGCAGATAAAGACAATACGACGGCCCTTCAGGGCAGCGCGGATTTCGCCTTCCGCTTCGCGAACCGCTTGCTGACCGAGATCCGGATCACCGCCCGAGCCGAGGCCCTTCGTCAGGTTACGACCCAGCTGAATCTTCTCGTTCGCGACGCAGTGGGACAGCTTGCGGACGTCGGTGTTGAGGGCCAGCAATTCCGCGCCTTCGAGGCCTTCGAGCGCGATGCGTTCGAGCATGTTCACACCGGCGCCACCAAGGCCGACGATTTTGACCGAGCTGGTGGGAATGGTGGTCTGCGGTTCGTGGGAATAAGCGATCATGGGATGAGCGTTTGAGAAATCAGCGACCGAACGGCCAAAGCGCGCGGCCAAGGCGGGAAAAGACGCCCGGGCGCGACGTGCGCTCGGCGTCGAGGATTTGAGCGTAGCGGATCAGGCCAAGCGCGGTGGTGTATTGCGGGTCCTTGAAATTCGCCTGCACCCCGCTGATCTCCGGCGGTTCCGGGCGGTAAATGTCGCGACCGAACACGTCGTAGGCGAGCTCACCAAAGCCGCGCATCAAACTCGTGCCGCCGGAGAGAAACACGCCCGTGCCGATTTTGGCGATCGCCCCCTCAGGCAGCCGCTTTTTCACCAACTGCAACGTTTCCTCCAGCCGCTGGCGAATGACTTCGTTGAGCACCTGACGACGCACCTCGGTTTCGGCGAAGCCTTTCTCGTCGACCACTTTGATCGAGCCAACCGAACGAGCAGGATCGTTCGAGGCGTCGCCTTCCTTCACCTTAAGATTTTCCGCTTTGGAAAACGGCAGGCCGGTGACGAGATGGATGTCGTTGGTGACGTGGTCGCCGCCGACCGGAATGCAGCCGGAAGCCGCAATCGCGCCGTCGAGATAGAGGGCGTAATCGGTCGTGCCGCCGCCGATGTCCACCACCAACGCGCCACGCTCGCGGGCATCGCGGGTCAATGCGACCTGCGCCACCGCGATCGGCGCGAAGACGACGTCATCCACGTCCAGCGGCATTTCGCGCACGCACTTGATGCTGTTCTGGATGCGGGTGCCGATGCCGTGCACCACATGGAAATCCGCTTCGACCGTCTTGCCGAACAAGCCGACCGGGCTGGTGCCATGCTCCATGCCGTCCAGCTTGAATTGGCGGATGATGCTATGCAGCGAAACGTGATCAGGCGGGATCGCGATTTCGCGGGCGATATCCTTCGCCTCTTCCACATGCTCAGGCTCGACCTGCTGCTGACCGTCCGGCAACCGGAACGTGCCGAGGTTGTTTACGCCCTGAATGTGCGAACCGGTGACGGAAAGAAACACGCTGCCGATTTCCACATCGCTCGCGTCTTCGGCTTTAACCAAGGCATCCTTCACGCAAGCGCGGGCTTGCGGGAAATCGAAGACTTCTCCTTTGCGAACGCCGGAACACTTCGCCAGTCCAACGCCGAGAATTTTCACTGAGCCATCGGACTTCACTTCGCCGACGACCATGCAGGTCTTGCTGGTTCCGATTTCGAGACCGACGTGAATTTTCGAACGTGCCATGGCGGGAGCAGAAACAGGGAAAGAAGAGATCAGCCGCGATTCAGAATCGCCTTTAGATCCTGCGAACGGCGATCTTCGCGACGCTCGATCGGAACCGACTCGATCACCGGTGTCGCACGCGGTGCGACCGTCTCAGTGCGAGTGGTGATCGGAATGTTGCGCTGAGGGATCAAATTGATCGTCGCGATCGCGTAACCTTGTTGCGACGCGTGATCCATCGCCGCAGCGAGGTCGGCGACCTGCCGGTCATGGTCGTCCAAGCCGAACGTCGCCACCGTGCCCGTGCGGGTCGTCAGGTCGAGCGACCAGGCATTCGCCTGCGCAATGCTCTCGATGGCGCGCGACGACAACGGGTCGGTGCCGCACACGGCAGTGAGCAAACGCAAGCAACGCGCGAGTTCCGGCTGACGCACGGTTTGCCCGGCGACCAACGATTCGCCCTCGCGCTTCGGCAAACGAATCACCGGAAGTTGCCGGGCGGCTTCCCATTGACGAGCAGCGCAGGGGAACGCGACGCCTTCCGCGTCGACCACCAGCTCGCCTTGACCGCGCGAAACTGGCGCATCGTTGAGCGCGATCCACGCGACCGGCTGACGCGCGGTCACGCGCACAATCAAGGTGCCGGGCAGATGGCGTTCAACCGCTACGCCGGAAAGCTCCGGACGGGTCAACAGACATTCGCGAATCTTCCCGGTGTCGATTTTGAAAAGATTCGCCTGAACGTCCAAGCCGGTGATCGCGACCAATTCGCGCTCGTCGAGAGCGTCGTTCGGATTCAAGTCGATGACTTGCAAGCGGAACTCGGGATTATCGAGCAACGCCCGTTGCACGCCAAGCCAGGCGCCCCACCCCGCGACGCAGGCCAACGCCAGCACCACGGCCAGTTTCGCGCCCTTACGCAAGGTCTTCAAACAACCGAACCATGCGATGCGAGGCGACATCACCCGCACTTCAAGGCGCTTCATGCGCGAGTGCTGGCGGGCTTGGCTGGTGCGGCGTTTGTTGAACATGGCTTCGGTAGGTTAGGAACGAAGGCTTAGAGAAAGCTCGGCGATGCGAACGCAAAGATCGGCGAAACCGATTCCTGCGGCGGCGGCGGCCTTCGGCAGGAGACTTGTTTCAGTCATACCCGGAATCGTGTTCGCTTCCAACACGAACGGTTGGAGATTCGCATCCAACAGAACATCGACGCGCGAGTAAACCTCCACGCCCAACGAACGATGCGCCGCCAGTGCGGCTTCTTGCACGCGACGCGTGGTTTCCGGATCAAGATCGGCCGGGCAATAATAGTCGCTGCCCGCCGCGCCGCTGAGCCACGGATACTTATTCGCCATGTCATAGACCCCGCCCTTGGGCGCGATGTGAACGACCGGGAACGTTTGATCGTTGAAAATGCCCACGGTGAGCTCTTTGCCTTCGACGAATTGCTCGACCAAAATGTCGTTGCTGAATTTCGCGGCGGCTTCCATCGCGGGCATGGCGTCCTTTTCCTCGCGGACGATGTAAACGCCGACGCTCGAACCTTCGCGCGGAGCCTTCACCACGAACGGCACCGGCATCTGCGGGAGCTTCGCGCCTTGGGAAACATCGACGATTTCCGACTTCGGCGTCGGCACGCCCGCGGCGACGAATTTTGCCTTCGCGAGATTTTTGTCGAACGCCACCCGGCTGCTCGCCGCGCCCGCGCCGGTGTAGGGCACACCTTTGCGATCGAGAATGTCCTGAAGCTGGCCGTCTTCACCGAACGTGCCGTGAATCACGTTGAAGGCGAGACCCGTGCCGGCGGGCAAATGGACATCCGCTTCGTGCACGTCTACGCCCACAGCGCTCAAGCCGCTTTCCTTCAAGGCTTTGAGCACGGCTTTGCCCGACGCCAGCGAGACTTCGCGCTCAGAACCGGGACCGCCCATCAGGACGGCGATGAGGAGATTGGGATCGATCATAATCTGAAATCAGAAGGTGAATTCGTCTTCGCCGAGGATCTTCACTTCGGTGTCGAGTTCGACGCCGCGGCTGGCGCGAGCTTCGGCGCGGATGCGCTCGATCAGCCCGATCACGTCGCCAGCGGGAGCACCGCCTTTGTTGACGATGAAATTGCCATGCATGTCGGAAACGGCGGCTTTGCCGAACGACGAGCCTTTCAAGCCGAGCTCGTCGACGAGTTTGCCGGCGGGAATGACTTCCGGGTTCTTGAACACGCAACCCGCGCTCGCCGCAACCGGCTGGGTGGCGCGACGTTTCGCCCGCGAGGCATCCCAGCGCTCTTTGATTTGGTCGGCGTGGTCGGACTCGCCTTGGAAGACCGCTTGCAGGGCGAAGTTGCGTCGCAGCGATGGCACGTTCCGATACTCGGCGACGATTTCCTCGCGCGTGTGGGTCCGGATTTCCCCGTCTTCATCGAGCGTGGTGACGCTGACCACTTGGTCGAACGTCTCCTTGCCCATCGCGCCGGCGTTCATGCGCAGCGCGCCGCCGACATTACCGGGAATGCCTTCCATCCATTCGAGTCCGCCGATGCCCGCGTCGCCCGCCGAGCTGGCGAGCTTCTTCAGGCGAACGCCCGCGCCTGCGGTGACGAGGCCGTCTTTGACCGAGACTTCGGAAAACGCGCCGCCCGCCGGATGAATCACCGCGCCACGGATACCACCGTCGCGCACCAGCAGGTTCGAACCGCGACCGATCACACGCGTGGCGATGTTACGCTCGCGGCAGTAGTTCACCAATGCGGCGAACGCTTCGAACGTCTTCGGTTCCAACCAATACTGCGCCGGTCCGCCGACGAGCATCGTCGTGTGACGCCGCATCGGTTCGTAAAGTTTCACCGCGATGTCGCCATGCGGCGCGAGCGCGGTCATTTCCTCCAAGCGCTTCAGATCGGCGGCGATGCGGGTGCCGACTTCGTGGACGTTGCCCGCACCAAGCGTGATGAGCAGGTCGCCTTCTTCGAGCGCGTTGCCGACCGCGTGATGAGCGGTCGCGAGGTCGGGGACGGTCACTACTTTCACATCGCCATGACGCTTCATCGCTTCGGCGATCGTTTCGCAGGTGACGCCCGGAATAGGCGGTTCGCTGGCGGGATAAATGTCGGTGACGAATACCAGATCCGCCGCTTGCAACGCCTTGCCGAAATCATCGGCCAGCGCCTGCGTGCGGGTGTAGCGATGCGGCTGGAAGAGCACCACGATTCGCCCGGGGTTGAGCGAACGCGCGGTTTGCAGCGTGGCCGCCAACTCGGACGGATGATGGCCGTAGTCGTCGACGATCCGGAAGTGCTTCGAGAGGAACTTCGTTTCGAAACGACGCTTCGCCCCGGCGAAAGTCGCCAAGGCACGCGAAACCTTGATGAAATCCGCGCCGCAGCCGTCGGCCAATGCGATCGCCGCCAGCGCATTGAGCACGTTGTGGCGACCGGGAATCCCGAGTTCAACGCTGCCTAGCACTTCGCCGTTTCGCACCACAGTGAACGCGCTTGCGCCACGCAGTTCGCGCAGATCGGCGGCGACGTAATCCGCGTCCGACCAACCGTACGAGACGGTGTTTTCCCGGGTAGCGCACAGTTCCGCGGCGACCGGATCTTCTTTGCAATATACGACCCGCCCGGCGGTTTGGTTCGCCAACGTCGTGAAGACCTCGCGGATGTGATCGAGGTCGCGATAGAAATCCAGGTGCTCGGCTTCGATGTTGAGGATCACGGCGTGCTCAGGCCGATACAGCGCGAGCGTGCCGTCGCTTTCGTCGCCTTCCGCGACCATGAATTCGCCATCCTCCGACCAACGGGCATTCGACCCGAGGATCGGGATTTCCGCGCCCACGTAATGGCTCGGTTGCAGGCCCGCTTCGCGCAAAATGTGCGCGGTCATCGACGAGGTGGTCGTTTTCCCGTGGGTGCCGGAAACGACGATGCCTTTGCGCGTGTGAAGAATCGCAGCGAGACATTCGGCGCGACGCAGCAAAGGAATCCCCGCTTTCGCCGCCGCGGCATAAGCCGGGTTTTCCGGGCGAATCGCCGACGAATAGACGACGACATCCGCGTCCTTCACCGCTTCCGCCGTGTGCGGGGAGGAAAACTCCAACCCGACGCCCTGCATGCGCTCGGTTTCCGCCGTGGTGACCTTGTCCGAGCCGCTGACGCGGTGGCCCATGCCAAGCAAAAGGAGCGCGAGACCGCTCATGCCCGACCCGGCCACGCCGATCAGGTGAATGCGGAGCGGGTTCGCGCGGTCGGTCAGACGCTGGGAAAGTTCGTTCATGGCACGGAAAAAGTGGCTTCGATCGCGTCGCAAATCCGGTTGGCGGCTTCCGGAGTGTCGAGCGCGCGAGCGGCTTGTGCCATGCGCTGGCGCGTTTGCAAGTCAGTCAGAATGCCAGTCGCCAACTGGGCCAATTTTCCCGCGTCGAGGTCACGCTCCTGGATCAGTTCTCCCGCACCGGCTTCGGCGAAAACCACCGCGTTTTTCGTCTGATGGTCGTCCGCGGCGTAGGGAAACGGCACCAGAATCGACGGCAATCCGGCGTGTGCGATTTCGGTCAGGCTGGAAGCGCCGGAACGCGCGACGATCAGGTCCGACGCCGCATAGGCGAGCGCCATTTGGTCGCAAAAGCCGACGACATGGTAGTTCGCCCGATCGCTCGTAGCGGCTTTGACACGTTCGAAATCAATGGTTCCCGCGATGTGAAGCACCTGAATGCCCTCCGCCAAAAGCGGCGCGCATTCGGCCGCCAGTTCGTTCAGACGCTTCGCCCCTTGGCTGCCACCCATTACCAGCAACACCGGCGATGAGGGATCGAGCCCGAAGGCCGCAGCGCCTTCCGCGCGCGAGGGGAGCACCGCCATTTCCTTCCGGACCGGCGTGCCCGTAACCACGGTTTCCCGTCCGGGGAAAAACGGTTTCGCCGCCTCCACCCCGAGAAACACCTCCGTGCAAAACCGACTCGTCAGCACGTTCGCCCGACCCGGCCGGGCATTCGAATCATGCACGAATGTCTTCAGGCCAAGTTTGTGTCCGGCGTAAACCGGCGGCAGCGACGTGAATCCGCCCATTCCGAGCACGACATCCGCCCCGAAGTCCTTGAGCAATTTCCGGCAGCGACCGGCGGTTTTCCACAGTCGCCATAAAAACGGCAACGTCCTGAGCGACAGCGTCTTCGGCTTCGCAACCGCCTCGACCGTTTCGAAACGCAGACCGCCGTATTTCGCCGAGGCTTCCCGGTCGACGCTCTTCTTGGAAATCAGCAGCAACACCTCATGCCCCTTGGCTTCGAGCGCCTCCGCCACCGCGATTCCCGGGAACAAGTGCCCCCCTGTACCGCCACACGCAATCACAACCTTCAAGCGCTTCGACACGATTCTGGAAAATGCGAAAAAATGCCGGCGCGAGCAGGAAAAAGCCTTCCACAGAGCCTCCCCCGCGCCCTGCCCAATTATTTAGCATCCCTTGATTATCAGGCAATCACTAAAACCCCACGCCGCCCACGACTCCTTGATCATTACGGAATTTCCTTGTGAAGGCCCCGGTAGGTTTTGGAAGTATTTCCTACTCCTCGGATCCCCCCTTTGGCCGATTTTTTCACTTTGGTGAGAAAATTTTCCAAGAAAACCCATCCTCGCGCATCTTATCGGGAGACACTCATGGAAAACCCAGAAGACCAACCCGGCGACCCACCGGTTTTTCACCACGACTACCACCCTCACCCGGATGATCGGCCGAAGCCGTCATTCTGGCGAAAACTCGGTGGCGGCTCGCTTTCGATTTCCCTGATCGTCCACGGCATCATCCTCGCCGTCGGCCTGATCCTCATCATCCAAGTCATTCCGCCACCCAAGGCCTTGCCGGTGGATTTCATGCCTTCCGGCGGCGGGGGCGGGGATCCGAGTGCCAGCAACACGGTCAAAACCAAGCAACGGAAGGCGATGAGCAGTGTCGCCCCTCGTCTGGCCGCAACAGGTGCGGTGAGCAGCTTCACCCTCCCAGAACCGGAATCGTCCGACATTTCCGCGCTGCCCAGCCTTTCAGGCGGCGCGATTTCCGGCGGCCTCGGTGGCAGCGGATCGAGTGGCGGCCGTGGCACGGGAACCGGTACTGGCTTCGGCGCGGGAACCGGCATCGGGATGGGCAGCGGGACGGGCAGCATGAACCCGTTCGGAGCCATGCAACCGGCGAACAACGCCTTGGTCGGCACTTTCTATGACCTGAAACAGACGCGAGCCGGTCGGCCCTCGGCACTGGGCCAGGAAACCGACCGGGGCAAAATGCAGGAAAAATATCGCAATCTCTTGGCCGATTTCACCCGGCGCGGCTGGAACGAGCGCCAGCTCAATGAATACTTCCAAGCACCGCAGAAACTCTACCAGACGAAGATTTATATGCCGAGCATGGAGGCCGACGGTGCTCCCAAGGCATTTGGCCAGGACAACATTCCCGGATCGCGCTGGCTAGTCGTCTACCGTGGCAGCGTAACCCCGCCGAAAACCGGCAAATATCGTTTCGTGGGCGCCGGCGACGACGCTCTTGCGGTCCGCTTCGCCGGTAAAAACGTTTTCGACTTCGGTTACGAATCCGCCACCGGCAACGTCAGCTTTTACCATAACCGGCAAAAGCTGGAAAAAGCCCCTCGGGAAGATCGCGACTGGGATAACGCACGCAAAGACGTGACAATGCCCGAGCCGTTGCAAATTTATCGCTATAGCGGTCTTCACCATAGACACGCCGGGGATCTTCAAGGCCTCGCGGCGGGCTTGGAATTCGAAGCCAAAGAAGGCGTAAGTTATCCGATCGAAATTCTGATCGGCGAAACTCCTGGTGGATTCTTTTTCGGCTATCTCATGATCGAGGAAGTCGGCACCCAATATCAGAAAGACAGCACAGGCTCGCCGATTCTCCCCGTTTTCCGCTTGGACAACAATCCACCTGTCATTACCAAACCCGGCCCACCTTTCGACCCGAATGGCCCGGTGTGGAAATTGAGCAGCGCCGGCGGCAAGATGAGCATCTAACCGAATCGTTATCCATTTGTCCAAAGCCGGACTCCGCGAGGAGCTCGGCTTTTTATTTTTCAAAAAACTTACAAACCGCCCCAAGAAATCACCTCGTTCCGCCTCTTACTTAATGGAACGATTATGAATTCAACCGAACCCACCCCAACCGGGGACGTTTATCACCACGATTTCAATCCCCATAAACCATCCCCATCCAAAACATCATTTTGGCGAAAACTGGGCGGTGGATCTTTATCCATCTCTCTCATCATCCACGGGGTGATCCTGGCGGCAGGTTTGATTCTGATTATTCAGGTGATTCCACAACCTAAAGCATCACCGCCCGATATCGCTCCCAGCGGCAGAGGCGGAAACACGGTTTCCATCCCCAAGAACTCCCCTTCCAAGCGCGCATTCCCCACGGCGAAAATCGCTTCAACCGGCGTTGCCGACATCCCGCTTCCACCGTCCGAGCCCAGCACGGTCGACTCCTTACCCAACCTGACAAACGGCAGTTTAGGATCAGGGCTCGAAAAAACTCCGGCACCGAGCGGCGGGCTTCATCCAAGCAATGGCTTGAAGCCGGGCCTATCCGGCGAGGGCACCGCGAAAATCCCCGTCTTCGGGCGAATGGAGCCTTCCGCGAACGCGTTGACCGGCACGTTTTACGATCTCAAACAGGACCGGAACGGCAAGTCGACGAACGTCGGCGAAGCCACGACATTCCATGACATCGTGAACCAGTCGCGGGAAATCCTCCACGACTTCGTCAAACGCGGCTGGAACGAGCGGGATCTGGCTAAATTCTACCAGGCTCCGCAGAAGCTATATCAGACGAAAATCTTCATGCCGAGCATGGGGGCGAACGAAGCCCCCAAAGCGTTCGGCTGCGAAAAGGAAGTGCAAGGCAGCCGCTGGGTCGTGGTTTATCGCGGCACCGTCCGCCCGCCGAAGACCGGCAAATACCGCTTCGTCGGCGCGGGTGATGACGTGCTCGCCATCCGCTTCGCAGGTAAAATGGTATTCGATTACGGCTACGAATCCGCCACCGCGAACCTCAAACTGCATGGCAACCTCAGCCGATTGAAGGACGACAACGACCGCGACTGGAAACGACTCCGCCGCGAGCTAACGATGCCCAGTCCGGTGGAAATTCGCCCTCAGGGTTCGCTTCGCTTGGTCAAGGACATCGGCGGCCTGGCCGTCGGCCTCGAATTCGAAGCTAATGCGAGCACGGATTACCCGATCGAAATCCTCATCAGCGAAATTCCCGGTGGGCTTTTCGCCGCCTATCTCATGATCGAGGAAGTCGGCGCCACTTACCAAAAGGACGGCAGCGGTTCACCGATTTTGCCGGTTTTCCGCCTCGACTCCAATCCGCCCCCTTCCGGCGAAGGCTCGCCAGTCGATCCGGATGGCTCGGTCTGGAAACTGAGCGCTCCCGGCAAACCACCCCTCTAAGCGCGAATTTCAGACCTTTTTGGCCATCCGCTTGCGAAACAGTGGCACCATTTCCGTTTCGATAAAGTTGAACGCGGCGGCCAAGCCCTGCTCGCGATACACTTTGCCGATCGAAGCCTCGACCCGCGTCGGATTGCCGAAAGCGCTCAGGAAGTCGTTGGAAGTCAACCGGGTGAACCACTCGCCATCCATGTTGTTCCGCTCGCGCAGCACCCACTCACGGGCGAACAGAGCGAGCACGGCATCGCCTACCCACGCGCTCTCGCGCTCCTGCTTGATTTCTTCGTCCTTCCGGCTCACGCGCGCAGCATGCCCGCCTCAAAGCGGCCGCACCAGCCTGTTTGTACGAGCTCGTTCGATCCGTTCGCGTAGCCGGCTTTCCGACTCCGCATCCCAGTAACCCGGTTGCAACTCCAAAAACACGCTGGAATAGGGCATCGCACTGGATGTCCGGATGACCAGCACCTGGAAATCCCGATGCGCGTCCTGCAGCAAAGTCAACAGAGCCGCTTGATCGAGTTCCGTCGGCTCGTGACCATGCAGGGACTTCGTCAGGCGTTTACGCAACTCGTCGATTCCCGGTGCGTAATCGTTTTCCACGTAGCGCAATTCCCTCGGCAGGTAAATCCGCGGGCGCACATGCTCGGTTTGCTCCAAAGTCTGCAACACGTAGTCGACCGCTTCGGGGACTTCGACCGGAGCGGTGACTTGGCGAATGCCGGGACGGTTCTGCGCAGGAAACGAGGCCTCGCAAACGACGATCCAATTCCGATAGCCCAACTGGTTGGTTTGATGAGCGATCGCCCCCTTCCAGTCGTTTTCGCTGCGCCAGCCACAACCCGCAACCGCGACCGCCACACCGGCCAGTACGATCCATCGGGCGAACTTCATTGCGCGCACGCTAATCCGGGCTTCGTTAGGCTGTCAACGCGGCTTCGAAAACGGCTCCCGAAAGATCGGATTTCGGGAGCCATTTTGAAGCAGTTTTACATCAACTGCGCGCCCGCTTCCGCCAGTTCGGACCGCTCGCCGCGGCACAGAGCCACGTGAGCGGTGAAAGCTTGGCCGCGCAGGCGGTTGCGGGTGTAGACGAGGCCGTTGCTACGACTGTCCACGTAGGGATTGTCGATTTGGGCCGGATCGCCCACGAGCACCAGCTTCGAACCTCGCGACATGCGGGTGACGATCGTTTTCGCCTCCTGTGGCGTAAGCTGCTGGGCTTCGTCGAGAATGAAGAAGCGGTTCGGAATCGAGCGGCCACGGATGTAGCATAGCGCTTCGATTTCCAGAATCCCCTGCTCCATCAGAACTTCATAAGGCTTCTTCGCGCCCGAATCCGGCGAGTCTTTCTTTTGCTGCTTCCGGCGAGGACCGAGCGGCGTTTCCGGTCGCATCAGGAGATCCAGTGCATCGTGAATCGGTTGCAGCCACGGCCGCATTTTCTCGTCGAGCGAACCGGGCAAATACCCGAGCTGATCGCCCATCGCGACCACTGGGCGACTCACCGTCAGTCCGTTGTATTTGCGATTGAACATTTCATGCAAACCGGCGGCGACCGCGACGAGCGTCTTGCCCGTGCCGGCGTGACCGTAGCAGGTGACGAGGGAAATGTCCGGATTGAGAAGCGCGTCGATCAGGCAGCGCTGGCCGAGATTCATCGGCTTGAGCGCTTGGCCGTCCGGGATTTTCAGGCAGTCCGGCAAATTGAGGCGGACGAATTCGCCGCTCGCGCCAAGTCGGGCCGGAATCGTCTGACGTTCGCCCGCGCCGAGCAGCACGTATTCGTTGGTCGTGACGCCGAGGAAACGCTGGGGATCGAGAAGAATTTCCCCGGTGCTGGCGAAGCGTTGCAGCTCGCTGGCGTCCACTTCAATCCGGCGGGTCTCGTAGTTCGAAACATCTCGTACATCGACCTTGTCGTTGAGATAGTCCTGGCAGTCGATGCCCACCGACCGCGCCTTGAGCTGCATGTTGATATCCTTCGTCACCAGCACGACGGGCGCGCTGTTGTGTTCCATCAGCAGCAAACACGCGGCGAGGATGCGATGGTCGACGCGCTCGCGATCGGGGAAAATCCGATGGAAACGGTTCAGTTCGTCGGAATTCTTGGGGCAGCTCGCCGGATCGTAGATCACGAGGCGAACCGTTCCACCGCCTTCGGTGGCCACGCCGTGCGTGACTTTATTGGTGCAGGAAAACATTTCCGTCAGGCGACGATGCACTCGGCGGGCGTTGGCACCGCGCTCAGTCTGCTCGGATTTGAAGCGATCGAGCTCCGACAGCACATCGGCGAGAACGCATAAGTGGTTGTCCTTGAATCGCTCAAGACAGGCCGGATCGTGCAATAAGACGTTCGTATCGAGCACGAAGTTCTTCACCACCTGCGAAGGGGCCTTGAAGCCGAAATCTACCGCTCGGGCCTGATTTCCCGACGATCGCTTCCGACTGCCGCCTCCGGTTTGGGTGAGTTCATCGAACAATCGGACTTGCGAGTCGTCGGCACGGTGGATCATGGCGATCTAGGGGTTGGTCCATCTGGCGGGTAACGGGGAGGGATGTCCCGGCCCGCCGCCGGTCATCTCCAAGCCGTCCGTGGACGGCACTCTGAGCAACCTTTTACTCAAGATATCGCAAGTATCACTGGCTGTCGGACGATGACAACCCAGAAATGCCCCGCAGGGCCAATTCGGCCAAATCACCTCGCCGGATCTTGCCCAGTTCGGAGCGCGGCAACGTCTCGACGAACATCGGTGGCAATAAGCGCCGGAAGCCCGGCGCCACGGCGTTATACGCTTCCACCGCCGCTTCCACTTGTGCGCGATCCACCGTGCCGGAAAACACCGGCACCAACACATGACCGGCGCGATTCGCCGGCACTGCCGCGACGGCGAACGAACCTTCCGGAAACGGCCCACCCGCCTCGACCAGATCGCGTTCGATCTGCTGGGGGGCCACCAATTCGCCCAGAATTTTCAGCAACGAATCCGCACGGCCGAGAATCGTGATGCCACTCTCATCCACCTGTCCGCGATCATCGCTGCGATGCCATTCGCCTTCGCGCGGCTCGTAGTTCCAAACCCCCGCTTCACCCGTGACTTGGCCGGAAAACAACGCCGGGCCAGAAATCGACAAGCGTTCCTCTTCGTCCGCTTTCACCTGCCAAAGCGGCAACACCGGCAACGGAAACGATTCGTACGGCAGAGCTAGTTGTTCCAACGATTGCGTGGCGATTTGAGAACCGGATTCGGTCATGCCGTAACTCGCCAATACGGGCCAGCCGAGATCGCGCGCTTGTTGACCGAGTGCTTCGTCCAGTCTTCCCCCGCCGACGACCACCGCTCGCAAACTGTCCGGGCAACGCAGCTCCGCCGTTACGAGATCGTAAACCTGTGTGGGCACCAACGACGTGAGAGTCACCCTTTCCCGTTCGACCCAGCTGGCAAATGCCCCCGCATTCCATTTGCCCGGGTAAATGGCGAGTCGGCACGCGGCTTCAAAAGCTCGCGCGGCGACGCCGAATCCTCCGACATGCCGCAACGGCAAAGCGAGCCCCCAAACATCCTCGGGCTCGACCTCCAGATGCCGGTTCACCGCCATCGCGGAGAGCAGCAGCGCGTTTTTCGACAGGGCGATCCATTTCGGCACCCCGGACGAACCGGACGTCTGAAACAACACGTGCCCGCGTAACGCGTCCTGGTTTTCGCACCAGAGATTGAAATCCGTATCGCCCCAGGTGTGAGGCGTCGGGTCGGTCCAGAATCCAGGGTCGGTCAGGCGAGTCGCGTCCATGGCAGAGCATCCAGAAGATCGTCGAATCCGAGACCGGTGCCAGCAGGAGATTGGAAACGCGGCGACCACTCGCCCAACAACTCGGTGAACGCGTCGGCTTGAAATAAATGATGCGTCTGTAACCCACACACGCCGAGCAGCCCACGAAACGTCAGCCCGAGACGCGCGGCTTCCCAGGCGGCGAAGGCCTGACCGAGCGGGTGATCCATATAGCTCGTCACCACCACCTGCTGCCCCCGGTTCGCCGCCGCTTCCGCCAGTAACCAAGGCTCGTCGACCGCCGGCTTCAGCACCATCACCTGCGCGGCCGAGCAAATCGGCGCGGCTTCTCGATCGACCGCCAACCGAATGCCGGTCGTCTGCTTGAGCGTCGACCAAGTGGAATCGGCATACGGGCATGGATCTTCGAGGAAATCAATACGTCGGCGAATCTCCTTCGGCACCAGATTCAGAAACGCGACAACCGTTTCGGCTTCGCCTGTCTCGTTGAAATCCAATCGCCAACGCAACGGCGGGAACTCCCCCGACATGTCCTCCAAAAACTCCGCCAGCCGCGGCAAATCGCTGTCGCTTTTCAACGAGCCCTTCAGCTTCACGGTAGAAAATCCGGCTTCGACCGCTTTCACCACCTCGGCGTGATCGTCGACCGCGAGCGTCGCATGGCTCTCCGGCACGTCCATTTCCTCGAAGAGGGAAACTTCATTTTCCCGCGCAATGCCGTCCATTTCCGCGCAGCGCACCGTGCGGCGGACAAGCGATCGGGAACGCGGGCCGGCAAGGTCTTCGAGGCATTTCTGCAAAGACGGATCGCCGAGTTCCGGCCATGGCTGGAGGCAACCGTAGCCGTTGCCAATTCGCACCAACACGCCCTCGACTTCTCGTCGCGCCGATACCGCGTTGAGGCGATTGCGGCTTTTCATCCGATAATGGGAGATCCAGACGCCGGAAGGAGCGGACGGAATTTCGGGAAGAGTAAGTTCGTCGCTCATCGGGTGAAAACCGCCGCGGCATGGAACGCTGCGGCGAAGAACAGGAGTTGCAAACCGGCGATCGCGAGCAGGCGATTATAACCGGGACCGGGCGGAGTTAACAAAATGCCGAACAAAATCCGTAGTCCTAACAATAGCACGGGGATACTGGCGATGACGAGCAAAGGCTGACCGAAGACGAACCATCCCAACCCGAGAAATGCGGCGAGCTTGAGTTCGAACCAGATGGTCGCGATCGCGAAATTCCGGCCGAAACGCACCGCGAGCGTCCGTTTCCCCGTCGTCGCGTCTTCTTCCCGGTCGCGCAGATTGTTGATGGAAATCAGTACCGCCGAGAGCAGGCCGATTTGTCCACCGAGCAAGAGCGCTTCTTTCGGCCATTCGCCCATTTGCACGAACACCGTGCCAGAAACGGCGACAAAGCCGAAAAACAGAATCACGAACGCTTCACCCAACCCTCGATACGCCAACGGCCACGGCCCGCCGGTGTAGCCGTAAGCGAGGAATAGCGACGGCAATCCGATCGCCAGCATCGGCCAGCCGCGAGCCATGAACAACGGCACGCCCCATCCGATCGCCAGCACCAGAAACGCCGCGGCCCAGCCGATCACCGCGCGACGCGACATCAAGCCGCTGGAAGTCACCCGCACCGGACCGAGCCGCTTTTCCGTATCGGCGCCTTTGCCCGCATCGATCGCGTCGTTGAAAAAGTTCGTCGCGATCTGAATGCAGATCGCTCCCGCCAACGTGAAAAACGCGAGCCAGCCATCGAACGAGCCGGTCAGTTTCCAAGCCAGCACACACCCCGCCCAAACCGGCACCACCGCGGCGGGCAATGTCTTCGGCCGAGCCGCGAGGAGGACGGATTTCACCTTACTCATCGGAATGAAGCGCCATCACAGGAACCACTGATCACTGCTCACTGATCACTTCTTCAAGGCACCCGCGGGAACTTGGAAAAGTCCGGCTTCCGCTTTTCGACGAAGGCCTGTTTCCCCTCCTTCGCCTCTTCGCTCATGTAGTAGAGCAAGGTCGCGTTGCCCGCGAGATCGAGCAGACCCATCTGCCCATCGCAATCGGCGTTGAGCGACGCCTTCAAGCAACGCAACGCAAGCGGCGAGTGCTCAAGCATTTCGCGGCACCACTTGAGCGTTTCCGTTTCCAGCTCGGCGAGCGGCACCACCGTGTTGACCAAGCCCATGTCGAGCGCCTGCTGAGCGTCGTATTGGCGGCAGAGGTACCAGATTTCCCGGGCCTTCTTCTGACCGACGATCCGGGCGAGGTAGCTCGAACCAAGGCCGCCGTCAAAACTGCCGACCTTCGGGCCGGTCTGCCCGAACTTCGCGTTGTCGGCGGCAATGGTTAGATCGCACACCACGTGCAGCACGTGGCCGCCGCCGATCGCGTAGCCCGCGACCATCGCGACCACCGGTTTCGGCAAGCCGCGGATCTTTTTCTGCACGTCGAGAATGTTGAGTCGCGGAACGCCATCGGCCCCGATGTAACCCGCGTGGCCGCGCACCTTTTGGTCGCCGCCCGAGCAAAACGCATCCGGACCTTCGCCCGTTAAAATGATCACGCCGACCTGCGGATCTTCGTGCGCCATTTCCAGCGCGATGAGCATTTCCTTCACCGTCTGTGGGCGAAAAGCGTTGCGCACTTCCGGACGGTTGATGGTGATCTTGGCGATCTGGCCGTTTTCCGTCGTCTCGAAACGGATGTCTTCAAATTCGCGCACGGGGCTCCACATGGCGCGGACTGTGGCTGAGCCCACGCGATCGCGCAAGTAGCACAAGTTTTCAACTGGTGACCCGGCGCAGTCGCAACTTGGGAAGTGCAGCTACTTCCTTTCCTGCGCCTTCAATCCTAACCGCCCAGCACGGCGGGTGGCCGCCGTGCCGGAAGGAAAGTTAGGCCTCGCCCGTTTCGGCGATGCAGCAATAGCCGCCGTGCCAGATGTCGAATTCCTCGCCGGCCTTCCAACTCTTCACATCGGGACGTGCGTCCAGCCAGGCCGTGATTTTTTCGAACTTCGCCGCGGGATCTTCCGAGCGCATGCCCAGCTCCACTACGAAATCGAGTTGATCGCCCTGCACGCTTCCGCCGCAGTAGCAATCATTCGCCTCGATGGCTTCGTCGAGAAACGCGTCGAGGAATTCATCCACGCCCTCCTCTCCATCCCGGCGGATAATAAGCTGGCGGCCCCACTCGGCGAACTCGCCGCGGTGCTTCTTTTTGCGAAGTCGTTTCTTCATCGTTCTGCGTTTTAGGTGAATACACACCCGGCAACGGATTGTGCCGGGGTGGCTTCATGAAGCGAGTGGCGGAGCACCAAACAAGCTTCAAATTTTCCCCTCCAAATCAACCATCCGCCCACCCCGCGCGGTCACCCATTTGCCCTTCCGGACGACTTTGGTGAAACCGATACCGTTGGACGCGGCAGCGGTGAAAACATCCCACGCCTGACTCGCGAGGATGCCGGAAACGATCAAATCGCCGCCGGGCGCGATCGAACGCGCGATCACCGGCCACGCCTGGATGAGCACGGTGGAGAAAATGTTCGCCAGCACCACATCGTAGCCTTTCTTGCGCGGCTTCCACTTGAGCACGTCCTGCTCCTTCACCTCCACGCCGTCGACGCCATTGCGCTCGAGATTGTCGGCGGTGATTTTCACAGCGAAGGGATCGAAATCGCAGGCGAACGCCGGACCCGAGCCGAGCTTGCGGGCGGCGATGGCAAGCAAACCGGTGCCCGTGCCGAGATCGGCGACCGACCACTCGGTTCCCTTTCGTTCGCGGGCGACATCCACCAGCATCCGCAAACACGTCGAAGTCGTCGCGTGATCGCCGGTGCCGAAGGCCATTTCCGGCGGAATGGAAATCACCTCGCGGCCCGGATGTTCGGCGCGGATCTTCGCCAGTTCCTTCGACCGGCTTTCGCCCGTCACCAAAAACACATCGCGCACCTTCACCGGACGCGGCAGGGCGACTTCTTTTTTATGCCAATCCTTCGCCAGCGGGCGAATCGATCCACCGAACTGTTGGACGATCGCCTTCGCCTCCTTTTCCGTTTCGCAATAGACCTGCACGCGGACGGACTTGCCGCCTTTGATGATCTCGATCGCGACATTCGGATTGTTGGCAAAGCGTTCTTCCCAAGCATCCATCCACTTCGCGGCGGAAAGTTTCGACCAAACGAACATGCCGGGAGTCCAGCACGCCGACGAACGGGAAGGACACAAAAAAAGTTCCGCCGTTCTTACGAAGCGGCCTCGGTTTCCTCCGCCGGATCTTCCAACACGCGCACGCCGAACAATTCCAGTCGAGCGCGCCGCAGCCCGATCTGCCTGGCATCTTCCCCCGTGGAAGCTTCACAGACATAGTTTCGGATACTGAGGCGGCCTTCAAACCGGCACAGCCCATAGAAACTCGTCCTCCATCTTTTCATCACCGCGACCGACTCTTCCGGATAAGATTCCATAATGGATCAAACAGCTTCGTTTTTCCCTTCGATCTTGGACGACGGGCGGAGACGTGCGCCCCGAGCCTGTGCTTCCAAGACTTCCGCCAGAACCTGCAAGAGCGGCTTGTTCTCCGCGGTCGCCGTCTCGCGCACCCATTCCCGGGCGGCGGGAGACAAGTCATTCCACGAAATCACCGGCAGCCTTGCCTCATCCTCTGACATGCATCCTTGTTGCATCGTTTGGTGTAATTATCAACATCAAAACGTGCATGCAACCTCCACGGAAAAGTGTTTTCCCCTTTTTTCGGTTAGGTAAAGTCAGCCGTGCCAAGCGACAAAGAAGCGATCAAGGAATGGCTCCGGGAAAGCGGACGCGATCGAAATTGGCTGGCCCAAGCGTGCGGCGTCGACAAGCGGACCGTGGACAACTGGCTGTCGTCTCCCCGCCCGATTCCGCACAAGGCCTTGCGCATCATCGAGCAATTGATCAGCGGGCAAACCGACCAGGCGCTGCAAAACCTCGTGCTGCAAGTCGATCCCCCCACATTTGAGCGCTATAACCGCGCCGCCATGAGCCGGGGCCTGACCATCACCGAATGGGCGTTGGATGCCTTGAACCGCGCCGCTCGTCTCTACCCGTTGGAAACGGAAGCCGATTCGGGGCGTTATTCCTCCAAAGTCGCCGAGGGCGATTCGTGAGCGATTGATCCGCGTTCAGGAGGGAACTCCGACAACGTCTCGCCCGGACACAAAAAAAGCCGCTGAGAGCAGCGGCCTGACGGAGAAAACTGGAGCGGGCGATGAGATTCGAACTCACGACATCCACCTTGGCAAGGTGGCGCTCTACCACTGAGCTACGCCCGCATTTTTTGACGAATTTCGAGATGGAGCGGGCGATGAGATTCGAACTCACGACATCCACCTTGGCAAGGTGGCGCTCTACCACTGAGCTACGCCCGCGTCGCGAAAAACGCGTGCGCGCTTTCTACATGTCCGGCGATCCGGTGCAATCCTTTTTCGTTCGATTCGCCTGATTTTTCCTGCGGTAACCCTCGAAACCCCGCAAAAAAGCCGTGTCCAACGGCGGCAACTGCGTTTTCCTTCGCGCAGCCCATGTCCGACAAGCTCGCTGAAATCATCGCCACCAAGCATCAGGAAGTCGAAGCCCTCCTGCCCCGCGCCGCACATCTGCGCGCCGGCGCCTTGCAACGCAACGATTTCGGGGGTTTCCGCGCCGCTCTCGATCGCGGCCCGAACCGCCTCGGTGTGATCGCGGAAGTAAAGAAGGCCTCGCCCTCGGTCGGCTTGATCGATCCGTCGTTCGATCCGGTGCGACAAGCGAAACGCTACCTTGATGGCGGCGCGTCGTGCCTGTCGATTCTCACCGACGAGAAATACTTCCAGGGATCGCTGAGCTACCTCACGCAGATCTCGAAGTTCTCCGGCGCGCCTTTGCTGCGGAAAGACTTCACCATTCACCCGGTGCAGATCCACGAGGCCGTGGTTTCGGGAGCGGATGCCATTCTATTGATCGTCGCCGCGCTCAACGACGATCTACTGCGGAAACTTTATGACGAAGCGAAGTCGCTTCAACTCGATGTCTTGGTCGAAGTCCACGACCTACGGGAAATGGAACGCGCACTCGATCTCGGGGCGGATTTGATCGGCATCAACAACCGCAACCTGAAGACCTTCGAAATCGATCTCGCGACGACCGAAGCGCTCGCCGACGAAGTACCGGATGAAGTACTACTCGTTTCCGAAAGCGGCATCAAAACGCCCGCCGACGCCCAACGCGTGCTCGACGCCGGAGCGAATGCCGTGCTCATCGGCGAAAGTTTGATGCGCGCCCACAATCCGGCCGAAGAAATCGAGGCGTATCTCGAGTTGGTGGCGGAGTAAGGATTACGTCAAAGGAGTGCCGCTTTCCAAGCGGCATATAAAGGGCTGGCGGTCTCCGGCCGCCATTCGGCGGAAGAGGGGCGGCAAAATGCCGCCGCTCCCTTCATGCCGCTTGGAAAGCGGCACTCCCTTTAAAGCTACCTCGCTTCCTTGAGCTTCGCGATCGCCTCGTCGAGGCGCTTCCGCGCCGCCGTTAGAGCGTCGCCGTATTCCTTGAGCTTCTCGTCGCGGACCTTCAGCGCTTCATCGCGCGCTTTGATGGCTTCTTCCATGAGCTTCATCTGCTCCTGCGCCTGCACTAGATTGGTATGCAGGGCCTCCGCTTGGCCCGCTTGAACCTTGGTTTCCTGCACCTGTTCTTCGGCGGCACGACGGATAGAATCGATCGATACCTTCAAGCCGTCGATGTCCGAGCTGAGATTCGCGGCGCGCTTTTCCGCCTCCGAGCGAGCTTTGCGTTCTTCCGCAACTTCACGGCGAGCGGCTTGCAATTCATCCTCCAGCTTCGTGCCACCGAGCCACTGGATGAAAATGAAGCCCACAAGCAAGGCGCAGCCAATAGCGTTGATGATGGAAAACAGACGGGCGTTCACGGCTGCGGGGCTTTCGTTTCGAAACCGACTTTCTCGACCTTGGCGGCTTTCGCGGCGTCCAGCACGGCGAGCACTTGCTTGTGTCGCGCGTCTTCGTCCGCGGCAATCAACACACGTGTGTCCTCGTTCGGCGGCAGGGCTTTGAGGCGGTCGGTGATCTCCGTCGGCGTGACGATCGCCTGATCCCAGGTGATGACGCCGTTGGCATCGATCGCGAGATGGATCGCCGGCGGCTTCGACTCGTGCAGAGCCGACGCGGCTTTTGGCAGCTTCACATTCACGCGATGGATTTGCGTCATGCTCAGGCTCACGAGCATGAAGCTGGCGAGCAGGAAGAACATGATGTCGATCAGCGGAACGATTTCGATCCGCGCTTCTTCCTCATGATCGGCGGAACCGCCTGACAGTTTGACCGGCATGGGAGGTCAGCGGGGAAGATGACGTTTCGCGGCGAAGGCTTCCAGATCATGGCCGTGAGCCTTCGCGTTTTGAACGAGCAACTCGGCGTGGTTGATCCAGCGTTCGAGGTCGCCGCGAAGCACGGAGACGCGTTTGCGGAAGTAGTTGAACGGCAACAGGCAGGAAATGGCGATGCCAAGGCCCGCGGCGGTCGCGATGAGCGCCTCGCCGATGCCGCCGGAAACTTTGGAAACCGCCAAGGCATCGTCGCCGATCGAACTGAACGAGCCCATGATACCCACCACCGTGCCGAGCAAACCGAGCAACGGGGCGAGTGTGATGATCGTGCCGAGCACCCACTGGCGGGCTTCCGCTTTCTCGATCAACTGCGACGCGTGCAGTTGCATCGCGGCGAGCATCGAGGTGTGGGCGTGCGTCATGCCATCGCGCAGGTTCACGAAAAAAGGATCGTTGGAATTTTCCACCAGCTTCCACGTTTCATCGAATCGCCCGGTGCCGAGCGATTCGCGCGCCGGTTCATGCAAGGAAGACCGGATCGAGCGCTTGAGATTTACCCACCACAACGTGCGCTCCAACAGAACGCAAAGCGCGAGGAAGAAGGTCACCAGGATGGGCCACATGACCCAGCCGCCGTGAAGAAACGTTTTGACGACAATATTGGCGGATAACATGAAATCGGAAACTCAACGAAGCTTGAAAACGATCGCCTTGGAGGCGGTGGCTCGACCGGGACCGGCCGGAAATTTGCCGCGATACACCGCGTCGACGGCCGCTTGATCCATCGAAGAATAGGCGCTTTTCCCGCTCACCTTGGCACTGACCACATTGCCTGCCTCGTCCACGGTGAAAGTGATGACCACGCGACCCTCTTGATTATTGCGACGGCATTCTTCCGGATATTTCGGAGTGGGAATGCGACCCTTCGAAAGCCGGGCGGCTCCCGCGCCAGCGTTGCCGGCGCCGCTTCCGTTGGCTGGACCATTGCCGGATCCATTGCCCACGCCTGTCGCGCCGGGCGTCCCTTTCTTCGCGGTTTGCGTTTTTGCGGTGGTCGCTGCGGAAGAGGATGGGCGGGGCATCGCTTTCGGCTTCGGTTCGGAAGATTGCAAATCGTCAGCCTTCGCTTCGGGCAAATCCGGCACTTCCGGCAATGGCGCCACTTCCGCCAACTCGGGCAACGGCGCGACTTCTTGCACCGGCTCCACCACGGCTTCCTGTGGCAGAGTTTCGGTCGAATCCGTCACTTCGCCTGGCGCGGCCGAGCCCGCGGCTTGATCCGCAGGTGCATCCAGGTCGATCACCTCGCCCGACGAGAGATCCAGATCCCGCTCCTGCACCGGCGCGGATTTTTCCCCATAGGGCACCAACACCGCGACCGTGCTCGCACCGGAAATGCTCAACCAAGTGGCGAGGGTTCCGATGTTCAGGACTTGAAGAAGGGATTGCATCCGATTGAGAAACTCGCTTAGCTATTGAGACTGCGTCTCACTTGCGAAAAAAGAACCAGATCCACCCCGGAGGGTCAACGGCAAAGTCCGCCTCCGGGCGAAGATTTCACCCTGAAAATCCCGCCTCAGAGATTGCGCAGCGATTTCGCCGCATCGCTGCGGGCAGCCATCGCGGCGGGCACGAGCGCAGCGAGCGAGCAAAGCACGAACGCGATGAAGGCAATCACCGCCTGTTCGACCGGATCGTTGTAGGCCGGCAACACACTGAAGCCAGTGAACGAGGCCTGGAAAGGATCGAAGTTCAACGCCCGCAGCACCTCCTGAATCGGCCCGCGGAAATGGATCACGACTCGACCCAATCCCCAACCGAGCAACGAACCGAGCACGCCGAGGATCATCCCCTGATAAAGGAAAACCCGCACGATTTGCCCCGGTGCGGCCCCGAGGGCTTTCATCACGCCGATTTCCCGCCGCTTCTGGATCGTGACCGTGAACATCACGGCCATCATCGAGAACGCCGAAACGAGCACAATGAACGAAAGGGCGAAATACATCATCACGCGCTGCTGGTTGATCAGCAGGAAAAAGTTTTCGTACTGATCCATCCAAGTGATGGCCTTCCAACCCGGGCCGAGTTCGGCCAAGACCTGCGGGGCGACTTCGCCCGCCCGGTAGGGATCGTCCAGGCGCAGCGCGACCCCCTGCACCGAATCTCCCAATCCGCCGAGCGTCTGCGCCAATGGCAACGGCATGAAAATATCCGGCGTCATCGTCATCTGGGAGGCCTGATAGACGCCGATCACCGTCGCTTCTTTCGGCAGCACGAATCCTTTGAGACTTTTCAAAATTTCGCCGTCCATTTTTTCGGCGTCCGTCTTATCGAGTTCCGCCAAGGCCGAACCGATCGCGGATTTCGATTCGGCGTTGAAGCGAAAAACCTCGGCCGCTTCGTCCTTTTCGCCCGCTTCCATCGCGACCATCGTCGATTCGATGATTTCGCGCTCGGGTTGACGGATGCGCTGGAAACGCAATCCTTTCAGGATGTCGTAAGCTTGATGGAAAGTGTCGATTCCGATCGTCCAGCTACCCACCTCGTTTTTCCAACCCTTCTCCAACAACTCGCGCACCTCTTTGAGTTGAGAGGCGTAGCTCTCGCGCACAGGGGGCTTTTCGATGCTTTTATAGGCATCGTGCACCTTCTCGAAATTGCGCGTCGAAAGCAGTCGCACTGAATTGCCGATCCGTAATTTATACTGTTCGGCTACGGTTGAAGAAATCACCACGCGGTCCTCCAACTTCATCTCCGCGCTGGATTTGGGGAAGTGTTCGCGGTCGAGGATCTTTTCCACGCCTTGCACTTGCACGGGATCCTCCGTGTCCACGCCTTGGAAAAACACCGGCTTCTGGAACGTCTCGACGTCGAGAACCACATTGTCCGCGATCGAGGCTGTGGCCGACTCGATGCCGAAGCGCCCTTTCAACGACTCCGCCGTTTTTCGCCAATCGAGTGGCTCGCCTTCCATGCCCTCATACTGCAGCAAGATATGCGGCGTGAAGCCGAGCAAACGGTCCTTCACCTGACGCTCAAGGCCGGCGTAAACCGCCATCACCACCACCAACACCAGCACGCCCAACAGCACGCCGATCAGGGAAATGATGGTGAACGAGGAAAGCAAAGCGCGCCGCGGGTTGAGATAACGCCGGGCGAGCAACAGGCTGAAAGAGCGGGCCATGCCCTTCCCTAGCCTCCCGACCTCATCGCCGCAAGCGCCGGGCGGCAAAGCGCGTCCGCCTTATTCTTTATGCGGACACGGCACGACCAGTGTCGGCACCACCGCTTTTCGCACCAAACCCTCCGCCACGCTGCCGAGCAAGAGCGCCGTGACCGCCCCGTGGCCGTGCGTTCCCAGCACGACCAAATCCGCACCGGTTTCCTTTACGTAATCGAGCACCGCGTGCAACGGCGTGCCTTCCGTCAGCTTCGTGACCACGTTCGGAACGTCGCTTGAAATGATCGCCAGCGTCTCGTCCAGCTTCGCCGCCGCGCGTTTTCTCGATTCTTCCTGAAACGTATGGATCGCGGGAAATTCGTCCGGCGTGAAACCGTAGGCGGTGTAGGTCGGTTCGGCTTCGATCACGTGGAGCAAGTGCAGCGTGGCACCGTAAACTTTCGCCAAACTGGCGGCGGTTGCCAATACCCCGGCGGTGGCGTTCGAGAAATCCAAGGCGGCGACGATGGTTTTCATGACCTCTCACCCTACCATGACTGGCGGCGGTTGCCATGCCCGATCCAACGACGCGGAAAAGTTCGCAATCGCCGCGCGGAGAATTTGGCAAACCGCTCCGCCCGGCCCAGAGTGTCCGCCCATGATCCGCTTTCTCCACACCCGCATCCGCGTCAAGGACCTCGACCGCTCGATCGACTTCTACCAGAAGCTTGGCTACGACCTGACCGATCGCAAGGACTCGCCCCAGGGCAACAAGCTCGCCTTCCTCGGCCTCGATGGAAACGACGTCTTCCTCGAGCTTTGCCATTCGCCCGATTACACGGCCACCTGCCCGGAAGACCTCATGCACACCGCTCTCGGCGTGCCGGACATCGTGGAATATTGCGACGGCCTCGAACAGGCGGGCATCGACATCTGGCCGTCCGGGTGGCGGGAAAAATTCACCACCGGCGGTCGCAAAATGGCCTTCGTCACCGATCCCGACGGCTACGAGGTGGAAATTCTCGAGCGCGACTGACGCGGGCGAAACTCCGGCGGCAAAGCAGCCATGAACCGCATCGACCGCCTCACCGGGATGATCCTGCTGCTGCAAGGCCAGCGGATCATCACGGCGGAACAAATCGCGGCGCACTTCGAAATCAGTGTGCGCACGGTCTATCGCGACCTGGCCGCACTGGGCGAAGCGGGTGTGCCGATTGTCGCCGAAGCGGGCGTCGGCTACAGCCTGATGCGCGGCTACCACATGCCGCCGGTGATGTTCACCGAGGACGAAGCGGCGGCGCTTTTCATGAGCGGCGAGGTGACGGAGCAGATCGCCGACGGCTCGCTCAAGCAATCCCTGCGCTCCGCCTTGCTGAAGGTGCGCTCCGTTTTGCCGCAGGAAAAAAGGGACTACCTGCATCGCCTGAACGACACCGTGAGCGTGTCGTTTCGTCGGCCAAGCGCAGAGGCAAAGGGCGAATCGCTCATGCCGATCCAGGATGCGATCGTGCGACGGAACTGCCTGGCGATCCATTACGACACCGCGAGCAAAGGGACGGTCACCGGTCGCGTGGTCGAACCGCTCGGCCTCGTGTTTTATTCGCGACGGTGGCATCTGATCGCGTGGTGCCGGTTGCGGCGCGACTTCCGCGATTTCCGGCTCGACCGTCTGGCGTCATGGGAAGTGCTCGACGAACGTTACGACGGTCACACGGGCTTTTCGGTGAAAGAGTTTCTACGGGAATGCATCGAAAACCACGAACTCACTCCCGCGACGGTGCTGGTGGAACGCGAAGCATGCGAACGGTTCCGAGCGGAACTTTCCGGCACACCGGTTGCCGAAGAAACCCAGCCCGATGGTCGCGTCAAAGTCGAGCTACTGAGCTTCTCGATCCCTTGGCTCGCTCAATGGTTGTTAGGCTTCGGTTTAAAGGTAGAGGCGCTCGAACCATTCGAGCTGCGCGAAGCCATGCGCGACGCCGCTCAAGCGGTGATCGCCCGTTATGCGGAAGATTTCGCGATGGCTTGAAAGCCTGCTGACATAGGGTTGTCAGTGGAATGTGTTGGAGTGAGCCCATCGCCCGCTGCGAGGCGAAACCTCATCCTAACATTATGAAAGACAACGCCCTGAACTGGTTCGAAATCTTCACCAACGACCTCACCAAAGCCGCCGAGTTCTACGGCAAAATCCTCAACACCGAGCTTCAACCTGCCTCGATGGAATGCTGCCAGATGGCAATGTTCCCCTGCGATCCGGAGAAAGGCGTCGGTGGCGCGCTCACCCAGATGGAAGGCTGCCAACCCGGTGCCGGCGGAACGCTCGTCTATCTGAATGTCGAAGGAGATCTCGACGGCGTGCTTTCCCGCATTCCTGAAGCCGGCGGCACGATCGTGCGAGGCCGCATGGACATCGCGCCGCATGGTTTCATCGGCATCTTCCAGGATCCCGAGGGCAACGTCGTCGGCTTGCACAGCATGAAGTAAGCCGTTTCTCCCAAGCCGCGAAGGAGCCGCCGTGTTCCTTCGCGGCAATTTGTTAGCCGCAGAAGGCGCAAAAAATTAGGGATAAGAAAAATGCAGGCTTTCGGGAAGGTTCCCTGAAAGCCGGCCTTCATCATTTTCATCCTCTCTCTCCGATTTTGCGCTTTCTGCGCCTTTTTGCGGCTAAACCTCTTCTCCTTCTTCAGATGAAAGGCCCGGGTTGCGGTCATCGCCAATTCGGCTAATCTGCCATCTCGATGTTCGGCCTCGCACTCAAGATGCTGTTTGGCGACACCGCCAAGTACCTGATGCTCGTCGCCGGGTTGTTTTTCGCGACCTTTCTCATCGTCCAACAAGCGTCCGTGTTCTGCGGCCTGATGCGCTGGACCACCGCGACTCTCCACAACGTCGCCGCGCCGATTTATGTGGTCGAAGAGCGCGTCGAGCAAATCAACGAGACCAATCCCCTCCGTGACACCGATGTCGCCCGCGTGCGTTCGGTTTCCTCGGTGAAATGGGCGATGCCTCTCTACTCCGGCATTCAGCGCGCGCGGCTAGAGGATGGCAGCTACAAGACGATCCAACTGGTCGGCATCGATGCCTCGTCCTTCGCCGGTGCGCCCGCCCGGATGTTGGAAGGCCGCATCGAGGATCTGCGGTTGCCGAACACAGTGATCATCGACGAACTCGCGATCGAGCGCCTTTCGTTAGACGCAGGCCACCCGATCAAACTTGGTGACCGTTTCGAGATCAACGACGTCGAGGCCCGCGTCGTCGGCATTTGCGCCGCCATGCGATCGTTCACCGGTGGCCCCTACGTCTGGACTACCTACGAACGCGCCCTGCAATACACGCCCGCTTCGCGAAAAATGCTCTCCGCCGTGATGGCAATGCCGGTCGATGGCATTTCCCCTACCCAAGCCGCCGCGGACATCGAAAAGAAAACCGGGCTCAAGGCCTACATCGCCGGGCAATTCGGCAAAGACCCGCGCGACTTTTCCCACGCCACTGTCTGGTGGTATGTCAAAAACACCGGCATCCCGATTTCCTTCGGCACCACCGTGATCATCGGCTTCATCGTCGGCGTGGCGATTTCTTGCCAAACCTTCTACGCCTTCGTGTTGGATAACCTCAAACACCTCGGCGCGTTGAAAGCGATGGGCATGTCGAACTTCCGGCTCAGTCTGATGCTCCTCACGCAAGCCTTCACCGTGGGCCTGATCGGTTTCGGCATCGGCTTGCTCGCGACTTCCGGCTTCGCCTGGACCGCCATCGAAAAACAACAGCCGCCGTTTTACATGCCGTGGATCATCCCGGTCGTCGCCTTCGCTGTGATCCAGTTCATCTGCATGCTGGCGGCGATGATGGGCATCATCCGCCTCAGCCTTTACGAACCCGCCCAAGTCTTCCGCGCCTGATGCCCGATCCCGCTCCAGCCCATCGGCCTGTCGTTTCCGTCCGCAAGGTCGAGAAAAGCTTCGGCTCGGGAAACAACCGGCTGCATGTGCTCAAGCACGTGGATCTCGAAGCCCGCACGGGCGAAATCCTCATGCTGGTCGGGCCTTCCGGCTGCGGAAAAACGACCCTGCTTAGCGCAATCGCCGGGACGCTGTCCATCGAGGGTGGCGAAATCGAAGTCTTCGGCCAACCGCTGCACCGCATGTCCGGCGGCGCGCTCACTGACTTCCGGGCGAAGCACATCGGCTTCATTTTCCAACAGTTCAACCTGATCCCGACACTCAATCTGGCGGAAAACGTCAGCGTTCCTCTCCTGATCCAAGGCGTTTCCAATCGCACTGCCATCAAGCGCGCGCGAGCCGTACTCGAATCCGTCGGACTCGGCGACCGTTGGAAAGATCGCCCGGGCAAGCTCTCCGGCGGCCAACAGCAACGCGTGGCGATCGCCCGTGCGCTCGTCCACGAACCGCCGCTCGTCATCTGCGATGAACCGACCGCCGCCCTCGACGCGCAGAACGGCGAAATCGTGCTGGAGCTGTTTCGCGACGTCGCCCGCGCGCCCGGCCGGGCCGTGATCATCGTCACCCACGACAACCGCATCTTCTCCTACGCGGATCGCATCGCCCGTATGGACGACGGCGAAATCGTCGAAGTGCACGAACAAGCCCATCCGGTGCCACCCCATTTCGAACATGAAACCGCTCACTAAAGAATTGCGGAATTCGGATTGCGGATTGCGGAATGAAAGAGTTCCCGGGTCGCCTTTCGATCCGCTTCGATCAGTCGGCCGTTCCTCTTCCACTGATCACTGTCCACTGCTCACTGATCACTAAATCATGTTTTCGAAACTCCTCCGCTTCGCCAGCCTGCTGCTCGCTGTGCTCGGCGTGGTCATGATCGTCCGGGTCTATAACGCCCAGGCTGACAAGGAAATGCCACCACCGGGCGAACCGCTGGTACCGCCTCCGCAAAAGCCGTTCACCCACGCCGTCGCCGCGACCGGTATTCTGGAAGCGCTCAGCGAAAACGTCGCCGTGGGCGTGCCGGTTCCCGGGTTGGTCACCGACGTCCGCGTGAAGGTGAACGATCCGGTGCAAAAGGATCAGCCGTTGTTTCTATTGGACGACCGCGACCTCCGCGCCGAAGAGCTGGCCGCTCGTTCCCAACAGGAAATCGCTCGCGCGCAAATTTCCGTCAGCCAGGCGCAACTCGCGAAATTGGAAGCCCAATTCGCCCGTTGGGAATCGGTCGGCGATCCTCGTGCGATTAGCCGGGAGGAGTTAGACAACCGGAAGCAGGAAGTCGCCGTCGCCCGCGCCCAGTTGGAAGCTGCGAAAGCTCAGCTCGCCGCGACCGAATCCTCGCTGCAACGGATCGCTTTGCTCATCGCTCGTCTGACCGTGCGCGCACCACGCGATGGCACGATCCTGCAAGTGAACGTCCGCGCAGGCGAATACGCCGCTACCTCGCCGAAATCGCCCGCCATGATTGTCGGCGAAACCGGCAAACTTCAGGTCCGCGCCGATGTCGACGAACAGAACGCCACCCGCATTCGCCCTGGCCAAGCGGCCAAGGCCTATCTGAAAGGCGATCCGTCCGTGACTTTTCCTCTGACCTTCGTCCGCGTCGAACCCTACATCATCCCGAAGGTTTCCCTCACGGGCGCCAGCACGGAACGTGTGGACACCCGCGTGTTGCAAGTGATCTATTCGCTCGATCGTCCCGAGAGCCCGCCCCTCTACGTCGGCCAGCAAGTAGACGTCTTCATCGAAGCCCCCGAGAGCTAACCGTGGCGCGCTTTCCAAGCGCCAAGCCTCTTCTCTTTCTTTTCCATGAAATCCCTTTCGCCGCTTCTGCTTATCGCTCCGCTCGCACTCACCGCCTGCAAGCTCGGCCCGAATTTCCATCCTGCGGAAACCGGCGCCGGCGATACCTGGAAAGAAGGCCGCGCCACGCCGAATGCCCACCTACCCGACGCCTGGTGGCGGTTGTTTGGCGATTCGGAACTAAACCGTTTGGTCGATCGAGCACTCGCCGCGAACTACGATCTCGCCGCCGCGAAATCGCGCCTCGATACCTCGCGCGCCTTGATCGGCCTGGATCGCGCCCGCTTGTTCCCCACGCTCGATCTCACGGCCGATGCCGGGATTTCCCGGCTTTCTCAGGACGCCATCGGAGCGAATTTGCCGCCGGGCATCGCGATCGACCTCGAACGCCAGCGTTATCGAAGCACGTTCAACCTCGCCTACGACCTCGACCTCTGGGGCAAAAACAAACGCCTGCTCGAAGCGTCGTCGGCCGAAGCCGCGGCAAACGAAGCGGTGCTCGACGCCCAACGACTCGGCATCGCCGCCGAAGTCTCCAGGCAATATTTCCTGCTCCGCGGGCTCGATGCCCAGGAAGCCGTGCTGCGCGACACGTTGAAAAGCCGCGAACAAGCGCTCGAACTGCAGAAATCCCGCGCCGACGCCGGCCTAACCGACGGACTTGCCAGCGGTCGCGCTCGCACCGAACTCGAACTCGCCAACCACGACCTCGCCGCTGTGCAACGTCAGCGCGGTTCGGCGGAACACGCGCTCGCCGTGTTGTGCGGCAACGCGCCTTCCAGCTTCAGCATTTCGCGTCGCGGTTCCTTGCCCAAACTGCCCTCGATTCGCCCGGGCTTGCCGGCCGAAGTGCTTGCGCGCCGCCCGGACGTTCGCGCTTCCGAGCAACGCCTGCGCGCGGCCAATGCGCGCATCGGTGCGGCAATGGCGGCGTTTTACCCGAATCTCAGCCTGAGCGGATCCGGCGGATTCGAGTCGATCGACGCGCGTCGTTTCCTCGATTGGGAAAACCGCGTGCTCTCACTCGGAGCGAATCTCGCCGCGCCGATCTTCGATGGCGGGGCGAACAAAGCAAATCTGTCGGCCTCCCGCAGTCGTTTCGACGAAGCGCTTTCCACCCACCGGCAAACGCTGCTCGTCGCTCTGCGCGACGTCGAAGACGCACTTGTCGATCTGAATGGCCTCGCCCGTTCGAGGAAATCGCTGGAAGCCGCACTCGCCAGCGCGCGCGACACCCGGGCTCTCAGCCAAGAGCGCTTCGACAAGGGGCTGACGAACTACCTCGAAGTGGTCGATCTCGACCGCAGCGTCCTGCAAATCCGTCTCTCGCTTGCCCAAATCGAAGCCCAGCAACGCATTTCGCTCGCCGCTCTGGCCAAGGCCCTCGGCGGCGGCTGGGGCGCGAAGTAAAGGTAGCTGCGTTGGTAACAACGCGGGCTGGGCAAGCGCTCCTTTTTCCCAACAAAAAAGCCGCATCCCGAAAGGATGCGGCTTTTTCGAAATCGGATCGCTTAGCGCTTGGAGAACTGGAAGCGCTTGCGGGCACCTGGGCGACCGGGCTTCTTACGTTCTTTCATGCGCGGGTCGCGGGTGAGGAAGCCAAGGGGCTTGATCACCTTGCGGGTTTCCACGTCGAACTGGTTGAGGGAGCGGGAAATCGCGTGGCGGATGGCGATGGCCTGAGCCGGCGTGCCGCCACCTTTGACGACCACTTGAAGGTCGAACTTGTTAACCAGCGCGACGGCTTGGAACGGAGCGAGAACGGCGTTCTGAAGCTCGACGGTCGGGAGATAATCTTCGAACGCGCGGCCGTTGATGGTGATCTGGCCGGTGCCTTCGGTCATCCAAACGCGGGCAACGGCGGTCTTGCGGCGGCCGGTGGCGCTGTGAGTGGTGGTGGCGGACATGTCGGGAAGTGGGAAAAATTAGGCGACTTCGTAAACGGCCGGCTGCTGGGCTTCGTGCGGGTGCTCGGCACCGGCGTAAACGTTGAGCTTACCGAATTGGACGCGGCCAAGGCGGGTCTTGGGAATCATGCCCCAGACAGCGCGCTCGACGAGAAGGACCGGACGGCGCTTGCGGACCATGCGTGGGGTTTCCACCTTTTGGCCACCGACGTAACCGGAGAAACGGGTGTAAATCTTGTCGATTTCCTTCGTGCCGGTGAGGCGAACTTGATCGGCGTTGATCACAACGACGAAATCGCCGGTGTCGACGTGGGTGGTGAAGGTCGGCTTGTGCTTGCCGCGCAGAAGGCGGGCAGCCTCGACGGCGACCTGACCCAGGACCTTGTCCTTGGCGTCGATCACATACCACTTGCGCTCGACTTCGTGCGGCTTGGCGGAAAACGTTTTCATGGCGAATCGGTGAAAGGCCTCCGCGTGAGCAACCGGCAGTGCCTGCGGGCGAAGGGGCGCGCAATCTATGGATCGACCCATGGGGTGTCAACCGGGAAATCGTCAAGTTGTCGCCTTCGGCCTTGGAAAAGGAGTTGCCGCGCTTGGCTGCGAAGAATTTTAGCCGCCAAAAGGCGCAAAAACGCAAAGGCTGAAACGATTAGCCCTTCGAGCAAGTGGCGAGGGAACTAGCAGAATGGGGGATGAAAATCCTTCCTTTATTGCGTCCTCTTGCGCCTTTTTGCGGCTGAAAATTTCTTCTTGGCCCGCCGCGGAATCGATTCGCGGTTTTAAATCACCGGGCGTTTGCCCCTTTCCAAGCGACTTTCCCGCTCCTAGAGTCCCGCCGCCATGCTGCGCCGCGTGTTTCTCGCCAGCCTTTTCGTCGCCGTCCAAGCCTTCGCTCAGGAGCCGGCGGCCCCGTCTTCGCCCGCCCTCGCCCCTTCGCCGGTGCCGGACGATTCCACCCGCGTGGCCGTACTCGGCTATCACGATTTCTCGGAAACTCAGCCCGAGACACAGATGCGGATGAAGCCGTCCAAATTCCGCAAGCAGATGGAAACCATCCGCCAACTCGGCATCAGCGTGATCTCGCTGGAGGACTTCATGGCCTGGAAGCGCGGCGAAAAAACGCTGCCGGAGCGCTGCATTCTCATCACCCTCGATGACGGCTGGAAGTCGGTCTACACCGACGCCTACCCGGTCCTGAAGGAGTTCGGTTTCCCCTTCGCCCTCTATTTATATAAGAACTACGTCGACGTCGGCGGGAAGTCGCTCAGCACCGAGATGATCCGCGAAATGATGCAGCACGGCGCGGGCATCGGCAGCCACTCGGTGAGCCATCCGTTTCCCGGCGTGGTGAAGGGCGAGAAAAAGAAAGGCGCGGATTCCTTCGATGCCTTCCTGCGCAATCAGATCGGCGAGTCGAAGCAATTCCTCGAAGGCAAGTTCCCCTACCCGATCACGACCTACGCCTATCCCGGCGGCTATCACTGCGAGGAAATGTATCCGCTCGCGACCGAGTTCGGCTACCACGTCATGTTCACCGTGGTCGCTGGCAAGGTGCGCCGCTCGACGCCGAATATGATCGTGCCGCGCTACATGGTGCTCGGCAACAATGAGAAGCCGTTCGAAATGGCCGTTTCGTTCCGCGATGACGCGAGCGCTCCGGTCGCCGGCGCGGGCGCGACCGCTCCGCAAAAGACGCTTTATCCCGTCACCCCTGAGGCCGGTGCGATCATTCACGATCGCCTGCCGAAGATCAGCGCCGATCTTTCCACCCTCACCGATTACGATCCCGCCTCGCTGGTGATGAAAGTCTCCGGTTTCGGCGAAGTGCCCGCCACCTTCGATCCGGCGACCAAGCAGCTTTCCTGGCAGGTGAATCGAAAACTCCGCCAGCCGTCGTGTCAGGTTTCGATTAGCTGGAAAACCACCCCGCAGAACAAACCGGCCGAAGTGCCGTTGCGCTGGAGTTTCCGCATCGACCTCGCGAATTCCTATCAGCCTGAAGGTGCCGAAGCCGCCGTTCATGAAGCCGACGTTCCCCCGTCGCCCGCAGTCGCCCCCCCTCCTCCAGCCGAGCCCACCCCGCCTGCCCCCCCCACCGTCATCCCCGCGGAAACCCCGACGCCCACCTCGCCCGCTCCGGCTCCTGCCCACCCCTGATCCCTTTTTGCCATGTTCTCCAGCCTCGCCGACAGCCTCGACAACACGTTCCGCAAACTTCGCGGACTCGGCCACATTTCCGAAAAGAACATCTCGGACGCCCTTCGCGAAATCCGCCTCGCCTTGCTCGAAGCGGACGTGGAATTCAGCGTCGCCAAAGACTTCATCGCACGCGTGAAGGACAAGGCGCTCGGCGCGGAAGTGCTCAAGTCGATCAAGCCGGGCGAGCAGATCGTCAAAATCTTCCACGACGAATTGGCCGGTCTGCTCGGTGGCGATCAAGCCCCGCTCGACCTGAATCCACCGGCCCGCATCCTCCTATGCGGCTTGAACGGCGCAGGCAAAACGACCACTTCCGCCAAGCTGGCCAATCGCTTGAAGAAGGAAGGCCGTCGACCGCTCCTCGTCGCCATCGACCTGTATCGCCCCGCCGCCATCGACCAGCTCGCGACGCTCGCGAAGCAGATCGACGTGCCGGTTTACACGCCAGATGCCTCCGAAAAGGACGTCATCAAGGTGGCAAAGGACGCTCTCGCCTGGGCGGAGCAGCAGCAGGGCACCGTGATCCTTTTCGACACCGCCGGTCGTCAGGAGATCGACGAAAAACTCGTCGAAGAACTCAAGCGCCTGCACGCCTTCCTTCAGCCGAAGGAAACCTTGCTCGTTGCCGACGCCGCGACCGGCCAGCAGGCGGTTTCCGTGGCGAAGCATTTCGACGAAGCCGTCGGCATCACCGGCATCGTGCTCACCAAGCTTGATGGCGACGCCCGCGGCGGCGCGGCGCTTTCGATGCGCGCGGTCACGGGCAAGCCGATCAAGTTCGGTGGCGAAGGCGAGAAGCTCGATCAATTGTACGAGTTCCACCCGAACCGCATGGCCGACCGCATCCTCGGCATGGGCGACATCGTCGGCATGGTCGAGCAGGTGGCCGACAAGATCAACGAGCAGGACGCGATGCGCTCGATGCAGCGCATGCAGGAAGGAAAGTTCGATTTCAACGACTTCCTCGATCAGATGAAGATGCTGCAGAACCTCGGCCCGCTCGAAGGGCTGATGGGCCTGCTGCCCGGCTTCAACAAGATCAAGAAGCAGCTACCGTCCGGCGCCTTCGACACCCGCAAGCTCAAGCGCACCGAAGCGATCGTGCTTTCGATGACCAAGGAAGAACGCCGCCGCCCGGAAATCATCAAGGGCACCCGCCGTCAGCGCATCGCTGAGGGCTCCGGCACGACGCTTCCCGAAGTGAACACCTTGCTCAAGCAGTTCGGCGAAATGCGGAAGCTGATGAAATCGCCCGGCAAAATGAAGGGCATGATGAAGCAAATGGGCGGTATGGGAGGAATGGGCGATATGATGAAGAACCTCAAAGGCCTCGGCGGCGGGAAGTTCCCGTTCTGAAACCTTCCAGAAGATAGGCACCGCGAATCGGGCGAATCTCGCGAATCAGAATGAGATTCGTTGGATTCGCTTCATTCGCGGTTTTCTCACGGCTTGCCTATCACCGCACTCCAATCGACCGCGCCGTGATCGAGTCGGTTCACTTCACTGGCATACACCGCGTCCTCGTTTTTCGGATCGATCTGCGCGGCGAGTTCGATGAACACCCGGCCTAGCGATTGATTCTCCGGGCTCGTCTGCTTTTCCAATGACTGCCCGCGCGCCAGCAACAAGCGGGCAAAAACCTGTGGGCTGTAATCGCCTTCCGTCTTTTCGGGCACGACGCCTTTGTTGATCTGGAACAGCGTGACCAATGCCTTGCGATTCCGGGGCGAAAGCCGCAGCGCTACCGCGATCACCCGTCTCAACTCAGGCGCAAGAGCTGCCTTTTTACCCGACGCCGCCTCCCGATTCGCCGCATAAGTCGCCAGATTCGTTGCATATTCCTCGCGCTCCGAATCAAGCATATCGACGTCCTTCCACATCACGCCGTCCTTCGGAGCTTCGATCTTATATCCCATCCACTCCTGCGCGGTCGCCGCTCCCATCGCCACCAGCATTGTACCGGCCATCACTTGCCACGCTCTCGTCATTACGGTTAAAGCTTCGAAGCACCCCAGCGCTTGGCAAGTGGCAAATCCCGAATCCATCCCGACGAATAAAGCCACGTTACGCACTCGCATGCGCGAGTTGCTGCGCGAGCACACGCACGACTCCGCCACCGTGCGCGAGGCGGTTTCACGCTGGCTCGTCGCCCACCCGGAAATTCGCACGATCTCCACCTTCGCCGCACTGCCAGGCGAACCGGATCTGCTGCCGTTGTTGGCGGAATTTCCCGACCGCCAATGGATTTTCCCACGGGTGGAAAACGAATGGCTGAGGCTTCACCCGGTTGCCGACGCTTCCAACGATCTTTTGCCGGGGGCATTTGGCATCCGTGAACCTTCGCCCGCATTACCCGTCGTGGCCGTCTCGGAAATCGACGCCTTCCTTTGCCCCGGTCTCGCCTTCGACCAAACGGGCGGCCGCCTCGGTCGCGGTCGTGGCTTTTACGATCGCCTACTCGCCCAAGCCCGGCCGGGCGCCCGAAAACTCGGCATCGCATTTCCATTCCAACTCGTTGCGAACACCTTCCCCGAGCCTCACGACATTCGCATGGATCAAATCCTGATCGGAAAATCCTAAGCCTTTGCCTCAACTTTGCGTCTTCTGCGCCTTTTTGCGGCGGAAAAACTCTTCAAACCCAGCCCGGCACTTCCAAGCGGAACGACGGAATCCGCGCGAAAACCCACTCGCCGGTCGCCGTTTCGCCGAAGAACGCGCCTTCGACCACAGCGTTGCGGGCGACGACGTGGTAGCTGTTGTAGGAAAAATCCCCGCCGGGCTCGATGACGGGCGCTTGCCCGACCACGCCCTCGCCTTCTACCACCGTCACTTCGCCGTCATCCTCGCGGACGATCCATTTCCGTCCACGAATCGTCACGCGTTCGCCCGATTGGTTACGGATGGAAATGAAATAGACGAACGGATGCGGCTTCTCTTCAGGCGCTTCCAGGCTCGGCATGTAAATCACGTCATCCACCTTGACGCTGAGGCCTTGAAGTTCGCGGAGAGTGACCGACATGCGAGATGCCATTCTTCCGGGTTCCAGCTCGTTCTGCCAAGCGTGAAAACCCCGCAAGGCCAATTCAAGGATTCGAAGATGCCTTGGGTTCTGGAGTCAGCGGTCGCAGGGAAAGGTTTCCCTCGTCTGGAAAATCCGCTGGCACCGGGAAATCCACCGGTCTCCCGGCCAACCATTGCGTCGCGCGGACGAGCAACGTTTGAAACCCCGCGCAGCGGAAATTGACCGGCTCGGACTCTCCGGCCCACGCATGACCGAACGACGAGCCATAAACCCGGCCCTTGCCGAAACGCACCGTCCATTCCACCGGCCAGCGCCCTTTTCCGCCCGGATCTTCGGCCCAGGAAATGACGTCGACATTTTCCACCGGACCCCGGGCATAGGTGAGCACTTCCAGTAACGGCGTGCGCCAAGCCCGCGGCAGCCCGGCATGAATCGGATGCTCGCCCAGCCGGTGAACGACCCGGTCCTGGCGATTGGCGTGGCCGGTGGCGCCTCCTTGCCCGGCCGGAATCCGCTCGATCGTTTCATCCTCACGCACCCGCAACGCTTCTCCCGCATCGCGCTTTCTCCAGCCCAGACCGATGATCCGATTGTAAGCGTCCCACGAAGCGAACGCGTTGTTCGCCGAGTGCAAAACAAACACCCCACCGCCTTCGCTCACGTAACGCTCGAACGCAACGCGCGCAGACTCCGGCCATAACGTCCCCTCACCGGTCAGGTCGTTGCAGGTCTGAATCACCACCGCGTAATCCTGAAACGACGGTTTCCACGCGGCATACACGGGATCCTCCGCCTTGGCAGGGGCCGTGGCGACCGACACGTCAAAGCGCCCGGTTTCCTCCAAAATGGACTTCACCAGCCGGGTCGTCGTCCGCCAATCGTGATTCCCGAAACCATCGACGATCAGCACCTTGATCCGAGGTTGCTTCTCCGCCGCCTCGCATCCTTGCGTGGCCATCCACCCGCCAACGCAGGCCGAGAAAAGCACTTTGAGCGAAGACCGTCGTTTCATGGGACCACGCTAACAAACCCGGCAACGATGGAAACCTCCGCTTTGTGCCAGCCAAAACCAGCCTTGCCCGGCAAGGGTTTCGCCCGGAGGCTTCCGCCATGCAAGCGCCCCCACCGGTCGCCCTCACGATCGCCGGCTCCGATTGCTCGGCGGGCGCGGGCATTCAGGCCGACCTCAAAACCTTCCAGCACTTCGGCGTCCACGGCCTGACCGCCGTGACGTGCATCGTTTCGGAAACGGCCAATATCGTCCGAGCCGTCTATCCCGTGCCGCCCGAAATCGTGGCCGATCAAACTTCGCTCCTGCTCGAATCCTTTCCCGTCGCCGCGATCAAAACCGGCATGCTCTTTTCCGCCGCGCACATCGACGCGGTGAAAGCGACGCTCGCCCGCCACCCGGACATCCCGCTGGTGATCGATCCGGTGATGATCGCCTCGACCGGCACGCCGTTGATTGATCCCGATGCAATCGCCGCGCTGGAAGCCTTGCTACCGCTCGCCGCGTTGGTGACGCCGAATTTGCCCGAAGCCGAAGCGCTCGCAGGCGAATCAATCCCCGACGCCGACGCAGTTGAACGCGTTGGACAACGTTTGACCGAAAAGTTCGGCGTCCCCTTCCTCCTGAAAGGCGGCCATCTCGACGGCCCGGTTTGCACTGACCTTCTCATTGCCAACGGGAAAACACATCGTTTCAGCGGCGAACGTTTCGATCTCCCCGGTTCGCACGGCACCGGCTGCACCTTTTCCGCCGCCATCGCCGCGAATCTCGCGCTCGGTCATGATCTCGCCGAAGCCGTCGGCCGGGCGAAACTTTATCTCATCCGCACGCTCGCCGATTCTTACGTGTTTGAAACACCGAGTCGCGAACCCGTCCACGCCCTTAACCAAGGCACGGCCTTCTGATTTCATCCTCTGTCTGGACTCTGGTTTCTTCCCTCTTCACTCTCCCTCCATGCGCACCGCCGTCTACGCCGGTTCCTTCGATCCACCCACCAACGGTCACCTCTGGATGATCGAACGCGGGCTCGAACTCTTCGACCGCCTGATCGTCGCGATCGGCAACAATCCCTCCAAAAGCTATTCGTTCACCGTCGACCGCCGGATCGAACTGCTGCGCGAGTCCGTGCCTTCTTGCGAGCGACTGACGATCACGCATTTCGACAACCGCTACCTTGTCGACTACGCGGCGACGATGGGCGCGGACTCGATTCTGCGCGGCATTCGTTCGTCGGATGACTATGAGTATGAGCGCGTGATGCGCCACATCAACGCCGACATGGCGCCGCAGATCACCACCATCTTCCTGATGCCTCCGCGTGAGATGGCAGAGGTTTCCTCCAGCATGATCAAAGGCCTGATCGGCCCGGAAGGCTGGGAGGACATCGTCCGCCGCTACGTGCCAGCTCCCGTGTTTGACGAACTGGCACGCCGGTAAAATTTCACGCGGGACGCACGAAAGACCCTACCGCTCGTGCGTGCCCGCGTGAGTTGATGTAAGCGAGTCAACCGGGAGAACCCGCGACATGGAGAAAGAGGTCTAAGCCTTCTGGCTCGCTGCCGATGCGGATGCGCCGGTCATCGACCCCGACATCGTTCGCCAATTGGCGCAACTGCTCCGGGCTGCGGTGATAGACCCGCCAATCGTTGAGCAATTCCATGTAGGCTTGGCTCGGATCGTGATCGGAAAAATTCCCGAGCACCAATTCGCCATCGGGCCTCAAAGCCGGCAGCAACCGCATCAGCATCGTGACGAACAACCCGTCGTTGAAGCTATCGAAAAGCCCCGGCGCCCAGATCAGGTCGTAGTGTTTCTTCGGCTGGAACCGCAGAACCTTGGCCTGGGTAAAGGTAATCCGGTCGAGGAACGGCCGGTTCAAGGTTTCGGCATAGGCCATCGCTTCCGGGTCGAAGTCGACGCAATCCACATACACCTCGGCATCCTGATTCCGGCCGAACCATTCGAACGAACAACGTCCGGGCCCATCGGTGAGCTTGAGCACATGCAAAGGCCTGCGCCGCTCCCAATGGTGATCCAGCAAGCAGTGGAAATAATCCTTCCGGTTCCGCACCGCTTTCGCCGCGGGTTGGCGCTGATAAAAGCGATCCCAGTTGGATAACGTTTCATCCGGATTGACGTACATCGTGTAGATCAAATCCAGGACCTCATAATCCGCCGGATAACCGTGCTGTTTCCGCAGAGATAATCCTTGAAGCGTCGTTTCCGACAACGCTTCACCGAACCAAGTCCGCACTTCCTGTTTGGAAATGCTCGACCTCATATCGCTCACGAACGGGCGGAGCCGTTCGAGACACGCGTTGAATCCGGCATCGTCGGCCTCGGAGGGGCCGCCGCGAGCTACCAATGCCTCGATGTAGCTCTTCGTATGGGTGACAAGTTGCATTGGGGGGAAATGCAGGGGTTCATCCGGTTCCAGAGGGCAACAGACACCTCCGGCTATGTTTCATGGTTTACGATCTCTGAATCGTTCTGATTTGAGGGGAGGCATCCGCTTCAATGGAAAAACGGAATACCAAGCAGACTCCATATGACAGACACCGCTAATTCACACAACAATGAAGTGATTTATATTTGATGGGTTAATTTAACTTAAATTTCCCCAAGAGAGAAATAACCCCTGGAATCTCGCGGCTATATTTTCAGTTCTTGCCCCGGCCTGATTTGTGCATCGTGCGCGCCGCCTCATGCACCGTTTTCTCAAATTGCTCGTCTGGATCGCCGTTTCTCTAACCGGAGCGGGAGCCGTCGGCGTCGCCGCCTTTCAACGGGGCGAACCGCTGAACGCCCTGTGGCTTGTCATCGCCGGAGTCTGCACGTTCGCCGTGTCCTATCGCTTCTACGCCGCATGGCTGTGCGCGAAAGTGCTCACGATCGACGACCGCCGCGCACCCGCCGCCGTCACTCGTAGCGATGGCAAGGACTTCGTGCCGACGCCGAAGTGGGTCGTCTTCGGACACCATTTCGCCGCCATCGCCGGACCCGGTCCACTGGTCGGGCCGGTGCTCGCCGCACAATTCGGCTACCTGCCCGGCACGCTCTGGATCCTCATCGGTGCGACACTGGGCGGTGGCGTGCACGACGCGGTGGTGCTCTTCGCTTCGATGCGACGCGACGGCAAGTCGCTCGGGCAAATGCTCAAGGAAGAGCTCAATCCCGTGATCGGGTTCATCGCGATGCTCAGTTTGCTCGCGATCATGACCATCCTGCTCGCCGTGCTGGGCTTGGTCGTCGTGAAAGCACTCGCCGAAAGCCCGTGGGGACTTTTCACCATCGCCGCCACCATTCCGCTGGCGATGGTCATGGGGCTCGCGATCAAGAGCGGCAAAGTCGGTGTCACGGCCGCGTCGATCTTTGGCGTGATTGGTTTGCTCGCCGCGGTCGTCGGCGGGAAATATCTCCCGCCCACCTGGACCAGTGCGCTCACGCTTGAACCCACGCAACTCGCCTGGGCGATCATGATCTACGGCTTCGCCGCCGCCGTCTTGCCGGTCTGGCTCTTGCTCGCTCCGCGCGACTACCTGAGCACGTTCATGAAACTCGGCACGGTCGCGATTCTCGCCGTGTTCATCGTGGTGCTCCACCCGCCGCTGCACATGCCGGCGATTACGCCATTCATCAAAGGCGGCGGCTTCGTCGTCCCCGGACCGGTGTTTCCCTTCGTCTGCATCACCATCGCCTGCGGCGCGGTCAGCGGCTTCCACGCGCTGATTTCCTCCGGCACCACGCCGAAGCTCCTTGGTCGTGAAAGAGACATCCGCCTCGTCGGCTACGGCTCGATGGTCGTGGAAATGCTCGTTTCCCTGATGGCGATCATCGCCGCCTGCGCCCTCGCGCCGGGGCAATACCTCGCGATCAATTCGCCCGTAAATCCCAACGACGCCACCGCCGTCGCCGCGCAGATCGCGAAGATCAATTCCTACGGTCCCGAATACGCCGTGACCCTGCCGGAAATGCAGCAGCTCGCCGCTGACTTGGGCGAACCGCACATCATCGGCAAAACCGGCGGCGCCCCGACCTTCGCCGTCGGCATGGCCCACATGTTCGCCAAGGTGATCCCGGGCAAAACCGCGCTGTCGCTGTGGTATCACTTCGCGATCATGTTCGAGGCCTTATTCATCCTGACCACCCTCGACGCCGGCACACGGGTCGGCCGCTTCATCCTTCAGGATCTCCTCGGGCAATTCGTGCCGCGATTGAAAGACACCCGCTCGTGGCTGGGCAACGTCACCGCCACGTTCCTGCTCGTCGCCGCCTGGGGCTTCTTCCTCTATCAAGGCGCGATCGATCCGGAAGGCATCGCGAAGAGCCTGTGGCCGATCTTCGGCATCGCGAACCAATTGCTCGCCGTCATCGCCTTTTGCCTCGGCACCGTGGTGATCATTAAAATGGGCAAGGCGCGTTACAGTTGGGTGACCATCGCGCCGATGGCCTTCCTCACCGTCGTCACCTTCACCGCGGGTTGGATGAAGATTTTCTCGCCCAACGCCGCAGGCTTCATCCCGGCAATCCGAACCTTGGAAGCGAAGATCGCCGGCGGGCTCGAAGGCAAAGCACTCGCCGCCGCGAAAAACGCGCTCTTCAACGCCAAGCTCGACGTTGTGATCACCGCGACGTTCCTGATCTTCGTCGCCGTCATCGTCCTCGGCACCGCCCGCGAATGCTGGTTGCTTGTGAGAAAGCGTAAGCCGGTGGAGCTGAAAGAAAGCGCGTACGTGCCGTTGGCGGAGATGGAGTGAACCATATGGTCCCGGCAGGGACATCAGCCTGTAGCCGGTCGGCAAGGAGCACAGCGACGCAGCCACCGGACAAGTCGCCCTCTTTTTTTCCCGGCTCCGGCAGGAGTCGCAGCCGGCTGGCATCCCTGCCGGGATGCAAATCATATCCCACACCTTTCCCGGTGGTGTCGTCGCTTCGCTCCTCACCGACCGGCTACAGGCTCTCGTTCCTCCGGAACGCCCCCTTCACATCACCCGGTTCCGCAATGCTTCGCCTTTCAAATACCGCGCGAAGTTCTCGATGAACCGATCCACCAGCGCCTCGGTCTCGCCTTGATAGCCGCCAGCAGTGTGCGGGGTGATGTGGCAATTCTCCCGCTGCCACAGCGGATGATCGCCCGGCAACGGCTCGGGGTCGGTGACATCGAGCCATGCGGCGGCAAGGTGGTCCGCGAGCGCGTCGTTCAACGCGAGTTGATCCGCCGTAGTGCCGCGACCGATATTGTAGAACACCGCGCCGCGTTTCATTTGGGCGAAACGTGTCGCGTCGAAAAACCCGCGCGACTCCGCGTTGTCGGGCAAGAGGTTCATGACATGATCCGCCTCCGCCAACGCGGCGGGCAAGCCGTCCAACCCGACCGTGGGAATCGCCTCATCGCCGCGTGGCGTGCGACGCATGGCGGTGATGCGCATTTTAAATGGAGCAAGCAATTCGACCAATCGTTCGCCGATTGCGCCGTAGCCGACGAGCAACAGCGATTGCCCTTCCAGCAAGCGGCTCCCGGCACGCAACGCCCACCACTCACGCGAACCGTTCGGGCAACGCGTGGCCAACGCCTGCGGCAACAAGCGTGCTTGGGCGAAAAGAAACGCGAACGCGTGCTCGGCGCAGGCTTGGTCGTAGACGCTGGAACTGTTCGTCACGATCAGCCCGCGTTCTTTCGCCGCGTTGCGAAACTCCGGCGTGTCGTAGCGCGTGTAACCGGCGGAAGAAACCTGAACCCATCGCAGTTTCTTGGAAGCCAGCACGCCCGTCGTGCTCGGCTGTCCGAGGATGATGTACGCTTCGGCCATCGCCGGATCGTCCGGAGCCTCCGACAAAACCGACGACGCCGTTTTTTCCGGCAGGAGCAATTCGTGCGGGCGAATCGCTTCGCGCAGCCGGTCCAACAAAACGGGACCGGCAAGGAGATCGGTGAAAACTTTCAGCGGCGTCACGCACTCTGCTTAACCGGCGGGAACCTCCTATCGGAAGGATTTTCCAAAACCATGAATCACCAATAATCCGATGCGGACGAAGAGAACCACGGATGAACACAGAGGTGCACGGATCCGCAAGGAAACCATCCCATCCGTGTTCATTGGGGTTCATCCGTGTTCATTGGGGTTCATCCGTGGTTCTCTTCCTCATTCGTGAAAATTCGTGGTCATTCGTGGTTTTCAAAGCCGTGGCTACCCATCGGTCCGAGTCATGGCGAAATCGCTCCATGAATTCGACAGTCCATTGAAGCCGCGACGATGCGTACGATTCATCGTTTCCGCCGCGTCGCATGACCGACTTGGCACGGCGGGTGTTAGAACGAAGGCAATGTCTTCCGACACTCCACCCCTGATTCCAGAGTCGGCCCCGTCCATCGCCAAGGCGGCTCGCTTTACTCCAAGGCTGATCGCCCTTTATCTCTCGCTGCTCGCGGTGCTAGCCGGATCGCTTTACGGCATTTTCCACTACACGAAGGAGCTTTCGCACGCGACCGACATCAGCAACAAACGCATTAACCTCGCCGGTCGCCAGCGCGCGTTGAGCCAGCGCATGACCAAGGCATTACTCGCTTACGAACGCGACGTCGCCGCGAATGCACCGAGCGATGCGGCGTTGGGCGAATTGAAGAAATTCAGCGGCGTCTTCAACTCCGTGATCATCGGTTTCGACCGTGGCGCGAACGTACCTGGCACCGACGGCAAGGAATTCTTCCTGCCCGCGGTGGTCGATACCGAGGAGCGCCGCATCGTTCAGGACGCGTTGGCCTTGTGGTTGCCGCTTTATGATCGCCTTCAACAAATCGCCGGCGGCAAGGCGAGCGAAGCCGAACGCGTCGCGGCGGTAGAAATGGCCCGCGGTCGCAACGTGCAAATCTTCGACCTGATGAACGAGTTGACAAACCGCACGGAAACCACCGCCCGTGCGGCGATGGCCGCCGCTTCCGGTCCGCGCAACATCCTCATCGGCGTGGCGACGATCAGCTTCTTCCTGATGCCAGGCGTTTATCTCTTTCATCGTTCCTCCCGTCAGCGCAAACGCGCGCAAGACGCCCTCGGCGCGCTGGAAACGACCTACTCGCAGCTCAACACCCAAACCGCCGCGCTCACCACCGCAAAAGCCGAGTCCGACCTGATCATGGACACCGTGCAGGAAGGCCTCATGCTGGTGGATGAAAACGGCATCATCGGCGATCAACACTCGAAGGAACTCGTCTCCATTTTCCGTCAGCAAGAAATCGCCGGCATTAGCTTGTATGGCATCTTCCAGCGTCTGCTTTCCGAGAAGATGTACAACACGACGAAGGATTACTTCGCCCTGTTGTTCGATGCCTCCCGCAAAGAGAAAACCGTTTTAAAGGTCAACCCGCTGACCGATATCGAGGTCAATTTCCCCAACCCGAGCGGTGGTTTCCTCACTCGCTATCTCGGTTTCTCGTTCCGTCGCATCGTCGAAGAGGGCAAAGTCACCCGCTTGTTCGTCGCCGTGCGTGACGTGACTCCGCAGGTCGAGCTGGAACGCAAGCTGCGCGAAGCGGAAAAGACCAAGGAGCGTCAGTTCCAGATCCTGCTCGGGATCATGCATGTCGGAACAGAAGACCTCGAACAATTCGTCGAGCTCGCCCAACAGGAATTGGAAACGATCAACTCCACCCTGCGCGCCGAGGACTTCGCTGGCGGTCGCCAGGAAATCCTTGAGGAGCGTTTGCAAACGGTCTTCCGCAGTGCCCACAACCTGAAGGGCAACGCCGCGCTGATTGGCTTGGATTATTTCAAAAAGAACGCCCACGAGTTCGAAGCGAAGCTCAAGGAGCTGCTCGATCGCCCGACACTGACTGGCGACGATTTCCTCTCAATTGTCGTCGCCCAAGCGGGCCTGCGCGCCGACCTGGCGGATCTCATCGAACTGCGCGAAAAGCTCGGCGAACTGCGTAGCGTTTCGCCCGTTGCCACCAGTGCGGCTCCCAGCGGCAGTTCGCTCGGCGGCCAGCTCCGCAAGCTGGTCGAAGACACCGCTCGCGATCTGGAAAAATCCGCTTCGATCGAAGTCGACGAATACGCCCTGCACGCCTTCGCCCAAGGCCGTGAGGATGTGGTGCGCGATAGCCTCGTGCAACTTTGCCGGAATTCGCTCGCGCATGGCGTGGAATCGCCTGCCACTCGTCAGGCTTCGGGCAAACCCACAGCCGCCACCCTTTCCATCAAGGCCATCGCGGCTCCCGCGCCGGGCATCGTGGGCCTTGCGATCCGCGACGACGGCAACGGCATCGATCTCCACAAGGTGAAGGAACGCGCGGTGAAGGCCGGGCTCTTGACCGACCTGCCGGAGCCGGATTCCCAACAGATCCTCAACTGCCTCTTTGAGCCCGGGTTTTCCACCACCGAATCCGCCGACCTGCATTCCGGTCGCGGCGTCGGCTTGGACATCGTGAAAGCCAAGGTCGTCGATGAAGCGGGCGGCTGCCTGGAAGTCCACACCCAGCCGGGCCAGTTCTGCGAGTTCCGTCTCTATTTGCCTCTCTGCGCATGAAACTGCTGATTGTGGATGACTCGCTCATCATGCGCCGCGCCATCGAACGCACGCTCGCGGGCTCGCGCTTCACCGAAGTGCGCGTCGCAAACAACGGGCGGACGGCGGTGCAGGAGTATAAGGACTTCCTGCCCGACGTGGTGACGATGGATATCACGATGCCGGAAATGGACGGCCTCACCGCCATCGAGCTGATCCTGCGCCACACGCCCGGCGCGATGATTCTCGTCGTTTCGGCGCTCGCCGACAAAGCCACCGCGGTCGAGGCGGTGAAACGCGGCGCCAGCGGATTCCTGCTGAAACCCATCACCGCTCAAAGCCTGGAGGAAGCACTCGACGACCTCCTCACCGATTAATTTCCGCGCCACACCCCCAACCCAATGGAAGAACAACTTCTCAAAACCTTCGCCCGTAGCGTGACCGGGTATTTCGACACCCTCACGCAAACGCCCGTCCAACTCGGCACACCGTTCCTCGGCGAGAGAGGCGAAAACCTGGCGATGGATTTCTCCGCCATCATCGGCATCTCCGGCGCATTTCGCGGCAACGTCTTTTACACCGCGCCCCGCGGCAAACTGCAGGCGATCCTGCCTTTGCTCGGCGAAGCCGAACCCGACGACCAACTGTGCGCGGAACTCGTCGGCGAAATGACCAACACGATCTCGGGCAACGTCCGCGACGAACTCGGCAGCAGCTTCATGATTTCCACGCCGATGTTGCTCGGCGGCGAAAACGAACCGATGCGAACCGATCCCGACGCACCGCTCTACATCCTGCCGTTCCAATGGCAGGGTCATTCGTCGCGGGTGCTGCTGTCGCTCATCAAAGTGGAAGAAAGGAGCGCCGAATGATTCCCGCGCCCTCTCTTTCCGCCGAAGACCTGGCGGTGTTCGCGCCGCTCGCGAAGCGTTACTTCGAAACGATCAGCGGCGACGTGCCGGAATTCGGCGAATCGTCAATCGACCTGGGCGAGCCGGAACTCGGGATGCTGACCGGCTTCATTCCGGTCGAAGGTCCGGTCCACGGATGGGTCGCCATCACTTTCGATCCAGACTTGGCCGACGAGATGCTTTCCGTCTTGGAAGAGCCTCGCCGCGATGAAGAAACACGACGCGATCTCGCGGGCGAAATCGTCAGCACGATCGCTTCGAACGCCCGCTGGCACTTCGGCAAACACCTCACCGTCAAACCCGCAGTCGTCACCGCGAACGCTTCCATTCCCGCCGAACTCAATGCCTCGCCTTTGATTTTCCAGGTCCCTTTTCAGTGGCGCGCTTTCACCGGCTCCCTGCTGATTTCTCTCACTCCCTGAATCCCATCGCCATGAACACACCCGGTCAGGAAACCTACATTCAGAGCCCTGATTTCGAACGCCTCGCCGAAGAGCAAAGTCTCTCCGAGGAACTGTGGCTCATCGCCTTCGCTCTTGCGAAACCCGCCACCACGGCCGAACTCGCTCAAGCGTGCAACCTCACGCCCGTCGCCGCCGACAAGGCAGTGACCGAGTTGCTCGCCAGTGGCTTGATCCGCAAGAAAACGCTCACGTTCAAAGAATTTCTCGCTAAGCGGAATAACGCGCAGGCCAAGCCGGAAAAAACGGAACTGGTCGTACTTGCCGCACTACCAACGGCAACGAACTCCCCGGCGGCGGCGACTGAAATTCATTCGATCCGCATCGGTTTCTTGCCCGTTTCCCAAGCTTCCGAAACTCCCGTTTTCGCCACTCGTTTTGGCGGCGACCGGCTGCCCGGATTCGCGGCAGCGGTTGAAGAAATCCGGCCGGTTGCGATTTCCGCCCGCGCCAAAGCGAAGAAGCCATCCACGAACAGCCCGATGAAACTTCGTCCCGTCATCAACGCGATCGAAACCAAAGGCGGCGGCGGCATTTCCGGCCAGTTGCTCGTTTACCGGGTTTTCCTCCGAGTGCCCTTCGGCAGTCTTTACGACGAAGGCATCACCTCGCTGAAGCTCGTCGACGAGAATTCGACGGTCCGGAATCCCGATCTCAAGGCCGCGATCCTCGACGCCGCGCGTGAAATCGCCGGCGTGGAACTGGCGGCGTGAGGCGTTGAGCCTTTAGGCGAGGGAGTCTTCAGGGGCGGAGCCTTGGCGCGAATGATCCACAAGGGCCGTTCCCGCCAAGGCTCCGCCCATTTTTCGTCGCTGAAGCTCCGAAAACTCCTTCCTCGCCTGAAGGCTCAACTCCGTCAAACAATGCGCGGCCTGAACGTTATGAAAAGATTGTTCATCCCCGCTTGGACCATGGCCGGCCTCTTATTGCTCGCGAGTTGCTCATGTGGGGTTTTCCGCGAGGAATACACCCCGGCGAAGAATCAGCGACGTTTGACCTATGAAACGGTGAAACAAATCGCGACGGCTCATGGGTTTACCGGACGGCCGAATGAGCCTGGACTCGCACGGTTCCAAAATGCCGGCATCGAACTTCTTTATAACGGCTCGAGTCAACTCGTGGTCGTGCGGAGCTCCCTTTGCTCGCCCTTTTCCAACTCCAAGGAATGGCAGGCACGATGCGAATCTTTGAACGACAAGCTTACTGAAGACTTCAAACGCGTGGGCATTCCTCTCCGTAAACTCTCCACGGAAGAACAAATCAGTCGCAACCGAAGCGAAGCGTCTAAGACTCTTTGAAAAAGCGACCGCGTGAAGTTGGCAGCGTAAGGAGTGCCGCTTTGAAAGCGGCATGGAGTGGATAGGCGTTTTAAAACGCCGCACCTATCCATGCCGCCCGGAGCGCGGCACTCCCGGCTCACCAAGCTCTTTGGCCAAAGCGATCAACTCGTCTGCGTTTTCGAGTCCATCGAGGAACCGTTGCGGAATTCCCGAGAGCCCGACCTGTGCACCGACGAGCGCTCCCGTGAGGATCGCGCGGGCCTGGTTTTGACCGCCGCCATTGATCGCGTGAAGCACCGCCTGCTCGAAATCGTCGGAGAAGCGAGCGGCCAGGTAGTAGGCGGCCGGGAGCTGGTGATAGATCGCGCAGGGCATTCCATAGACGATGGAAACCTTCCACGCCGGCTCAATGCGAATGCCGGGATCGTGCGCGGCTTCGGCCATGTAGGAAGGCGTCAGCAAAGCGTCCGGTGAGGAAAAGCGTCCGGCTCTCGGCGGATCCGGATCGCCGGCTTTAGGCGGTCCAAGCTTGTCGCGGGTGACCGCGTGAAAAGGCAGCTCGCCTCGTTTCACGAGAGCCATGAGTTTGTCGGAAAGGTCCGCGTCGAGTTTCTCGCCCTGCACGAGCAACGCCAGCACGCAGGCATAGGCCGTCGTCATCGCGACAATCGCTTCATCGGCTTGAGTGAGCAGGCAATTCGCGCTGACGGTTTGCGCGACTTTTGCCGGTTCAGTCGCAAAGCGTGCCGCCAACACCAAGGCGCGTTCGGCCGCTTCGGTGGTGTCGGCGTGACCGCCGGTTTGGCTCCATGGCAGGCTTTGCTCCACGCGACGTCGCCACGCTTCCCGGATCGATTGACTGGTATAGCCGCCCGGACCATTCACCGGCGTTCCGTTCAATTGCGGAAAAAGTTCTTCATCGAGCCGACGGCAAAAATCCGCTTCGTCGTAGCCATTCGTTTCCACCACGGAACGCAGCAGCATCGTCGTGATGATTCCCGCTTGGGAAAGTTGCCCCGCCTTGAGTTCTCCGTGGTAGCGATTCGGCTTCGGATCGGTGTAGCCGTTGATCCAGTCGCCATAGTCGCGACGCATTTCCTCGAGGTCGTAATACCAATGCGGGCCAACGCCGAGCGCATCCCCGATCAACGCGCCCATCACGGCTCCCGCGGCACGATCGTTCAGTCCCTGTTTCATAAAGTTTTAGAACGCGATGCCGATCGCGAATTGCCAGGTGCCGCTTGGCTCGCCTGGGTCCTGGGTCATGTTGTGTCCGTATTCGAGACGAATCGGGCCAACCGGCAAGTTCAGCCGCAAGCCGAGACCCACGGCGATGTCGGGCGAGGTGAATCCGAAGTCGCCCCAGTTCGGCGACAAACCGCCCGCATCGACGAACGCCACGCCTTTGAGTGCGCCATAAATCGGGTGAACGTATTCCGCGTTTGTCACCCAATACGCCTCACCGCCGATTGGATAGCCATTGGCATGCGGGCCGAGTTCGCGTTCGGGATAGCTGCGCACGCTGCGCGGCCCACCGGTGAAGAAGCGGAGATCGATGGGGAAATCGAAATGATCGCCGCTCACGAACAACATGCCCGCACGGCCACCTAACGAAAATTGGCCATTCGCCCCGATGCGATGATGCCACGAGGCCAGCACTTCTGTTTTCATGTAGGCGGCGGAAAGCTCGCCGAGCGTCGCTCCGATTTCCACGGGCGCTTCGAGGTTCCAACCACGGGTTGGCAACACCGCGCTGTCGCGATAATCGAGCCGCTGGTTGAACCTCAGGTAGGGGTTGCCATAAACCGTTTCGCCCATGGCTTCGCTTGGGATGCCTTCCTCGTTCGAGTTCACGTAGGCCAACCCGGCTCGCAGCGAGAGCTTGTAGTGATCGGTCACCGGATAATCCACGCCGAGTTCCCCACCCGCCTTCCAAGTCGAATAACCTTCATGGACGCGCGAAAGCATATAGAGCCGGGCCAGACCGCTGGCGTCCGTTCCCCAGAGCCATGGATCCGTCAGGGAGACTTCGCCCAGAAACGACCGCGCACTGACTTCGAAGCCACTGCTCAGATTCCAGAGCATGCCCGAGAAGTTGCGATCGTAGTAATTCGCCCCGAAAATCGGCCCTTCGTAGTTACCCGCTCCGGCGGAAAACGAAACGCCCCGTGCTTCCCCTTCTTCAAATTGCAGCGTCGCGTCCATCACGCCCGGACCACGACGGACGTGTTCCAGTTGCACGTTGGAAAAGGCGCCAGTCGCCAACAGTTGACGCGTGCGTTTTTCCAGCATCGTGCTGTCGAGGATTTTGCCTTCGAGGTCATCCATGCGCTGGCGGATCCGCCACGGTTTGGTCTTCTGAAGACCTTCGATGCTGACGTGACCGAGCGTGTATTGCTCGCCTTCGATGATCTCGAAGTGCGCCAAAAACTTTCCTCCGGCCAACGTGTTGGTCATCCGGATCTCGGCTTCGACGAACCCGTTCATCCGGTAATACTCCTCGACCGCTGCGCGCATGCCGTTGACCGCCGCGGTGTCGGCCGTTCGCCCGATGTATTCAGCAGCGGCCGCGGAAGCGCCTTCCCCGCCGGCTCGTGCGCCGACAAACGTCGCTTGGCCGATCTGATGGATTGGGCCGGGATTCGTTTGGATGACGATGTCGTGAAACCCCGTTTGCTCATTTCGCCAGCGAGCTTTCAGTTTCACCTCCGCCGCCCAATAGCCGCGCGATTGGAAATCCGCGCGGATCATTTCCAGTCCCTCGGTGATGTCCGACTCCCGGAACGGCGGCCGCTCACCCGGCGCGACGCGACGTTTCGACGCGGGCGACTCGAACAACTTCCGCAGCTTGCGCCCGGTGTCGGCATCGACGCCTTCGATCGTCACTTCGCCCAACTGCTGGCGCGGGCCTTCTTTTACGACGAGCTGGATCTCATTCGGTCCGGCGATCGTCCACGTGACTATCGCTTCGTTGAAGCCGTGGCTGCGAAAAAGCCGCTCGGCCATGAAGGCGGCGTCGCTCGCCCGCGAAGCCGACGGGGGCTGGCTGCGGACGTGTTCCAGGCGATCGCCGATCAGCGCGAGTGCGTTGCTTTCGGAAATTGTGGACATCCCGGCGATCCGCACTTGGGTGACTTGGGCGGCATCGCGTTCGCCGATCAATTCCTCGAACAAATTCTCCTGTCCCGCGAGAAAATGGTCCTGCGCTGTCGCGGGCAACGCCAGCAACCATGCGCAAAGCCAAAGTGGACGAGCGGCGGTCATCGGAAGCGAATGAGATACATCAACATCACGCGGGAATTCCCTTCGTCACCGACTCCGGCGCTAATCAGCCAGTGGTCGCCGATGTTGATGGTGGCGGCGTTGTATTTTTCCCCGCTGTAGGGATTTTCCTCGCCGATCTGGAATTCGACATGATCGAGCACCTTCAGCAACGGCTGCAACCAGCGGGTATTGCGGATGCGGCCATTACGGACTTCTTCGATCAACAACTGCGCCGCCCGCGTAAGGGCGGCCTGCGGATCCTCGATGCCGCGTGTGGTCGTGCCGGTAGCCAGCAGCGACATGATCTCCGTGTCCGGCAGCGGTGGGTTTGACGTGGTGAGAATCTGCGGATCGGAAACCGGACCGTAGAGGTAGAGGTTCACTTCATACGGTCGGATGCGCGATCTACCACGAATGTTCAGCGTGGGTTCGTACGGCGTGTCAGGATGGAAATCGATCGTGCCGTGATCGATCACCAGCGTGCTGAATGGCAGCCGCGCGATGACATCTTTCACCGCCGCCTGACCGCGCGGCGCGGGCGAACCGAGCGTGCCGCCGATATCGAGATCAAGCGTGGCGTAACCGCGGGCAAAATTTCCCCGGATGAGAAAGCGGTTCGCGGTTTTCGCCTTCACGTTCAGCCGCCAACTCCGGAATGGCTCGGGGACATTCGCGGTCGCCGTCACCGCGGGAATGCGCGCGTCGATGGAAGGCAGCTTCGGTTTCTTCACCTGGGTAAACGGCACGCCGATCGGCAGGATCTCGATGTCGCGGTAATAAAGGCTGTCGACGATCGCAAGATTGCCGCTGACGGTCGCCGACTCCCATGGACCGCGCACGGTGAAATCGGCGTTGGCGCGGACGATCATCGATTCGTTGCGCTTCAGCGGAAGCGCGTTGCCGCGGACCACCAGATCGACATTGCCTGCCTTACCATCGACCAAGGTCAGCTTGCCGCTGCCGGTCAGTGCGCCACCCGCGGCATCGACCGTGAGGCTCTGCAACTCGACCAACTCGTGGGTGGCCTTCGCCTTGAGTGAAACGCCACGGATCGCCGGGTAAAGTTCGTCGTCGAAAAGGATCGTGCCGTTACTCAATTCGACTTCGCCCAACGGCTGTGGCTTCGCCAACGTGCCGCCGATCGTCAGGTCGCCCCTCACTTGCCCGGTCAGCGTTTTCACGCCGGGAAAAAGTCCGGCGAAACGAGCGAGTTCGAGATTGGGCAAATGCGCCGCCGCCTGGATTTTCTCTTGCTCCAACAACTCCGGATGCTCAATCCACGCCCCGGGGCGAAACGGAAACTTCGCCGTGAGAATCGCCGCCGGATAACCCGGTGCGAGCAAAGTTCCGGCGACCTCCAGATTCCCCTCCGCCGTGCGGAAGTTTAGATCGAGATCGCTTTTCGGAAAGTCCTTGAAGGACTCGACTGCGATGCCACGGGCGAGCACTTTGCCTTGAATCTGCGGTTCCGCGGGAGTGCCGGAAACATGCAGCGTGAGTTGCCCGCGAGCGTCGGGCGAAAAGCGCGTGGTCTCCGGCAAAAACGGATGCAGCCGGGCGAGCGGGAGCTCACGGGATTCGATGTCGATGGTGAGCGGACGGGTCTGCCGCAGCAAGCCACGCCAATCGCCGGGATTTTCCGTCACCGGAATCGTCGCCTTGCCGGTCAACAGCACCTCGTCGCTTTCGGTCCATTGCAGGTCCTCCAGCGTGATGACGCGATCTTTGAGCTGACCGTTGACCAAAATCCGCTGAGTTCCTTGGTGCAGAGAAACGCCCTTCACTTCCACCGCCACCGGCCAGTCGTAGGTCACGCCTCCGCTCACCGTCAGCGGTCCGCCTTCCACCGGCACGATGAAACTCGCCACCGCCGCGTTGCCGCGATGTCGCTTCGCCTTGTACTCGCCGTCGCCCTCCCAGGTGCCGGTGAAAACCATGTTAGGCGCCACGCCGAGATTGAAAACTTCCAGCCAACGATTCGCCCGGTTCGACTCGAACTCCCGGAAACTCGCGCTTCCTCGGTAGCGTTGCTTTCCGAAGGTCATTTCGGCTCGCGAACCATCCGCCGACAGCGCGTTGAAAAAGCCGCCTGTCCACGACCATTTCGTTTCGAGGTTAAGCACAGGCACGGCGGGATCGACCGGTGTCAACTTCGCCACGCCTTGCGCGTCGAGGATTCGCCCGTTGTCGTAGTTCGCGCTAGCGGACAACTCCAAGGCCGCGTCCGGCGACTGGATGGCGGGGATTTCCTTCATCCAGCGCGACCGCATCTGGCTGATCACCGGTCCGGCGTTGGCACCGGAAAAAGTCGCCGAAGTCTTACGCGGTTTGAATCGCAAGGCGCGGTTCAAATTGGCCTCAGCCGTCAAATGCCCGCGCTCGCCGAGATAGAGGACGTCGCCCCAGACCTTCGCGAGTTCCCCGCGTAGTTCGCCTTCCAGCTCCGCCTCGCTCACCCGCCAGTCCTCCCAGGCGATCTCCCGCAAACTTGCCTGCATCTGGCCATCCACCGTCTGCAAGCCGCCCTTGAGATTCGTCAGTTCCGACTCGAATCGGATCAATCGCCCGTCGGTTGGTAGGCGAATTTTGAAGAGGCCCACGACATCGTTCGTGAGCAATTCGCCTTCGACCAGACGCAAAGTCGCCCGCTCCAACGTGCCTTCCGTTTGAAACCGCGCCTGGTTCAGCCTCGCCTCGCCCGCGAATGCCAGCGGCTGGCCGACGGGCGTGCGGACGTTGAGATTCCGCAGGTCGAAATCCGGGCCGAGCTTCACCCCTTGGAGCGAGAGATCGTCTTCGTTCCAAACCAGATCGGCCTCTTGCGGGGGAAGCGAGCGACCGCCGGGAAACAGCATCTCACCGAGCGAAAGCCGGAAATGGCTATCGCCCGCCTCGTGACGGAACGACGACGGTGCGAGCACGACCTTCGGTTTTCCCGCGGAAAAAATGTCGAGCCGCACGTCGCCGAGATCCGTGTCGACCGGGAGAACTTTTTGCCGGTACTCGCGCAGGCGTTCGCCCAGCCGGGAAAAGTCCGACTGCGGGTGAGCGTCGCGCATCAACTCCGGCCACGGTTTCGCCAAGTCGATCTCGGCCCGCAAGCCACGCAGCCATACCGATTGCACCTCGCCGCGCCAGATCCGCCCCGGCCGGTAACGCAGCACCAATTCGCCCAGATCCACCCGTTGGATCGCCCCTTCGCCCTTCAGCTCCATCCCGGCGATGCGGATTTCGCCGCCGCTGAGACGGCCCTCGAATTTCGCCGATCCCTCGAGCCCGAGTTTCGGCAAATAATAGCCCGCACCCCAGCCCGCCAGCCAGCGCCAGCCGGGTCCGTCGAGGATCACCGCGAGCGCAACCACCGCCAAAGGAATCGCCCACCGTTTCCAGCGACGGCGTTTGCGCAGTTTCACTTCCTCCCCCGGCTCCATGGTCCGCCTAACATGACCGCTCCGGAGCATTGTCGCAACCCCTCGCTTGAGTAGCCGAGTTGGTGACAACGCGGGTTGGGAAGATTCCCGATGCCTTCAAAAATCCGGTTACCAAATCGCACACGAAAGTCCCGCGACTTTGCCCGTTCGCACCGCCCGCGTTGTCACCCACACGGCTACCCGTTTTTCCTCGCAACTGCCTCATTGACACCGGGATGCCGGTTGCTAGCCTCCCGCGCCTTGCGCCGGACCGGATCGCGGTTTCCCGCTCTCCCCGGCCACGAGTCTCACAACCCGACATAACCACCACATGGCAACGAAAAAGAAGGCCGCCAAACCGGCAGCCAAAAAGACCGCCAGCAAGCCGGTGAAAGCCGCCGCTTCCTCCTCCAAGACCAAGTATGTCTACACCTGGGGCGCAGGCAAAGCTGACGGCAATGGCACCATGAAGGCCCTCCTCGGCGGCAAAGGCGCGAACCTCGCCGAAATGACCCGCATCGGTCTGCCAGTGCCTCCCGGCTTCACGGTTTCCACCGAAGTCTGCACCTATTTCTACGCCAACAAGCGCACCTATCCGGTCACCCTTCAGGCCCAGATGGAAGCCGGCGTGAAGAACATGGAGAAGATCATGGGCTGCAAGTTTGGCGACGCCAAAGGCATGCCGCTTCTCGTGGCCGTCCGCTCCGGCGCCCGTGACTCGATGCCGGGCATGATGGACACCATTCTCAACCTCGGCCTGAACGACCAGACCGTCCTTTCCCTCGCCGCCGCCACCAAGAACGAGCGCTTCGCCTGGGACTGCTACCGCCGCTTCATCCAGATGTACGGCGATGTCGTGCTCGGCGTGCAAAAGCGCCCGGACGAAGACCACGAGCCCTTCGAAGTGGTCATCCACGAATTCAAGCACGAGAAGTATCACGCCGATATCATCGACTCCGAGCTGACCGCTGAAGACCAGCAGGAGCTAGTCAAGCGCTTCAAGGCGCTCGTCAAAGAGCGCACCGGCAAGGGTTTCCCGAACGATCCGTGGGACCAGCTCCGCGGTGCCGCCGGCGCCGTGTTCGGTTCCTGGATGAACGACCGCGCGATCGTCTATCGCCGCAAGTACAACATCCCCGCCGAGTGGGGCACGGCCGTCAACGTGCAGGCGATGGTCTACGGCAACACCGGTGAAACCTCCGGTTCCGGCGTGGCCTTCACCCGTAACCCGGCCAACGGCGTCAACGAATTCTACGGTGAGTTCCTCATCAACGCCCAGGGCGAAGACGTCGTCGCCGGCGTCCGCACTCCTGAGCCGGTCGCTCTGCTCAAGAAGCAGATGCCGAAGTCCTACTCGGAACTCATGAAGGTCCGCCAGATCCTTGAGAAGCACTTCAAGGACGTCCAGGACATCGAGTTCACCATCCAGGAAGGCAAGCTGTTCATGCTTCAAACGCGTAACGGCAAGCGCACCGCCGCCGCCGCGCTGAAGTTCTCCATGGACATGTTCAAGGAGAAGCTCATCGACTGGAAGACCGCCGTTCTCCGCAACCCGGCCGAACAGCTCGACCAGCTCCTCGCTCCGATCTTCGACGCCGCCGAAGTCAAGAAGGCCAAGGTGCTCGCCACCGGTCTTCCGGCCGGCCCGGGCGCCGCTTCCGGCAAGATCTACCTCAACGCCGACCGCGCCGCCGCGGCCGAAGCCAAGGGTGAAAAGGTCCTCCTCGTCCGCAACGAAACCAGCCCGGAAGACCTCCGCGGCATGATCGCTGCCGAAGGCATCCTCACCGCCAAGGGTGGCGTTTCCTCGCACGCCGCCCTCGTCGCCCGCCAGATGGGCAAAGTTTGCGTCTGCGGCGCTTCCGCCGTGGAAATCGACTACGAAAACCTCACGGTCAAAGCTTCCGGCGAAGTCTTCAGCGAAGGTGATTACCTCTCGATCGACGGCACCTCCGGCACCGTTTACGGCGGCCAGATCAAGACCGCTCCTTCGGAAATCATCACCGGCATCGTCAGCAACGACAAAGCCGCGCAGAAGACCGAGAAGTTCAAAAACTTCCTCCAGCTCATGAAGTGGTGCGAACAGTCCACCAAGCTGGGCGTCCGCACCAATGCCGACACGCCGGAGCAGACCCGCATCGCCCTCGCCTTCGGCGCCCAGGGCATCGGCCTGACCCGCACCGAGCACATGTTCTTCGAAGGCGACCGCATCGACGCGATGCGCGAGATGATCCTCGCCACCACCCTCGAAGCCCGCAAGGCCGCCCTTGCCAAGCTCCTCCCGTATCAGCGTGAGGACTTCACCGGCATCTTCCAGACCCTCAAGGGCCTGCCGGCGACCATCCGCCTCCTCGACCCGCCGCTTCACGAGTTCCTGCCCCACACCAAGGAGCAGCAGCTCGACCTGGCGAACAAGATCGGCATGAAGGTGGAAACCATCATCCAGCGCGTCGCCGAACTCCATGAGTTCAACCCGATGCTCGGTCACCGCGGTTGCCGCCTCGGCGTCGCCTACCCGGAAATCACCGAGATGCAGGCCCGCGCGATCTTCGAAGCCGCCGCGGACGTGGCGAAGAAGAAGATCAAGGTGAAGCCGGAAGTCATGATCCCGCTCGTCGGCTTCAAGAAGGAATTCGACCTCCAGGCCGAAATCGTTCACGCCGTCGCCAAGGAAGTGATGGCCGAGAAGAAGGTGAAGTTCGAATACAACGTCGGCACCATGATCGAAGTCCCGCGCGGTGCCCTCACCGCCGACGAGATCGCCCAAGGCGCGGAGTTCTTCTCCTTCGGCACGAACGACCTCACCCAGACCGCGCTCGGCATCAGCCGTGACGACATGGGCGCGTTCCTCATGCCCTACACCGAAGCGGAAGTCTTCAAGAAGAACCCGTTCGCGACGCTCGACGCTACCGGCGTTGGCCAGCTCATGGAAATCGCCGTGGCCAAGGGCCGCAGCACCCGCCCGGACATCAAGCTCGGCATCTGCGGTGAGCACGGTGGCGACCCGGACTCGGTGAAGTTCTGCCACAACCTCGGCCTCGCCTACGTGTCCTGCTCGCCTTACCGCGTGCCGGTCGCCCGCCTCGCTGCCGCCCAGGCTGCGATCGAAGACGAGAAGGCCGCCGCTCCGGCGAAGAAGGCTCCTGCCAAAAAAGCCGCTGCCAAAAAGCCAGCCGCCAAGGCTCCTGCTAAAAAGGTTGCCAAGAAGGCCGCCAAGAAAGTCGCCAAGCGCAAGTAAGCGTGGCGGCGCTTTCCCAGCGCCAAGCCTCTGAATGAAAAGCCGTCCCGGTAAACCGGGGCGGCTTTTTGTTAAAGAAGCGTCGAAAGGAGTGCTGCCGTTCTCGGCGGCATGGTGGGGCTGGCGGCATTCCTGGCGCCTTGCTGGACATGCCACTTTCCAGTGGCCTCCACGCGGCTCGCTCCTTAGAACCCGTTTAAAGTCTTCTGAGGATCAGGGAAATGAAAGCCAGGCGGATCATGGCGAGCGATGAGGCAAGCTGGCGCTCGCAATTCTTCCAGAGCCGTCGGCATTTCTCCAGCCACGAGA